>Ga0247773_1000465_pt1 | contig 17013 bp, 16 predicted proteins | sample UWRJL092311B6_FD_179934 | JGI IMG/M metagenome (GOLD analysis project Ga0247773, IMG submission 179934) | Plant litter microbial communities from Arlington Agricultural Research Station in Wisconsin, United States - UWRJ-L092-311B-6 | ecosystem: Environmental > Terrestrial > Plant litter >...
ACGGCCCCATCGCGCTGATCGACGAGAACATGCCGGTGGTGGTGATCGCCCCGCGCGACGCCGTGTACGACAAGGTGCGCAGCAACATCGACGAGGTGAAGGCGCGCGGCGGCTGCATCATCGCCGTGGTGAGCGAGGACGACACCGAGCTGGAGCAGGTGGTCGACCACGTGATCCGCATCCCCCGCACGCACGACGCGCTGACGCCGATCCTGGCGAGCGTGCCGCTGCAGATGCTGGCCTACCACATCGCCGTGCTGCGCGGCACCAACGTGGACCAGCCGCGGAACCTGGCGAAGAGCGTGACGGTGGAGTGAGGCGGGGCCGAGGCCCTTGTCTGTGTGTGTGAGTTGATGAAGCCGGATGGGGAGCAGGCGAACCAGGGTTCGCCTGCTCCCTTTTCTCATCTGGGCGGAGACGGTAACGTTCTGCTGCCCCGCTCACCGGTGACGGGGTGTCGAACGTCCGCCTTCGCTCTGTCGATCGATCACCCCCGAAAGCTTCGCGCATGACCGAATCACTCTCGCGCCGCGCCGGCATCGCCGCCGCCTTCACGCTGGCCTGCGCCGCATCGCTCGGGGCGCAGAACGGCACGCCTCAGACGGCGAAGGCCGGGCCGGTCTTCGTGAACGGCATGGCCCAGGTCGTTCCGGCGTTCGCCGATACCGCGCAGTGGATCCGCCAGGATCTGTGGGTGGAGACGGACTTCGACTCGGACCGCGACGGGCGCATGGATCGCGTGCACGTGGACGTGACGCGGCCACGCCAGACGGAGACGGAGGGGCTGAAGGTGCCGGTGGTGTACGGGTCGAGCCCCTATTACGCCGGTGTCACCGGCAACCCGTTCTGGGACGTGCACCAGGAGTTGGGGGAGCCCTCCCCGCCGCGCGCGTCGTCACTCCCCATGCGGTACGATTCGACGCGTACGCGCATCTCGAACCAGCTGGTGAACACGTGGGTGCCGCGTGGCTTCGCCGTCGTCCATTCGGAGGCGCCGGGGACCGGGCGTTCGCAGGGGTGCGTGACGATCGGCGACGTGCCGGAGCGCACCCCGATGAAGTTCGTGATCGACTGGCTGAACGGCCGCGCCCGGGGCTACACGACCGCGGAGGGCACCGGGCAGGTGTCGGCGACGGCGTGGTCGACGGGAAAGGTGGGGATGATCGGCACGTCGTACGAGGGGACGCTGCCGCTCGCCGCGGCGATGACGGGCGTCGCCGGGCTGGAGGTGGTGATCCCCGTCTCCGCGAACACCTCGTACTACCACTACTACCGATCGAACGGGCTGGTGCGGTCGCCGGGCGGGTACCTGGGCGAAGACATGGACGTGCTCTACGACTTCGTGGCCAGTGGTGCTCCCGCGACCCGCGCCGTGTGCGACCGGATCGTGAAGGGTGAGGTGTTCGCCCGCGGGCAGGACCGCGCGAGCGGTGACTTCAACCCGTTCTGGGCCTCGCGCGAGCTGCTGCCGTACGTGAAGAACATCCGGGCGGCGGTGCTGCTCGCGCACGGGCTCAACGACTCCAACGTGATGCCGTCGCACAGCGTGCGGATCTACGAGGCGATGCGGGCGCTCGGGCTCCCCGTCTCGCTGTACCTTCACCAGGGCGGCCACGGGGGCGACCCGCCGGCGGAGATGGTGAACCGCTGGTTCACGCACTACCTGTACGGCGTGGACAACGATGTCGGCGGCGATCCGACGGTGTGGATCGTGTCGAGCACCGCCGCCGATTCGGCGCGGGCCAGGCATGGCCGGATGCCGGCGCCGGTTCCGTTCGCGTCGTTCCCGGCGCCTGGTTCGGCGCCGGTCCGGCTGTTTCCCACTGCGGGCGGCGACGGCATCGCCCCGCTCGCCCTCGCCGCGTCGCGGGGGACCGCCTCCATCATCGACGACGCGGCGATCAGCGGCAGCGCCAACGCCGGGGCGGCCCGGTCGGAACACCGGCTGCTCTTCGCGACGGCGCCGCTCACCGACTCGCTGCGCGTCTCCGGCACGGCGCGTGTCACCCTGCGGGTGGCGGCCGACCGGCCCGCGGCGAACCTGAGCGTATGGATGGTGACGCTCCCCTACGACTCGGCGCGGATCGGCTCGGCCAGCCGCGCCGGCGTGGTGACGCGCGGGTGGGCCGACATCCAGAATCACGCATCGCTCACGCGTGGCGGCGTCTACGACTCGATGCGCCGCGGCGATCCGCTCGTTCCGGGAAGGTTCTACGACCTGACCTTCGACCTGGAGCCCGACGACCAGGTGATCCCCGCGGGGAAGCAGCTCGGGATCATGATCCTGTCGTCGGACCCCGAGTTCACCCTCTCGCCGAGGCCGGGGACGCGGCTGACGGTGGACCTCGCGGGGACGTCGTTCACGCTCCCGGTCGTGGGCGGCGAGGCGGCGCTGGCGCACGCGGGCGGAGTGCGGCGGAATCGCTGATCCAGGCACACGATGCCACGCCGGCGGTGCAGCGCGGCACCGCCGGGCAACGAGCAAAGCGGTCGACCGTCTCGCCGCGTCAACGAAGAACCCCGCTCCGGCACGTGCCGGGCGGGGTTTCTCGCGGGACGATGGTCTTTTCCCCCCGGCGCGATCAGGCGGCGGGTTGCAGCGCCAGGCGGCGCCGGGGCGTGCTGTTGAGCGGCACGCGGTAGCGGCGGCCGTACGCCACGGCGGCGGCGAGGAGGCCGGTGACGAACGGGACCACGGCCGCCCCCACGCCCATCCCGCCGATCAGCGTGGTGGACACCGCACCGATCATGATAATGACGAGCCCCGCGGCGGCGAGCGGCGTGAGGCCGGTGCGGATGCGCAGCAGGCCAGGGAGGATCATCCCCAGGCCGCCCGCGACCTCGCAGACGCCGATGAAGCGGATGAAGGCCAGCGGTAAGTCGATCGGCCCCTTCAGCATCTCGGGCGGGACGACGAGCTTCATCCCGCCGGCGAACAGGAACAGGGCGGCGAGGAGCAGCTGGACGGTCCACAGGGCGGCGTTGATCTTCCGTTCGCGCGGGGTGCGGGTCGTGGTCGGCATCGTCGTCTCTCCTCCGTGGGGTTTCGGCCGGCTCCGGTCTTCGCGACCGGTGCTCATCTCCCAGCCTCTACAGGAGCGACGAACGGGCTTGGCGGATTTCGACATCGGCCGACGATGAATTTCGCGATCGTGGGATCCGGCCACGCCAAGCCGCGGGATCGCCCACTGGACGATCCCGCTGGATGATGGAGAAAACCCCGCTCCGGCTTGTGCCGAGCAGGGTTCTCATGTGAATCACGAGCGTCTGTTTCGCCGTCGCGTCCGCCGGGGCTCGCGGGGCGGGCGTGGTCGCGTGCGTTCGTCCGTGCGTGCGGCGGGCGGCCGTGCGGACGCGCTGGGGACGATCAGGAAGTCGCGCCGCAGGCGGAAGCCTGCCTCGTGCATCCCGGTGAGGGCCCACGTCACGTAGCCGAACACGGGCGCCCACACCAGCGCGCTGGCGGCGGTGAAGATGAACGCGTCCGCGAGCGGCAGGCCGCCCAGCGCCAGCAGCGCGGTGAGGAGCGGGATGCCGGCCAGCGCGCCCCAGCCGGCGAGCTCGAGGATCGGTCCGCGGTGGCGCACGACGACGGGGAGGATGGCCGCGAGCGGCACCAGCAGCAGCGCGCCCACCAGCGTGGCGCCGATCGTGCCGGCCGCATCGCCGTTCGCGCGGGGCGCGAAGACCGCGAGGCCGAGGATGGCGAAGGGGAGGAAGAGCCACGCCGAAACCCGCCGCGTCACCGGCCACATGTCGGCGGAGTCGGTGTTGCCGGTCGCAGCTTCCGCGCGAGCGTCCGCGTGGCGGAACAATCCCCACGGCACGCCGGCGCCGAGCGCGAACACGACGGCCAGGAGAGCGATCCCCGCGAGCGTGGGCGGCGTGTCTTCGCTGCCGGAGATGACGGCGCCATGCCCGAGCGCCGTCAGCGCGGCGAAGTACGTGTACGCCGCCAGCCAGACGGCGGCGGTCGTCGCAGCCGCGTGGCGCCACGCGGGCGCCGGATGCGCGGGGCGGGTGATGGCGTACGTGAACCCGCCCGCCCATCCGGCGAGCGCGGCCGCGCCTTCGAGGACCGCCGTAACGCCAAGGACCGTCGCCAGATTCATCCGCGGCTCAGCACGGTGGCTCATCCGTTTCCAGGTGTCGGGAGAATCGCAAGCGAATCGAATCCCCAGTCGAGGACGACGGATCTGCCTCCGCCCAGGTTTCGCCGTCGAGCACGCGCCGAGCCTGGAGCATCGTTCGGTGCTGGTGCGCCGCGTGGGCCGCAAATGCGAACCCCGCCCGGCATCGACCGAAACGGGGTTCGTCGTTCGTGACGGATGTGGTCCGGATCAGACGCAGCAGACGGGGTCGCCGGTGAAGCGGCAGTCGGACAGGCTCTCGGTACAGCCGATGCTGCAGAGCGCCGTGCAGTTTCCGCAGGTCGCGATGCAGGTGTTGGGACAGGTGTCGTCGCAGGTGCCGAACATGCTGGCGGGGCAGATGGAGCTGATCGGCGCGCAGTCCAGCTCCTTGTTGGTGCGCGTGAGGTCTCGCGCCTCGGCGTTGGCGTGCACGGTGCCGCGTTCCCGGGCGATCTCCTGCGTGTGGAACGACTGGACCTCGAGCTGGTCGATGTCGAGCCTCACCTTGCTCATCGGCGACTCTCCTTGCGTGGGTCCGGGATGGGCGCCGTACGCGGCGATCGCCGCGCAGGCACGAGAGATGGCGCCAGTGGATGCTGGACCGCGTCCGCCAGGCGCCGCACGCCTCGATTCTTAGCGGCGTGCACCCAACCGTACGATGGCGCACTGGGATCTACAAGGAAACGTTTGGTGACGGCGTGGCGCCGCGACCGATCACGGCTGGCCAGGATGGTCCGGGGCGAAGCCCGATCGTCACGGAAAGGCACGGATCTGGTAACGTGCGGCGGGTCCGGCCGCGCATCGGCGGCGGAAGGGACGGAACGGACCCGGTGCCACATCATGCCCGATCACACGCACGAGACCGCCGAGCAAGAGCCGCTGAAGCCGGTGGATGCCGTTTCGCAGTTGCTGGACGAATGCCGGATGGTGCTGCCGGGGATCCAGGCGCTGTTCGGCTTTCAGCTGATCGCCTTCTTCAACCAGGGGTTCGGTGACAAGCTGACGCACGGCCAGCAGGCGCTGCACCTGGCCGCGACGCTCGCGGTCGCGGTGGCCGCGGGGTTGGTGATGACGCCGGCCGCGCTGCACCGGCAGGCCGAGCCCACGGCGGTTTCGCGCCGCTTCATCGCCACCGCGTCGAAGTTCCTGCTGCTGAGCATGGTGCCGCTCGCGCTCGGCATCTGCGCGGACGTGTACCTGGTGAGCCACATGGTGCTGCGCGCCACGGGACCCGCGCTCGCCATCGCCGGCGGCCTCTTCCTCTTCCTGGTGATGCTCTGGCTGGTGTTTCCGCACGTCTGGCGGCGCGGCTGAAGGCGAATCGAGCAGGAGACCAGGAGGGCGCGGAGGATGCCGGTCGGCTCCTCCGCGCCCTCTCTGTCCATCCCGCTCGGTACATCCCACGGCAAGCCGGTCAGGCGCCTGCGTCCACGAGCTCGGGAAAGAGCATCTGCTCCAGCAGGTCGCAGAGCACGTGGATGATGGTGATGTGCGCTTCCTGGATGCGCTCGGTGGCGTTGGAGGGGACGATCAGCGGATGCGTGCACATCTCCCGCAGCCGCCCGCCGTCGCGGCCGAGGAGGCCGAGCGTGACCACGCCGCGCGCGTTGGCCGCTTCCACGGCGGCGATCACGTTGGCGGAGTTGCCGCTGGTGCTGATGGCCACCAGCACGTCGCCGGGGCGGGCGAGCGCCTCCACCTGGCGCTGGAAGACCGAGGCGAACTCGTAGTCGTTGCTCCAGCAGGTGAGCGTGGGGCCGTCCATCAGGTGATGCGCGGGGAGGCCCGGCCGGTGCCGCTTGTAGCGCGCCACCAGCTCTTCGACCAGGTGCATGGCATCGCAGGCGGAGCCGCCGTTGCCGCAGGCGTACAGGCGGTTGCCCGCGCGGAACGAGTCCGCGGTCGCCTCGGCGGCGCGCAGCACGTCGGCGGAGATGGAGCGCAGCGCCTGCTTCACGCGCGCGGATTCGTCGAACGCCTGGTCGATCAGGCTGCGTGGGTCGAAGCTCATCTGCACCGGCCGGGAGATCGCGGATCTGGAGCGGCGGAAGGTACGGCGGCGACCTGCCCGCCGTCCAGCCGGAGGAACTCGGCGGGGATGTGGAGGCTGCATCTGCCGGCTGCACCGGGCGAATGAATTCGCGGCAACGACCACGCGAAGTCCGCCTGCGCGGACTACTGGCTTGAGCGTGGGGACGTGGTGGGGCGCGGCAGAGGGATCGTGGAGCGCGGGCGGAGATCGGTCCGGCGGGCGGAAAAGGCGCGGCGGCGAGCTCCTGACATCTCGCCGCCGCGCGGATCGATGGCCGTTTGCTGATCAGTCGAGGATGACGGCGGCGATGACGATGCCGACGACGATCGCGGCGACCAGGTAGAGGAAGTCGCGGTCGGGGGCGGCGGCGCGCTGGTGCTTCTGCTCGTTCGCCTGCACGTCGGCGCGGACCTGCGCGGTGGAGGGGAAGAGCGAGGGCGCGGCGGCGCTCTGGGCGGCGGCGGGCACGTCGGCCGGGGCCGAGGGGCCGGACTGCTGGGCGGCGGCGGGCGCGGCGGACAGCATCAGCGCGCCGAACAGCACGAGCATCTTCCTCATCGGGGATGTCTCCTGGCATGGGTTGGTACATCGACCGGATCACCAGCCGGCGTGGTCCGCAACCTTCGCACCGCGCCCAAACCCAAGCACCCGCGCCCTCTGGCAGCTGTGTAATCCGTACCCCCCACTTCGCGAAAGAGATCTGTCATCCTGAGGAGCCGCCGCGCATGATCGATTGTCACGCAGATGTTCGGCGGAGACGAAGGATCTCGAGCCGCCGTCTGAGCGACAGGGTTGCCCCGCGCCCCGGATCGCCTGGAACCATCCCCGAAGACGATGAAGGCGCATCGATCCGCGCGGAAGCGGGGCGGACGGCGTATCTTCATCCTCCGACCGTAACATCTCCCCCAGGCTGCTGATCATGGCCGATCTCTGGACGAGCGACTCCGCGGCCCGGTGGCGTGACGAGCGGGCGCGGTACGACGAGGTGATCGCGGCACAGGGCGTGGCGCGGCTCGCCGAGCTGGACGCCTTGTACCGCGACGAGCTCCCCGCGCTCATCGCCGCGCGGAAGGCGCCGCACGTGACGCACGCCGAGATGGTGCGCGTGACGGAGTGGAAGATGGCACGCGGGATCTGGCGGCCGCGCAACCTGGCCCTGGTGCGCGGCAACGACCCGGCGCTGGTCGAGCGGACGAGCACCGCCGCCCTCGCGCGCATCCCGCACCCGAGCGAGCCGGTGGCGCTGATGTCGAAGCTCGCCGGCGTGGGCCCCGCGACGGCGTCGGCCGTGATCGCGGCGGCGGCGCCGGACGTCTATCCCTTCTTCGACGAGCTGGTGGCGGCGCAGGTGGGCCTCGGCCAGGTCACCTTCACCCCCAGGGAGTACGCCCGCTACGCCGAGGCGCTGCGCGACCGCGCCGCCAAGCTGGGCGATGGCTGGACCCCGTCGGACGTGGAGCGCGCCCTCTGGGCACACGTGGGCGGCAAGAAGGGGAGCAAGCGCACGTAGCGATTCCAGCGAAGGCGACCCATCCACCGTCTCGCCCGGCGGATCGACCGGAAACGCGGCGGGATGATGCCCTGCCGGAGGTGGGGACCACGAGAAAAGACGAGGCGAGCGGCCACCGCCACTCGCCTCGTCTCAGTTCCGCTTCGTGCCGGATACCCATCACGCCTCGCACTTCAGCACCCAGCACCCAGCACCCAGCACCCCGCTCCTAGCACCTAGCACCCAGCACCCAGCACCCAGCACCCAGCACTCCCGCACCCCCGTCACTTCATCCAGTCCATCTCCGGCACCTGGGCGGGCTCGGCGAAGGGGCCGTTGGCGAGATAGCTCCAGAGGCCGTTCTCGGCGAAGGTGCTGTAGAAGTAGAAGCTGAAGCCGTCCACGCCCAGCTCGCGGCCCACGCGGATCTCCTTGTCGACCTCGGCGCGGGGGAGGGTGGCGCGGATGCCGGCGTACAGGTGGCGGCCGGCGGCGTGCAGGCCGCCCACGTGGTCGCGGACCATGCACATCCAGTCCGGGTTGGGCTCCTCGCCCGGGCGGCGCGGCAGGTAGGTGCAGGGCGTCTCGGTGGTCCAGAAGTAGGTCATCGGCACGGCCACGTCCAGCTTCCCCTCGCGCGCCCATCCCCACGTGTCCTGGAAGAACTCGCCCACGCCGCTGCTGCTGGGCCAGCCGAAGCGCTCGCGATCGTAGATCGGCCAGACGGCGGCGGAGAGCGGCACCGCACGCACCGCGCGGATGCTGTCGTGCACCTCGGCCACGGTGCGGCTCACCAGGTCGCGCCGGAACTGCGCCCACTCGCGCGGATGGGTGGCCGGGTCCATCCCGAAGGCGGCCAGGCTCGGCACGTCCCACCCGAAGTCGCGCCCGGGGTAGCGGATGCGGTCCAGGTGCACGCCGTCCACGCCGTAGCGGCGCACCACCTCGGCCGCCACGCGCGCCAGGTGCGTGCGCACCTCGGGCCAGCCGGGGGAGAGAAAGACGTACTCCTCCCCGTTGGGGCAGCGTTGGGGCGAGCCGGCGCGCGTGTGCATGGCCCATTCGGGATGGTCGATCAGCACGTGATTCGGCTGCCCCGCCACGCTGGGCACCAGCCCGCGGCAGGCATTGCCGGATTCCGACTCCCACCCGCTGAGCCCGTTGATCCACGCGTGCAGCTGCAGGCCGTGCCCGTGCGCCTCGCGGACGGCCACGGCGAGCGGGTCCCAGGTGGGCACGCCGCCCAGCCGCCCGCACAGCCGCGGCGAGCACGGGTCCAGCTGCGACGGATACCGCGCGTCCCATGGCCCGCTCACCTGGAAGTACACGATGTTCAGGTGCGCGCGGCTGGCCACGTCCATCACCTGCCGGATGGTGGCCTCGTTGCCGTAGTCCCACCGCGTGACCCACAGCGCCCGCGCCTCGCGCAGCGGCGGCTTCCGGGCCGGCGCGCGCACGACCACGGCCGCCGCCTGGTGGGTCCGGATGCGGGCGGGGTGCGCGGCGGCCATGCGCGGCGCCATGGCCGCGCCGCTGCCGGCGGCGCCGAACAGGAGCAGCGCCAGCGCGCCGGCGATCGTACGTCTCACTTCGTCTGCCTTCGGGTGGATGCGCGGCTCGCGGCCTCGTGGGGACCGACGAATCGCGGAGAGATCGGAGGATGGGGATCGCGGCGCCGGACGCCACGATGCGGCCATGGCGACCGGCCGTGCACCGATGAGCGATCAAGATCGTCACGCCCGGCCGGTCCGGTCAACCCGCGGGCCCGCATCTCCGGAAGCGCCCGCTACCGGGATGATCCGCGCGGCGGGGGGCTTGTCGCCGGGCGCGCCGGGGGATCTATTCCAGCAGGCCGTGCTCGCGGTCGCCGGCCGATCTCCCGCCGTTCCACAGCACCCAGAGACACCTCATGTCCACGCACATGCGCCGTATGGCGCCGTTCGCGTTGGTGCTTCTCGCCGCCGTCCCCGCGCGCGCCCAGACACCCGCATCCACGCCCGCGCCCGCGCCGGCCCCGGCCCCGGCGGACGCGCCCGCGGTGCGCGCCGTGTCGCTGCTGGACGTGCGGCTGGCGTGCCTGAACCCGCGGCGCGACAGCAGCGCGGTGCTCACCTCCATCTGCGTGGACCTGCAGCTGCCGCGCGCGTCGCTGCGCGACTCGGCCAGCTGGGGCGCGTGGACCGCGGCGTGGGAGCGGAAGCACCTGGCCGACACGCTGCGCGCCTACGCCCGCTACGATCCGCGCCAGCTTCCGCTCTCCGAGGTGCTGCGCAACCTGGACCCGGCCGAGGCGGCGCGCGTGATCGGCACCCTGCTCCGCAAGGAGAACGAGCTGCGCGCCGCCGTGCTGGGGCTGGCGAAGACGCGCTCGAATCCGTTCGCCGAGCTCTACCACGCCGCCACCGACACGTCGCGCGTCCGCCCGCCCGAGCTGCGGCAGCTGGCCGACAAGCTGCGCTCTACGCTGGCGCCGCAGGATTCGTCCAACGACCTCCGCATCGACAAGGGGATGCAGGAGGCCATCTCCACGCTCACGCAGGCCGAGCTGGTGGTGCTGCTGGGCACCGTGCCGGCCATGCGCGACACGGTGGTCTCGCGCCTGGCGGCCGACCAGCGGGTGGAATCGATCCTGGGGCGCACCGCCAACGGCGACCTGCGCGGCGCCGTGGCCCGCGCCGCGGCCGAGACCTTCGCGCCCACGGCCGCCGCGCGCTCGCCCGCCATCAGCCGCCAATCCGACCTGCTGTGGGGCGCCACCGACTTCGTGGTCAACCGCGTGCAGCAGCAGATGCAGGCGTACGCGCTTCGGGGCTTCAGCGCGCGCCTCTGCGCCGACCTGGGGGCCAGCGTGCTCCACGAGTCGTGCGGGATGCTGCACGCGGAGAGCTTCGGGCTCTCGCGCCCGGGGGTGACGCTCCTGCGCAGCGCCGTTCGGCAGGACCTGCAGGCGCTCCCGTACTCGATGCTGGAATGGAGCTACGGGCGCTACGGCTCCGCCCTCCCCGCGGCGCGGGCCGACCAGGTGCTCACCGCCATCCACGTCACCCGCTTCGCGCTGGGCACCGCGCGCGGCGACGACCCGTGGCTGGCGCTGGGCGCCGTGGCCGACCAGCTCCACGCGTCGCAAGACAGCCTGGGCCGCGCCGCCGCGGACTTGCGCGCGCGCATCGCCGCCGGCACGCTCGAGGCGCGGGCGAAGGAGGCGGCGCAGGCGCGGCTGGCCGACGTGGAGCGGCGGCTGGCGGCGGCGGGCACGCGAGCCGACGCGCCGGTCTCCACCCTGATCGTCACCCTCGCCGAGTTCGCCTCCACCCGCTTCGACGCGCTGCGGCTGCGCAACGTGGCGCCGCCGGAGCTGGGCGGCGACGAGATCCTGCGCTACCAGCTGATCGCGATGCTGGCCAACGTGCAGGAGCGCCCCGGCGCCACGCCGGGCTTCGCGCCGCACCGCTTCGTGCCCGTGGTGCTGGCGCTGGCCGACGACTTCCGCCGGCTGGAGCGCCTGCGCGCCACGGCCGACTCGCTGGCGCGCGTGCGGCCGGACAGCGCCATCGGGGGGATGCAGCTGCGGATGGCGCAGGCGGCGTTCGGGGTGGCCGAGCAGTTCCTGAGCGAGGCCGCCCAGAGCGAGACCTTCGGCGACACCGCCTTCGCGCACCTGGCCGCCGCGCGGCAGACGGTGGAGGCGATGCAGGACGTGGTGTTTCCCGTCCTCCAGGGCGAGTACGGCACGGGGCTGCTGGCGCTCACGGCGCAGGTGAACCAGTACCTCCCGGCGGGCTCGCCGCCGGCGCGGGCGTGGTCACGCGGGATGGTGTTCGTCACCGACCTGGTGAACGCCGGGAATCCGGACCAGGTGAACGCCGCGCTGGCGCGCTTCGTGGACAGCGGCGGCGGCTTCGTGGCCAAGCGCAACGGGCCGCGGCTGCGCGCGGGGCTGGGGCTGTACGGCGGCGTGTACGGCGGCTTCGAGGTCGCGAACGACGATCGCTCCGGCTTCATGGGGCTGTACCTCCCGGTTGGCCTCGACATCACCCTCCCGGTAACGGTGCGGCCGTGGGGGCGCCCGCTGGGGCGCTTCGGCCTCTTCCTGCAGGCGGCCGACCTGGGCGCGCTGGCCTCGTGGCGGCTGAACAGCGACTCCACGGTCAACGAGCGGCCGCGCGTGGGCGTGGCGCAGGTCTTCTCTCCCGGCGCCTTCCTGGTGTTCAACGTCACCGGCGCGCCGCTCACGGTCGGCTACGGCTGGGCCCGCTCCCCCGAGCTCCGCGAGATCAACCGCGACGGCGAGGAACCCATCGCCGTGGATGCCACGCGCCGCGGCTTCTTCATCGCCTTCGACATCCCCCTCTTCCCCTGACGCGCCTTCCGAACGCGGTGGGGGATAAGAATCGGAACGCCGCCGGACCCGAGCCACGGGTCCGGCGGCGTTCGCATGAGCGCAATCATCACTCCTCCGTTTCACGCGGAGAGCAGGGAAGCAGAGGATCAAGATTTTCTCTGCTTCCTCCGCTCCTCCCGCGTAAAGCTGTGTCGATTCGAGCGCTACCGCCACGGCGCCGCGGCGAAGAGCTGGTCGAGCAGCTCGTAGCGGGCGCGCGTGCGGTCGGCCTCGGCGGCCGAGGTCACGTCCAGGCGCATCACCCGGGGCGCGTCGGGGCGCAGCGCGGGCCAGGTGGCCAAGCCGGCGCCGTTGGGATCGCCCGTCTTGATGAAGTTGGCGAAGTACGCCTGCATCGTCGCCGAGACGGCGCGGTCGTCCGCGGTCCAGGCGAACACGCGGTTGCGGTCCAGGTTGCCGAGCGCGTACTCGATCTCGGCGGAGTGGACGGCGCCGGTGGCAGGCGGGCCCGTGGGCGCGCCGGGGGTGCCCGCGGCGTCGGCGCGCACGGCGGGGCGGGGGCGCGCGTACAGGTAGCGATACACGGGGCGCGCGCCGGTGCGCGCCTGCAGCTCCAGCCACTTCCAGGTGCTGAGGCCCAGGAAGCGGTCGCCCGCCAGCTCACCGGCCGATTGCATCGCCTGCTCGGGCGTGGCGCCGGGGTACAGCCGCAGCACGTCGGCCGCGCGGTCGCCGTACAGCCGGCGGACGGCGGCGGCGTACCCCTCCGGCGTCGCGGGGTCGTTGCCGAGCACGCCGCCCGCGTTCGACTCGGCCGTGTTCCACCCCGCCAGCAGCGGCACGCGCGCCTGCTCCCCCGCCGCGTAGATCTCGCCCGGCGCGCGCGGGAAGAAGTAGCCGTCCTGCACCGCGTGGAAGCTCCACGGCCCGAAGCGCATCGCCGCGTCCAGGATCTCCTGGCTGGAAAGCGCCCGCAGCTCCGCGAGCGACGCTACGCCGGCCGCGGTGGCGAAGCGCGTGCCCACCTGTTCGCCATACGACAGCGGCACCGCGGGCGACGTGGGGCCCAGCTGCGCGCCGCTCTCGCCGATGGCGCCCGCGATCAGCCCGCGTGACAGCGGCGACGCCATCAGCGCGCTCACCGAGATCGACCCCGCCGACTCGCCGCCGATGGTGACGCGCGCCGGATCGCCGCCGAACGCGGCGATGTTCTCGCGCACCCAGCGCAGCGCGGCGGCCTGGTCCAGCATCCCCTCGTTCCCCGACGCGTGGTGCGGCGACTCCGCCGTGAGCTGCGGATGCGCCAGCAGCCCGAACACGCCCAGGCGATAGTTCACCGTGACCGCCACGATCCCGCGGCGCGCCATGCTCTCGCCATCGTACCGCGGCTCCGACCCGTCGCCCGCGATGAAGCCGCCGCCGTAGAAGTACACCAGCACCGGCAGCTTCTCGGCGGATGACCTCGCCGGCGTCCACACGTTCAGGTAGAGGCAGTCCTCGCTCATCCCGCTGGAGCGGAACACCATGTCGGCGAAGATCGGCGGCTGCATGCAGCGTGGCCCGAACTGCGCCGCGCTTCGCACGCCGGCCCACGCCGCCACCGGCCGCGGCTCGCGCCAGCGCAGCGCGCCCACCGGCGGCGCCGCGTACGGCAACCCGCGAAAGAGCCGGATCCCCGCCGCCGTCCTCGTCCCCGCGACGGCGCCGCTCGCCACGCGCACCGTGTCGCCCGCCTGCGCCACCGCCGGGAGCGCCGTCGCCATCATCATCACCCCCACCGCCGCCAGGGCCCGAGGCGTCCGATTCGATCGTTTCATCCGATCCGCCACCAGGGTTCGTGAGATCTCGCGTGACTTCCATCTTCCGCGCACGCCGGAGATTGATTCTACGATGGACACGGCCGATGTGCATCATCCGCTAGCCGTGCGGCGACGATCGGCCGAGCGGCGGCCCGGTGGATCACGCCCGCTCGCACACGGCCACGTACAGCTCGCCGCCGTAGGCGGAGGGGCGGGTGGCGGCGATGCGGGGCGGGGTGAGCCCGGCGCCGGCGGCGAGATCGGCGAAGCGCGCGGCGGAGACGGGGTAGGGGACCCACGGGCTGGGGCGGCGGCTCTCGTACTCGATCAGCACCAGGCGCCCGCCGGGCCGCATCCGCTCCACGATCCGCCCGAGCGCCCCAGGCGCGTCGGCGATGAAGTGCAGCACGTTCGCCATCACCACGCCGTCCAGCACCGGCAGCTCCAGCGGCGCGGCGACGTCCGCCTCGCGCACGGTCACCCCGGCGCCCCCGCGCTCGCGCGCCGCCCACGCGCGGATCGCCGCCAGCCCGCGCGCGTCGCGATCGACCGCGATCACGTGGCCGCCGGCGCCCACGAGGGTGGCGAGCGCGCGGGTGAACACGCCGGAGCCCGCGCCGAGGTCGGCCCACGTCTCGCCATCGGCCGCCGGGATGGCGGCGCGGAGAAGGGCGATCGCGTCTTGCTGGTTCATCGGGACGGGCCGGGAGATTCGGATCGGCGAAGGTGATGGCCGGGCCGCACCCCGATCGGGCGGGAGAGGCGGCGTGCCGCATCACCATCGCATCGCGTGCGCCGGATCGCGATGTCAGGGTTGCGGAGCGGCGGATCGGGGGCGCGGCGCGATCACCCGACGTGGGATCCGAATCCCCCGAAAACAACGAGCCCCGCGGCGGGCGAACCGGCGCGGGGACTCGTCTGCAACTCGCTTCGGAAGCCGCTCAGCTGGCGATCTTGCCGGCGAACTCCACCAGGCGGCGGGCCTGGTGCTGGATGGAGGCGCGCGACTCGTCGCCGACCGGGCCGCCGGCGGCGGTCACGGTGGTGCCGTACGGGTTGCCGCCCGAGGCGAAGATCGCCGGGTCGGTGTAGCCCGGCGGCACCAGGATGCACCCCCAGTGCATCAGCGTGGTGTACAGGCCCATCAGCGTGGTCTCCTGGCCGCCGTGCGGGTTTTGCGCGCTGGTCATGGCGCTGGCGGCCTTGTTGGCCAGCTTCCCGGTGGCCCACAGCGGCCCCAGCGAGTCGATGAACGCACGCAGCTGGCTGGCGGTGACGCCGAAGCGCGTGGGCGCGCTGAACAGGTAGGCGTTGGCCCACTCCATGTCGTCGAGCGTGGCCTCGGGGACGTGCGCGGTGGCCTCGGCGTGGGCGCGCCACGCGTCCTGGCCGTTCACCACGCCCTCGGGCACGGTCTCGCGCACCTTGCGCACCCGCACCTCGGCGCCCGCCTCCTCCGCCGCCTGCGCGGCGATCTCGGCCATCTGGTGGTTGGTGCCGTAGGTGCTGTAGTAGATGATCGCCAGCCGAACGTTTGCCATCTCCCCGCCTCCCAAAGGTCGTTGAAACGAATACCGGTCGCGCACGACGATCCGTCGTCGCCGACGTTCCGGTCCGGACCGCCGCTGCCACCCGCCGCATGGCGCGTGCCGACCACTTTGCACAACGTGAGATCGGACGACAAAGAGGCTGCAATGACAAAGGCCGGCGCTCGTCGCGCCGGCCCCCGGATCATCGTACACCGCCGCGGCTCAGCAGTAGGGCAGGCACACGGTGTAGGGCGTGGGACAGCCGACCTTCTGGGTGTAGGCTGCATCCGCGATCGCCTCCGCGGGCGTGGCCTCGAACGAGGTGACGGCCAGCTCTTCGGGGCGCAGCTTCATCTTGTCCATGGACGTGCTCCGGGTGTGGGTTCCTCGATTGACCACGGGCATGGAACGTAAATCGACGCGTCCAATCGCGCCACCCATCGGAATGTCCAATCGTATCACTTGCCGACTCTTAACCATGTGGCGTGGCAGAAATGAAAGTGAGGTTTTCGTTCGATCTACGGATGCCATGCAAACTCTGTTCAAACAGCATGAGATCGGAAGATGCCTTACGGCGTATGTATCGTGTGGATCCGGCTCGCTAGCATCGAACGCGACGAACCACGGCCAGTTCACCGACGCGGTCCATCCCTCGGCGGTCTTCTTTTACGGCGCAAGTCATCGAAAAGGTCTCGGCTCCATCCGCCGGGATCAGGGGAGCGGGAAGGCAATCTCCTGGATCACCCAGCGATCGTCTTCCACCGTCCACCTGACGTAGCGCGCGCCGACGGAGAGCTCGTCGCGCAGGGTGTCGGGCTCGTGGTAGACGGTGCCGCCGCCGCGGCGCCACATCCGCCGGGTGCCGGTGCCGCGCTGGAAGAGCGCGGCGTAGAAGTCGTCGCCCCGCTCCCCGCCCCCGGCCGCCGCGCCGAACCAGGTGGACCACGCGCCCGTCTTGTGCGCGAAGTCGGCGGCGAGCTGGGCGCGGGTGAATGCAGTGGCGGCGAAGGCGGCGTTGCGGGTGTTGACCAGGCGCACCGGCGCCTCGCGCGGGAGCAGCGCCAGGAACCGCTCGCCGCTCCCCTCCGCCATCGCGTCGATCAGCTCGCGCATGGCGGCCTCGAGCGCCGCCTCGGCGGGCTCGCGGTCGAACAGCTCGATGGGCGCGCCGTACCGGGCTGCCCAGGGCACCGCCGGCATCGTTCCCGGTGGCGAGCCGATCGCCTGCTCCAACACCGTCCAGGCGCCCGCGCGGCCACGGAGCAGCGCGTACACGAACGGGTCCGCCTGCCAGTCCATCCGCAGGTCCGAGAGCGAATCGGCGTGATCCTCGGGGCGCACGTAAGGGATCGCGCGGACGTACGCCCAGCCGTCCGCCACGGTCACGCGCACGTCGCCGAAGGCCACGCGCAGCCGCATCCGCCGCTCCACGCCCGGCCGCAGCGCGTCGAGGATCGCCGCGCGCTCGGGGCTGGCGGAATCGGGCGTGGACGCGGTGACCTGCGCGGCGGCCGGGCGTGCGGCCGCCAGCAGCACCGCGGCGGCGACGGCGCGCCTCGGCGCAATCCTGATCAAGCGCCGCGGGATGCGGATCGGCATGGTTCCGTGGGGCGGGGGATGAGGGGTTGGGGATGCAGCTGCGCCACGTTCGCAGCCGCAGAGTGTGGGGTGCGGGGAGGGGTGAGTCAA
>Ga0247773_1000466_pt1 | contig 16968 bp, 8 predicted proteins | sample UWRJL092311B6_FD_179934 | JGI IMG/M metagenome (GOLD analysis project Ga0247773, IMG submission 179934) | Plant litter microbial communities from Arlington Agricultural Research Station in Wisconsin, United States - UWRJ-L092-311B-6 | ecosystem: Environmental > Terrestrial > Plant litter >...
ATCGTCAGGGCCTGCTGGAGATGGAAGAGGCCAAGAAGCGCCTGGAGCGCTTGTACGAGCTGATGCAGGCCGAGATCGAAATCCTGCAGGTCGAGAAGAAGATCCGCTCCCGCGTCAAGAAGCAGATGGAGAAGACGCAGAAGGAGTACTACCTCAACGAGCAAATGCAGGCCATCCAGAAGGAGCTGGGCGGCGGCGAGCGCGATGAGTTCAAGAGCGAGATCCAAGAGATCGAGGAGAAGCTCAAGACCAAGAAGCTCAGCGAGGAAGCGCAGGGCAAGGTCAAGAAAGAGCTCAAGAAGCTGAAGATGATGCACCCGACCAGCGCGGAAGCGACGGTCGTGCGCAACTACGTGGATTGGATTTTGACTCTGCCTTGGTCGGACAAGACCGAGGAGCGCTTCGACATCACCGAAGCCGAGAAGATCCTGGACGAGGATCACTACGGCCTGAAGAAGCCGAAAGAGCGCATCGTCGAGTACCTCGCGGTGCAGGCGCTGACCAAGAGCCTGAAGGGCCCGATCCTATGCTTCGTCGGTCCTCCGGGCGTGGGTAAGACCAGCATCGCGCGCAGCATCGCGCGCGCCACGGGCCGAAAGTTCGTGCGGCTGTCACTCGGCGGCGTGCGGGACGAAGCGGAAATCCGCGGCCATCGCCGCACGTACATCGGCGCGTTGCCCGGCAAGATCATCCAGAATCTGAAGAAGGTCGGCTCCAATAACCCCGTGTTCTTGCTCGACGAGATCGACAAGATGAGCACGGACTTCCGCGGCGACCCGGCGGCGGCGCTGCTCGAGGTGCTGGATCCGGAGCAGAACAAGACCTTCAACGATCACTACCTCGACCTCGATTACGATCTCTCGGACGTGATGTTCATCACCACCGCGAACACCTTGAGCGGCATTCCGATCCCGCTCCAGGATCGCATGGAGATCATTCAGCTCACGAGCTACACCGAGTTCGAGAAGCTGAACATCGCGCAAAAGTACCTGATTCCTCGTCAAAAGAAGGAATGCGGCTTGGAAGACGTGCCTGTGGAGTTCACCGAGAACGCCGTGCGCACCGTGATCCACCACTACACGCGTGAAGCCGGCGTACGCTCACTCGAGCGCGAGTTGGCCGCGGTTTGCCGCAAGGTGGCGCTCAAGGTCGTCAAAGAAGGTAAGGATCAAAAGCTCGAGATCCGCGGCGCGGACGTGCCGACGTACCTGGGCGTGCCCAAGTTCCGACTCGGCAAGAAGGAAGAGCACGACGCGATTGGCCTCACGCACGGGCTCAGCGTGTCCGACCACGGTGGGGACATCCTCGACTGCGAAGTGAGCGTCGTCGCTGGCAAGGGCAAGCTGGTGATCACCGGTCTGCTCGAGAAGGGCATGGAAGAAAGCGCCCAAGCGGCGATGAGCTACATCCGCTCGCGCAGCGCGATCCTCAAGCTAGACCCCGACTTTTATCAAAAGGTCGACGTGCACGTGCACTTTCCGGACTTCGTGCGCAAGGATGGCCCGAGCGCGGGTGTGACCATGGCCACCAGCATCGCCAGCGCGCTGACCCGCGTGCCGGTGCGCAATGAAGTCGCCATGACGGGCGAGATCACGCTGCGTGGTCGCGTCATGCCCATCGGCGGGCTCAAAGAGAAGCTCCTCGCGGCACATCGCAACGGCATCACGACCGTTCTGGTGCCCAAAGAGAATCGCAAGGATTTACGGGAAATCCCGCGCCGTGTGTTGAAGACGCTGCGGGTGGTTCTAGTCGATCACATGGACGAAGTCCTGCGCGAGGCGATGGTGTTCCCGGAGCCGGATACGCTGTTCGGCCCGCGCCGTTCGTTGATCGAGTACCGCAACGGCGAGCTGATCGAAGAGGACGCGCCGGCCTCTGCTGCCTCGCGCAGTGTGCCTCCGGGCGACGCTCCGGGCGAGCAGCCCGGGCTCAGCTGATCACTCCCCGTGCGCGGCGGCTGGTGTAGTCACCGCCGCCACGGCTCGAGCCTGAGCGAGCGTGTGAGCTTGCGAGCTCGAGGGCCTGCGCGCGTCGAGCCTGCGAGCTCGAGGGCCTGCGCGCGTCGAGCTTGATAGTGGCACCCTACCTACGTCGCGGGGGGGGGTTGACGCCAGCAGGGTGCCGGGCGCAGCAGTATCACACCTAAGGGTTATTTGTGAAGCGCGCAGCGACGCGGATTTCATTGGCGGCGCGGGGCTCACTTTCGAGCTCAGCGATCGGCCGCGGCCGCGCAGTTCGCGCGCTCGGGATGTGCGTTCAGGTGTGCGAGAGTCATTGTGCAGCGACGCAGGTCGTTCGACTGCTGCGACTAGGTGACCTCTGCGTCTTGAATTCCAGTGATACGGGAGCCAAGGCGTTTGCCTAGCGCGGAGTCTTGCTCGCTGACCCACGCCAGACGCCCCGTGATCGGTTACTGTTTCCGGTAATGCTCACGCACCGCTACGACCTGCGCGCGTCTCCTGTCAGTACTCGGTGCGGTGCACCGCGGCTGGCTGCGGAAACGAAACCAGCGATGCTGCGGTTCGATACGAAAACGCAATGCTCGGAGGTCGAGCCAGCCGACCAGGAGATCCTTCCTTGAGTTCAGTTCCGGCCCCTATCCAAGCACCCGCGGTTCGACTCGGTCGCTACCGCCTGCTGCTCGAGCTCGGCCAGGGTGGCATGGCGCGGGTTTATGTTGCTTCCTCGTCGGGCCTGGGCGGCTTCAACAAGCTCGTCGTGCTGAAGGTGATGCGTGAGGAGCTACGCGACAACGAGGGCTCTCTCGAGATGTTCTTGGCCGAAGCGCGCTTGGCTGCGCGCATGAGCCACCCGAACATCGTGCAGACCCTGGAGGTGGGAGAAGACGGCGGGCGCTACTTCATTTGCATGGAGTACCTGGAGGGTCAGACGCTCGGGCGCTTGTTGAACAAAACGCTCGACACGCCGCTGCCTCTGGGCGCGCGGCTGGAGCTGGTCAGCCAGGTGCTCGAGGCGCTGATCTACATGCACGGCTTCACGGATCCGGATGGAACGCCGCTTTCGCTCGTGCACCGCGACATCAGTCCGAACAACATCTTCGTCACCTTCGACGGCACGGCCAAGGTCTTGGATTTCGGTGTGGCCAAGGCCGTGGGCGTGAACCAAGCCGCCGAGTCGGGCATGTTCAAGGGCAAGCTCGCATACGCGGCGCGCGAGCAAATCCGAGGCAAGAGCGAGCAGCGTTCCGACCTGTTCGCGGTGGGGATTTTGCTCTGGGAGCTTCTGGCCTATCGGCGCTTGTCGCAGGACCGCACGCAGCAGGAAATCGTGAAGGCCCGCATGGCTGGTGCCGATCCCGAGCTGATGAAGAAAGCGTCCGGTGTGCCAGCCGAGCTGCTGCAGATTTGTATGCGAGCCGCGGCCAAGCGGGTCGACGATCGCTATGCCTCGGCAGGCGAGATGCGGGACGCGCTGCGAGCCTACGTTCGCGCCAACAATCTGGAGTTTTCTGCCGAGCAACTGCGCGCCGTGCTGGACGAGCTGTACGCCAGCGAACGCGTCGAGATCCGGCGCTTGGTCGACCAGCGTATGAAGCAGGCCAATGCGGAGGACGATCAGCCCTCGTTCGGCACGCAGGCCATCCCCGTCGCTCCCGCCGTGCTGGGTGGGGCAGGCGCGGTCACGCTAGCGGGGAACGCGACGACCTACGTCCTGCCATCGAGCCCCATGGGCAAGGGCAAATGGATCGCGGCGTTGGTCGGCGTCGCGCTTCTGGCCGGTGTCGCCGGACGCGCACTCAGCGGTTCGGGACCGTCACAGCAAGCCTCCTTGCCGAGTGCCGCCGGCACACCCGTCGCGACCGGAGGGCGGCAAAGCGCACCGCCAGTACCGAAGCTCGTGACCTTGAAGGTCGCGGCTTCGCCGCCCGATACCGAAATTTTGCTCGACGGCGCGAAGCTCGACGGAAACCCTTTTTCGGCGAAATTTCCCAAGGACTCGAGCTTGCATCGGCTGGAGTTTCGCAGCTTTGGCCGCATCAGTGAGGCGCGTATGATCCAGCTCGATCAAGACCTGGACCTGTTGATCGCGTTGCAAGTCGACCGAGCCAGCGTGCACAAGCTCGGCCCGGTACCCGCGGCGGGAGTTTCGGCCAAGGCCGCCAAGCACCCGCCGGGTACTGCACTGCCAGCAAGTGCGGGTGCTGCGTCAGCAAGTGCTGCGTCGGCCAGCGCAGCGCCGGTCAGCGCAGCGGCCGCGAGCCCGGCGCCGGCAAGCGCAGCGCTAGCAGCGTCCGGCGCCGTCGACTCGAGCGACAACGTTCGTTAAGACAGCCCGGCTTTGCCCTTGAGCGCCTGCCCGAACAACGCGGGGAAGTGCGTGGCCAGGCCGCCCGGGGATGCCTTGAGCATTGCCACGAGCTCGAGCAGGGCGGCCGCGATGACCTCGACGTCGTCCAAGTCGTCGACGGCGTTCGGACCACCGGACATGCCAGCCAGCGCAGCCAGCAAGCGAGGCCCGAGCCCGCGTTCCTCGATACGCGGAAACTTAGCCAGCCAAGCCTCGGCGAAGTCAGCAACTACGAAGTCGTCTCGCATGCGATTGGCCGTGTTTTTACTAGGGCGAGAGCTCGAACAGCAGTCTTTGGGGTAGGCGGGACCGGGCTTGAACCGATGACATCCGGCGTGTAAAGCCAGCACTCTACCAACTGAGTTACCCGCCCAGTGGCCAGCGGTTCGTAGCTGCGTTTGTGGAGGTCGGCAAGGGGGAAGCAGACAACCGCCACGGGCACGCGCGAGGGTCAGGCGGCCGCGGGCGGGGGCGTGAGGGGTTTGGCTCGCTGGGGGCCGGACGCAACCAGGGTCGCGCCCGCGACCACCAAGGCCGTGCCCACGAGCTCGATCGGGGAGATGGCTTCTGCCAGCCATAGATATGCGAGCAGAATGGTCGAGACCGGGCCGACCGTACTGATGATGGCAGCCGGACCGGAGCCGATCAGCGCGATGCCGCGAGTCAGCAGGAACGCGGGCAGGACGGTGGCGAACAACGCCATCACTAGGCCAATGCCGTAGGCGGCGGGTGGCAGGCCGAGCAGGTGGGCCCCGCTGATCAGCGCGTGCACGAGAACCGCAGCGGTGGCTGAGAGCAGCGCCAGCGCCGTGAAGCGCTGCGAGCCCAACTTGGGCACCATTTGCCCTGCGCCGATCAGATAGAGCGCATAGGTCAGGGCACTACCGAAGACCCACAACGCGCCGCGCGGCACGTCGGAGCCAAAGCTGCCGAGCTCACCGCGGAAGGCCAGGAAGATCCCGGCGTAAGTGATCAAGAGCGAAAGCTTCTGACGACGCCCGAGCCGGATTCCGAATAGGCCTGCTTCGATCACGACTACCAGCGTGGGGTAGACGAACAAGATCAAGCGCTCGAGCCCGGCCGAGATGTAGCGTAGGCCGATGAAGTCGCTCAGGCTCGCAAGGTAATAGCCGAGCACGCCCAGTGCGACGATCGTGCTTGCGTCGCGTCGCGTGAGCTTATTTTGCGCTTTGCCGCGCAAGCGATGGGCGAAAGCGGCAGATGCGAAGAACGGCGCAGCGAAGCCGAAGCGCAGTGCGAGCAAGCTGACCGAATCGATGCCCTGGCGATAGGCGAGCTTGACCAAAATGGCCTTGGTCGAGAACGCGATGCTCGAGAGGAACACCAAGAGCGCGCCGAGCAGGCGTGCCCGGGCCGCGCTTCGCGCACGTTCGTGGGATCCCCGCTCGCTCGGGTATGGAGCCTCGGGCGCAGCCGATTCGGAGGTCATCACCGGAGCCGTGCGTAGCAATCAAAACGGGCCCAGCAAAGCGGCTAGGCCCGATTTGGAAATCATGCAGATCTCTGCTGATCTCAGGGGCAGTAGCTGCCCTTGTTCACGACGTCGGACACCGGCTTCGAGCCGATGAAGGCGTACAGGTCCTGCATGCCCGCCTCAGTGATCTCCGATTCCGGGAACTTCGTCATGAACACGCACAAGTCCGTGCCGTCCTTGTCCTTCGCCAAGCGCACCGCATCGTGGAACTGCTGATACGTCCACGCGCCGATCCCGGCCGTCTTCGACATGGTGATGTTCGGCCCCTCTTTGCCCTGGGCGTTGCTGCCGTGACAGGTGTCGCACGCCTGGTCCGCCCAGACCTTGGCACCCCGGCTCACGGCGTCGTCGCCGGTAGCGGGGTCAGAGCTGCAGGCCGGCAGCACGGCTGCAACGGCGGCGCCAAACAAGCAAATCGTCGCGAAACTGTGCAAAATTCTCAAGACCAAATCCTTTTCTGAAGCTGAAACAGCGTGGACTGTGAGGGGAGAGAGGTAGAGACAAGCAACGCCTCGGCTGGAAGCTGGAGTCAGGGATCGTCTCTTCCGCTGACACCGTCAATAGCACCGGAAATTCCATTGTCAGCATTTCCATCGGCGCGAATCGACAAGGCGCGCGCTGATTCGTCGCGTACGACGCTCGCACGCGGAGTTGCCACGCTTGCACGCACAGCAATGCGCGAAACTTGGAGTGTCTGTCGACAGACGCGAGTCGAGTGCTTGCGCGCGGCAAGGAGGTGCTCGCGCGTTGCGTCGAAATGTTTTAGCGGGGCGGACGGGACTCGAACCCGCGGCCTCCGGCGTGACAGGCCGGCGTTATAACCAACTTAACTACCGCCCCGTGACGGCGCGCGGTACATAGCACAAGGAAGCGAGCACTCAACAAGAGAAAATGACACGGGAGTTTACGATTATCTCGGCCGACTGGCCTGCCGTTCTCCCGGTGTGCACTCAAGACGGTGACCGAAGCGTCTCCGAGGACAGGGATTGGCGATGATGCGTACGGGTTTAGCGATCGAGCTGCTGTTGTGTGGCTTTGGGTTGAGTGCTTGCGGGTCGGATGCGATCGGGCCGGCGCACACTGGCGGCGCTGGAGCCAGCGGGCTCGCGGGCGCGAACGGCGAAGCGGGCAGCTCCGCGGGCGTGGCTGGCGCTGGCACACTCGGCGCTGCCGGCGCCGCGGGTGGCAACCTTGGGCTCGCCGGACAAGGAGCGAGCGCTGGCGCTGGAGCGGGCGGCGCGGGGAGTGCGGGCCAGGCGGGGAGCAGCGCGGGCCAAGCGAATGGTGGCGCAGGGCCGATCGGGCCGCGCTTCATCGGTCGCTTCGATCTCTCCCAGCCCGACGCGCCGACGTTCGCTTGGCCGGGTACGGCGATCGCGCTGCGCTTCACGGGCACCGCGATCGGCGTCACGCTCACCGACAAGGGCAGCGACAAGGGCAACAACGTGTTCGAGGTCGTGCTCGACGGCAAGCACACGGTGCTCCCGTTGCAAACGGGCACGAAGAAGTACGCGTTGGGCAGTGGGCTTACGGCCGGTGCGCACGAGCTCTTGCTGTATCGCCGCACCGAGCCAGTGTTCAATGAAACCACCTTCAACGGCTTCGACGTGCCGAGCAGCGCTTATTTGCCTGCGAGCATGCCGACCCGCCGGTTAGAGGTGATCGGTGATTCGATTTCGGCTGGATATGGCAATGAAGGCGTGAATCCGTGCACGTTCACGGCCGCCACGGAAAATCATTACCTCACCTACGGGGCGCTCGCGGCGCGCGCCGTCAACGCGGAGCTCTATACGGAGGCCTGGTCCGGCATCGGCATGCTCCGCAACTACGAGGGCACGACCACGGGCATCATGCCCGAACGCTATCCGCGGGCCTTGCCCGACCGCGCGACGAGCAGTTGGGACTTTGGCAAGTTCGTGCCCGATGCGGTGGTGATCAATCTGGGCTCGAACGATTTCGCAAAGGGTGATCCCGGGGCCGCGTTTCAAGCCGCCTACTTGAAGTTCGTTACCGAGCTGCGCGGGCACTATCCGGCGGCGCGCTTTTTCCTCGGGGTCGGGCCGATGTTCGGCAGTGACGAATTCGCCAAGGCCTCCGCCTACCTGAAGGCAGTGATCGCGGCTCGCGCGAGCGCCGGCGACAAGAACCTGACCTTGCTCGATCTCGGCACTCAAGACGGGACCGCCGACGGCCTCGGCTGTGACTACCACCCCAGCTTGAAGACCCACCAGAAGATGGCCGACAAGCTGCAAGCCGCACTCAAGGCAGATCTCGGCTGGTAGCCAGCAGGGGCGGATTTGGCGCGTTCCGGGCCGTGAGGCCCGAGCGGCGCATGGCGTCAGTTGGAGCCGGGGTAGGCGCCCGGCTCCGAAACCCGCCTCGGCCCGGGCGCCGTGGCCGGCCACAAAACTGCTTCGATTCGAGATGCTCTCTCAAAACCTGACGATCGAGGCAGTTCTCGGCTATGTTTTGGGACATGGACGCTCGTGCTGGTTCGTCTGCCGCGCTGTTTGCGGTGTTCGAACAACTGAAGAAAGCCTGGATCAAGGGCGGATGGAGCTGGGATAGCCGCTTTTCGTGCGTGGCTTCCTCGTTCAACGTCGAGCTGGAAGCCGAAGCGCGCGCCGTGGTGCTGCGCTTCCTGCCCAACGAGTGGGGCTCGAAGACGATCGTCAACGCGCCGGCCGCGCTGAAAGAGGTGGCCGAGGCCACGGGCGGCATACGCACCGACCAGCGCGTATTCACCGGGGACAACTCGGGCCGCTTGCTCGGCTACGGCCTGTGGTGGCCGTGGGGCGACGAGATCACCATCTCGCTGCGCATCGGTCTCGGCGGATACGTGCTCGATCCGGACCTGGCGCGCCTACGCGAAACGTTCGGCACCGCCGACTGAGTCAGCGACCCGTGCTGGGTGAGGTCACTCGTGACCCACCCGGCGCGGCGCCTGCTCGAGCTGCGTGCTACAAGGCGGCCATGTCATTGGTCGAACTACGCGTGCCGTCGCGTGCTCCGAAGCGCGGGCCGAATGCGGCGTTCTTGCCGACTACGCGCGCGGATTTGCTCGAGCGCGGCATCGAGCAGCTCGATATTTTGATCATCACGGGCGACGCTTACGTGGATCATCCCGCGTTTGGGCCCGTGCTGATCGCGCGCTTTTTGGAGGCTCGTGGCTACAAGGTTGGGCTGATTGCCCAGCCGGACTGGCAGAAGCCGGACGACATCGCGCGCATGGGTCGGCCCAAGCTGTTCGTGGGCGTGACCGCGGGCAATCTGGATTCGATGCTGAACAAGCTGACCGCGCAGAAGAAGATGCGCGGCGAGGATCAATACTCGCCGGACGGTCGCACCGAGGCGCGGCCGAACCGCGCCAGCATCGTGTACTCGAACCTGTGTCGCCAAGCCTTCCCGGGCTTGCCGATCGTGCTCGGCGGAATCGAGGCTTCGCTCCGCCGAATCGCCCATTACGATTACTGGTCGGACTCGGTGCGGCGTTCGATCTTGCTCGATGCCAAAGCGGACTTGCTCGTGTTCGGCATGGGCGAGCGCGCCGCCTGGGAGATCGCGCGGCGTTTGGCCGACGGTGAGCCGGCCAGTGCCCTGACGGATGTGCGCGGCACGGCGCACGTGAAGAAGAACCCGGACGAGTGGCAAGCGATCGCGGACGACCCGACGCGCTTCGTGCGCGATGCCAAGGCCGTGATCTTGCCGTCGTACGAAGAGGTGAGCACGGACAAGCGCGCTTTCGCCAGCATGTCGCGGCTTTTCCAGCTCGAGACCAACGCTCACAACGGCCGGCCGATCCTGCAGGTCCATGGCAAACAGGCCGTGTACTTCAATCCGCCCGCGCTGCCCCTGGCCGAAAAAGAGATGGACGGCTTGTACGACCTGCCGTTCACCCGTCGCCCCCACCCGGCCTACGCGGGGCAACGCATTCCCGCATACGACACGGTCAAGGAATCGATCGTGACCATGCGTGGCTGCTTTGGCGGCTGTACCTTTTGCAGCATCACCGAGCACGAAGGCCGCATCATTCAGAGCCGCTCGGCCGAGAGCGTCTTACGTGAAGTGCGGCAGCTCTCGCGCATGACGGGCTTCAGCGGCACCATCTCCGACGTGGGCGGCCCGACCGCCAACATGTACAAGATGAGCTGCAAGGACGAGCGCATCGAGAGTGCCTGTCGAAGGCTCTCCTGCGTGCATCCAGGGATCTGCGAAAACTTGAAGACCGATCACGATCCGCTGATCGATCTCTTGCGTAAAGTGCGCGCAGAAAAGGGCGTCAAGCGCGTGTTCATCGCCTCGGGTGTTCGCTACGATCTGGCTGAGCGCAGCCCGGAATTCATCGCGGAGCTGGCCAAGCATCACACCGGCGGCCAGGTCTCCGTTGCGCCCGAGCACTCCAACCCGGAGGTGCTGAAGAAGATGAAAAAGCCGGGCATCGAGGTGTACGAGCGCTTCGCCCAGGCCTTCTGCCAGGCGAGCGAAGCCGCCGGCAAGGAGCAGTACCTGGTGCCGTACTTCATCACCGGGCATCCGGGCTCCACGCTTTCGGACACGGTGGACTTGGCTTTGTATTTGAAGCACAAGAATCTGCGCCCGAGGCAGATCCAAGACTTCATTCCTACGCCGATGGCGATCGCCACCACGATGTACTACACGGGCATCGATCCGCTCTCGAACGAGCCCGTGTATACGGCCACGGATCTGCGCGAAAAACGCATGATGAAGGCCTTGATCTTCTGGTGGGATCCGCAGCACCACCCGCTCGCACGCGAAGCCTTGCGCAAGGCGGGGCGCTCGGATCTGATTGGTCGCGCCGCGCACCACTTGGTGCCGCCGGACTACGGTGTGTCGACGCCGGTCGCTCCAGGGCGCGGCGCGCGGGATTCGGGTAGAACGAGCCCGGCGCGCTCGGCTCGTCCCGAAAAGCCGCGTTCGCGCACGCGCTGATGACGACGCGCCGCTCACGACAATTCGCGGACCAGTTGGTCGTGATCACGGGTGCTGCCAGCGGCATCGGTCGGGCCACCGCGTTCGCTTTCGCGAGCGGCGCAGCCGATTTATTCGTCTGTGATTTGCCCGGCGAAGGCTTGGCCAGCCTGGAAACGGAGCTCCTGGCGGCCGGGGCGAAGAGCGTGCACGCCGCGGCCGTGGACGTCGGCTCGCGCGAGCAAATGGCGAATTTCTGTGAGCTCGTGTGTCGCACTGGGCCGCCAGACGTGCTCGTGAACAATGCCGGGGTCGGCCTCGCTGGTGGCCTTTTGGCGACGAGCTTGGACGATTGGCAGTGGATCCTGAACGCGAACCTGTGGGGCGTCGTGCATGGTTGTCACTTCTTCGCGCCCAAGATGGCGGCGCGCGGGCGCGGTCAAATCGTCAATATTGCGTCGGCTGCGGGCTACTACAATTCGCAGGCGATGACCGCCTATGGCACCACGAAGTTCGCGGTCGTGGGCCTGTCCGAGGGGTTGCGCGCCGAGCTCGCGCCGCTCGGCGTGGGCGTATCGGTGGTGTGCCCGGGTTTCATCAACACGAACATCGTTGGCCGCATGCGCATGCGCGGTGCTGCCTATCCGGAGAGCGAGCGCGTCAACGTGCAGCGCTTCTACGAGAAGCGCAATTTTGGCCCCGAGCGTGTGGCCAGTGCGGTGTTGCACGCGATCCGAACGAACCCGGCGTTGCTGCCGGTGACGCCCGAAGCCTGGGCGCTGTACGCGATGAAACGCATCGCTCCCGACGTCGGCCGTCGCTTGCTGGTCACCCTGCAAGGCCTGTCGGAGCGACGCCGGGGCTCGAAGCGGTGAGCTTCCCAGCCTACGGGGCGACGGCTTGTCGTTCCCATACCCGGAGCTGGTTGACCGGCTGGTCGTGATCGACGCGCCGCAGGTTTGCCGTGCCGCTTGCCATGCGCGGAATGGCGGTGCGTGTGGGCGCATTCACGCAGGCCGCCGTGCATCGTTACCTGGCCGTCATGCCGCTGCCCGGAGTGGCTCGGGCGCCCCTCAGTTATTGCCAGGCGGCGCTTCGCGCGCTGGGCCGCGTTCCATGGCCCGTGAGCCAAATTTGCCTGGTTTTGTGGGGAAAACAGCAGCTGTCACTTTCGGGGCGCGCTGCTGCCAGAGCTCACTCAGCGTGTACCGGACGTTCGGGTGGCCCGCGTTCGCGAACGCAGGTCATTGGCTCCATCACGACCTGCCGGAGCTGGTGAACCGACACCTGCTCGACTCGATATCAGTCGAGGCTGCCATGCAACAACGAGCCGGCGAGTGAGCCTGAGAGTGAGCTTAAGTAAGCTCACAAATTGACGCCAATGTAGGTGAAATGCCGCAAATCACGACGCGGGCAACTCGGGTTCAGGTCTGGTAGCGTTTGGGGTCCGAATCATGTCAACGATCCCTCCGACTCAGGAAGGCCGTCGTCGACCCGTCAGCGCGCTTGCTTTGAAGCTGTGGGAGGTCGCCGAGGCGCTCGAGCAAAGACTCGACAATCCAGCCGAAGTGCTGGACATGCTGGTTACCGCGGTCGCGAAAGGCGAACAACCCGTGGATGCCTGGCTACGGCTGCACGCCGCGGCGGTGCAGCACGACAAACTCGCCGAGCTGGCTTTTGCCTACGAGCAGACGCTGTCCGAGAAGCGCGTCAAGTTGCTGCAGCCCGAGCAGCAGTTGTTCGTGTACTTGCGCGCCGCCGAGTTCTTCGCCGAGACACTGGGCGACGCGGACGGCGCGATCGCGCACGCAGAGCGCGCCGCGCTCGCCGTGCCCGGCAATCCGGAGCTGCTCGCGCTGCAAGAGCGGTTGCTGCGCAACGCTGGAAAAGCCACGAAATTGGCCGAGCTGTACGTCGAGGCCAGCGCGCGCGAAAGCGAGCCCGTGCGCCGCGCCGGCCTCTTGCACGAAGCTTCCGAGTTGGTCAAAGCCGCACCGGCCAACGACGAGGCGACGATCGAGATCGGACAACGCATCTTGCGCCTCGATCCGAGTCGCGAAGACGTTCGCTCCGTGGTCGTGCAGCGCTTGATCGCGCGTGGCCGTCACAAGGATGTCGTCGATCTGCTCGAGCAAGCGTTGCGACGCGAGCCCGCGCCCAGCAGCGAGGAAGCGACCTTGCTGCGCGAGTGGTTGGTCGACCTGTGCTTGTCCGAGCTGAAGGATCCGACGCGCGCCCTCGGCCACGTCGAGGGCTTGCTCGAGCTCGAACCGACCCACGCCATGGCCCTGCGCTCTGCCGAGGCCTTGCTGGAAAATCGCACGGTTTCGCTGCGCGCCGCGGCCACGCTCTCGGACGCGTACGAGAAGACCGGCCGCATCGATCGCGCGGTTGCCATGCTGGGCGTCGAGCTCAAGCAGGTGCGCGGGCCGCGCCGAGTCGAAGTTCAGCGCCGGCTCGGGATCTTGCGCCAAGACGCGCTGCACGACCCGGCTGGCGCGCTGGAGTTGCTCGCGCCCGTAGTCGCGGGCGATCCCGGTGACGATGATTTGCGCCGTCGCTTCGTCGGTCTCAGTTTGAGCTTGAACCAGCCGGAGCAAGCCGCGCGGCTGTTGGCGCGCGCGCTCCAGACCAGTCGCGTGCTGAGCGTGCGCGCGCGCGTGGGCGTGGACGTGGGCCACGTGTATCTCAAGATTGGCGATCTCAAGCGCGCCCAAGCCGCGTTTCAGCAGGTGATCGAGGCCGGCAGTGATGACATCGCCGTGCTCGAAGCGGCCAAGCAACTGTCCGATCTGTACGCCGAGGCCGCCGAAAGAAAGCAGCTGATCGCGGCCTTGGAGCGTGTGGTCTCGCTCGAGACCGGGCCCGAGCCGCGGCAGGCTGCCGCCAGGCGCTTGGCCCGGCTGTGCGACGGCGAGGGCGGTGATCCGGCGCGTGCCATCGTGGCTTGGCGCGCGCTGATCGGCTCGCCCTGGACCGAGGAAGCCCTGCGTCGATTGGAGGCTCTGTACGGCGAGGCGTCCGACGACGAAGGCCTGTCGGACGTGCTGTTCGTGCGCGCGGAGCGCAGCACTGACCCCGGCCTGGCGCGGCAGTTGGCGTTTCAGGCCGCAGAGCTGCGCGCGGCTCGCAGCCGTGATCCTGAATCGATCTTGGGCGCTTGGCAGCGCTTGTCCGCGCTGTGCGGCCCCTCGCGCGAAATCAACGAGCGGATCGTGCCGCTGCTGGAGCAGACGCAGCGCTTCGGCGAGCTGTCGAGCGTGCTCGAACGGGAAGCGGAGCTCTTGGAGGGCGGCGAGCGGATCGCGCTCTTGGTCAAGCTCGGTCAGATGCGCCTTGCCCGGCTCGGCGATCCCCAGGGCGCGTTGCGCGCGCTGCAGGGCGCGCTCGCGCTCGATCCGAACGATCGCACGGCGCGCAGCGCGACCGAGAAGCTGCTGCTCGCAGGTGATGCGCGGCTGGCCGCCGCGGACGTGCTCGAGCCGCTGTTTCGGCGTGAGGAGCCCGGCGCTGGACTCGTGCGAGTGCTCGAGACTCGGGCCGAGCTCAACCCCGACCCACGTGAACGCTGCCACGCGCTCGACGAAGCCAGCTGGTTGGCCGAGACGGTGCTGAAAGATCCCTCGAAAGCGCTGGACTGTGCCGGCCGCGCGCTGGGGCTGGCCGTGGACCATGCCCCTTCGGAAGTCGGGGAACGCTTGGCCCAAGTGCGACGGTTGGCGGCGCTGTCCGGCGACAGCGCGCGCAGTGCCGAGCTGCTCCGCTCTGCGCTCGCGGAGCGACCGCTCGATACGCCCGCGCTGCTCGCGTTGGCCACCGCCACCGGCGACGCCTTGGCCAGCGCGGGTGACATCCCGCACGCGATCGAAACCTATCGACGCGCCTTGGCGCGCGACCCGTCGTCGCGCGAGCTGATGCAACGGATCGACGAAATGCTCACCGAGCAGGGCGCTCCAGCGGAGCGCTTGGCGCTATATTCGTCGCTGCTGGAGCGAGAGCCCGACTCTCTGCGCCGCCGGGAGCTGTTGCAGCGGCTGGCGCTGTTGCATCGCCGAGAGCTCGGCGATCCGGCGGCAGCGATCGCCATCTGGCGGCGCGCAGTGGCGGAAGAACCGCGTGATTTGGTGCTGCACCAATCGCTGGTGGATGCTTTGAGCGAGGCTTCGGACACGGCCGCCGTGTACGAAGAGCTGTCGCGCGTGCTGCCGCAGCTCGACTCCGAGCGCCGCAACGGGACCTTGCTGCGCTTGGCCGAGGTGGCAACCTCGCGCAAGGACAGCGCGCGAGCGCTGGAACATTATCGCGAGCTCGTGCAGAGCAGCGATCTGTCCGACTACGTGTCGGAGACCATCGAGCAGCTCGCTCGCGAGCAGGACGACGGCAAGCTGGTCCAGGCCGTGCTCGAACGACGGCTGGCGCAGAGCAGCGAGCCCGAGCTACGCGCGACTTTGCTCGAGCGCCTGGGCAACGCATTGGCAGCGCTGCCGGAGAATCGCAGCGACGCGGCGCGGGTTTGGCTGGAAGGAGGCCGACTGAGTGAGGGCCTTTCGGACAACGGTGTGCGCGCGCAGCGCTTGTTCGCACGTGTCTTGGACGCCGACCCCGACAACCGCGAAGCCGCCGAGCGGCTGGTCGAGCTGGCCGCACGCGCGGGCGATTTCGAGGCCGTGAAAGCTGCGTTCGAAGTGCTGTTGCGGGTAGGCGACGAGCGAGAGCTGGTGTCTTTGCTTTTGGGGCTCGAAGAACGAGCCGTGCAAACCGGCAATGGCAAGGCCTTCGTGGCGCTGGTCGATTCAGCGCTCTCGCGCGGCCTGCAGCCGGGGCGTGCGCGCCCGGTGCAGCTGGCGCAGGCACGCGCCTTGGCCCGCGATCCCGAACGCGCCGACAGCGCGGCCGAAGTCTTTCGCAACCTACTGCAAGGCTCCGGCGCCGAGGGCGCAGCGGACAGTGAGGCATTTGCCGCGTTCTTGAGCCACGCGGAGCGAACTCCGAAGCGTGTCGAAGACTATCGCTGGCTGTTCCGTCATCGCCTGGAGCACGCCTCCGACCCCGCGAGCGTGCTGATCGAGTGGGCGCACGTCGAAGAGACGTTGTTCGAGAGCGCGAAGAACGCGCGCAAGCTATACCGAGAAGTGCTCGAACGCGATCCCGAGCGCACGGACGCACTGTCGGAGCTTGCGCGTTTACAAGCCGCTGCCGGGGACAGCAAGGGCGCGCTCGAGTCATTGGATAACCTGGTGACGCGAGTCGAGCCGGAGGCCCGCCACGCGGTCCAGCTGCGCCGGGCCGCATTGATGATTGGCTCGCTGTCGCGAGCGAAAGAGGCACTTGCCTTGGTGGAGCCCATTTTGGCAGTAAATCCCAGCGACGCCGAGGCGCTGCGCGTCGTGCATCAGGCCTTGTCCGTGCCGGAGTCCCGCGCCGGCGCCGCTGCCATCTTGGAACGCGTCGCCGAAGGCTCGGAAGATCCGTCGGCACGAGCGGACGTAATCGAAGCTCTACTGGCCGTGTCGAACGATGCTCCGGAGCTGGCTGCCGCACGCAGCCGCTGGCTGATGCAACTGCTCGAAACCAAGACGGACGTACCAGACGAGGCGCTCCGGCTCGCGCTGCGCGGCGCCGAGGCCGCGCCCGGCGAGGAGCAGCTCTGGGATTTCGCAGAGCAAATGGCGCGCCGTTTGGATCGACCTGGACCGGTCGCCGAGGCCTATACGCGCACCATCGAACGCGAGTTGCCAGCAGAAATCGCCGATTCGCTCGGACGCAAAGTGGTCGAATTCCACGAAGAGTGGTTCGACGATTCGGAGCGCGTGGTGCACCTTTTGGAGCGCGTGACCGCGCTCTGTCCGGCCGCGGAATGGGCGTTCGACCGACTCAAACTGTCGTTCAACGCCGCGGGGCGCTGGTCCGACTTGTTCGCGCTGTACGACCGTCGCTTGAAAGAGCCACTCGGCAAAGTGGAGCGCATCGAGATCTTGCGCGAATCGGCCATGGCCGCTCGTGACTTTGCCAATGACCCCGAACGTGCGATCGCCTACTTCGAAAATCTCAATGAGCTCAGCCCGGGAGACACGCGCGTCGAGTCTTCGCTGGAGCGCCTGTACGAACGTCACGGCCATCGCCGCCCGCTGATCGAGCTCTTGAGTCTGCGCTTGAGCGCGAACAAGAGCCCGGATCCGGGGGAGACCATGGGGCGCATGGCCGCCCTGTGGCTGGACCTGAACGAGCCACTGCCC
>Ga0247773_1000468_pt1 | contig 16931 bp, 17 predicted proteins | sample UWRJL092311B6_FD_179934 | JGI IMG/M metagenome (GOLD analysis project Ga0247773, IMG submission 179934) | Plant litter microbial communities from Arlington Agricultural Research Station in Wisconsin, United States - UWRJ-L092-311B-6 | ecosystem: Environmental > Terrestrial > Plant litter >...
GAGCTGGACAAGATCCCAGCCGCGCTGGAGCGTCAGCTTGCCGACATGGACGGCGTGTTGCAGTTGGCCGACCACTTCGCAGATGCACCGTCGGTGCTGTTCCTGGGCCGGCACGTCGGCTACCCGGTGGCGCTGGAGGGCGCGCTCAAGCTCAAGGAGCTGGCCTACATGCACGCCGAGGGCTTCCCGGCCGGCGAGCTCAAGCACGGCCCGATCGCCCTGATCGAGGCCGGCCTGCCGGTGGTGGTGGTGATGCCGTCGCCGACCGGCCGGCCGTTGCTGCACCAGAAGATGCTGTCCAACATCGCCGAGATCTCCGCCCGCGGCGCCCGCACCATCGTGATCGCCGAGCAGGGCGACCTGCTGGCCGCCAAGCACGCCGCGCACCTGATCGAGCTGCCGGTCGCCCCGACGCTGCTGTCGCCGCTGTTGACCACCATCCCGCTGCAGGTGCTGGCAGCCGAAATTGCCCAAAGTCGCGGATTTGACGTCGACAAGCCCCGTAACCTCGCGAAGTCGGTCACCGTCGAATAGGTTCGCTCTCGTGAGCCCCGCTGAGCAGACTTCTGTCGACGTCCTGATCGTCGGAGCGGGCCCGGTCGGCCTGTTCGGCGCGTACTACGCCGGAGTCCGCGGCCTGAGCACCGCGGTGCTCGACTCGTTGCCCGAACCCGGCGGCCAGATCACCGCGATGTACCCGGAGAAGGCGATCTTCGACGTCGCCGGCTTCCCGGCCATCCGCGGCCGGGAGCTGGTGGCCAACCTGGTCGCCCAGGCCGCGCCGTTCAGCCCGGTGTACCTGCTCGGCGAGCAGGCGGTCGGCCTGGAGCGCGGAGACGACTTCGTGGTCACCACCTCCTCGGGACGGCGGGTGCGCTCGCGCTCGATCATCGTCACCGGCGGCATCGGCACCTTCACGCCACGGCCGCTGCCCACCGGCGAGGAGATGCTCGGCCGCGGCGTGGTGCACTTCGTGCCCGATCCCGATGAGTACCACGGCCTGGACGTGGTGATCGTCGGCGGCGGCGACTCGGCGGTGGACTGGGCGCTGTTGCTGGAACCGATCGCCAAGTCGGTGGCCCTGGTGCACCGGCGGGCGGCCTTCCGGGCCCACCCGCACTCGGTCGAGGTGCTGCAGGCCACCTCGGTCCAGATCGTCACCGACGCCCAGGTCAGCGCGGTGCTCGGCGACCCGGTGAGCCAGGTGCAGGTCGAGGTCGCCGGTACCGTCAGCACCCTGCCGTGCGATCGGCTGGTCGCCGCGCTGGGCTTCATCGCCAACCTGGGCCCGCTGCTGGAATGGGGCCTGCACATCGAGCAGAAGCGGCACGTCGTGGTTGACACCACCATGGCGTCCTCGGTGCCGGGGGTGTACGCCGCCGGCGACATCTGCGAGTACCCGGGCAAGGTCCGGCTGATCGCCACCGGCTTCGGCGAGGTGGCCACCGCCGTCAACAACGCCGTCCGGTACATGGACCCGAGCGCCTCGGTGTTCCCCGGCCACCTGTCCGACTACGCCCCGCCGGGCGCGATCGGTGCGCCGGGAACTCCCACCACCGTCGCCGGGTGATCATCGGGGTGGGCATCGACGTGGTGCCGGTCAAGCGCTTCGAGTCGGCCAGCGTCCGTACCAAGCAGCTGATCGAGCGGCTGTTCACCCAGGCCGAGCGCTTCAACGCCCACGGCATGGCCCGGACGCCCGAGTCACTCGCCGCCCGGTTCGCGGCCAAGGAGGCGGTCGCCAAGGCGATGGGCTCGCCCGGCGGGATGTCCTGGCACGACGCCGAGGTGATCGTCGAGGACACCGGCCGGCCCCGGCTGATCATCTCCGGCACGGTGGCCCGCAAGGCCGACGAGCTCGGCATCCGCAACTGGCACGTGTCGCTGTCCCACGACGGCGGGATGGCTTCGGCCGTCGTCATCGCGGAGAGCTGACCGGTGCAGGGCGTCTGGCCGGTCGCCGAGATCCAGGCGGCCGAGCGGCAGGTGCTGGCCGGGCAGCCGGACGGTGCGCTGATGGCCCGGGCGGCCCGCGCGGTCGCCGTCGAGGCGATCCGGCTGCTCGGTTTCGGTTACGGCGCGCGGGTGGTGCTGCTGGTCGGGCCGGGCAACAACGGCGGGGACGCGCTGTACGCCGGCGCCGAACTGGCCCGGCGGGGAGTGGCGGTGACCGCGGTGCTGGCCGACCCCGGCCGCGCGCACGCCGGTGGGCTGGCCGCGCTGCTCGGTGCCGGCGGGCGGCCGGTACCGCTGGCCGAGGCGGGTCCGGCCGACCTGGTGGTGGACGGGCTGCTGGGCATCGGGGCCAGCGGGCCGGTGCGGCAGAACCTGGTGCCGCTGGTGCGCTGGAGCGCTGAGCAGCCCGCGCCGGTGCTGGCCGTCGACATCGCCTCCGGGGTGGACGCCGACACCGGGGCGGTGACCGGGCCGGCGGTGCGGGCGTCGGTCACCGTCTGCATGGGCGCGTTGAAGGCCGGCCTGCTGGTCGGTCAGGGCCGGCTGCACACCGGCCGGCTGCTGTTGGTGGACCTCGGCCTGGGCCTGCGGCTGCCCGAACCGCTGCTGGTCCGGCTGGGGGGTTCGGACCTGCGGCTGCCCGAGCCGGGACCCGACGACGACAAGTACAGCCGCGGCGTGGTGGGGGTGGCGGCCGGTTCGCAGGCCTATCCCGGCGCCGCCCAGCTGTGCGTCGGATCGGCCCGGCTGGGTGGGGTCGGGGCGGTCCGCTACGCCGGCCACGCGGCAGCCGAGGTGGTCCGGCGCTGGCCCGAGGTGATCGTCGCCGACACCGTCTCCGGAGCCGGCCGGGTGCAGGCCTGGACGGTCGGGCCGGGGCTGGGTGACACCGATGCGGCGGTCGAGTCGCTGCGGCAGGTGCTGGCCGCCGACGTCCCGGTGCTGGTCGACGCCGACGGGCTGAACCTGCTGGTCGACCGGCGCGAGCTGCTGTCCGGACGCACTGCCCCGACCGTGCTCACCCCGCACGACCGGGAGTTCGAGCGGCTGTTCGGCGCGATCGGCGCCGACCGGATCGGCGCCGCCCGGCGGGCCGCGGCCGACAGCGGTGCCACGGTGCTGCTCAAGGGCTACGCCACCATCGTCGCCGAGCCGTCCGGGCGCTGTTACCTGAACCCGATCGGCGCCCCGGCGCTGGCCACCGCCGGCAGTGGGGACGTACTGGCCGGCCTGGTCGGTTCGCTGCTGGCCGCCGGCCTGGCGCCCGGGCCGGCCGCGGCGACCGGTGCCTACCTGCACGCGGCGGCCGGGCAACGCGCGGCGGCGGCCGGCCCGGTGGTGGCCGGCGACCTGCTCGGCACGCTGGCCGACGAGATCGCCGCGCTGCGGAGCTGATCCCGCGTTGCGCGAGCTGAGTCCACAGCCTGCGGGGAAATCGGCGCTATGCGGGCTGACAAACCCAAGGTTCTCCGTCGCTGTGGTCAACCTGCTAAGTCGGCCAGCGGGTGGGAGATGATTTTGGTGAGGACGGCACGCTGAATCACCGAGGAAGAACGGGCCCCTCGTCCGAGGCTTTGGACGAGCAAGACGACGGTAGCGACTGCGGTGACGAATGCCCAGCCGATCCACAGGTCACGGGCGGCAGTGAATCCCAGCACGAACAGGGGTAGGCAGACGTTCAGTCTGAACTGGCTTTCGGCCTCTAACCGGTCGTACTCGCCATACAGTTCTTGATTGGCTACAAGGAGGCGTTGTCGGAGGTCGCTAGCCCCGGCGTAAGCCTTCCTGGCCAGTTCCACATCAGCCTGGCGGAACTCGTTGGGCGGCAGGCTGCGGATTGACTCCTCGGCTCGGACGCGAAGGCGTTCAATGTGCTGAGCATATTCGGCGCGAGTCGTCCGTACATCCAAAGATGCGGTAGGCGCGACCTCGAAGGCCCTCTGCATTACTCGACCCTCCGTCGGGATGGTCAGCAACGCCCCGAGGAGAAAGGCGACGAAGGAGACGGCGGCAAGTCCTGCGGTGGGCCCCAGTATGGCGAGCAAGTCGAATATTCGACCTATGAGGCCGTCGCCTTCGGGCCGTTCCGTGGGGATCTGGTCCGCGAACCACAGCCAGAGCACTAGCAGCCAGAGGTACCCCACCGTCAATGGAGTTCGCACCTCTCGGAGACCAGGCAGAAGGCTAGCCAGCACTGCGCCTCCATTCAGGGTCACTAGGCGGACTCCATGCTCCCGCATTCCTGCCAGCGTGGGTACCGGACGGCAGTCAGTTATAGAGCAGAGATATCCCCGGTAGCGATCAAGGCCCTGGTCGGTGTTCCAGCACCGGCCGGGGGTCGCCTAAGGGGACTCCCAGGCCCGTTCACCCGACCGGGCCGCACGGCTCCTTCCGCCACGTCGTCAACATGGCGGGAACGTAGGGCGCCCCTACGACAACAAAGACCGGTCGGAGCCGCCCTCAGAGATTGGGTTAGTCAGCCCGCATAGCGCCGGAAATCCACAGGCCTCGGGCAGGACGCCCGGCGCGTTGCGGGTTTTGACAGACTGGGGCCATGCTGCGCACCGAGGCCGTCGTCGACCTGGCCGCCATCGCCGCCAACGTCGCCACCCTGAAGTCCAACACCGCCGCCGAGCTGATGGCAGTGGTCAAGGCCGACGGCTACGGCCACGGCATGGTGGCCTCGGCCCGGGCCGCGCTGGTCGGCGGCGCCGGCTGGCTGGGGGTGGCGATGCTGGAGGAGGCGTTGCAGCTGCGGGCCGCCGGCATCACCGAGCCGGTGCTGGCCTGGCTGTGGACGCCACGGGAGAGCGAGCAGCTGCGGGCCGCGCTGGCGGCCGGGGTGGACGTCTCGGTGGCCTCGACCCAGGCCCTGGAGCTGGTGGTGGCGACCGCCGCCGAACTGGGCAGCGCCGCCCGGGTGCACCTCAAGATCGACACCGGGCTGTCGCGCAACGGCTGCAGCCCGGCCGACTGGCCGCAACTGGCCGAAGCCACCGCCAAGGCCGCCGCCACCGGCGCGATCGAGACCACCGGCATCTGGAGCCACTTCGCCTACGCCGACGCGCCCGGCCACCCGACCATCGCCCGCCAGATCGAGCGGTTCGGCGACGCGCTGGACACCGCTCGCGGCCAGGGCGTGGTGCCCCAGTACCGCCATCTGGCCAACTCGGCCGGCACCGTGACGCTGCCGCAGTGCCACTTCGACCTGGTCCGTCCGGGGGTGGCGATCTACGGCCTGTCGCCGGTTCCGGAGAAGGGCGACTTCGGGCTGGTACCGGCGATGACGCTGCGCACCTCGATCGCCGGCGTCAAGCGGATGCCGGCCGGTGAGGGGGTCAGCTACGGCCACCAGTACGTCACCGAGCGCGAGACCACGCTGGCGCTGGTGCCGGTCGGCTATGCCGACGGAGTGCCGCGGGCGGCCACCAACGTCGGCCCGGTGTCCATCGGCGGTACCCGCTACACCATCAGCGGGCGGGTCTGCATGGACCAGTTCGTGGTCGACATCGGCGATGCCGAGGCCGCCGCCGGTGACGAGGTGGTGCTGTTCGGCCCCGGCACGGACGGCGAGCCGACCGCGCAGGACTGGGCCGACGTCCTCGACACCATCCACTACGAGATCGTCACCCGGGTCGGCTCGCGGGTGCCGCGCAGCTACACCGGCGGGACGCCCTGATGCGGATCGGCAAGGTCCCCGCGCTGGTCGGTGGCGGCGTCGGCGTGCTGACCGCGGTCGCGGCCGCGGCGGTGGCCCAGCAGCGCCGGACGGCGGCCCGGGAACGCAACCGGATCAACATCACCTCGGCGGGGTTGCTGGCCCCGCCGCCGGTCACCGACCAGGGGTTGGTGCGCACCGACGACGGCATCGACCTGCACTACGAGGAGGTGGGCGGGGCGGCGGCCGACGCCGGCCTGACCGTGCTGTTCGTGCACGGCTACACCCTCAACCTGGGCTCGTTCCGCTTCCAGCGGCGGGCGCTGACCGCGGCGTTCGGCGATTCGGTGCGACAGGTGTTCTACGACCAGCGTTCGCACGGCCGCTCGGCCCGGGCGCCGGCACAGTCCTGCACCCTGGAACAGCTCGGCCGGGACCTGTACAGCGTGATCGACCGGCTGGTGCCGTCCGGGCCGATCGTCCTGGTCGGGCACTCGATGGGCGGCATGACGGTGATGGCGCTGGCCGACCAGCACCCGGAGCTGTTCGCCACCGGCGGTCGGATCGTCACGGTGGTGCTGATCAACACCTCGTCCGGCGACCTGAAGAACCTGACGCTCGGGCTGCCCAGCGCGCTGGCCCGGCTGCACGCGCCGGTGCTGCCGATCGTGCTGCGCCGGGCCGCCAAGAACGCCGCCCTGGTGGAGCAGGCCCGGGCAGTCGGCAGCGACCTGGCCTGGGTGCTGACCAAGCGGCTCAGCTTCGCCTCCGCCGACGTCGACCCGGCGGTGGTGGCCTACTGCACCGCGATGATCTCGGCCACCCCGGTGGACGTGGTCGCTGCCTTCTACCCGACCCTGATGGCCCACGACGGCCGCCTGGGACTGCGCAACCTCAGGCACTGCCCGGTCCTGGTGATCGGCGCCGACTCCGATGCGATGACCCCGCTGGAGCACTCCCGGGCGATCGCCCGGGAACTGCCGGACGCCCGGCTGATCGTGGTGGCCGACGCCGGGCACCTGCTGATGCTCGAACACCCGGACCTGGTCAACGGCCCGCTGGTCGAGGTGGTCGGGGCCGCGCTGGCCGGCCGGCCCGGGGTGCCGGGACCGGACCAGCAGGTCAGCGCCTGATGGCGGTGTCGCTGCCGACGCCGGCCGACACGTTCGCCTTCGGCCGGCTGCTGGCCGGGGCGCTGCGTCCGGGTGACCTGCTGGTGCTGGCCGGACCGCTGGGCGCCGGCAAGACCGCGCTGACCCAGGGCATCGGCGCCGGGCTGGGGGTGCCCGGCCGGGTGGTGTCGCCGACCTTCGTGATCGCCCGGGTGCACCGCGGCGGCCGGATCCCGCTGGTGCACGTCGACGCCTACCGGCTGGGCTCGCTGGCCGAGGTCGACGACCTCGACCTGGACGTGGAGCTGGCCGACTCGGTGACGGTGGTGGAGTGGGGCGCCGGGCTGGTCGAGCAGCTGGCAGAGGCCCGGCTGGTGGTCGAGATCAGCCGGCTGCCCGACTCCGAGGAGCGCGCGGTGACCCTGGTGCCCGAGGGCGGCGACTGGCCGGCCCGGCTGGCCGCGATGCCGAGTTGGCCGGAGCGGGCTGACTAGGCTGGCGACGTGCTTGCTCTGGTTCTGGACACCTCGTCCGCGGCGGTGACGGCGGCCCTGGTGGACTTCGCCGGTCCGGAGCCGGTGGTGCTGGCCGACCGGGTGACGGTGGACGCCCGGGCGCATGCCGAGCTACTCGTCCCGTCCCTGCGGGCTTGCCTGGTCGAAGCCGGCGTGTCGATCGCCGACCTCGCGGCGGTGGTGGCCGGGGTGGGGCCCGGGCCGTACACCGGGTTGCGGGTCGGATTGATGACCGCTGCCGCGCTCGCCGACGCGACCGGGCTGCCCAGCTACGGCGTCTGCTCGCTGGACGCGATCGCCGCCGCCCACCCCGACCAGGACGACCTGCTGGTGGCCGGCGACGCCCGCCGCAAGGAGGTCTACTGGGCGCGCTACCGGCACGGTGAGCGGATCGGCGAACCGGCCGTCGACAAGCCGGCCGAGCTGGTCGGACAGTTGCCGGCGGGCTCCGCCGCGATGGCCGGCGCCGGTGCCCGGCTGTACGCCGGCGTCCTGGGCCTGCCGCTGCTGGCCGGCGACTATCCGACTGCTGCGGGACTGGCGGCCTGCGCGGCCGAACGGGTGCGCGACCGGGCGCCGGGCGAGGTGCTGGTGCCGCTGTACCTGCGCCGTCCCGATGCCGTGGAGCCGACCGCCCGCAAGCCGGTGACGGCATGAGCGAGGACCGTACCGAGCTGGCTTCGGCGGTTCGGCTGCGGCCGATGCGGACCGCCGACCTGGACGTGCTGATGCGCTACGAGCAGCAGATGTTCGGCCCCGAGGCCTGGTCGCGGCAGGGCTATCTGGACGAGCTGGCCGACACCGAGCTGCGCCACTACATCGTGGCCGAAGCCATGGCCGAAGCCGTGGCCGAGGAGGCCCCGGCCGAGGAGAACCTGGGCGATCACCGGCTGCTGGGCACCGGCGGCCTGCTGACCATCGGCGACACCGCCCAGATCCTCACGGTGGGCGTGCTGCCACCGGCGCGGCGCCGGGGCGTCGGCCGGTTGCTGGTCCGGGCGCTGGTCGCCGAGGCCCGCCGGCGCCGGGCCGACGAGGTGCTGCTGGAGGTCCGCGAGGACAACGAGGCCGCCCGGCGGCTGTACGCCGGCGAGGGCTTCGCAGTGCTGGGCCGGCGCCGTGGCTACTACGAGCAGGGAAAGGTCGACGCGGTCACCATGCGCTATCCGCTCCGGCCGGAAGGGATCCGACCGTGACCGCCGACCAGCCGCTGGTGCTCGGCATCGAGACCTCCTGCGACGAGACCGGGGTGGGCATCGTCCGCGGCACCGAGCTGCTGGCCGACGCGGTGGCCAGCAGCGTCGCCGAGCACGCCCGGTTCGGTGGGGTGGTGCCCGAGGTGGCCAGCCGGGCACACCTGCAGGCCATGGTGCCGACGGTGCACCGGGCCTGCGCCGAGGCCGGCGTGGCGCTCACCGACATCGACGCCATCGCGGTCACCGCCGGCCCGGGGCTGGCCGGCGCGCTGCTGGTCGGGGTGGCGGCGGCCAAGGCCTACGCGCTGGCCCTGGACAAGCCGCTGTACGCGGTCAACCACCTGTCCGCCCACGTCGCGGTGGACCTGCTCGACAACGGCCCGCTGGACCAGGCCTGCATCGCGCTGCTGGTCTCCGGCGGGCACTCGTCCATCCTGCGGGTGCCCCGGGTCGGCGGCCAGGAGCTGACCGAGCTCGGCGCCACCCTGGACGACGCGGCCGGCGAGGCGTTCGACAAGGTCGCCCGGCTGCTCGGGCTGGGCTTTCCCGGCGGCCCGCTGATCGACCGGGCCGCCCGGGACGGCGACCGGGACGCGATCGCCTTTCCGCGCGGCCTGACCGGGGCGCACGACGACCCGCTGGCGTTCTCGTTCTCCGGCCTCAAGACCGCGGTGGCGCGCTGGGTGGAAGCCCGGCAGCGCGCCGGTGAGCCGGTGCCGGTGGCCGATGTGGCAGCCAGCTTCCAGGAGGCGGTGGTGGACGTGCTGAGCGCCAAGGCGGTCCGGGCGGCCACCGAGGCCGGCATCGAGCACCTGCTGCTCGGCGGCGGGGTGGCCGCCAACTCGCGGCTGCGCGAGCTCACCGCGCAGCGCTGCGAGCGGGCCGGGCTCCGGTTGCGGGTGCCGCGTCCCAAGCTGTGCACCGACAACGGCGCGATGGTGGCCGCGCTGGGCGCCCAGCTGGTCGCGCACGGCGCCGAGGCGAGCCGGCTCGAGGTCGCCACCGATTCATCCATGCCAATCGCCGACGTACTGCTGCGATGACTGTCACCATGTGGGAGGTTCGCGCCGCGGACGGGCAGCTGGCGCCGTTGCTGGCCTGGCTGCTGCCCCGGCTCGCCGAGCAGGCCCAGGTCTATCGCAGCGCGGCGGGCGAGCCGCGGGTGGTGGTGCTGGACCCGACCGGCGAGGTGACCGATCGGCTGGCCGGCGTCCCGGCCGGCCTGATCGCCCGTCCCGCGCACGCCTGGCAGTTCGAGGCGGTCGGCAACGGTGGCGCCGGGTGAGCGCATCTAGTCAGTGAGGAGGCTGGGATGGATTCGGACGCGCGCTTCACGGCGTTCGTTCGCGAGCACACCCCGGCCCTGCTCAAGACCGCATACCTGCTGACCCGCAATTCCGGCGAGGCCGAGGAGCTGGTGCAGGACACCCTGGTCTGGCTCTACCCGCGCTGGCAGCAGGTGGAGTTCGCCGAGCACCAGCTGGCCTACGTTCGCAAGGCGGTGGTGAACCGGTTCCTGGCCGGACGCCGGCGGCTGTCGGCCACCGAGGTGTTCTTCGATCCGGCACGGGAGCGGGCCGCGGACCGGCCGGTGGCCCGGGACCGGACCGCCGAGGTGGATGAGCGGATCGCGCTGTGGTCCCGGCTCGGCGAACTGTCCGAGCGGCAGCGCGCCGCGCTGGTGCTGCGGTTCTTCCACGACCTGCCCGATGACGAGGTGGCCGGCGTGCTGGACTGCCGGGTCGGCACCGTCCGCAGCCTGATCAGCCGCGGTTTGAGCGTGTTGCGCGGCGCCGGGAACTTCACCGACGACGCGGTCAGCTCGCAGTACCTGAGGAACGTGACATGACTCCCACTGCTGGAGGGCCGGTTCCGGCCGACAACCCGATGACCACTGGAGGCCCGAGCCGATGAGCCCCAGGACGTTGACCGACGAGTTGCGCTCGGTGCTGCTGTCCCACGCGCTGGAGGCACCCCAGCCCAATGCCACGGTGGACCGGATCCTCAACGACACGGTGGGAGGGGTGACCGCGCTCGGCGACCCGGAGGTCGACTACCACCGTCCGGCCCCGACCGGACGCCGGCTGCGGATCCAGCAGCTGGTGGCCGCGGCCGTGGTCGGGGTGCTGCTGCTGACCGTGGCCGGCATCAACTCCCTCCGCAATCGGCACGCCTCCTACGAACCCGGGTCGGCAGCGAACGGGGGTGCGGCCGACCAGCTGACCGGGCAGTCGCGGGCGGCCGGTTCGATGGCACTACCCGCCCTGACCGGTGGCGCGGCGAAGGCCGGGCCGGCCAACCCGCCCAGCTACGCCGGCACCGACCTCGACTGCGCCACCATCCCCGGCTCCCGCCTGGTCACCGGCCAGTGGGACGACTTCACGCTGCCCGGCGGCACCTCCGGCTACGTCTACGAGTTCCTGTGCGTCGGCTCGGACGGCGAACGCTCGGCGAGTGAGGTGGAGGTGTTCGAGCAGTCCGGAGCGACGCTGCGCTACAAGTCGACGCTGCTGTACCCCGCGGCCGACCAGTACGTGAACTTCCTGGTAGCGGGCGCGGCCACGGTACGCATCCAGAGCTACCTGCACAGCAGGTGGAACGGGTTCTCGGCCGGCGACGTGATCACCACGAACTGGGACCTGACCGCCGCCGATCCGCGTGCCACCGCCGGCAGCGGCGTCGCCCTGGACGCCAGCGGCGTCGCGGAGCAGCGCGACACCGGCGACCCGGGCTGTGCCCGCGACAACCTGACCGCCCTGGTGACCGCGGTCGGCGGCAAGACACCGGCCTGGCGGCTGACGTTGCGCAACGGCGCCGCCCGGGCCTGCGGGTTCGAAGGCTTCCCGGTGGTCCAGGTGCAGCGCGGCGGCAGCACGCTGACCACGGCCCGGCCCACCCTGAACGGGCCGGCGGGTGGCGTCCGCAGCGCGGCGGTGCCACCGATCATCGTGCTGCCGCCCGGTGCCACCGCGGCGGCGGTCATCGAGCAGGCGTCGGCATCGGTCTCGTGCCCGCAGTCGGACCGGCTGGTGATCACCCTTCCCAACGGGGTCGTACTGGACCCGGTGCCCGCCCAGCTGCCGGCCTGCGGCCTGGTCGTGCACCCGGTGGTCGGCAACGCCCTCGGCGTGCAGTAACGCACCGTCAGCCGGTCACCGGTTCGGCCAGGACGGCCAGGTGCTGCTCGCCCACCCGGGCCAGGAGCACGGTGAGCGAATGCGGCCCGGCCGGCTTGAGTTCGCGGCGCAGCGCCGCCGGGTCGACGTCCACCCCGCGCTTCTTGATCTCGACGATGCCGACCTCACGCCGGGCCAGCTCGGCCCGCAGCCGTTTGACCGAGTACGGCAGCACGTCGAGCACCCGGAACCCCCTGGCGAGTCCGGCCAGCCCGGCCGCCGGCGCATCGGCCGACAGGTAGGCCAGCTGCTCGGCGATCCGCCGGCCGCCGGGCAGCAGCGCGGCCAGCTGTTGCACCAATCCGGCCCGGATCACCGCGCCGTCCGGTTCGTAGAGGTAGCCGCCCACCGGCCCGACCCCGGACTCGGCGGGATCGGCGTCGGTCAGCTGCCGGGCGCCCGGCAGCACCGTGGCCCGTCGCCGGATGCCGCCGGCGGTGAAGCCCGCCGACCAGAGCACCGCCTCCTTCACCCCGCCGCCGAAGGACACCCACTCCGCCTCCAGGGCGGCCGGGATCAGGGCGTGATCGATACCCGGCCCGAGCTTGGCCGCCGCGTGCCGGGCGCCGGCGAGCACCTGCAGCACCCACTCGAAGCCGGGGGAGTAGGCCGCCGGGTCGAAGGTCCGGCCCCGGCTACTCCGCCTGGCCGGGTCGCAGAACACCGATTCGGCTGACTGCCAGTCCGACTGCTCGGCCGTGCCGGTGCTGATCCGGACCGGCTGGCCGGTGGTGTTGGCGGCAGCCACCGCCGCGGTGTCCGGATCGCGCTCGACCGCCTCGACGCGCAGGCCGGCCCGGGCGAAGGCCAGCGCGTCGGAACCGATGCCGCAGCACAGGTCCAGCACCGAGCCCAGCCCCGCTCCGGCGAAGCGGGCGGCCCGGTGCTCGGCGACCTCGGGCCGGCTGGCCTGTTCCAGGCCGTCGGCGGTGAACAGCAGGCCGGCCGCCCGGTCGCCGAACTTGACCCGGCCGGCGGCGCGCAACCGGGCCTGGGTCAGTGCGACGGTGGCCAGCTCGGGCGGCAGCAGCCGGCGGACCGCGGCCGTCCGGCGCACCGGATCGGCATCTGTCACCGAGTCGACCAGCCCGATGGCGCGCTCCAGCTCGGCCCGGCCGGCCGCGCTGGTGAAGTCGCCTGACACCGGCCCAGTGTGTCCCATCACCTCCGCAACAGATCCGGCTGTCACCGTGTCATCAGGGAAAGGGAAGGGCGGCACCTATGGCCGAGTCGAGCGACGCCACCGAGTTCAGCGAGTTCGTGCGCACCCACAGCACGACGCTGTTGCGCTCGGCCTACCTGCTGACCGGCAACCTGGCCGCGGCCGAGGAACTGGTGCAGGACACCTTCGCGCGGCTGTACCCGCGCTGGTCGCGGGTGGTAGCCGCCGACGTGCCGCTGGCCTACGTCCGGCGCTCGGTGACGAACAACTTCATCAACGGCCGGCGCCGGTCCGGGCACGAGGTGCTGTTCGCCGAGCTCCCCGACCGGGGCTACTCCCACGACCCGGCCGACGTGCTGAGCGATCGCGAGCTGGTCCGCCGGCTACTCGCCGAACTGCCGCCCAAGCAGCGCGCGGTACTGGTGCTTCGCTTCTACCTCGACCTCAGCGACGCCGAGATCGCCGCCGACCTCGGGTGCCGGCAGGGCACCGTGCGCAGCATCGTCAGCCGCGGCCTCGCGGCACTGCGTGCCGAGACCGAGCGACGACCACGCCCGAGCGACACCTCACCGACGAACGGAAACCTGCGATGAGCGCCGACCGCGACCCCGCCGCCCTGCTGCGCGAGGAGTTGGCCGCCGAGGCCCGGACGGTCACCGCCAGCCCGGCCTTCACCGAGCGGATCCTGGCCACGACGCAGTACCCGCCGGCCGACGGCGAGTTCGGTCCCGGGCCCAGTTGGCGCGGCTGGCTGCTGCCGGCGGTGGCTGCCGCCGTGGTGGCGGTGCTGCTGGCGGCCGTCCTGGTCGGTACCTCGCTGGTGCGCTCGGACCGCCAGCCGCCGGCGTCGCGGACCACCCCGGCGCCCTCGCTCAGCGGCACGCCGGCTCCCAGCGGCTCGACCAGCCGACCGGCGCCGTCGGCCAGTTCCAGTCCCAGCTCCGGTCCGACTACCGGTTCCGCAAGCACCACCGGGCCGAGCGGCAGTTCCGTTCTCGGTCCGGCCGGTGGCCCGGTACCGGTCGGGTTCCGCGCGGTCGACCTGACCTGGATCAGCAATTCCGACGGCTGGGCGCTGGGTACCGCGCCCTGTGGCCGGCCGCCGTGCACCTCGATCACCCGCACCACCGACGGTGGCAAGACCTGGGTCGGCATCCCGGCGCCGAGGGCGACGCTCAGCCAGACCGACGGCTGCGCGGGCACCTGCGTCACCGGCCTGCGCTTCGCCGATGCCTTGGTGGGCTACGCCTTCGGCCCGAACGCGCTGTACCTGACCACCGACGGCGGCCGGACCTGGGCCGAGCAGCCGGGCGGCTCGGCGTACTCGCTGGAGATCGTCGACGGCCAGGCGCTGCGGGTGAGCGGGCAGGGGCCCTCGTGCGCCCCGGGCTGCACGTTCTCGGTGCAGCGGGCACCGGTCGGCAGCACCGACTGGCAGGACGCGGGGCTGCCCGCCGGTGGCCAGAACGCCGGTGCCCAGCTGTCGGCCAGCGGCCGGACGGTGGTGCTGGCCACCTTCGGCCACACCGCCGGCGGCGCGGAGAACGCCACCTCGGTGCTGTTCACCTCCACCGACGCCGGGGCGAGCTGGCGCAAGATCGGCGAGCCGTGCCCGCGGATCGGCACCGGGCCGAGCTCGCGCGAGACGGACACGGTGGCGGTCACGGTGGCACTGGACGGCTCGACCACCGTGCTGTGTACGCCGCGCGACGGCAACGGCGAGCAGCTGGTCGTCACCCTGACCGGCAGCGACACCAGCCGGCACGTCCACGTCGCGTCCACCCCAGCCGGTGCCCCCGCCGGCAACGTGCTGGGCGCGGCCTCGGCGTCCACCCTGCTGGTGAGCCTGGACCGGCTCTACCGCAGCACCGACGACGGGCGGCACTGGCAGCCCACCGGCGGCGACGGACCCACCGCGGCCGTCTTCATCGGCTTCGAGAGCGCGTCGGTGGGCCGGGTGCTGGGCGTCACCGGCAGCGGGGAGTCGACCTCGGCGACGGTCTGGACGACCACCGACGCGGGCCGCACCTGGACGGCCACCGGCTTCCGCTGAGCCGGTGCCCGCCGTCGAGGGCCGGTGCCGCCGTCGGGGGGGCCCGGTGTTGAGCGTTGGCACTCTCGGGACTAGAGTGCTAGTCAAGGCATGGCTGACCCCCGCGACGGCAGCCTGGTCCGACAGAACAGCCGAACATCTGAACCTGACATTCCATTACCGGTAGACCCCAGGAGGGGAGCTGAGCGTGACCGCCACCAAGGTCAACATCAAGCCGCTTGAGGACCGCATCGTCGTCCAGGCACTCGAGGCCGAGACCACCACCGCGTCCGGCATCGTCATTCCCGACACCGCCAAGGAGAAGCCGCAGGAGGGCACCGTCCTCGCCGTCGGCCCCGGCCGCGTCGACGACAAGGGCAACCGCATCCCGATCGACGTCTCCGAGGGCGATGTCGTGCTGTACTCCAAGTACGGCGGCACCGAGGTCAAGTACGCCGGCCAGGAGTACCTGGTGCTCTCGGCCCGCGACGTCCTCGCGGTCATCGTCAAGTAATCATTTCCGCACTGTTCGAGATGCCCCGGAGCGCGCTGCGCCCGGGGCGTTCTCGGCTCGCGGTCCCGCACGGCTTCAGAAGGGAATCCATTCATGGCTAAGCTCCTCAGCTTCAACGAGGACGCACGGCGCGCGCTGGAGCGCGGCGTCGACAAGCTGGCGAATACCGTCAAGGTCACGCTCGGCCCGAAGGGCCGCAACGTGGTGCTGGACAAGTCCTACGGCGCGCCGCTGATCACCAACGACGGCGTCACCATCGCCCGCGAGATCGAGCTGACCGACCCGTTCGAGAACCTGGGCGCGCAGCTGGTGAAGTCGGTGGCCACCAAGACCAACGACGTCGCCGGTGACGGCACCACCACCGCCACCGTGCTGGCCCAGGCGATGGTCAACGCCGGCCTGCGCAACATCGCCGCCGGGGCCGACCCGGGCGCGCTCAAGCGCGGCATCGACGTCGCCGTGGAGGCCATCTGCACCGCGCTGGACGCGGCGGCCACCCCGGTCCAGGGCGAGCAGAGCATCGCTCACGTCGGCACCATCTCCGCCCAGGACGCCCAGATCGGCGCCCTGATCGGCGAGGCGATGACCAAGGTCGGAAACGACGGCGTGATCACCGTCGAGGAGTCCAACACCCTGGCCACCGAGCTCGAGTTCACCGAGGGCATGCAGTTCGACAAGGGCTACATCTCGCCCTACTTCGTGACCGACCCGGAGGGCCTGCTGGCCTCCCTGGACGACCCGTACCTGCTGATCACCACCCAGAAGATCTCCTCGATCGCGGACCTGCTGCCGGTGCTGGAGAAGGTCATCCAGGCCAACAAGCCGCTGCTGATCCTGGCCGAGGACGTCGACGGCGAGGCGCTGTCCACCCTGGTGGTCAACGCGATCCGCAAGACCTTCTCGGTGGTGGCGGTCAAGGCGCCGTTCTTCGGCGACCGCCGCAAGGCGTTCCTGCAGGACCTGGCCATCGTCACCGGCGCCCAGGTCATCTCGCCCGAGGTGGGGCTCAAGCTCGACCAGATCGGCCTGGAGGACCTAGGCACCGCCGGTCGGGTGGTGGTCACCAAGGACCTCACCACGATCACCCACGGCGCCGGCAAGCAGGCCGAGATCGACGCGCGGGTCGCCCAGATCAAGGCCGAGATCGAGTCCACCGACTCCGACTGGGACCGCGAGAAGCTCCAGGAGCGGCTGGCGAAGCTGTCCGGCGGCGTCGGCGTGATCAAGGTGGGCGCCTCCACCGAGGTCGAGCTCAAGGAGAAGAAGCACCGCATCGAGGACGCCATTTCGGCCACCCGGGCCGCGGTGGAGCAGGGCATCATCGCCGGCGGCGGTGCCGCGCTGGTGCACGCGCTACCGGCACTGGAGAAGCTGTCGCTGACCGGCGACGAGGCCACCGGTGCCAACATCGTCCGGGACGCGCTCGTCGAGCCGCTGCGCTGGATCGCCAACAACGCCGGGCTCGAGGGCTACGTGGTGGTCAGCAAGGTTCGCGAGCTGGAGCCGAACTTCGGCCTCAACGCCGCGACCGGCAGCTACGGCAACCTGCTCGAAGCGGGCGTGGTAGACCCGGTCAAGGTCACCAAGGCGGCGCTGGCCAACGCGGCCTC
>Ga0247773_1000469_pt1 | contig 16920 bp, 13 predicted proteins | sample UWRJL092311B6_FD_179934 | JGI IMG/M metagenome (GOLD analysis project Ga0247773, IMG submission 179934) | Plant litter microbial communities from Arlington Agricultural Research Station in Wisconsin, United States - UWRJ-L092-311B-6 | ecosystem: Environmental > Terrestrial > Plant litter >...
GACGTCGGCGCTCCGCTGGGCACCATGCGCTTCCGTGGCACGCAGTTGGAGGCGCTGGTCGGGCGCTCGGCGTTCAGCGTGTCGTACTAGCCCGGCCGCGGGACGAAGCGGGTCGGGCCGCTCTCGTCCCGCGGCGACATCGCCCGGTGGGAAAACGCCGGACGGGAGAGGCTTCCTTCCTCGGCTGCCGGCGCCGGTACGGAGGAACGCGCCGACGCGGCACAAGCCGTTCCCGGGCATAGGCTTGCACGCCAGGCCGCATCGCGCCTCGTCCAGGATCGCCCCGAGGGGGGTTGACGGGACGCGGGAAGCGCGCTAGTCTTTCTGCACGAAACGGGAGTCGCGTCCCAAGCCGTCAGCGCAGCACCCCAGCCCTCGGGCCGGTCTGCGAGACGGGATTGCCTCGGAAACGGGGCGATCGGACGCGCCTCCCGTTTTTCGTCGTGCCCGATTTTTCCCGGCGAGCGGCCCATGCCGCGAGCCATGCGATCGACCGAACGACCCGATCCGACGAACCGAAGGACGCACCGAGATGACCACCACTCTTTCCGCCGCCGCCCTCTGGATGCCGCACCTGGCGTCCGTGGCCGTCCCCGCGCCGCTGGCGCATGGGGTCAAGGCGGAGCCGTGCACGGCCGCCATGCGGACGATGCATGCGCCACGGGAAGCAACGCTCGGTGGAAGCATCATCCTGCCGGCCATCGGTGGCCGGCGCGACTCGGATCGCAGTGATCGATTCAGCGGCAGCACGCGGCCGGTGAATGGCGGTACGTGGCAGGGGCAGGATCAGGCACGACTCGCGGGAGGGGGTCCGTTGCGGGCATAGGCTCGCACCCGGACCTGGCGCCAGAAGAACTGGGCGCCCCGCCTCCCGCACATGGGAGGCGGGGCGCTTTCTGTTTGCGCTCCATTCGGCGGCACTCCGGCGCACCCGGTGAAACGGGGCGGCCGGCATTCACGGGCCCACGCGGCCCGGCATGTTTGACAACTCGGGTCAAGGTTCTCGTGAGATGGTTTCGCGAGCGAAGAGAGGGCGGGCCCGACGGCCGCCGCCCCGCCCCATCCCGTGACCGCGACTCCCGTGGATGCGGGCGCGGGCACGTCCGGAAGGTCCGCTCCTCTCCCGCTCGCCGAAACCGAACGCTTCCGTAGCTCAACCGGCAGAGCGCGTCCATGGTAGGGACGAGGCCCGGGGTTCGACTCCCCGCGGAAGCTTTATCCACCGACACACACGGCGGTAGCTCAACAGGCAGAGCGCCGGTCTCCAAAACCGAAGGTTGGGGGTTCGACTCCCTCCCGCCGTGCTGAACGACTGAGTGCGAGAGTGCGAGAGTGCGAGAGTGCGGAAGTGCGGGTGTGGGCAGGTCGGGGTGCCGTCGTCCAACGGTTCAGGATACCGGATTGTCTCTCCGGAGATCGGGGTTCGATTCCCCGTGGCACCGCTGGTGGTGGGTTCGAAGTGCGGACATAGCTCAGCTGGCAGAGCGCGACTTCGCCATGGTCGAGGCCGCGGGTTCGAATCCCGCTGTCCGCTTCACACAGACACGTAGCTCAGGGGTGAGAGCACTCGGCTGATACCCGAGGGGCCGGAGGTTCAAATCCTCCCGTGTCTACTGATGGTCCGGCACCCGGGCGGCCTCAGGGGACGCCTTCACGCCAGCGTAGCTCAGCCGGTAGAGCACTCCCTTCATGCGGGAGGGGCCGGGGGTTCGAATCCTCTCGCTGGTATTTCGTCATCCGCGCCGCGGGCGTCATCAACCGGGCGGGTCGCTCAGCCGGTAGAGAGCCGGACGGTTGATCCGGTGCGCGCGGGTTCGAGTTCCACCCCGCCCTCTCCTCCCGTGGCCAAGTGGGAAGGCGCCGGACTGCAGATCCGGCACGGACCGGGTCGATTCCCGGCGGGGGGTCTGACGAACGGGAATGTAGCTCAGCCGGAAGAGCGTCGCGCCGCCAGCGCGAAGGCCGCGGGTTCGACCCCCGCCATTCCGTCTGCACCACGCCGCGGTAGCTCAGCTGGAAGAGCACTCGCCTCGTAAGCGAGAGGCCCCCGGTTCGATCCCGGGTCGCGGCTCTCCGACGCACCCAGCACCCAGCACCCAGCACCCAGCACCCAGCACCCAGCACCCAGCACAGAAGTCGATGTGCCCGCGCACGGCGGGCTGGCGCCGCCCGGTCTCGGGAGCCGGGCGGCCGCGTTCCGTACGTCCCGGAAAGGTGAGCGAGAGATGCAACCATGAGCACCACGCTGGTCATCAGCCCGGGCTATCTGCCGGTCGGCACCGTCTCGATGCAGCGCGCGGTCCAGCTGTACGTGGACGGGAAGGCCGAGATCGAGCAGGCCCACCCCACGCGCCGCTTCCGCTCGATGAAGCTGACCGTTCCCGCGCCGCGCGTGCTGCGCCTGCGCGCGGGCGTGAAGCTCCCCGCCCGCCTGTTCGGCGCGGCACCGCTCGGCGGCGGCAACCACAACCTGTTCGATCGCGACGGCCGGCGCTGCATGTACTGCGGCCGGAGCGAGGCGCAGGCGCGGCGCGCGGGGCACCGGCTGACCCGTGACCACGTGGTGCCCGTGTCGCGCGGCGGGCGGGACGAGTGGCGGAACGTGGCTACCGCCTGCGAGCCGTGCAACAACCGCAAGGCCGACCGCACCCCCGACGAGGCCGGGATGGCGCTGCTCGCCGAGCCGCGCACGCCCACCGCGTGGGAGTTGGTGCGGGCGCGCCACGGCGACCTGGCCGAGCTGATCGGCTTCGGTGCGGAGGCGGCCTGAGATGGCCGCGGCCGGCTGCCGCCCGGCAACCGCCCGGGGAGGTGATCCTCGCCGGGCGGAGCGGCACCATGGTGACGGTAGCTCAGGTGGCAGAGCGCCGGAATGTGGATCCGGAGGCCACGGGTTCGAACCCCGTCCGTCACCCTTTCTCGTTCGATTCGGTCCGGTCGGTGGTGGGCACGGCAGGACGGGCGGCAGAGATCGTTGGATGGCCGAACACCGTCCCCCGTGTCCGGCGCCACTCCGGCTTGGATCGTATCGCCCCCGTAGCTCAGTGGAGAGAGCGCCGGATTACGAATCCTGGAGGCGGCACTGCGGGGTTGGTTCGATGAGGAATCGGGACGTAGCTCAGCCAGGCCAGAGCGCTGGTTTCGGGTACCAGAGGCCCGCGGTTCGAATCCGCGCGTCCCGACTGTTTGGAGGGTTGGCGGAGTGGCCGATCGCGCGCGGGTGCTAACCGCGAGGGCGTTTGCGCGCCCCGGGGGTTCGAATCCCTCACCCTCCGTTCGTTGTTGTCAGTACGCCCCCGTAGCTCAGAATCGGACAGAGCGCCGTAAAACTTCGATCAACGGGTCACAGGCAGCGGGTTGCAGAGGCACCGAACGGGGTGGAGCTCCAAGTAGGGAAGCGGGTTATCCCGGTCTGCTTGACTCTCGCAAGGGAGTGCGCGGGTTCGAATCCCGCCGGGGGCACTGCATGATCGTCCAATCTCACCGCGCGCCCGTAGCTCAGCGGATCAGAGCGTCGGTTTCCGATACCGAAGGCCGCAGGTTCGAGCCCTGCCGGGCGCATTGTTCTACTCGGCTACCCGTCTGTCACGGCAGATCGGTGCGATCCCGCTGGAGTAACTCATGGCCGGGCGCTGTCAAACGGGGGCGCTTCGCGCGAGCCACGGAGGACACGGAGCAACGGTGGCTTCGGCGTGATTCCAGGCCGCGGTGCGCTCCGGCCGTCTCGAGAACCCGATCCGATGAAGGTCCCACCTCAATCCACCCCAATTCCCCGCCCCACTTCCTTCCTGGCAGTTTCACAACGGAGTTGCGCGATCGGTCTCGTACGCGAGGCGGGTCGCGCAGCAATCCACACTTTCATGGGCGGCGAGGCGTTCCGAATCCGCCATGACCTTGCCGTGATGTCCATCTTCGTCTACCTTGATCCGTATCCAGCGTATCGAAATCTCTCGCGGAAACATCCGAGTTTTCGTGAGGGTGGCATCATCCGCATTGCCAGTCCGGGTCCATCTCGGGGCTGGCACCCGCCTGCATTGCGCCACCGTTCGGCACCCGACGCCCGTTCTCCGCTTCGTCCTCGCCCCGATGACATCGACCCAAAGTCCACCGGCCGCGCCCCAGCAGGCCGCCGAGCCGCGCCCCACGCACGCGCGGAGCTGGCCCTTCGCGTGGAAGCTGCGCGCGGGGCTGGGCGTGATCCTGCTGATCGTGACCGTGGGAGTGGGCGCGATGCTCGCCACCGCGCTGCGCGCACGCGCCCTGGCCGGCACGCTCGCCACGCGCGAGATGGCGGGGCTCGGGCTGGTGCTGAACATCGACCGCGACGCGTACCAGGCCGTGCTCGGGCTGACCGGCGCGGCCCACGCGACCAACGATGCCGATACGCGGAAGTGGCTGGGCTTCTACGCCGAGAACGCCGCGCAGACCGGTGAGCGGCTGGGGCGCTACGCCGCGCTTCCCGGCCTCCCCGCCGATCGCCAGGAGCTCGCGCGGCAGGCGGCGGAGGCGCGCGGGCTGCTGGTTTCGCGTGGCGACGCGATGGCCGCGCGGATGGCCGCGGCGCCGCCGGGCGAGGGGCGAGAGGACGTCGCGGCCGAGGCTGCGCTGACCGCCGCGCTGGACAGCTTCCGCGTGGTGCTGGGGAAGATGGAGGACGCGCAGGACTCGGCCGGCGAGGCGCTGACGGGGCAGGTCGGCCGCGCGGGGACGGCGGCGGTGACCACCGGGCTCGCCTGCCTGCTCGCGCTGCTCGCCACCGGGCTGGTGCTGAGCGGCCTCCTCACCCGCTCCGTCGCCGGGCCGGTGAGCGCGATCGCCCATCGCGCCGGGCGGATCGCGGCGGGCGACCTGACGGGCGACACCGAGGTGCGTGGCGGCGACGAGCTGGCCGAGATGGCGCGCGCCTTCAACCGGATGGCCGCCGACCTGCGCCACGTGATCGGCCGCATCCAGGGCGCGGCGGCCACGCTCGCCACGCAGGGCGCCGAGATCGGCGGCCTGACCGGCGAGACGGGCGCGGCGGTGGAGCACCTGAACGCCGCCATCGCGCAGATCACCGCCGGCGCCGAGGACCAGTCGTCCAGCGCGCAGCACGCCTTCGGCCACACCGAGACCATCGCCACGCGGCTGGCCGCCATGGCCGACGAGACCGAGCGCGCCGCCGAGTGGCTGGGCGCCGGGATGGGCGAGGCGCGCCGCGGCGGCGACACGGTGCGCGCCGTGGCCGCGGCGGCCGGCGGCTTCGGCCGCGTGGTGCACGAGAACACCGCGCAGGTGCGGCAGCTGGCCCGCCACTCCACGCGCATCGAGGAGTTCGTCGGCGCCATCACCGCGATCGCGGCGCAGACGCACCTGCTGGCGCTGAACGCCGCCATCGAGGCGGCGCGCGCGGGTGACAGCGGGCGCGGCTTCGCCGTGGTCGCCGACGAGGTGCGCAAGCTGGCCGACGAGGCGCAGGCCGCCGCGTCGCACACGGTGGAGGTGGTGGGCGAGATGCAGCGCGACATCGGCCGCACGGTGGCCGAGATCGAGCGGGGCGCCGCCGTGGTGGCCGACACCGCCGGCCGCGCGAGCGAGGTGGGCGGCGCGCTGGACGCGATCTTCAGCACGCTGGAAGAGAGCGAGCGCGTGGTGCAGCGCCTTGCCAGCGGCACGCGCGAGGCGGCCGGCGGCGTGCGCCAGACCACGCACATGATCGGCGAGGTGGCCGCCGTCGCCGAGCAGAACGCCGCCTCGGCCCAGGAGATGGCCGCCATGGCCGAGCAGCTGGGCGGCACCATGGGCACCATCGCGGCGCTGGCCGGCGGCGAGGGCGACACCGGCGGCGACTCGCTCGCCGCGCTCTCGGCGCGCCTCCGCGAGCTGGTCTCCGGCTTCCGCGTGGAGGCGGCGTAGCGGCGGCGGCGGTTGGACTGCTCGCGTTCATCCATGGGTCGGGGCGCGTCATTCCGCGCGGATCTCGGCCAGGGAGTCGCGCAGCGACTTTGGGCCGTCGTAGACGCGGCTTCCAACCGCCCAGACACGGTTCGGCCCATGCTTGCCCGCGGAAGAACGATGCGCCTGCGCTTGCGCGGGGTGGACGGGACGAAAGAAGCGGGGCGGCATCGATTCGGCTGAATCGATGCCGCCCCGCTTCCGCATGCTGGATGCGGAATTCTCTCACTCCCACTCGATCGTGGCCGGCGGCTTGGACGAGATGTCGTACACCACGCGGTTGATCCCGTCGACCTCGTTGATGATGCGGGTGCTGATCCGCGCCAGCACGTCGTGCGGGAACGGGTACCAGTCGGCCGTCATCCCGTCGCGGCTGGTGACGGCGCGCAGGGCGCAGACGTTCTCGTAGGTGCGCTCGTCGCCCATCACCCCCACGCTGCGCACGGGGAGGAGCACGGCGAAGGCCTGCCAGATGTCGTCGTACAGCCCGGCCGAGCGGATCTCTTCCAGGTAGATGGTGTCGGCCTGGCGCAGCACCTCCAGCTCGCGCCGGTCGATGGCGCCCAGGACGCGGATCGCCAGCCCGGGGCCGGGGAACGGGTGCCGTCCCACCATCTCCTCCGGCAGCCCCAGCTCGCGCCCCACCTGGCGCACCTCGTCCTTGAACAGCTCGCGGAGCGGCTCGACCAGGTCGAACTTCATCTCCTCCTTCAACCCGCCCACGTTGTGGTGCGTCTTGATGGTGGCGCTCGGGCCCTTCACCGACAGCGACTCGATCACGTCCGGGTAGAGCGTCCCCTGCACCAGGAAGCGCGCGTCGGCACCGATGCGCTCGGCCGCGTCCTCGAACACGTCGATGAAGGTGTGGCCGATGATCTTCCGCTTCGCCTCGGGATCTTCCACCCCGGCCAGGCGCTCCAGGAAGAGCGCCGAGGCGTCGACCACCTCCAGCTTCATCCCCATGTGCTGGCGGAAGGTGCGCTCGACGTACTCGCGCTCGCCCGCGCGCAGGAGCCCGGTGTCCACGAAGATGCACGTCAGCCGGTCGCCGATCGCGCGGTGCACCAGCGACGCCGCCACCGACGAGTCCACCCCGCCGCTCAGGCCGCACACCGCCTGCGCGGTGCCGATCTGCGCCCGGATCTTCTCCAGCTCGGTGGCGATGTAGCTCCCGGACGTCCACGTCGGCTGGCAGCCGCACACGCCGAACACGAAGTTGCCGATGATGTCGGCGCCGCGCGTGGTGTGCGCGACCTCCACGTGGAACTGCACGCCGTAGATGGGGCGGTCGTCGGCGGCGAAGGCGGCCCAGGGGAGCCCCTCGGAGCTGCCGAGGAGGCGGTACCCCGGCGGCGGCTGCACCACGTGGTCGCCGTGGCTCATCCACACGGTGGTGTTCTCGCCCTCGTGGAAGCCCTCGAAGATGCCGGTGGCCTCGCGGATGGTGACCTGCGCGCGACCGTACTCGCGGCGCCCGCGCTCCACCACGCCACCCTCCAGGTGCGTGATCAGCTGCATCCCGTAGCACACGCCCAGCACGGGAATGCCCATGCGCAGCAGCTCGGGCTCGGCGGTCGGCACGTCGTCGCCGTAGACCGACGAGGGGCCGCCGGAAAGGACGATCCCCTTGGGCTGCCACTCGCGGATCCACTCCAGCGAGCGGGTGGGGGGATGGATCTCGCAGTACACGCGCTCTTCGCGGATGCGCCGGGCGATGAGCTGCGTGAACTGCGAGCCGTAGTCGATGATCAGGATGCGGTTGGGATCCACGTCTCCGTGCCGTTCCGATGCGTGTCGATGCGTGTCGCGCTCCCCGGTGGGGCGCGGTGCGGCGGGAAGATACAGCCGAACGGCCCGATCCGCATTACGTCTCCTGACCAACATGATGCACGCGTAGCCCAACTCCTCCTGCCTCCGCGCGTGTCACGGCAAGAAAGAAGAGGAGCACGGAACTACAACGGAGGGAACGGAACCACAACGGTTGAACTCGCGCGGATCAACCGTCGTGGTTCCCGTTTCCTCCGTCGTGGTTCCGTGCTCTCTTCTTCAGTACCGCTTCGGCGCGTCAGATCGCCATGGAGATGCGCAGGCGGGCGAGTTCGCGGCCGCCGGTGTCGCGCAGGACCAGGATGCCGCGCGTGATCTCGTAGCGCGCGGTGCGCCGCAGCACGTCGAGCCAGGCGCGTTCCACCGTGTTCCGCGGCGCGGGGCAGGCCATCCGCGTGCTCGCCATCTCGCCGAAGGTGAGGGACGAGCCGGTGGAGGCGTAGCCGCCATTGTAGCGGTTGCACGCGGCGTTTCCCGACACGCGCCACTCGCTCCCCACGAAGTCGAGCGTAGGCCGGCGGCGCGCGAGGTCGGCCGTGGTGAGGCCGGCGATGGACTGCACCGTCCACCGCGAGCCGTTCAGCGGCGGTCCGGGGACGGGCGCCGGCGCGCGCCGCAGCGCCAGCCCCGCGCTCCCCCAGCGCGCGCGGTCGTACTCCAGCGCGCGCAGCGTCTCGCCGTCGCGGCGGAAGACGAAGTGCTCGGCGGAGCGGCCGGTCCCGAGATCCACGCCCACGCGGGTGCGCGAGACCGCGTCCCAGCGTCCCCGCGCGCGCACCGTCGAGCGGCCGGGGACGATGGTGGTGAGCGTGGCGCCGCCGTCGCGCGCGAGCTCCAGCGTGACCTCGCGCCGGCCGGCGCCGGAGCCCGCGGGGAGCATCGCGCGCCAGCGGCCGGCGACGAGCGAATCCGGCGCGACCATCCGCGTGGGCGCCGGCGTCGGCGTGCGCGCCTGCGCGGCGGAGACGCCGTGCATCATCCCCAGCGCGGCGGGAACCATCATCCACCGCGTCCATCGTTTTGCGATCGCCCGCATCCATCCCCCTTCCGAGAGCGTTTCGCGCCATGGAAGTCCACGGCGCGTCCACGCCTGTCTACCCCTCCCGCGCCCGCCGGGGTTCCGTCGCGAGGGAACGCGCGGTCAGGCGCGGGGGGCGACCTCGGGCTCGCGCTCGGGCATCACGGGCGCGGGGTTGGGCACCTCCACGTGCGACACGCGGGGGTCGGGGTGCTGGATCGCGTAGACCACCGCGGCCAGCGCGCCACCCGCGAACGGGCCCGCCAGGTAGATCCACACGTGGCCCACCGGCACGCCGCCGAGCGCCGCCGCCACCAGCGCCGGCCCGATCCCCACCGCCGGGTTGAAGGCGCCGCCGCTGATCGGCCCGCCGGCGAAGGCGCCCGCCATCACGGTGAAGCCGATCGCCAGGCCGTAGAACGAGTTCCCCTCGGTCTCGGGGGCGGTGGCCACGTTCAGCACCACCAGCCCCAGCCCGAAGGTGAACAGCGCCTCCACCAAAATCGCCACGCTCACCGGCGTTCCCTGCGCCGGCTGGGCCACGAAGGTCTGCCCGGTGACCGCGTAGGTGGTGAGCGCGGCGAGGATCGCGCCGCCCAGCTGCGCCACCATGTACGCGGCCGCCTCCACCCCCTCGATGCGCTTGCGGATCAGCACGGCCAGGGTCACCGCGGGGTTGTAGTGCGCGCCGCTGATGTGGCCGCCCATGTACACCATCACCATCAGCACCGCGCCGATCGGCAGCGGCGCCAGCGGCATCTGCGACACCACCACCAGGCCGATGGTGAGCACCAGGAAGAAGGTGCCGATCACTTCCGTAATCAGCTTGCGGGTCATGGTTCGCTCGCGATGCGTGTGGGGCGAGGGAGTGGGACGGATCTGGAGGGCCAAATGTACGCGCCGCTCACGCGACACGCCAATCTCCACGCACGGCGCCGCGGCGTCGGGCCGACGCATTCCCCTCATCGGCTTTCCTGGAGGTGAGCACGGGGCAACGGAGGAACACGGAGCAACGGTCGACCATGATGCTTCGAACCGTTGCTCCGTTGCCCTCCGTTGCTCCGTGTTCACTTCTTCGCGGTTGCCGTTGGAGAGAAGGCGGTGAGCGCGCGGCGGTACGGGTGGTGCAAACGGAGACCGGCATGGCTATCATCCGCGCCTCCGCCGCAGGACCGGCGGAGACGCGGACTCGTTTGCACACCGATCTCGCACGCGCCGGAGACGTCTTGGAAGAACGGACCACCCATCGCCCGCTGGTGCTGACCGCGCTGGTGCTGGCGATGTTCATGTCGGCCATCGAAGGGACCATCGTGGCCACCGCCATGCCCAGCATCGCGGCGGAATTGGGCGGCTTCTCGCTCTACAGCTGGGTCTTCTCGTCGTTCCTGCTGATGCAGGCGGTCACCATCCCCATCTTCGGCAAGCTCTCGGACCTGCTGGGGCGCAAGCCGGTGTTCATCGCCGGCGTGGTGCTCTTCCTGGTCGCCTCGGTGCTCTGCGGCTTCGCCCGGTCGATGCCGATGCTGGTCGCCTTCCGCTTCCTGCAGGGCGCGGGCGCCGGCGCGGTGCAGCCGATCACCGTCACCCTGATCGGCGACCTGTACACGCTGGAGGAGCGGGGCCGGGTGCAGGGGTACATGTCCAGCGTGTGGGGCTTCTCGTCCATCGCGGGGCCGCTGGCGGGCGGGCTGCTGGTGCACACGCTGGGATGGCCGTGGATCTTCTGGATCAACATCCCCTTCGGCATCGCCTCCATCCTCCTGGTCTCGCGCTACCTGCACGAGGGGCTCGAGCGGAAGCGGCCGCAGGTGGACTATCCCGGCGCCGTGCTCCTGCTGGCCGCCGTGGGCACGCTGATGCTGGCGCTCACGCAGGCCAGCACCTGGCCGCTGGCGGCGATCGTGCCGCTGCTGGCCGCTTCGGCGCTGGGGCTCGTCCTCTTCATCCGCCAGGAGCGCCGCGCGCCGGACCCGCTGATGCACCTGGACCTCTGGCGCGACCGGCTGATCCGCTACGCCAACGTGGCCACGCTCACGTCGGGGATCATGATGATCGGCGTGATCACCTTTCTCCCCACGTTCGTGCAGGGCGTGCTGGGGCGGTCGGCGCTGCTGGCGGGGTTCACCCTGTCGATGATGACGCTGGGGTGGCCGATCGCCAGCTTCGTGGCGGGGAACCTGATCGTGCGGGTGGGCGTGGTGCGGCTGGCGCGCGTGGGCGGCGCCGCGGCGCTGGCCGGCACGCTGATGATCGCGCTGCTGGCGGACCGCGGCGCGGTGCTGGCGGGCATCGGCTCGTTCGTGCTGGGCGTGGGGCTGGGGTTCATGGCGACGACCTTCGTGGTCGCCATCCAGACCAGCGTGCCCTGGAACCAGCGCGGCGTGGCCACCGCCAGCAACATGCTGATGCGCATCCTTGGCCAGGCGATCGGCGCGGCGCTCTTCGGCGGCGTGCTGAACCTGCAGATGGCGCGCTACCTGGGCCGCAACGGCCTGGCCGGCAAGGTGTCGATGGAGAGCATCGAGAGCCTGATGGGCGATGCAGCCCCCCGCGCCGCCGCGCTCACCGCCGACGTGATGGCGACGCTGCGCGTGGGGCTGGACGACAGCCTGCACGCGGTGTTCTGGGGAATCGTGGCGATGGCCGTGATCACCCTGGTCGCCGCCCTCCGCGTCCCCGAGCTCGACACCGCGCCGGTGGAGGCGAGCAGCGAGGGGATGATGCACTGACGCTCACGGCGTTCCACGACGCAGGGGAGAATAGCCGAAGTTCTTGTCACGCTGTTACATAGCTGTCATCCTGAGGCCGACCACGGCAAACCCTCCGCATGCGCGATATGCCACAGGCCGAAGGATCTATCGCCGCCCTCGGACTTCATCATCCGAACCGCCACGTCGCCGCCCGTGCGTCTCCGCGGCTCGGTTCCGAGGGCGAGCGATAGATCCTTCGGCCTGCCAGCGTGGAGCAGACGTCGGCGGATGGTGGTCGGCCTCAGGATGACAGCTAGATGCTTGCGTGATCGTGAGATAAGTCCGCGTTCCCAAGCACCCTCCTACCCCAGCGCCACGCCCAGCCGCGCGCGCAGCTCGCGCCGGCCCACCTCCGTGACCGTCACCACGCGCGAGCGGCGGACGCGCTCGATCCAGCCGAGCTGCAGCATGCGCGCGGCGAGCGCGGCGCCGAGCGCGCCGGCCAGATGATCGGTACGCTCCGTCCAATCCAGGCAGGCCCGCGCGAACGCCCGCCGCTGTCGGCGCAACGGATCTACCTCGATCCCGATCTCCCGGAACCACGCATCTCCCGCGTCCGTGACGGCGAACGCGCCGGCCGCGGGCTCCAGCACGCCGTGCGTCACCAGCGCGGCGGTGACCGCCACGCCCAGGCGGCCGGCGAGGTGATCGTAGCAGACGCGCGCCGTGCGGATCGGCTGGTCGGGCGAGGGGTGGCTGGCGCCGTCGCCGCCGCTCACCACCATCAGCTGCTCCACCAGCGCCGCCACCTCGGGCCCGCGCAGGCGGAAGTACTTGTGGCGCCCCTGCGCGGCCACGTCCACCAGCGCGTCGTCGGCCAGGCGGCGGAGGTGCGCGGTGGCGGTGGCGGGGTCGATGCCGGCGCCGTGCGCCAGCTCCTTGGCGGTCAGCGCGCGGCCGTCCATCAACAGCGCCAGCATCCGCACGCGGCTCGGCTCGCCGATGGTCCGCGCCACGCGCACGAGGTCCGGGGATGCGCTCATCTGCCTGGGGGTGCGGGTGATCGATGACGATGGAAGGTGACGAGCCAGGACGTGCGCCAGCAAGCGGTGGCGGAGGATGCGCGACCGTGACGCAGTCTCATCCAACGGCACGCAAGCGTTTATGGATCAACGGGATGGACACGATCTCCGGAGAAACCGTTTGATCCACGCCAAATCGATTGGGGTGGCTCGATGGCAGGGTGGCGAGGATATTCGGCGCGTCCCGGATGCACCCGTCTCGCACCGCAGCCCATCGCCCGATGCACGACCCAGCGAACCCCGTCGCGGCCGCCACGCACGCCGATCCGTACCCGTACTACGCGCGCCGCGTCGCCGGGCTGCCGTTCGCGTGGGATGCGGAGGTGAGCGCCTGGGTCGCCGCCTCCGCCGATGCGGCGCGGGCGGTGCTCGCGTCCCCGCTCTGCCGCGTGCGGCCGCCCGCCGAGCCGGTCCCCGCCGCGCTCGCCGCCAACGCCGCCGGCGAGGTGTTCGGGCGGCTGGCGCGGATGAGCGACGGCGATGCGCACCGTGCTCGCCGCTCCGCCGCCGTCTCCGCCGTGCAGGCGATCGACCTCTCCGCGGCGGCGGACGAGGCCGCGAGGTGGACGCGGGCGCTGTGGCACGAGCGCGGCGGCTGGCGCGGCGACGTTGGATTCCGGCTTCCGGTGCTCACCCTCGCGAGCCTCCTCTGCGTCCCCGATGATCGGCTTGCGGAGACGGCCACCTGCACCACCGCGTTCGTCCGCGGCATCGGCCCGGGCGCGGATGCGGCCACCGTCACGCGCGGAGCCGATGGCGCGGCGCGGCTCGCCCGCATCCTCGCGCACCCGCGGGTCCGCGCGTCCGCACCGATGCGGGCGCTCGTGGGAGCGCTGGCAGCCGCGGGCGAGGCGGACGCGGGCGGGGCGGACACGTGCACCGTGGAGGCGAACGCGATCGGGTTGATGATGCAGGCGCACGATGCGACGGGCGGGCTGCTCGGCAACGCCATCATCGCGCTCGCCGACCATCCGGACGTGTGCGACGAGGTGCGCGCCCGGCCGGATCTCCTCCCCGCGCTCCTGCGCGAGGTGCTGCGGTACGATCCGCCGGTGCAGAACACGCGGCGCTGGGCCGCCGCCGATGGCGAGGTCGCGGGCCGAAACGTCCGCGCGGGCGACGCGATCCTCATCCTCCTCGCCGCCGCGAACCGCGACCCGGCGCTGAACCCGGAGCCGCACCGCTTCGACCCGCACCGCGCCGGCCGGCGCTCCCTCACCCTCGGCCATGCGGCGCACGCCTGCCCCGGCGGCACGCTCGCCGAGACCATCGCCGCCGCCGCGCTGCGGACCCTGCTGGCGCTCGGCGCCGGCTTCGCCGCGATGGCCGAGGGGCGCCGGTATCTCCCGTCCGCCAACGGCCGCATCCCCCTCTTCTCCTGAGATCGGAACCCGATGATCGCCGTGATCTTCGAGGTGGAGCCGCGCGACGGCTGCCGCCAGGCGTACCTGGACATCGCCGCCGAGCTGAAGCCGCTGCTGGGCGGGATCGACGGGTTCATCTCCATCGAGCGATTCCAGAGCCTGGCCGATCCCGGCCGCATCCTGTCGCTCTCCTTCTGGCGCGACGAGGCGGCGGTGGCGGAGTGGCGGCGGCTCGAGGCGCATCGCGCGGCGCAGCGGGCCGGGCGCGACGAGCTCTTCCGCGACTACCGCCTGCGCATCGCCAACGTGGTGCGCGACTACGGCATGACCCCGCGCGCCGAGGCCCCCGCCGACAGCCGCGCCTTCCACGAGCCCGCGGGACCGCACGGCTGATCGTCCTCGTCCGGCTTTCCAGTAAGTGAACACGGAAGCACGGCGGAGCACGTGTTCGGGGATGTAGATGATCCGCACCTTGCCGCGAATCCCGGCGCCGCCGACGTTCCATCGTCCACGGGAGATGAACCGCCGTCCGCCGGATCGCCTGGATGCCCGAGCAAGCGCCTGAGTCTACCTACGACCGCATCTACGCCGTGGTGCGAAAGATCCCGCGCGGCAAGGTGAGCACGTACGGGCGCGTGGCCGAGATCGCGGGGCTGGGCCGCGCCGCGCGGCAGGTCGGCTACGCGATGGCCGCGCTGCCGGACCACACCACCGTGCCCTGGCACCGCGTGGTCAACGCGCAGGGGCGCATCAGCCTGCGCCGCGGCACCGGCGGCGACCTGGAGCAGCACTTCCGCCTGGAAGCCGAGGGCGTGGTGTTCGACGTCTCCGGCCGCATCTCGCTGGAGCGCTTCGGCTGGAGCGGGCCGCGCCGGAAGCGAGGGACGAGCGGGGGCGATTGAGGTCGCCGGATGTCCGATTCCAGCATAAACGAGAGGACCCGGGGGGAAGCACGTGCATCCCTCCGGGTCCTCTCTGCCTTCGGGTCCGATCCCGTGCTGCCGTGATCAGCAGAGGTTCGTGGTGCAGGTGTTCTTGGTGTTGCACGCGCCGTAAGGGTCGCACGTGGTGAGCGTCAGCCCGTGCGCGTTCACGGTGCCGCGCCATTCCTTCGCCTGGTTCGCCTCCGTCGCGAACGAGTCCACCGAGAGCACGTCGAAGTCGAGCCTGAGCTTGCGGTCCATCGGTCTCTCCCTGCCAGGGTTGGCTCCGTCCACGAGCGGCGGACGGAGAGGAAACAACGGGTCACGCTAACGACAACCAGTTCCAGACGCAATAAGTTGTACCCTCTGTCCGGCGGATCGCTGGACATCGTCTTCGCATCGGGTCCATCGCCCGCATGACTCGGCGCGCCCGCGCCAGAGCGCCGGCCCTTCGCGCCGGCCGCGTGAGCGGTTCGGATCGGTCGCGGTTCCGCTGGACGAATCGGCGGCCAGCGCACTCGGACTCTCCCCCCGCGCGGGTGCTTGCCGTTCGGATCGGAGCCGCGTACGATCCATCCGTTCCCCGAACATCCTCCCGCAGCACCCGCGAGCCATCGATGCCCGACCGCGATCCGTCCATCCCCGAGTCGTCCGACCCGTCCAGCAGCGGCGGCCTGAGCCGGCGCGGCTTCCTGCACGCGGGCGCGCTCGCGGTCGCCGCGTCGGCGTATGCGCCGGCGCTGTCCGCGACGCACTCGCCCGCGCCCGCCGCGGCGGCGCCGAGGCACGCCGCGCCGCCGCCGTTCGAGCTGGAGGAGGCGACCGTGCAGCAGCTGCAGGACTGGATGCGCGGCGGCCGCTACACCGCCAGCCAGCTCACCGAGATGTACCTGGCGCGCATCCGCGACGTCGACACGCAGGGCCCCACGCTGCGCTCGGTGATCGAGACGAATCCCGACGCGCAGCGCATCGCCGAATCGCTGGATGCCGAGCGCCGCGCCGGGCGGGTGCGCGGGCCGCTGCACGGCATCCCCGTGTTGATCAAGGACAACATCGACACGGCGGACCGGATGATGACCACCGCCGGATCGTACGCGCTGGACGGCACCCCCGCCCCGCGCGACGCCTTCCTGGCCGAGCGGCTGCGCGCGGCGGGCGCGGTGATCCTCGGCAAGACCAACCTGAGCGAGTGGGCCAACTTCCGCTCCACGCACGCCAGCAGCGGGTGGAGCGGCCGTGGCGGGCAGGTGCGCAATCCCTACGCGCTGGACCGCACGCCCTGCGGCTCGTCGTCCGGCAGCGGCGCGGCGGTCTCCGCCAGCCTCGCCGCCATCGCGGTGGGGACGGAGACGGACGGGTCGATCGTCTGCCCGTCGTCGTCCAACTCGGTGGTCGGGATCAAGCCCACGATGGGGCTGGTGAGCCGCGCGGGCGTGGTCCCCATCTCCCACAGCCAGGACACCGCGGGCCCCATGTGCCGCACCGTGGCCGACGCCGCCGCGCTGCTGACGGTGCTCGCCGGCGTCGATCCTCGCGACAGCGCCACGGCCGCCGCGCGCGGGCACATCGCGCCGGACTACACGCGCTTCCTGGACCCCAACGGGCTCAAGGGCGCGCGCATCGGGGTGGCACGCGCGCGGATGTTCGGCTCGGACCCGCACGCCGACCGCGTGGTGAACAACGCCATCGACGAGATGAAGCGGATGGGCGCCGTGATCGTGGACCCGGCCGACATCCCGCACCTGGGCGAATACGACGACGAGGAGTTCACCGTCCTCCTCTACGAGTTCAAGGCCGACCTGGCCGCGTACTTCGCCTCGCGCGGGCCGACGAGCAAGGTGCGCACGCTCAAGGACGTGATCGACTACAACGAGCGCGACCGTGCCCGCGAGATGCCGTATTTCGGGCAGGAGCTGATGCTGATGGCGCAGGCGAAGGGCCCGCTCACCGAGAAGGCGTACGTGGACGCGCGCGCGAAGTGCGTGCGCCTGGCCGGCCGCGAGGGGATCGACGCGGTGATGATCCGCCACCGGCTGGATGCCATCGTGGCGCCCACCGGGAGCGTTCCCTGGCCGATCGACG
>Ga0247773_1000470_pt1 | contig 16911 bp, 19 predicted proteins | sample UWRJL092311B6_FD_179934 | JGI IMG/M metagenome (GOLD analysis project Ga0247773, IMG submission 179934) | Plant litter microbial communities from Arlington Agricultural Research Station in Wisconsin, United States - UWRJ-L092-311B-6 | ecosystem: Environmental > Terrestrial > Plant litter >...
GCGAACCCCACCCACACGATCCCACCCCCACTTCCCCCCATGCCCCTCCTCGGCCGGCGCGCGGGGATCGTCGGCCCCGCGCGGGTGCCGGCCCGCTTCGCGTGCGCGTCTCTCTCGAACCGCCAATCCGTAAGGAATATGCAGTTCCGGTTCCGAACGCCAGCATTTCGTGCACAAGATAGCGACGAGCGCCTTCACGCGCACGTCATTCCCGCGGCAGCCCGCCGCGTGGCACACCGCCGCGGGGGCGGGGTGCCGCGTGCGTCAGGCCGCCGTGTTCGCCGCCACGGGCACGCCGTCGGCCACCGGCGGCAGCTCCTCGTCGGCCACGCGGCGCAGCGCGCGGTTGAACACCACGTCCGACACGCCCTCGGGTACCGTCATGATCTCGAGGTAAAGGTCCACCGCCTCGTGCAGCGGCACCTCGGCGTGCAGCGAGCGCGCGAACTCGAGCGCGTTGGCCACGTGCTGCTCGAAGAGGTCGTCCTCGGCGCGCGCGGCGGCGAGGTTGATGCGGTGGCGCAGGTCGTCCTGCACGCGGCCGCGGATGCGGCGCCGCACGCGCGAGAACACCGCGTCGAACCGCCCGCCCTCGCCGGGCACGCGGCGCGCGTCCTCGCGGTCGGCGGCGTCGTCCTCCAGCAGCACCACGCCGTCGCCGCCGCCCGGGCCGGGGCTCGAGACCAGGCCGCGCCGGCCCAGGTCGGCGAAGGCGCGGCTCCCCACGTTGCGGGCCTGCTCGGGGTTCAGCCGCAGGATGCGGGAGTAGATGTCGAGTGCCGCGTCGAAGGGAACCTGGTCGCTGACCAGCTCCACCAGCGCGAGCACGTGGCGTACGTGGGTGTCGAGCAGCTTTTCCTGCGCCACCGCTGTGGCAAGGTCCGTCTGGCGCTGCATCGCGCGCGACGTGTTGCGGGTGAGGGCCACGGGTCGAGTCCTCCGGAACGGTTTGGGTGCGCAGCCTCGTTGGGGCCGGGGGCGGGTGCGCACGTCCCCGCCACCGCGCTGCCCGGGCGCAAGTTCCATTCCCAGCGTGGTGTAGATGTTTGCTGGCATCGGCGTGCTACCAAGCGCGTAGCAGGCGTGGGGCATTTCTGGAAGACGCCGGTTACGCCGGGAATCAGCACGTGGGGCGGGCGGGATTGGAAGAGGCGGGCGGCCCGACACAAGTCGCATCGGGTCTATGCAGCGCAGCCCGGTTCGGCGCCTCGGGCGCCGAACACGTCCAACCCGCAGTCCGTGACGTCGAGATCTCGAATGCGCGACGGGCACCTACGAAGAGCGGGCTGCCTCCAGAGATGGAGGCGGCCCGCTTCGATGCCGATCCGTCGCGAGCCCGTTACGGCCGCGGCGCCTGCTGGTTGGCCGGGGCCGGCGTGGTGGCCGGGCTGGGCGCGGGCGAGCCCGCGTTGGCCGTGGCCGGGTCGTTGCCGCCCTGCGTGGCCGCCGGGGCCGGCGTGGCGGGCGCCGCGGGGCCGGTGCCCTGCGTCTGGTTGCGGGGCGCCCCGCCCTGGGTCACGCCGGGGATCGCCGGGCTCTGCGCGGCCGGGGCCGGCGCGGCGGGCGCGGCGCCCAGGCCCTGCCGCAGCACCGAGGTGGGCCGCTGCGTACGCGACGAAAGGATGGACAGCGCGAAGGCGATGGCCACGAACAACCCGCCGGCCCACCACGAGGCCTTGTGCAGGATGGTGGTGGCCTGGCGGCTGCCGAACAGGGTGTCGGTGCCCGCACCGCCACCCATCGCCGCGAGGCCGCCGCCCTTGCCGGACTGCAGCAGCACCACGGGGATCAGCACCAGCGCATCGAGGATGAGCAGAACCAGCAGAAGCGTGAACACGAAGGCTTCCGGTCGTCAGGAGGGTTAGCGAAGGGCCGTAAAGCCCTGAAATCTAGCAGGATGCGGCGTTTCGTCAACCGGCCGGCACCCGCGGGCTCACGTGCGCGGGTGCCGGCCGCCGCCGACGGAAGCCCCGTCAGGCGCCCATCGCGCGCAGGCCGTCGCGCGCGATGCGGTTCTGCTCGTCCACGAAGATGAACACGGGGCGGTAGCGCTCCATCTCTTCCTCGTTGTACTGCGCGTAGCTGATGATGATCACCTTGTCGCCCGGGTGGACCAGGCGCGCGGCGGCGCCGTTCAGGCAGATCTCGCCGCGCCCGGGCACGCCGGGGATCACGTAGGTCTCCAGGCGCGCGCCGTTGTTCACGTCCACCACCGCCACCTGCTCGTACTCGAGCAGGTCGGCGGCTTCCATCAGCACGGGGTCGATGGTGATGGACCCCACGTAGTTCAGATCGGCACCGGTCACGGTTGCCCGGTGGATCTTCGACTTGCACATGGTGCGATTCATGAGTCGATCCTCTGGGCGTTCGTTTCGTCTCTTCGGGGAAGCAGCGCGTTGTCGATCAGGCGCGTGCGTCCCACCCGTGCCGCCACGGCCAGCAGCGTGCCGGGCGCGGCCTCGCGCACCGGCGCCAGCGTGTCGGGGTCGGCCACCTCGGCGTACTCGGGCTCCACGCCCGGCGCGCCCAGGCCTTCCCACAGCGCGGCGCGCAGCACCGCGGCCTCGCGCTGGCCCGCGGCGTACAGCTCCCCGGCCTTCCGCAACGAACGAGAGAGCGCCAGCGCGGACGCCCTCTCGTCTCTCGAAAGATAGACGTTGCGCGAGCTCATGGCGAGGCCGTCGGCCTCGCGCACGATGGGCGCCACGTCCACCTCCACGCCCATGTCCAGGTCGGCCGCCATGCGGCGGATGAGCGTGGCCTGCTGCCAGTCCTTCTGCCCGAACACCGCCACGTGCGGGGTGAAGATGCCGAACAGCTTGGCCACCACGGTGAGCACGCCGCGGAAGTGGCCCGGCCGGCTGCCGCCGTCCAGCCGACCGCCGATCTCCTCGTCGGGCAGGACGCTCACCCGCGGCTCACCGTGCGGGTACATCTCGGCCACGGGGGGGGCGAACACCAGCTCGGTCCCCCGCCCGCCCGCCAGCGCCAGGTCGCCCTCCAGGTTGCGCGGGTAGCGCTCCAGGTCTTCGGTGGGCCCGAACTGCAGCGGGTTCACGAAGATCGACATGGCCACCACGTCGGCCCGCTCGCGGGCGCGGTCGACCAGCGACAGGTGGCCGGCGTGGAGGTAGCCCATCGTGGGAACGAGCCCCACGCGCCTCCCCGCCGCCCGCTGCCCGGCCACCCAGGCGCGCACCTCGCCGCGGGTGCGCACCAGCGTCACCCCCGCGGCGGCCGCAGCCGCCTCCACCGTGTCGGCGGACGGTGCGGACGGGCGATGGACGGCGGTGCTCATGCGAAGGTGTGCTCGGCCGCGGGGTACTCGCCCTCCTTCACCGCCCGCACGAACGCGCCGCACCCCGCCTGGGCCGCGTCGCCCAGCTCGGCGAAGCGGCGCAGGAACCTGGGCGTGAAGTCGCGGTTGAGCCCCAGCGCGTCCTGCAGCACCAGCACCTGCCCGTCGCACTCCACCCCCGCGCCGATGCCGATAGTGGGGATCTGCAGCGACGCGGTGATCTCGCGCGCCAGGTCGCCGGGGATCAGCTCCAGCACCACCGAGAAGGCACCTGCGTCTTCCAGCCGGCGCGCCTCGTCCTTGAGCCGCTGCCGGTTGGCGTCGTCGCGCCCCTGCACCTTGACCCCCATCGCGTGCACCGACTGCGGGGTGAAGCCCAGGTGACCCATCACCGGGATCCCCGCATCCACCATCGCGCGGACGGTCTCGGCGATGGCGGGGGTGCCGCCTTCCAGCTTCACGGCGGCGGCGCCGGTCTCCTGCAGCACGCGCCCGGCGTTGCGCAGCGCCTCTTCCCGCGAGACCTGGTAGGTGAGGAAGGGGAGGTCGACCACCAGGAGCGCGCGCTCCACCCCGCGGCGCACCGCGCGCGCGTGGTGGATCATGTCGCCCAGGGTCACGGGGAGGGTGGTGTCGAGGCCCATCACCACCTGCCCCAGGGAATCTCCGACCAGCACGACGTCTACCCCTGCGCCGTCCACGATGCGGGCGAAGAGGTAGTCGTATGCGGTCAGGACGGCGATCTTGTCGCCACGCCGCTTCATTTCACGGAGGTCGGGCACAGTGACCCTCCGCACGCCATTCCCGCGTTGTGTGGACATTTCCCAGTCTCCCGGGCCCGGCCGCGCTCTCAGTGATGCGCCGGGCCAGACGATGTCCGTGGTGCGGGTTGACGTAGCAGAAAATTATCCGGAAGTTTGCCGCGTGTCAAACGTCCGATTCGATCCGCCGCTGGTCCGCGCCCTGGCCGCCGAGCTGGGCGCCGCCCTGCATGGCCGCCAGGCCCACGCCGCGCCCGTGTTCGACAGCGACCTGTCGGCCACGCTGCTGCTGGACCGCGGCCAGGCGCTGCGCTTCGACCTGCACCCCACTCGCGGCTGGGTGCGCATCGTTCCCCGCACGCCCGAGATGGAGGGGCGGCCGGCCGACACGCGCATCGTGCGGGTGACGGCGCCCGACGACGAGCGGCTGCTGCGCATCGACCTGCACGAGGGGAACCGGTTCAAGGGCGGCACGCGCGCCCTCGTCTTCGAGCTGCACACCAACCAGTGGAACGCGCTGCTGGTGGAGGCGGCCGACCGGCGCATCGTCTCGCTCCTGCGCACGCGCGAGGCGGGGGGCCGGGTGCTGCGCTCGGGTGAGGTGTACCAGCCGCCCGAGCCGCAGCGGCGCTATGGCGTGGACGCGGTTTCGGCGGACGAGGCGCGGGCGGAGTGGACGCGGCGGCTGGGGCGCGTGCCCCCGGCCGAGCGGCGCGTGGAGTTGCTGCGCCACTTTGCGGGTGCCAGCCCCATCAACGCGGCGGCGCTGCTGGGCTATGCGGGGTCGTCGGACGACCCCGCCGCGCTGGCCGCCGCGTTCGAGCGCTGGTGGGCGATGCGGCACCGCGCGGCCGGCGAGCCGGTGCTGCTGGAATCGAAGGCGCACCTGCAGCCGTATCCGTTCGCGCTGGACGGCGTCTCCTTCCGCCCGGTGGAATCGCTGCTGGCCGCCTTCGAGACGGTGTCGCGGGCGGAGACGGTCGATTCCACCGCGCGCGACCTGACGCCGCTGCTCAATCGCGCGCGGCGGCGGCTGGCGGGGGTGCGCAAGCGCATCGAGGCGCTGCGCGAGCAGGAGGCGAAGGTGGGCGAGGGTGCCCGGCTACGGGCGCGCGCCGACCTGCTGCTGGCGCACCTGGGCCGCATCCAGCCCGGGGCGATGCGGGTGACGGTGCATGACGAGGAAGGCCGCAAGCTGAAGCTGCCGGTGGACCCGGCGCTGCGGCCGATGGAGAACGTGGAGCAGATGTACGACGACGCCGGCCGCCGCTCGCGCGCCGAGGCCAAGCTCCCCGAGCTGATGGAGCGGGCGGCGGCCGAGGAGGCGCGCTGGACGGCCGCCATCGCAGCGCTGGAGGCGGGCGAGGTGCCCGCGTGGGTGGAGGCGGCGCTGACGCGGGCCGAGGCGAAGCAGCAGCCCGGTGGCGGCGGCGCGCCGAAGGGGCCGCGGCTTCCGTACCGCGTCTACCGGACGTCGGGGGGGCTGGAGGTGCGAGTGGGGAAGACGTCCAAGGACAACGACGGCCTCACCTTCCGCCACGCCTCGCCCGACGATGTGTGGATGCACGCGCGGCAGGTGCCCGGCAGCCACGTGATCCTGCGCTGGACGGAGGAGGGGGCGCCCCCCGCCCACGATCTGGAGGAGGCCGCCACGCTGGCCGCACTGAACAGCAAGGCGCGCTCGTCGGGGACGGTGGCGGTCGATTGGACGCGCCGAAAGCACGTGCGCAAGCCGCGCGGCGCCCCGCCGGGCCGTGTGATGATCAGCCACGCGAAGACGGTCTTCGTCGCGCCCGACGCGGAGCGCGCGAAGGCGCTGGAGGTGCCAGAGTAAAAGGTCTCTCGTTCGCGAGGCGCTCGTTCGGATTGCACCAAGGCCGCGAAGAACCCCGGGCGGTTCTTCGCGGCCTCACCACACCGATGCTGTGATGGCGGTGCAAGTCTGGCTGTTGACATGCACCGGGCAATTACACGATGAGCATCGCGTCGCCATAGGAAAAGAAGCGGTACTCCTCGGCAATCGCCTCGCGGTACGCCCGCATCATCGTGTCGTACCCCGCCAGCGACGCCACGAGCATCAGCAGCGTCGACTTGGGGAGGTGGAAGTTGGTGACGAGGTGGTCTACGGCGCGGAAGCGGTAGGGAGGGCGGATGAAGATGTCGGTCCAGCCCTCGCCCGCGTGCACCACGCCGGCCTCGTCCGTCACCGTCTCCAGCGTACGCGTGACCGTGGTGCCCACGGCCCAGATCGAGCCGCCGGCAGAGCGGACGGCGTTGAGCGCGTTCGCCGCATCATCCGACACGCTGTACCACTCGCTGTGCATGCGGTGCTGGGCCGGATCGTCGGTCTCCACGGGGCGAAAGGTGCCGACGCCAACGTGCAGGACGAGGCGGACGATGCGAACGCCCTTTGCCTCCAGCGCGGTCAGGAGATCCGGGGTGAAGTGCAGGCCCGCCGTGGGCGCGGCGACGGAGCCGCGCTCGCGGGCGTAGACGGTCTGGTAGCGTTCGCGGTCGTCCTCGGTGGCGCGGTGCTGCACGTAAGGTGGCAGCGGCACCTCGCCGTAGCGGTCCAGCGCCTCCGTAAGCGGCAGCTCCGTCACCAGCCGCACGATGCGCTCGCCGCCGGGGGTGCTCTCCACGATCTCCACCCGCAGCTCGTCGGAGATCTCCACCGTGCGGCCGGGCTTGAGCTTGGCGCCGGGGCGCGCGAGCGCGGTCCAGGTCTTTTCGTCGCCGCCGTGGGGGGTGAGCAGCAGCACCTCGGCCTCGCCGCCGCTGGCGCGCCGGCCCAGCAGGCGCGCGGGGAAGACGCGCGTCTCGTTGAGCACCAGCGCGTCGCCGGCGGGGATGTAGTCGGCGAGGTCGGAGAAGACGCGGTGCGACAGCTCGCCCGTCGCGCGGTCCACCACCAGCAGGCGGCTGGCGTCGCGCCGCTCGGCCGGCGACTGCGCGATGCGCTCGGGCGGCAGGTCGAAGTCGTAGTCCGACGTGCGGAAGCCGCGCTCGCTCATCGCGGGACCGCGGCGCGAAGGAGGGCGTGCGCGGACGGGCGAACGTGGGGCCGTCGACGCTGCGGAGAAGCTGTCGTGGGGGAAAGTATAGATCCTTCGGCCGCCGCCAGGATTCGGCGCAGGAGCCGATTCCTGCCAGCGGCGGCGCTCAGGATGACATCACGCGGACCTGTGACATCGACGCGCGAATGAAGTCCGCGAAGGCGGACTGCGTGCCGTTGTAGCCGCGACTTCAGTCGCATCTCGACCTCTCGATCCCCCCGCCCATCACGCGTCGAACAGGCTGGACTGCGGCGGCGTGAAGTCGCGGCCGTCCACGGGCGGCGCGTAGCCGAAGCGGCGGTAGGCAAGCGCGGTGGCCACGCGGCCGCGCGGGGTTCGCATCAGGAAGCCGTTCTGGATCAGGAAGGGCTCGTACACCTCCTCCAGCGTTCCCGCGTCTTCGCTGATGGACACGGCGAGGGTGTTGAGCCCCACGGGCCCGCCGCCGAAGTGCTCGATCAGCGAACGCAGCACCCGGTTGTCCATCTCGTCCAGCCCGAACTCGTCCACCTCCAGCAATCGCAGCGCCGCGTCGGCCACGTCGGCGTCGATGATGCCGTCGGCGCGCATCTGCGCGTAGTCGCGCACGCGGCGCATCAGGCGGTTGGCCACGCGCGGGGTGCCGCGCGAGCGCCGCGCGATCTCGTGCGCGCCCTCGGGGGTGCAGCGCACGCCCAGGATCTCGGAGGTGCGCGCCACGATGAAGGCCAGCTGGTCGACCGGGTAGTAGTCGAGCCGCTGCACGATGCCGAAGCGCGCGCGCATGGGCGGCGTGAGCAGGCCGAACCGGGTGGTCGCGCCCACCAGCGTGAAGCGCGGCACGGGCATGGTGATGGTCTGCGCGTGCGGCCCGTCGCTGAGACGGATGTCGATCCGGTAGTCCTCCATCGCAGGGTAGAGGAACTCCTCGATGATGGGGCGCAGCCGGTGGATCTCGTCGATGAAGAGGACGTCGCCCTCGGAGAGGTTGGTGAGCGTGCTCACCAAGTCGGCCGGCTTCTCGAGCACGGGGCCGCTGGTGAGCTTGATGTTCACGTTCATCTCGCGGGCGATCAGCAGCCCCAGCGTGGTCTTGCCCAGCCCCGGCGGTCCGTGCAGCAGCACGTGGTCGAGCGGCTCGTGCCGGCTCACCGCCGCGTCGATGGCGATCTTCAGCCCCTCCTTGGTCTTGGGCTGCCCGATGAACTCCGCCAGCCGCTGCGGCCGCAGGCTGAGCTCGGCGGTCTCGTCGTCGCCGAGTGCCTGCGGCGTGGTGATCTCGGAGCGGGGCGACGGATCCAAGGCGTGACGCTCGGGGGCTGCGGGAGAGCTTCGGGTGACTGCCGGGAAACTACAGGGGAGAGGGGAGAGGGGACAGGGGAGAGCGTCGGGTCCGCCCGCGTCGACCACGTGATTGCCGGGGCCGCGATGCGGACGTCCAGGGCACGGCCGACGCACGTCGTCCCGAAGGCTCACCTGGATGCGCAAGCGCGGAACGCGGCGCCGGATCGGGGCGCCGCGTTCTACAGGGGATGAGGAGGAAGCCGCCGCCGCGGTCAGACGAGCACTCGCAGCTCCTCGTCGTTGGCGTACATGCGGGTGACGATGGGCTCGAAGCAGCTCACGGCCGCCGGCGACTGGCGATCCCAGTACATGGCGTGCACGCGGAAGCCGGTGAGGCGGATCCACTCGGCCAGCGACAGCCCGCCGCTCTGCCCGGGGCCGAACGACACGTTGTCCTCGTCGGCGGGGCGGCGCATGGCGGCGTCGCGCAGGTCCACCCCCTGGGCCAGCGAGGTGGCCCACTCTGCCTCGATCTTCCGCTTGTCGGCGGCGGCGGCGCGGCGGTAGCGGCGCTTGTCGCGCCAGCTGGGCTCGTCCAGGAAGTTGGAGCCCAGCACGTCCACCTCGGAGTAGACGTTGATCCACCGCACCGGCGCGCCCGAGCGGTCGCGGCGCTCGGTGAAGTAGTCGGGCCAGAAGGTGCGGATGAAGTCGAAGGGCGAGCCGATGGTGATCAGCGTGTGGATGCGGGCAAAGCGCGGGCTCACCGCCGTCTCGCTCTGGAAGAGCGCGTCGAGCGCCACGATGGAGCCGAAGCTGTAGGCCGCGAGGTGCACGTTGCGATAGGGCCGGTCGTCGGGCGGCGACTCGTCGAGGTGGTTGATCAGGCGCGCCAGCTCGCCGATGATCTCGTTGCGGTGGCTGCCGGTGGCCAGGTAGTCGGTCACCGAGCTGAGCGCCGGCGCCGCCTCGCTCAGCGCGTCGCGCAGGTTGAAGCGCACCACGAAGCCCGCCAGGGTGAGCACCACGATCCCGTTCTTCGACCAGTCGAGCCAGCGGCCGTGCTCGAACCACTGCACCAGCCGGCTCCGCAGTCGCTCCCACCACCCCCGCCCGGCGTCCTTGGCCGCCGAAACCGCGGCGGGCGGCTCGGCCGCGCGAATCACCCGGTCGTCGGCGCCCGGCGCAGCGAGAGGCTTGGCGGCGGCGGGCTGCCTCGCATCGGCGGCCTCCGCGACCGACGCGGCCTTGCTCTCCACCGACTTGCCCGGCCGGGCGCCGGTGCCCACCACCGCGGCCACCAGCAGCACCAGGTACAGCAGCAGCACGCCGAAGAAGGCGGCGCCGTAGAGGATCTGGAGCTTCTGCGCCACGCCCTTGCTGCGCCGGCCGATCGCGCCCACCAGGTTGGGCGTGTTCGCCAGCAGCGTAGCGGCGATCGACAGCGCCTGCCGGTACGGCGGCATGTCTGCGAAGTTGCGGCTCAGGCGCGACGCGTACTCGAACTCGTACAGGTCCACCAGCGGCCGGCCCTCGGCCTTGGCCGTGTCGTGCCGCAGGATGGTGGCGGTGCGCACCTTCCGGTCCTTGCCCACCTCCACGTCGCGCGTGGCCACGCTGAACACCGCGCGCGCGTCGCCCGCGCAGTTGTCCATCGCGTTCGCGATCCTGAGCGCCACGTCGTCCACCCGCGTTCCCGGGCCGGTGCCCAGGCCGGGGACCAGGATGATCGCGTCGCGCACGGGCGGCCGCTCCCCGTCGCCGCGCCCGTCGTCCCCCGGCCGCGGAAGGTCGGGCGCGGCGGGCGGCGGCGGGTCGCCCACAAGGTGCATGGTGCCGACGGAGACAGTGGCGTTGGGCTCGGCCGCGGAAGGCGCGGCGCCGCCGGTGTTGGGCGTAGGATCGCTCATGGGGTGCCCTGCCGGGAAGCGGGGAGGAGAAGCCGGACGAGGAGCTGAGACTGCGGAACTGCGGATCACCCGGGAGATGCCTCCCGGTTCACGAAAGATAACGCGACGTGGTGAATGGCGCGACGGGTGCGACGGGGCTCCGGCGCGTTCGCTTCCAACGCCATCGGACCACCACTACGGCGTGCGACGACCTCGGATCAGCCCGCTGCCGGCCACGAACCCGTCCATGGATTAGCCCGGGCGCGACGGTGCGGGGTCGGGAGAAGAAGGTGACCCCGTGGATTCGGAGCGCGAAGGAACGAGCGTGTCCGCCGGAAGAGGAACGCGCGGGTCGCTGAACTGCCGGAAGCGCTCCGACGCGACGGCCTCGCTCTCGCTGCGGTTCTTCCAGCTCCGGATCCACTCGGGGGTGGAAATCGCGCAGAACAGCGCCAGCGCCGAAAGGATGACCTGTGCCGGACGTACGCCATCCGAGATCAGGGTCGCGGCGAACATCGCCGTCATCAGCGGCTTGGCCGCGTAATCCCAGATGCGCTCGAGCCTGGCGTTCGCGCGGCGCTTCCGCTCCTGCTCGGCGGGCATCAGCACGGCCGCCTCCGCCAGCACGTACCGGCCCTCCGGGGCGGGCAGGTACTCCGTCTTCCGCGCACCGCCGATCAACCCCGCGCCCACCAGCGCCAGCCCCAGCGGCAGGCCGGCGAGCCCACGCCACTCGCCGAACAGCACCACGCACGCCACCCCCGCCAGGATCGCCGCCCCGGCGATCACCGCCGCGCGGCGGGCCGCCCCGGAAAGCTCGCGGCGCTCCACCCTGTCGTGGCATTCGGCGCCCGGCAGCGCCTCGGCTGGCAGCGGAGCGCCGGGCTCCACCTCGATCCAGTGGGTGAATCGGTCTTCCATCGATCATCTCTCATCGTCGCGGGCACACCCTTGCGCCGCCTCGCTATCCGTGCGCGGGCCTCGTTGACGCGGCTACCAACCTTCGTTCCGTGGCGACCGGGCCTATGCCGCGCCCGGGGCGGTGGGGTCAGGCGCATCCACCGCCGCGTGCGAACCTGCGGGCAGCGCATCGGCCTCCGCCGCCGGTGCGACGTACGGGGCGGTGAGCGGGTGGCGGGGGTCGGCGGACTGGAGGAAGCGCGTCGAAACTTCAGCCTCGCTTTTCATGCGGCGCCTCACGGCGTCAATCATCACTGGGCCCACGAACGGAACGAAGATGGCGAGCAGCGCGATATCGAGGTCGCCCCGCAGGTATTCAAGCACGACGACGACCAGGCACACCGCGACCCCCGTCTCGCGGACAATCGTCCACCGGTGCCCACGCTTGCGGTATCTCTCCTGCTCCTCGAGCTGGGCGGGTGTGGGAGCAACGTCGACCCGAACGTACCGGCCGGCGGGCGACGGAACGAACCCTTCACTCGGCGGGACCCCGAGCAGCCCGACGAACAGGAGCACCAACCCGGCGAGCCCCGCGAAAGGGGTGTACGGGAGGAGTGCGGAATCGCCAGCGCCCACGACCAGCGCCGCGGCGACGGCGCCTGCGAGCAAAGCCACGCCCGCCGCCAACACCGCGCGCCGCTGCCGATTGGAAAGTCCCGCCCTTTGCGCGACATCGTAACGCTCCGCCCAGGGCGGCACCTCCGCCGGCAGCGGCGCGCCGGGGCGAGTTCGATCCACTCCTGCATGCCAGTCAGCCCGGGGTGAGAGGGGTGTCGTGAGCGGCGGAATCGGTCGCCACACCCGGCCCCCCCGGCGAGGACGCCGCCGAGAGCTCCAGCGGCGTCCGCGGGTCCGCGAGCCGGTAGAACGCTTCCGTGGAGCGCGGGTCTCCCGCCGCGTGCACCTCTAGAGCAGTTCCGGCGAACACCAGGCCGCCGGCAGCCAGCGCGCCCAGCGCCCAAAGCCATTGTCCGCCAAACGCCAGCACCAGTGCCGCGAGCACCGCGATCGCCGCCACGTGCCCGGCCAGGTCGTGGCGCTCCTCCGCCGTCCGCAGCTCCGTCCGCTGGGTCAGTGTGGATAGACGCATGTTCGCTCGGCTTCCCAAGATCCCCGGTTCATCCGCTTCAGACGCTTCGACCCGCGGGATGCATGCCGCATGTCCGTCATCCGCCGCGGGCTACCTCGCCGTCGCCCGCGCCAGGGCCAGGCGGATCAGCTCGGGCGCGGCCAGCTCGTTGCCGCGCTCGGTCACCACCGCGCGCACGGCGCGGTCGGCGTCGGCCTGGGTGATGCCCAGGGCGACCAGCGCGCGCAACGCTTCTTCCACTCCCGGCGTGCGCGCGGCCATCGACGATGGCGCAAAGGCCAGGTCGTCCAGCTTGTTGCTGAGCTCCACGGCGATTCGCTCCGCCGTCTTCTTCCCCACCCCGCTCACGGCGGTCAGCGCGGCCACGTCGCGGTTGCGGATGGAGCGCACCAGCATCTCGGCGCTCATGGCGCTCAGCAACCCCAGCGCCAGCCGCGGGCCCACGCCGCTGGCGGCGAGCAGGCGCGAGAAGATCACCCGCTCCACGTCTTCCAGGAAGCCGAAGAGGAGCTGTGCGTCCTCGCGCACCACGTGGTAGGTGCGCAGCGTCACCTGCTCGCCCACGCGCGGCAGCCGCTCGAACACGGTGGTGGGGATGTGGATCTCGTAGGCCACCCCGCCGCCCGTCATCACCTCCACGCGCTCCAGGTCGCGAAGCACCAGCTCACCGCGAATCCGCGAAATCATCCAGGTCTGTCGGGGGGAAGGGGCGAGTCGAGTCGAAAGGGGACGGCGGCGGTCACGGGCGAAGCTTGAGCGGCGCCATCATCCGCAGCGCGGCGATCTGCGCCGACGCCTTGGCCGAGGGGCCGAAGCCGCGGAAGCAGTGGCAGAGCGCCACCGCCACGCCGTCGGCCGCGTCGTGCGGCCTGGGCGGCTCCTTGAGGCGCAGCAGCCGCTGCACCATGTAGCCCACCTGGTCCTTGGTGGCCGCGCCGGCGCCCACCACGGCGCTCTTCACCTCGGCGGGGGGATACTCGGCCAGCGGCAGGCCGCGCATCGCGGCAGCCAGCAAAATCACGCCGCGCGCGTGGCCCAGCACGATGGAGGTCCGCACGTTCTTGGCGTAGAATGCGCTCTCCACCGCCAGGACGCCGGGGCTCGCCCGCGCGATCACCTCCACGATGCCCTGGTGGATGTCGAGCAGGCGCTCGGCCAGCGGCGCGCGCGGATGCGTGCGGATCACGCCGCACTCCAGCAGCGAAACGGCGCCGTCGCCCGCGCGGGCAACGACGCCGTAGCCGGTGACGGCGGTGCCGGGGTCCACCCCCAGCACCACGGCCTCGCCCGGCCGTGGGGTCACGGAAGGTGCGTCAGACCTCGGCGAGGCTGTCGACATCCAGATCGGCGTTGGTGTGCACCTTCTGCACGTCGTCCAGCTCCTCCAGCAGGTCGAGCAGCTTCACCAGCTGGTCGGCGTCGCCGCCGGTGACGGCCACCGTGTTCTTGGGCACCATCGCCAGCTCGGCGCTCTCCCACTCGATCCCCTTGGCGCGCAGCCCGTCCTGCACGGCGGTGAAGTCGGACACCTCGGAGAGCACGGTGTAGGTGCCCTCTTCGCTCTCCACGTCGAGCGCGCCGGCCTCGAGGGCGGCCTCCATCACAGTCTCCTCGTCGTAGCGCTCGCCGTCCACGATGATCTGGCCGCGGCGGTCGAACATCCACGCCACCGAGCCGGTGGTGCCCAAGTTGCCGCCGTTGCGGGTGAGCCAGCGGCGGATGTCGGCCACCGTGCGGTTCCCGTTGTCGGTGAGCGATTCGATCATGATGGCCACGCCGGCGGGGCCGTAGGCCTCGTAGGTGATCTCCTCGTAGCTCACGCCCTCGAGCTCGCCCGTGCCCTTCTTGATGGCGCGGTCGATGTTGTCGTTGGGCATGTTGGCGCCGCGGGCCGTGTCGATGGCCAGGCGCAGGCGCGGGTTGCCGGCCGGGTCGCCGCCGCCGGCCTTGGCCGCCACGGTGATCTCACGGATCAGCTTGGTCCAGTTGGCGGCCCGCTTGCTGTCGGTGATCGCCTTCTTGTGCTTGATCTGCTTCCACTTGCTATGCCCGGCCACGGGGCACCTCCACGAAAGGATCGGTCGGATGGTCGGATTCGCCTCAAGCCATAAAAGATAGCAGGCGCGGCGGGGTTGTTCAACGATGGGGCCGAATTGAAACAGGTGCTGAGTACGGAGTACTGGGTGCTGAGTGCTTACGAGTCGACAGCATGCACTCCGCACTCCGCACTCAGCACGCTTTCCCCTAGTCGTCCTCGCTCAGCAGGACGCGCAGCGAGCGCGCGGGGGCCTGCAGGAAGTCACGGTACACGCGGAAGTGCTCGGTCTCCTCGTATTCCACCCGCTCGATGCCGTTCTCGCCGAACTGGTAGGTCCACGCGTCGGGATATGCGAGGACGATGGGCGAGTGGCTGGCGATGATGAACTGCGCGCCTGCCTTTACGTGCTGGTGCAGCAGCGACAGGAAGGTCATCTGCCGCAGCGGCGACAGCGCGGCCTCGGGCTCGTCGAGCAGCACCAGCATCCCGCCGTGCAGGCGGTGCTCGAACAGCGCGAGGAATGCTTCGCCGTGCGACTGCTCGTGCAGGGCGCGGCCGCCGTAGCGGTCGCGGTTGCGGCGCGGCAGCGCCTTCATCCACTCCTCCTGGTCCTGCCGCTCCACCGCGCTGGCCACGTTGTAGAAGCTTTCGGCACGCAGGAAGTAGCCGCGCATGGCCAGCCGGTCGGGAAGGCGCACCTGCAGCAGGCGGTGCAGCTCGCTGTGCGAGGGGCGGGTGTCGAACTCCACCTCGTGCAGGGCGCCGCCCTCGGGGTTGAAGCCGCACGCCACCGCGATTCCCTCCAGCAGCGTGCTCTTGCCGCTGCCGTTCTCGCCCACGAAGAAGGTGACGGACGGGTGCAGCTCCAGCCGCTTCAGCGCGCGCACGGAGGGGAGCGAAAACGGGTACCGCTCGAACGAGGGCACCCGGTCTCGCGCCAGCCTCACCTCGGCCAGGAGGCCCACGTCGCGCTCAGCTCGCGGCGCCGCCCAGGAACGGGGCGAAGCGCGGGTCGTGGTGCGTGGGGTTGAAGCGAATCACCTCGTACTCGGCCACCTTCTCGGCGAAGAACGGGTCGTCCACCACCAGCTTCATCGCCTCCACCTCGTTGGCGAGGTTGGCCAGGATCACCCCGCCGGTGCGCGGCTCGCGCGGGCCCGAGCAGATGAACTTGCCGGTGCGGTAGTGGCCGGCCAACCATTCGCGGTGGGCGGGCGTCAGCCGCTCCACGTCTTCCAGCGGCTTCACGTACTTCAGAACCAGAACGACCATGGGTCCCCTCGGGCTTGGGTGGGCACGGAGTCTAGCCCGCCCGCCGCCGCCGGGGCAAGCCACAGCGCCGATCGCGCCGCAGACGTGCCTCGCGCGTCGCGCCGGCGAGGACCCCTACCTGAGCAGCCACCCGGCCGCCCGGGCCATCAGCCGGCATGCGCCGCGAGCCAGCGCGTACAGCCCGTCGATCGCCTCCACCACGTCGATAAGCCCCGCCAGCAGCTCCAGGATCTCCATGCCCGCACTCCTGCCGCGAAATCGAAACGCTCCCCCGCCCTGGCCTACGCGGGCGGAGGAGCGCCGGTTTCGCGGTGGAGCGGAACGGCAGGCGGCGTCAGCCGCCGGGCAGGTGCGACGGGTTGGCGGCGAGAACGGCGGCGTGCAGCAGGCCGTTGCTGGCCACCACGCCGCGCCAGGCGGGGTCGGACTGGTTGTAGCGGAAGGGCTCGCCGGTGGGGCCGGTCACGCGCCCGCCGGCCTCGGCCACGATCACGGCGGCGGCGGCCACGTCCCACTCGGCCTTGGGGCCGGCCGAGATGAACACGTCGGCGGTGCCGTCGGCCACCTTCACCATCTTGTAGGCGGTGCTCCCCATCGGCAGCACCTTCCACGGCGCGGCGAAGTGGGCCAGCTCGCCGCGACCCATCTCCCACCGCGACGCGAAGATCGTCCGCGCCTCGGCCTCTACGCCCGTCGTGGAGACGTGGACCGGGGCGCCGTTCAGGAAGGCGCCGCCGCCCTCGACCGCGTGGTACAGCTCTTCCGTCGCGGGGTTGAAGACCACGCCCAGCACCGCGCGCCCATCCTCCACCAGCCCGATGCAGATGGCGAACTCGGCGCGGCCCTGGATGAACGAGTTGGTGCCGTCGATGGGATCCACCACCCACAGCCGCCGCTTCCTCAGCCGCGCTGGCGAGTCCTTCGTCTCTTCCGAAAGCCAGCCGTAGTCCGGCCGCTCGCCCAGGAGCAGGTCGTGCAGCACGCGGTCGGCCGCCAGGTCGGCGTCGGTCACGGGCTGCTCGGGGCCCTTGTAGCGCACCTCGGCGTCGGTGCGGAACGCCGGCATCACCACCCGCCCCGCCTCGCGGATGGCGCGGATGGCGAGCTCCAGGTCGGCTGTGCGGTCTGCGGGTGTCGTCAAGACGCTGGGCTCCAAGCGGAGGTGACGACCCCACGGCCGCCGGAAAGGTGAATACGAAAGCGGGAGGCATTCACCATGCCTCCCGCCGAGCACCTGTGGCACGCGGTGCGTGCGCGGAGAACCCTCGGCCGCCGCCCAGCACG
>Ga0247773_1000471_pt1 | contig 16894 bp, 13 predicted proteins | sample UWRJL092311B6_FD_179934 | JGI IMG/M metagenome (GOLD analysis project Ga0247773, IMG submission 179934) | Plant litter microbial communities from Arlington Agricultural Research Station in Wisconsin, United States - UWRJ-L092-311B-6 | ecosystem: Environmental > Terrestrial > Plant litter >...
CGCCGCGCCCGGGCACTGGCAGCGCCAGCGGCTGGGCCGGCTCGGCCACCTCGGGCGCGGTGTCGAGCAGCTCGAAGATGCGCTCCGAGGCCGCCATGGCGCCCTGCAGCAGGTTGTACTTCTCCGACAGGTCCTGGATGGGCCGGAAGAAGCGGCGCGTGTACTGGAGGAACGCGGCGACCACGCCCACCGAGATGGCGCCCGACAGCGACTGCCACCCGCCGTACCACAGGATCAGCGCCATGGCCACGGAGGTGAGCACCTCGATGACGGGGAAGAACAGCGCGTAGTAGGTGATGGAGCGGAGGTTGGCCTCGGTGTGGTCCTGGTTGATGGCGGCGAAGCGCTCCATCGCCTGCCGCTCGCGCCCGAAGAGCTGCACCACGCGCATCCCGCCCAGGTTCTCCTGCAGGTAGGCGTTGATGCGCGCCAGCCGGATGCGGATGTCACGGAACGCCCGCCGGATCAGCCCGCGGAAGACGAACGCGGCCACGAAGACGAAGGGCAGCACCGTGAAGGTGACCAGCGCCAGCCGCCAGTCGAGCTGCAGCATGGCGGCCAGGATGAACACCAGCGTGAACACGTCGCCGAACACGGTGACGATCCCCGACGAGAAGGCCTCGTTGAGCGCCTCCACGTCGTTGGTCACACGGGTCATCAGCCGCCCCACCGGGTGGCGGTCGAAGTAGCGCAGCGAAAGCCGCTGCAGCTGCGCGAACACCTGCACGCGCAGGTCGTACATGATGCGCTGGCCCAGCCAGGTGGTGAGCAGCGTCTGCCCGTACTCGAACACGAAGGCCAACACCAGCGACCCGAAGTACGCCGCCACCAGCAGGCCCAGGTAGCCGGTGTCGCGGTTGGGGATGGCTTCGTCCAGCGCCAGCTTGGTGAGGTAGGGGCCGGCCAGCTCGGTGAACGAGCCGGCGAAGAGGAGCGCCACGGCGGCGGCCACCCGCAGCCGGTACGGCTTCAGGTAGCTCACCAGGCGCCGCATCAGCCGCATGTCGTACGGCTTTTCCAGCGGCTCTTCCTCGGCGTGGATCGCGGCGACGGCTTCGCTCATCGTCTAGTTCCGCCGCAAAAGGTGCGGCTCGGGCACGCCGAATGGGGAGCGGGCGCGTGGCTCCGAACGCCACCGCCAGGGCGAGGTGTGTACGTCATGGCCGCAACGTAACCAGGCGGCTCCGCGCGTGCAACCTGGCTTCCCGCAAGGCGTTGACACGCCTCGTCTCCCGCCTCTAGCATTCCTCTCCCGCCTTCCATTCCGAACACCCTTTCCACGCCTGTCCCCCGTCCATGGCCACGCCCCCTGCATGCGGCGCACGCCCTACGCGCGCGGTCGCCCGTCCGCTTTTCTCCCTGGCCCTCCTCCTGGCCGCGGGGTGCTCGCAGAAGGCAGACCCGCTCTGGCTGGGCTTGCAGCTCCCGCTCACCGACCGCGCGGGAAAGCCCGACGTCTACGGCCAGCTCTCGCGGATGGGGGCCGAGCAGGCGCTGGACGAGATCAACGCGGCCGGCGGCGTGGGCGGACGCCCGCTGCGGGTGCGCATGGTGGACGACCGGGGCGACGACAGCACCGCCATCGGCGTGGCCGACTCGCTGGCGCAGGACCGCCGCGTGCTGGCGGTGGTGGGGCCGATCTACTCGGGCACCGCCATGGCCTCGTCGCAGGTGTACGAGGGCGCGCGGGTGCCGGCGCTGGCCACCAGCGCCACCGCGCCCGCCATCTCGGGGCTGGGGCCCTATACCTTCCGCATGGCCAGCAGCGACTCGGCCAACGCGGTGGCGCTCGCCGCGGCCGCCCGCGCCACCGGGCTGCGCACGGCGGTGCTCTACAGCAACGAGAACTACGGCGAGGGGCTGATGCGCTACTTCGCCCGCGCGCTGGAGAAGAACGGGTCGCCGCCGGTGGCGGAAGACCCGTACCTGGAGGACATGGCCGACTTTCGCCCCTACCTGCTGCGGCTCAAGGCGCGCGGGGCGCAGATGGTGTTCATCGCCGGCATCGACCAAGGCGCGCGCACGCTGATCCCCCAGGCGCGCGAGGTGGGCTTGGACGCGCGCTTCATGGGCGGCGACGGGATCGAGGCGCTGAAGGAGGGCGGCGCCGGCTTCGACGGCACCGTGATCGGCGTGCTCTTCCACCCCGACGCGTCGGAGAAGGCGCGTGGCTTCGCCGCCGGCTTCCGCGCGCGCTGGAAGCGCGAGCCCGACTCGTCGGCGGCGCTGGCGTACGACGCCGTGTACCTGCTGGCCCGCGCGCTGGGCGACGGCGCCCGCACCCGCGAGGACGTGCGCCGCTACCTGGAGCAGGTGGGCCGCCCGGACGGATCGCCGCGGTTCGAGGGCGTGGCCGCCCCGGTGGCGTTCGACGCGAACGGCGATCCGCAGGGGAAGACGTGCGTGATCGGCACGGTGCACGGGGGAAAGATCGTGCTGGAGCACGCGGGGGCGTAGCGTCGGCGGGTCCAGGGAGGAGCGCGGCCTGCGCGGGTCGTCTCCGTGGCCCCTGAATCGTGGAACCCGGCGGTCCCGCTGGCTCTTCTCACTTCACTGGCTCGAATGCCCGCGTGGGAGTCCGCGAAGCGGACTTCGGGCTGTTGTTGCCGCGGCTTCGTCAGTCGGAAAGACTCACCGCCCACGCCGTTGCGTGAGGGATGCGCGCCCGGAGGGCCGGGAACGCGGCGGCGCGCCCGCACCGTCCTCACCGGCGAGACGAATGCGTGGGCGGGCCGCCGCGGGCCCGGCGCCGTTGGCAACGGCGGTATCGTTGCCTACGGCGCGCGCAGCCCGGCCCGGAGCGCAGCGGAGGGACACGCCCAACCCGCCGTCGCGGTTCCCCGCCACGGTCTCCCCCTTTGCGGCGACCTGCTGCTGCAACAGGGCTGGCACGCGGGGGCGGAGCAGTTGAGGACCCCGGCGTTGACAACGGCTGGACAACCGCCGTAGTATCCGGTGTTACCTCCTTCCAGGCTCCCCGGCCCAATCTCGATGCCCCGCCCCTCGCCCCGCCGTGGCTTTCGGCTCCGGCCCCGCGCATCGCTATGCGGCGCCCCGGTCGCGCTCGCCGCCGTCCTGGCGCTCGCCGCCTGCAACCGCGGGCAGGGCGGGCAGGTCACGTTCGCGCTCTCGGGCCCGCTGAAGCAGGACTACGGCGTGTCCACCCTGCGCGGCGCCCAGCTGGCCGCGAAGGAGATCAACGCCGAGCGCGGCATCGACGGGCGGACGCTGGTGCTGCTGCCGAAGGACGACGGCGCCGACAAGGAGACGGCGATCTCGATCGCGGCCGAGCTGGTGAAGGACGCCAACGTGGTGGCGCTTGCCGGGCCGGTGAACTCGGGCACCACCATCGCCGCCGCGCCGATCTACAACGGCGAGTCGGGGAGCGTGAGCGGCCGGCTGCCGGCGCTGGCCACCACCGCCACCTCGCCCGACGTGAGCAAGCTGGGCGACTGGACCTATCGCGTGGCCGGCTCCGACTCGGCCAACGCGGTGGTGCTGGCCGAGGCCGCGCGCGGGATGGCGCCGCAGGTGGCGGTGATGTACACCAACGACGACTACGGGCGCGGGCTGGCCGCCAGCTTCCGCGACGCGCTGGTGAAGGGCGGCGGCCGCGTGGCCGAGTACGACCCCTTCAGCGACGACACCCCCGACTTCACCCCCTACCTGCGGCGCATCCAGATGCGCGGGGTGCAGATGGTGTTCGTGGCCGGGCTCGACTCGGCGGCCGCGATGATCATCCGCCAGGCGCGCGGGCTGGGGATGCAGGCGCGCTTCATCGGCGGCGACGGGCTGGTGCCGCTGATGGGCAAGGGGCCCACCTTCGAAGGAACGATGGTGGGGCTGCTGTACCACCCCGCCGCCAGCGAGCGGGCGCAGGCGTTCGCCACCGCGTACCGCCAGGCCTACGGCGCCGACCCCGACCCGTTCGCGGCCGCCGCCTACGACGCGGTGAAGCTGCTGGCGGCCGCGGCGCGTGCCAACGGCCCCACGCGCGAGGGGATCCAGCGCTACCTGCACACGCTGGGGCAGGAGGGCGGCGCGCCCGCCTTTCCGGGCGTCACCGGCGACATCCGCTTCGACGCGCACGGCGACCCGCTGCACAAGGGGTTCGCGGTGGGCGTGATCACGAACGGCACCATTCAGCTGAACAAGGGCGGCACTCGATGAGCACACGCGCAACCCGGGGCGGCTTCTTCCAGTCGATCCGGGACCGCCTGATCTACGGCGGCGCTTTCCTGGTATTCCTGATCCTGGCGGGGGCGCTGGGCAGCCTGTGGACGGTGAGCCGGCTCACCAGCCGCATGGACGAGCGGCTGAGCGGGCTTCGCCGCACCACCGAGATCGGCTCGTCGCTCGAGGCGCTGATCCTCAACCAGATCACGGCCGGCGAGCGCTACCTGGTGGCACCCAGCCCCGACATCGCGCAGCAGTTCTCCGACTACGGTCGCCAGAGCCACGAGCAGCGGCGCCAGTACAAGGACCTCAAGGACCTGACTCCCGCCGAGCAGCAGGAGATCGTGAAGGTGGAGGGGCTCCACTCGCGCATCGAGGTGGAGTACGCCCTGGCCCACGCCCAGCGCGACGTGGGCGACGCCCCCGGCGCGCTGGCGCGCGTGTCGGCCATCCGCCCGCAGACGCAGGAGCTGCAGCAGGAGATCCGCAAGATCAGCGCGGGGCAGGCCGAGAAGGTGGCCAACGCCAGCACGCAGCTGAAGAACCAGGCGCGCAGCACCGAGCTGCTGCTGCTGGCCATCGGCATCGCGGCGGCGGCGATCGCGGCGGCGCTGGTGTTCAGCACCATCCGCGGCATCACCCGCCCGCTGAACGAGCTGGTGACCGCCGCCGACCGCCTGGGCCAGGGCGACCTGCGGGTGAGCCTGAACGGCAACATGACCGGCGAGTTCGCCTCGCTGGCCGGCGCGTTCAGCGGGATGGCCGGGCAGCTGCGCAACATCGTGGGCGAGACGGTGGGCACCGCCGAGCGCATCAGCACCTTCGCGTCGGACCTGTCCAGCATCAGCGAGGAGGTGGCGGCCTCGAGCGGCGAGGTGGCCACCGCCATGGTGGGGATCGCCAGCGGCGCCGAGACGCAGAGCCACGGCCTGCAGGCCACGCAGGAGGCGCTGGACGAGATGAAGGCCCGCGCGCAGGAGATCTCCAACGCCTCGCGGATGGTGGGCACGCTCACGCAGCAGATCTTCGAGGTGGCCACCCGCTCGCGGCAGGAGGTGGGCACCGCCCTGGCCCGGCTGGTGGAGATCCGCGACGTGGTGCAGGCCAGCGCCAACCAGGTGACCGAGCTGGAGCAGACCTCGCTGCAGATCGACCGCTTCGTGGAGACCATCACCGGCATCGCCCGGCAGACCAACCTGCTGGCGCTGAACGCGGCCATCGAGGCCGCGCGCGCGGGCGAGCACGGCCGCGGCTTCGCGGTGGTGGCCGAGGAGGTGCGCAAGCTGGCCGAGGGCTCGGCGCGGGCGGCGCAGGAGGTCGCGCAGAACGTGCACGCCATCCGCAGCCGCATCGAGGGCGTGGTGGGCACCATGGGGCGCGGGCAGGAGAAGGTGGCCGACGTGGAGCACGTGTCCAAGGGCGCCGACAGCGCGCTGGAGCAGATCCTGGCGGCGGTGGACGGGGTGCGCATGGCCGCGGGCCAGGTGGAGGACGCGGTGGAGCGCAACGGCGCGGCGATGGTGGGGGTGGAACAGGCCGTGGCCGAGGTGAGCGGCACCAGCGAGAGCCACGCCGCCAGCGCCGAGGAGGTCAGCGCCGCCGCCGAGGAGCAGTCGGCCGCCACGCAGGAGATGAGCGCCAGCAGCATGGAGCTGCTCCACGCCGCCGAACGCATGCGCGAGCTGGTGAGCGGCTTCCAGACCTGAGTCTCGACCGTCTCCGGCGGAATGTGAAGAAGCCCGCCTGGGAGGTGTCCCGGGCGGGCTTCGTCGCGTCCACACTCGGGCCGGGTCAATCTCCCTGCGGTCGATTTCTCCCACGCCGGCCTCACGCGCTGGATCGGGCCCGCCGGGACAGTGCCATCGGCGGTACGCCAGACCACCTGTGTTTCCTCACCGGTGAGATCGCCGGAGCGGTGCCGTGCTTCGGCGTGCGCTGTGGATCAGTTTTTTGAAAGTGGACACCCAGGGGGAATGACGCTCGAAGAAGGCTCGGCATGGGGAGTGCCCCCTGATCGACGCAGTTCGCATGGGCAGCGGCCATGGTGAACCCGGCCCAGACGCGCCGCACTCCCGGCCCGGTCGCTACCCGCCGACGTCGCCAACTGCGTTGATCATGGGGATTGGTCGTTTACTGATAGCGGAGTGCGAGCACGCGCGCCTCCCCGCTCGATGGCGGTGGGAGGCCGGGGATGGCGGAGCATCATCGGCGGCCGACGTGGGTAGACGGGGGTCATGGGATGTGACATTCGATGGAAAGCGCAGAATCCGACGCGGTTGTCCATTTTCAAAAAAACTGATCCACAGCGCACGCTGAGGCTGCGGCAGATACGTCGGAAGACCTGCGCGAGAAGATCCATCTTCGGAAACGCGTGCGTGGTCCGCGCTGGAGGACGCAGACGCAAACTCCCCCGGTGGACGACAACCCACTCGGGGGAGTTCGATCGCACGCGGGACGTGGGCTCACACTCGCGCCGGTGCGCGGTAGTTGTGTGCGCCCGCGAAGTCGGCCGCCGCCAGGTCGACCCCCTCCAGGTTCGCGCCGTCCAGGTCGGCCCCAGCCAGCGAGGCACCCGCCAGCAAGGCGCCACGCAGGTCGGCGCCGTCCAGCTGCGCGTCCGCCAGCTTCGCGGACGACAGATCGGCGCCGTCGAGCACCGCGCCGGCCAGGTTCGCGCGCAGCAGCGAGGCGCCCGACAGGTTGGCGCGGCTGCAGTGCGCGCGCGTCAGGTCGGCGCCGTCGAAGTTGGCGCCCGGGAGCGTGGCGTCGTCCAGCTGCGCGTGGCGCAGGTTGGCGCCGCGCAGCCGCGCCCCGCTGGCCTGGACGCCGCGCAGGTCGGCCTTGCCCAGCGACGCCTCGTCGAGCACGGCGCCGGTGAGGGTGGCGCCGCGCAGGTTGGCGTGCGACAGCTCGGCCCCGGTCAGATCGGCGCCGGCCAGGTTGGCGTCCTGCAGCGTGGGCGGGTTGAGCGCGCCCGTCTCCACGCAGTTGACGTCGCGCATGGCGGCGTCCCGCAGGTCGGCGCCGGTGAGGTCGGCGTTGCACAGCTGCGCGCCGACGAGGTTGGCGCCGCGCAGCCGGGTGCCCCTCAAGTTCGCCTCGCGCAGCCGGGCGCCGCTCAGGTCGGCGCCCTCCAGGTCCATCCCCGACAGGTCGGCGCCGGCCAGGTTCACCCCCGGCATCGAGCGGCTGCCGCCGTCGGCCAGGCGCCGCTCCACGTCGGCGCGAGTGAGGCCCGGGGGCCCGGCGGGCGAAGCGGAGGGAGCAGAGCGGAACACCGAAACCGCACGGTCCAGGATCCCCATGACGCACCTCCGTGGTGTGGGACCTGAGGCGCCGGCCGCGGGCGCGGCGGGCAGACGGCGATCGGGAGCGCGAAGGCTCCGGGAGCGATGTTCGAGAAACGCGGCGATGCCGGTCACCCCGGGACAGGCGGCCCGGCCGTGAGCGGAGATGCAAGAATCACGCGGGTGGCGGGCGGTCTCCGGGCGCGTCGCCCGGCGGATCGTGCGGGAGGGCCGTGCGGCTTGCCGGGTGGGGAAGGGCCGCGTACCTTCGCGCCCGTTGGAGGCCGGGACGATCTACTGCCCGGGCTGCGGGCGTTCGTCGTCCGCGACGATGCGGCGGATCTCGGCGGCGAGGAGCGCGGGGGTGGGGGCGATGCCCAGCTCGGCCAGCGCCTCCTCGGCGCGGCGGCGCAGCTCGGGCGGGGCGTCGCGCAGCACCGGGTCGGGCGGGGGCGGACGGGGGGCGTGGGAACGCGCGGGGCGCAGGGTAACGCGAAAGCCGCCGCCGCCGTCGGTGTGCTCCCAGCCGGTCACCACCTCGCCCTGCAGCTTGGCGAGGACGTCTTCCACCTCGCCGCGCAGCACGGGCAGGCCGTGCGAGCGGTTGCCGCGGCCGGTGACCACCACCACGGTGCGCTCGCCGCGGGCCGCGTGGTCGCGGAGCCAAAGCTCGGCCCGCACCCTCGCCTCGCCGCCGGTAAGGCCGTGCAGGTCGAGCTGGGGGTGCACCGTGCCCCGTTCGTGCGGGGCCTCGCGAGGTCGCCTTCTGCGCGCCACTAGTCCAGATACGGCGAGAGCCACGGCGGGGCCGTGGCTCTGCGGGCGTCCGGGACGGAGCGTCTCAGGCGCCGAACGAGTCCTTGAGGCTCTTGCCGCCGCGGAACACGGGGCTCGTCGAGGCCGCGATGTCGATCTCCTTGCCGGTGCGCGGGTTGCGCCCCTTGCGGGCTTCGCGACGCTTGGCCTCGAAGCTGCCGAAGCCGGTGATCTGGACCTTCTGGTCGCCGCGCAGCGCCTCGGCGATGATTCCGTTCTCGACCGAGAACAGCGCGTCGACGGCGCGCGACGCCTCGGCACGGCTCAGGTCGGCGCGGCTCGCCAGCTGCTGGACTAGTTCGGACTTGTTCACCGCGGAGCTCCTGTAATGGGGTGGAAATCGGCGAAAACCCACAAACGGCAACGCCGTTCGCACCTACAGTAGGAGCCGGTCCCCCATCCGTCAAGAACCGCCCGTGCCAAATTTTCCAGCAGCCGCGCCGCTTCCCGCCGCCAGCACGCTGCTGCGCGAGCTGCAGGCCGCGCGCGAGATCGCCCACGCCTTCCTCACGGCGGCCAGCCCGATGGAGGTGTATCGCCTTGCCCTGGAACGCGTTTCCCCGCTGGTGGGCGCGGCGTTCGGCTCGGTGTTCCTGCGCGAGGAGGAGCAGGTTCTGCGGCTGGCCGCCTCGTGGAACTGGCCCCCGGCCTACGCGGAGTTCCTGGGCGAGATGCGCGTGCGGGTGGGCGCCGGCCCCACCGGCGTAGCGGTGGCCGAGAACCGCGTGGTGGAGGTGCCCGACGTGTTCGCCGACCCGGCGCTGGGCGACTGGCGCGAGGTGGCGCGCGAGCTGGGCTTCGCCGCGTCGGTGGCGCTGCCGCTGGTGCTGGGCGGCCGCCCCGAGGGCGCGATCACCTTCTACTTCCGCGAGCCCGGCGCCACTCCCGCGCACGACCGCCACCTCCTGCGCCTGGTGGCCGACCAGCTCTCGGCCACGGCGGCCAAGGCGCAGCTGATCGACGACCTGCAGCGCGCCAACGCCCTGCTGCGGCTGCAGAACGTGGAGCTGGAGGCGCGCTTCCGCGAGGCCGAGGAGGCGCGGCGGCTGCGCGGCGAGCTGCTGGCCAACGTGAGCCACGAGCTGCGCACCCCCCTCACCGCCATCCTGGGCTACGCCTACCTGATGCGCGACACCGGCGCGCTGGCGCCCGAGCAGGCCGCGCAGGTGGCCCGCATCGAGGAGGCCGGCGGCGAGCTGCTGCGGCTGATCGAAGACCTGCTCGACCTCAACTCCCTGCAGCTCGGCCGCCTGGCCCCGCAGGTGGAGACCTGCGACGCGGTGGCGCTGCTGCGCGCCGCCATGGCGGCCATCGCGCCGCCGCCGCATCTCGAGGTTCGAGTGGACGCGCCCGACGCCACCGTGCCGGTGCGCACCGACGGCAGCCAGGTGGTGCGCATCCTCCGCCACCTCGTGTCCAACGCCTACAAGTTCACCCCGCGCGGCGGCGTATCGGTGCGCGTGCGCATGGCCAGCGGCTCGCCCTGGAGCGACGAGGCGCGCCGCACCGGCAGCGTACGCCATTCCGTGGTCTGGGAGGTGGAGGACACGGGGATCGGCGTGGACCCGGGCGACCTGGAGCGTATGTTCGACGAGTTCCGGCAGATGGACGGCTCGGCCACCCGGCGCTTCGGCGGCACGGGGATCGGCCTGGCGCTGTCGCGGCAGCTTGCGCGGCAGCTGGGCGGCGACGTGACGGTGCGCTCGGAGCCGGACAAGGGCTCGCTGTTCTCGCTGGTGCTCCCGGCCGGGCTGGCGCGGCCGGAGATGGTGGCGGAGGACTGAGGGAGCGGTGGGCTGCGAACCGTCGAACGTGGGATCGATCGAAGTCGGCTCGATTGACGGAGGATCGGCGGAGGAGGATCGACTGGAGGAGGATCGGGCGGAGGAGATCGACCGGAGGAGGTGGTGGTGTGTCGGGCCGGCGCCGGTGGTTGCGGGGCGATTGAAATCGCTGCAACAACTGCACGAAGTCCGCCTTCGCGGACTACAGGCGCTGGTGCGGCCGAGGTGGTTGTGCACGCGACGGGCGTCCGCCGATCCTCCGCTTCACCTGCTCGCCCGCGCCACCGCCGTCACGCGCCTTTGATGTCCGCGAAGGCGGACAGTGTGCCGTTGTAGCGGCGAGTTTTACTCGCATTGTTGAAACCCGCGGGCCACGCAGCTCGGACGGTGGATCGTCGCCGCCTCCGCCGGACTATCCGAACCCCGATCATCCCTACCACCTCAGACCGTCCGCTCAAGCCGACGCTTCGCTCAGCGCCGGCCGGTTCGGGCGGACGGGAGTCGAGGGCGCCGTCGCGGCATCTTCCACCGCCAGCGCCGCCGCGGTGGTGCACACCAGCGCGATCCAGACGGCGTCGGCGAGGAGAAGGTGGATGATCTGCATCCACACCGGCGCGAGCAGGGCCACGTTGACGGCGCCCGCCACCACCTGCGCGGCGAAGAGGGCCACGAGGAGGCGCGAGAGCCGCGCGGTCGCCGCGCTGGGGCGCATCCGGCGCACGACGGCGCCGGCCAGCACCACGTAGAGCGCGGTCAGCACCGCCACCACCGGGTGCACGATGCGCAGGCGCTCGAGGAAGGTCGCCGCCGCACCCTCGCGCAACCCCACCTGCGTCTTGGGATACAGCGTGTCGCCCAGCGCGGTGATGGCGCCCGTGGTCCCCACCACCACGGTCGCGAACACGGCCAGCAGCATCGACCCCGCCACCCTTCCCCGCCCCCGCAGCCGCACCGCCCGCCCGCCCGACGCCCACCACGCGGTGAGCGTGAGCGCGCCCAGCAGCATGAAGGTGTTCACCAGGTGCAGCGCCATCCACCCCACGCGCGCGGTGGAGCGGTCGTCGGCCACGTACTCGAACAGCACCAGCGCCGCGCCCACCAGCGCTTCGGTCACCAGGAAGAAGCCGGAAAGCACGGCGCCCCTGCGCACCGGGCTGCCCTTGCCGAAGAGCAGGAAGGCGGCGGCGACGAGCCCCAGGACCAGGAAGCCGTCGGCGCCGGTCATCATCCGGTGCGTGAACTCGATCAGCGTCTTGGCCGAGGGCGACTGCGGGATCACCTGGCCGTTGCAGCGCGGCCAGTGGGCGCCGCACCCCGCGCCCGAGCCCGACGCGCGCACGAACGCGCCCCACAGCACCACGGCCACGTTCCACGCCAGCACCCCCCACGCGTAGCGGGCGTACCGTCTCTGCCGAAGGGTTGGTGGAACGCTCACGGAACGCACGTTGCGAGGGGTGGAACAGGCGGTTGAAGCGGGGACGATACCGCAATTCGCGCGGCGAACGCAAGTGGTTGGGCCCGAATGCCATAGCGGCCCGCGGAGGCACGTCCACCGCCCGCCCGCCGCGTGGACCGGCCGCTCGCGCGCGGGGTGGCGGAGGGCGGTGCGCGGGTTATATTTGCACGTTTCCAGGCGGAGGGCCGTGCCGGCTGCTCCGCGTGTTTTCGCCGTACCGGAACCGATGCCTCAAGCCATCCCGCGCTACGCGGCCGACCCCGCGGCCGTTCGCGAAGCGCTCGACACCCCGCTGACCACCGCCACCCACCGCGCCGGCATCGCCGCCGCGGGCCGGGGCGCGCTGGCCGGCGGCATGCGGCAGCGCCTGAGGGACTACGTGACCCTCACCAAGCCGCGCATCATCTCGCTCCTGCTGGTCACCACGTGGGCGCCCATGGTGATCGCCCTGCGCGGGCTGCCCCCGGCGGCCACGCTGTGGTGGACCATGCTGGGCGGCTACCTGATGGCCGGCGGCGCCAACGCCATCAACATGTACATCGACCGCGACATCGACGCGGGGATGCCGCGCACGGCGCTGCGGCCCATCCCCAGCGGCCGCATGTCGCCGCTGCACGTGCTGGGCTTCGGGCTGGCGCTGGGCGCGGCGGCGTTCGCGGTGTTCGCGGTGTTCATCAACCTGCTGTCGGCCGTGCTGGCGCTGGCGGGGCTGCTGTACTACGTGTTCATCTACACCCGCTGGCTCAAGCGCACCTCGCCGCAGAACATCGTGATCGGCGGCGCGGCGGGCGCATTCCCGCCGCTGGTGGGGTGGGCGGCGGCCACGGGGCACGTGTCGCTCACCGCGGTCTACCTGTTCCTGATCGTCTTCTTCTGGACGCCGCCGCACTTCTGGGCGCTGGCGCTGGTGAAGCAGAAGGACTACGGCCGCGTGGGCGTGCCCATGGCCCCCAACGTGTGGGGCGAGCGCGAGACCATGCGGCAGATGCTGTTCTACACGCTGCTGCTGGTGCCGGTCACGCTGGCGCCGGTCACCTACGGCGGCTTGGGCTTCACCTACGGGGTCAGCGCTGCGCTCCTGGGCGCGTGGTTCATCCGCGGCGTGGTGAAGGTGATGCGCGCCCGGGAGTTCACGCAGCCGGCGTGGGCGCTGTACCGCGGCTCGCTGCTGTACCTGGCGCTGCTGTTCGCGGCCATGGCGGTGGACGGCGTGGTGCCCTTCGGCCGCATCACGGCCGAGCAGCCGCTGATCCTGCGCAACCCCGACGTGGTGGCCGCCGCGCCGTGACGGCCGACACGCTGGCCTTCCACGCCGCGGCACCCAGGGGAGGCGAGGGCTACGTTCTCCTCCTCTACCGCGCCGACGAGGCCGGGCAGGTGTGCTGGCGCGAGTGGAGCTCAGAGGACTACATGGCCCCGGCGCGTGAAGGCAGCTCCCCGGTGGACGAGATGGTTCGCCGCGTGGAAGCCTGGTCGCGCGACCGATGGACCCTCAGCGAGCCCGTGCAGCGCATCTCGGCCTGGCTGCGCGCGCGCTGAAGCGCCGGCCGCTCGTCTCCCGCATCACCCGCCGGCGCCGCCCGCGCGCCGGTGTCCCCTCACCCCACCCCCCGAGGGCAGCCATGGCCACGGCAGCCGCCCGCAACCCGACCCGGCCCGCCGAGCGCGACGACCCGCGCTGGGACGACGCGGTGGACGAGCACCGCACGGCGCTGGCCGCCCTCCTCGACGCGGTGGAGACGCTGCGCGACGCCGACTGGAACGCGCCCTGGGGGCCCGGCAAGTGGACGCGCGCGCAGGTGGCCGAGCACCTGGCGCTGGCCTACGAAGCCGCCATCCGCGAGATCACCTCGGGCGAGGCGATGCGGGTGAAGGTACCGCCGCTACGCCAGAAGATCCTGCGCTGGCTGGTGCTGCCGCACATCCTCTTCCACCGCTCCATCCCCGGCCGCGTCCGCTCGCCGCGCGAGATCCGGCCGGGCGACGAGACGCCGCCGCGCACCGAGGCGCTGGCGCGACTGCGCGACCTGGGCGAGCGCTTCGAGCAGGAGATGGAGCGAGGCTACCGCAACGGAACCGCGGGCCTCACCCACCCCTTCTTCGGGCAGATCGGCCCGGTGCGCGGGATGCGCTTCATGGCCGTGCACCTGGAGCACCACACGCGGCAGATCAAGCCGCGCGTCTGACCTCCGCCAACGCGTTCGACCGGTCGATCTGAAGAAACGGCCCCGGGATTCGCTCCCGGGGCCGTTTTTCGTCATCCATCCATCAATTGCACCCTCGTTCGGATGCCGGGCCCATCGCCCTTCGCTCGATCAGGCGCCCTGCGTCCACGCGCGGGTGACGTCGACGGTCTGGTTGCAGAAGGTGCCGGCCACGTGGAGGGTGCGCGTGGCCGGGTCCCAGGTGTGGGTCACGTCCACGGTGCAGCTGCCCGACGCGCCGGTGCTCTTCGCCCAGGTGAAGCTCCCCTTCTTGCTGGCCGTGCGCACCCCCGGCGTGCCGTTGCTCCAGCTCTGGGTCGCCGTGAACACCGTGTTGGGATTGCCGTTGATGGTGAGCGTCCCGCCGCCGCGGCTGAACGCGCAGGCGGTCTCGGTTCGCGTGGCGTTGAACTGCAGGCTGCCGGTACGCGTGGCCGGGTCGCCGGTGTGCACCATCGTCCCCTCCAGCTTCACGCTACCGCCGCCCGGGCAGGTGCGCGTGCGGCTGAAGGTGGTGGTGACGGTGGAGGTCACCGCGGCCGGCCCCGCGGGCACGCGGTCGAAGCTGCCGCCGGGCACGCCGTCCAGCATCGCGCCGTCCTGATCGCCCAGGTCGCCGGCCAGCGAGCGGACCTCGGTGGGGCTGAGCGCCGCGGGATCGGCGGTGCCGGTCGCGCTCTTGTCGCAGGCCGCCAGCGTCAGCGCGGCGAGGAAGGCGGGGAGAAGCAGCGTGCGTCGCATGGGCGTCCATCCGGTAGTGGGTCCATCCCCAGGGCACGGCGCCTTGCCATGCCCAACTCGCAGAAAGGTTACAGCGCCATGTGCGTCCGCGTTGGGTGCGGATCACGCCCAACCGGTGGCCGACCGCGGGGTGCCACGTGTAACCCGCTGTCGTTCAATCGGATACAAGTAAACCACCACGCCCAACGTCGACGGTGGACGAAGGGGCTCCCGCTGTAGCTCTCCGTTCCCTCCGTTGCTCCGTGTGACCCGTCCGTAGACGCTTCGGCAGCCTCGAAGGATCTCGAGTCCGGGGACCCGTCGTGCGCCGGCCCCCTTCGTTCAGACGACGGCGGTGCCTTGACGCCACGCATCCGTTGAGCGGTGTGGGGCATTGTGTTAGATTCCATGCGGACAAAAACGGCCCAGCACCGCGCCTCTCGCGCGCCGGGCGGCGGCCGATGCCGATTGGATCAACATGGACAAGCTCGAAACCGAGGTCCGCCGCCGGCGGACCTTCGCCATTATCAGCCACCCCGACGCGGGGAAGACCACGCTCACGGAAAAGCTCCTGCTGTATGGCGGGGCCATCCACCTGGCGGGGAGCGTGAAGGCGCGCCGCGCGGCGCGGCACGCCACCAGCGACTGGATGCAGATGGAGCAGGAGCGCGGCATCAGCGTGACCAGCTCGGTGCTGCAGTTCGAGTACGGCGGCTATGCCGTGAACCTGCTCGACACCCCGGGCCACCAGGACTTCTCCGAAGACACCTACCGCACCCTGATGGCGGCCGACAGCGCGGTGATGCTGCTGGACAACCGCAAGGGCGTGGAGGAGCAGACGCGCAAGCTGTTCGAGGTGTGCCGGATGCGCGGCACGCCCGTGGTCACCTTCGTCAACAAGTGCGACCGCCCCGGCGCCGACCCCATCCAGCTCCTCGACGACGTGGAGCGCGAGCTGGGGATGAAGTGCTGCGCCATGACCTGGCCGATCCACGCGGGCGACCGGTTCCTGGGCGTGTACGACCGCACCGACCAGCGCATCCACCTGTTCGAGCGCGGCGAGGACCACGGCCAGCGCCGCGCCGAGGAGCACTCGATCTCGCTGGAGGACGAGCGCATCCACGACATCGTTCCCGAGAACGCGCTGGAGAAGCTGCTGGACGACCTGTCGCTGCTGGAGATGGCGGGGGCCGAGTTCACCCCCGAGGCGTTCCTGGCGGGCCAGGTGAGCCCGGCCTACTTCGGCAGCGCGCTCACCAACTTCGGCGTGGAGCCGTTCCTGGTGCAGTTCCTGGAGCTGGCGCCGCCGCCCGCCTCGCGCGAGGCCAGCACCGGCACGGTGCAGCCGCTCGACCCGCACTTCACCGGCTTCGTGTTCAAGATCCAGGCGAACATGGACCCCAAGCACCGCGACCGCATCGCCTTCGTGCGCGTGTGCTCGGGGCGCTTCGAGGCGGGGATGCAGGTCAAGCACGTGCGCCTGGGCAAGGAGGTGCGCCTGGCGCAGCCCACGCAGTTCATGGCCCGCGAGCGCACGCAGATCGAGGAGGCGTGGCCCGGCGACGTGATCGGCGTGCACGACCGCGGCACCCTGCGCGTGGGCGACACGCTCAGCGCCAATGGCGACCTGGAGTTCAGCGGCATCCCCCGCTTCAGCCCCGAGCACTTCGCCCGCATCCACGTGGCCGACCCCATGCGCCGCAAGGCGCTCGACGTGGGGCTGCAGCAGCTGAGCGAAGAGGGCGCCGCGCAGGTGTTCTACGCCGAGAGCATCACCGGCCCCGCGCCGATCGTGGGCGCGGTGGGCAAGCTGCAGTTCGACGTGCTGCTGCACCGCCTGGAGCACGAGTACGGCGTGAAGGCCCGGCTCGAGGCGATGAGCTACCGCCACGCGCGCTGGGTGGAGGGCCCGCTCGCCGAGATCGAGCGCGTAGCCGCCGGCGGCTACGGCCGCGCGCTGGTGTACGACAGCAAGGAGAAGCCGCTGGTGCTGTTCGACAGCGAGTGGACCATGAAGACCACCATCGATCGCGAGAAGGAGCTGAGCTTCCACGACGTGGCGCCGTAAGCCAGCGTCTCTCCTCGGAGGGCTGAAGGTCGGCGGAAGGGAGGAGGCGGGGTGTTCCGATGCGGAACACCCCGCCTCCGTTTTCACGTCAACCACCGGGGATGGCGTCAGGCGGCCACCCGGATCCGCCCGCGCGCCCCGCCGTCGGCCGGATGGGCGCGAACGGTGATCTCCACGTCCTGCCCCAGCGCGTTGAGGAACGCGATCAGCCGCTCGAGCGAGAACTGCGACAGCTTGCCGCGCACGAGGTCGCTGACGGTGGGCTGGGTGGTGCCCAGCAGGCGGGCGGCGGCGGCCTGGGTGAGCCCGCGCGCGCGAATCATCTCGCTGATCTGGCGCATCAGCTCGGCGCGCGCCAGCGCCTCGTCGGCGTCGGCACGGCC
>Ga0247773_1000472_pt1 | contig 16841 bp, 14 predicted proteins | sample UWRJL092311B6_FD_179934 | JGI IMG/M metagenome (GOLD analysis project Ga0247773, IMG submission 179934) | Plant litter microbial communities from Arlington Agricultural Research Station in Wisconsin, United States - UWRJ-L092-311B-6 | ecosystem: Environmental > Terrestrial > Plant litter >...
ATGGCGATCACCAGCGCGTCCACGGGGCTGGGGCCCACCAGGCGGTTGCCGTCCACCACCAGCGTGGGCCCGCCCGCGGGGCCGCCACGGTAGCGGCGCTCGCCCTCCCACACCACCTCGATCGGATATTCCACCGGCACGCCCTCGGGCATCCGTTCCTCCCCTGGTTCGGTTTGATCGCGCTGTATGATGAAATCGAAGGATCGCCCCGGCCCCGGTCAATAGCCGCGGCATGCATCGCGTGGGGCGATGCTGGATTCGATGCGCTTCGGATACGCCACGGGGCCCTCTCCCCGGCGCCCGAGAGCGCCTGTCCCTCCCCCGAACCGCAGCGGAGGGATGGTCCGCGCTGCCTGCAATCCACACGTTCGCATCACGATCTCGCGGTGCCGGCCGCACGCGCGTGACTTCGATGCGAACGCCCCCTCTCCCCCTCCCCCCGCCTGTTTCGGCTGTCTTGGGCGAGGAGGTCGGGGGGAGAGGGCCAACCCCGCCGCGGCGGCGCTGGATTGCCTCCGACGGGCCTTCAGCCTTCCAGCCTCTCCACCCACCGCCCCGCCAGCGCCCGCAGCTCCTCGTGGATCAGCCCGTTGCTCGCCAGGATGCGCCCGGTCCGCACCGGCCCCCCGGCGTCTCCCAGCCAGCCGCTCACGTGGCCGCCGGCCTCGGTCACCAGCAGCACGCCGGCGGCCAGGTCCCACGGCGCCAGGCCGGTCTCGAAGTATCCATCCACCCGCCCCGCCGCCGTGAACGCCAGGTCCAGCGCGGCGCTCCCGGCGCGCCGCACGTCGTGCGAGCTCCGGATGGCGTCGGCCACCAGCATCATGTAGGCGTCCAGGTCTCCCTTTCCGCTCTTGAACGGGAACCCCGTGGCCAGCAGCGAGCGGGCGAGCTCGCGCACGCGCGACACGTGGATCGGCTCGCCGTCCAGGTACGCGCCGCCGCCCCGCGACGCGTGGTACACCTCGCCCAGGAAGGGCGCGTGGACCACGCCCACCGCGGCGCCCGCGTCGTCGTGCAGGGCGATGGAGACGGCCACGAACGGGTGGCCGTGGACGAAGTTGGCCGTGCCGTCCACCGGATCGACGATCCACCGCCGCCCCGAGAGGACGGCCGCCGCGGCCGATTCCTCGGCCACCACCCCGTCTTCCGGGAAGCGCTCGCGGATGCGCTGGACGATGAGGCGCTCGCTCGCTTCGTCCACGTTGGTGACCAGGTCGGCGCGTTCCTTCTCGCGCACGTCGGCGGTGCCGCGCCCGGCGCGCACCAGCTCGGCGGCGAGGGCGGCGGTCTCCAGCGCGAAGGCCAGCTCGTCACCGAAGGGCAACGGCGTGGTCACGGAACTTGCTGCGGGGGAGGAACTTTCGGGCGTCATGCGCGGTAGCGTTGTCCCTGAGTCAGCCTGTAACACGCCGGTGCCGGTGCCGGGCGACAGGGCGGGGAGGATGCCTTTGCCGCCCCGCCCGCGCAATATATGGCGGAACTCGCGGCACGCGCGTTAGATTGGCGCGCTTCCTCGCGCAACGCCCATCATCCGCACCCGCCCGGCCCCACCGGCCGCGCGCCGGGCAACCGACGTGATGCACCCCGGCCGCCCCACCCGCGGCGCCGGCAACCCCTTCACCCCGAAGCACCCATGGCCAGAAACGCCCCACCGGAGTTCGCCGCCGGACCCGCAGCCGAGCGCCCGTACGGATCGCAGGGGCCCCTGCCGTCCGACGACCGGAGCTTCTTCGGCCATCCGCGCGGCCTGGGGACGCTCTTCTTCACCGAGATGTGGGAGCGCTTCTCCTACTACGGCCTGCGCCCGCTGCTGGTGCTGTTCATGGCGGCCGCGCTCGCCGAGGGCGGCTTCGGCTTCGACCGCGCGCAGGCCTCGGCGATCGTGGGCATCTACGGCGCCTGCGTGTACCTGGCCTCGCTTCCCGGCGGGTGGGTGGCCGACCGGCTGCTGGGGCTGCGGCGCGCCATCTTCATCGGCGCGGCGCTGATCACCTCGGGGCACCTCTCCATCGGCCTCTCGGGGCTCGGCGGATCGGGCCCCACGGGGAAGGCGTTCTTCTTCCTGGGGCTGATCCTGATCGTGTGCGGCACCGGGCTGCTCAAGCCGAACATCTCGGCGATCGTGGGCGACCTGTACCCCGAGGGCGGCGCCCGGCGCGACGCGGGCTTCTCCATCTTCTACATGGGGATCAACACCGGCTCGTTCTTCGGCCAGCTGATCACCGGCTACCTGGGCGAGAAGGTGGGGTGGCACTTCGGCTTCGGCGCGGCCGGCGTGGGGATGTTCTTCGGCCTGGTGGTGTTCGCCCTCTTCGCCCGCCGCACCCTGGGCGACATCGGCATGCAGCCCACGCGCCACCCCGACCCGGCCGTGCAGGCGCGCCAGGAGAGCACCGTCAAGCTGGTGGTGGGCGGCGGGCTGGCGCTGATCGCCATCGTGTTCATCATGGCGCTGATGGGCGTGTTCGTTCCCGACGCGCAGGTGATCGGCAAGTACATGACGTTCGTGATGGTGGGGATGGCGGCGTCGTTCTTCCTCTACGTCTTCATCGCCGGCGGGCTGAACGGCGACGAGAAGCGCCGCGTGGCGGTGATCATGGTGCTGTTCGTGTTCGCGGCCATCTTCTGGAGCGCGTTCGAGCAGGCGCCCACCTCGCTCAACCTCTTCGCCAAGGACTTCACCCGCCGCACGGTGGGCTCGTTCGAGGTCCCCGCGACCTGGTTCCAGTCGATCAACTCGGCGTTCATCATCATCTTCGCGCCGGTGTTCGCCTGGATCTGGGTGGCGATGGGGCGGCGCAACCGGGACCTCTCCAGCCCCGCCAAGTTCGCGCTGGGCCTCTTCTTCGCCGGGCTCGGCTTCCTGTTCATGATCTACGCGGCGCGCGAGGTGGTGGCGAGCAACGGCGCCCTCAAGGTGAGCGCCATGTGGCTGGTGGGGAGCTACTTCTTCCAGACCATCGGCGAGCTCTGCCTGAGCCCGGTGGGGCTGTCGTCGATGACCAAGCTGTCGCCGCGGAAGTACGTGGGGCAGATGATGGGGATCTGGTTCCTGGCCAGCGCGCTGGGGAACCTGATCGGCGGCCTGGTGGGCGGCGGCGTGGACCCCGAGAAGCTGGACCAGATGCCCGGCCTGTTCACGCTCACCACCGGCTTCCTCTTCGGCGCGGCGGTGATCCTGGCGCTCCTGGCCATCCCCATCCGGCGGATGATGCAGAACGTGCCGCAGACCGGCGGAACGGCGCACTAGGCAACCCGCGCGGACCCCTCGGGGTATCACCACGGGGCGCACCGGCAACGGTGCGCCCCGTGATTCTTGTGCGGCACGCAATGCGCATTGACGGAGGGCGTGATGCGGCCCAGATCTTCGTTCCCACGAATACAGACACACAGCCGGGGCTATCGCCATGATGACCGACGATCAGATCGCCGAGCAGCTCAAGGGCCGTGGGCTGGAGGAAGAGTACATCCGCGAGCTGCTGGCCAGCCTGGGCTACGATCCGGGCGACGGGCTCACCGAGGAAGCGATCCAGGCGCTCGACCGCGCCGACATGGACACCCGCCGCAAGGCGGCCATCCGCACGCTCGACATGGCGCCGCCGTGAGGGTTCGGGCGGGGATGGGAGATGGACGCGACGGAGGGCCGCACTCGAGACGCGGCCCTCCGTTTTCGTCCGTCCCCTCTGGAGCTCGCCCGGCCGCGGGAGAGAAAAGATCGCGGCACCCGTGCCAGTGGCCGGGTGCCGCGTAGTCCCCTTCGTCGGGGAAGACCGATGCGTTGTGTCCGGACCGGGTGTCTCGCCGCCTCAAGCCTCGCGGATGGCGCCGGCCAGGATCCCCACCGCGCGATAGCACTTGTGGCAGTACAGCGCGGCGGCGTACTCGCCCTCGGGCTCGGTGACGCTGGCGAAGCCGTTGGGGTCGATCTGCGGCTCGATGAACGCCAGCACCTCCACGGTGTCGGGGCCACAGAGCGGGCAGGGAACGTCCGACGGGTCCTTGCGATAGGCCATCAGCAGCTCGAGTGCCTCGGCATCGGTGAAGGGGCCCTTGGGCTGCGGCAGCGACTCGGAGAGCTGCTTCGCGACGCGGTTGGTCATCGGTCCTTCCCTCCTTCGGATTGGTCTTCCGACTTCCGGGTACCTCTCCCGCTTGTCGTGCCAGATACAATGGCAACCCGCGTGCCACGTCCGCATCATCTAAGTGATTGAACCCCAGGTGTTTATCGGCTGATGCAAACACGGGAGCCGGAGCTGTCGCTCCCGCCCCCGTCGCTCCCCCTCCCGCTATCCCTCTCGGCTTTTCCGTGAGCCATTGCGAGATCGATGCCAGATGACGCCCCAGTGAAGCCCGTCATTCTTCGAACCACGCGAAGCCGTCATCCCGGGGAGCCGCCGCCCAACGACCGCGTCTACGCCGAGGCCAGCATCCAGCGATCGACGGGATGCCGGCCAGCGCGCCCTCGGGATGACGCGCTTCAATCGGGATGACGCGCTTCAATCGAAGCACTCGACCTCTCGACCTGTTTTGGCTGTTCTGGGGGAGGTCGAAAAAGGCGGACCGCCGTATCGTCCGCCTTTCCGGGTGGGGCCTACCGCGCCGGCGTCGACACGGCAGGCGGCGCGCCGAGGGGCGGCGAGCCGGGGCGCAGGGTGCGCTCGAACAGCTCCAGGATGCGGCGGTACTCGTCGGTCCAGCTGTCGGCGCGCAGGAAGCCGTGGTCCTCCACGGGGTAGCTGGCCAGCTCCCAGTTGGTCTTCCCCAGCTCGATCAGCCGCTGCTCCAGGCGCACGATGTCCTGGTAGTTCACGTTGGTGTCCATCATCCCGTGGGCCATCAGCAGGTCGCCCCGCAGCCCCTGCGCGAAGTAGATGGGGCTGGACTGGCGGTAGGCCAGCGTGTCGTCCTGCGGCAGGTTGAGGATGCGGCTGGTGTACCAGTGGTTGTAGTGCGCCCAGTCGGTCACGCTGCGCAGCGCCGCGCCCGAGCGGAACACGTCGGGCTGCGTGAACATCCCCATCAGCGTGATGAAGCCGCCGTACGAGCCTCCGTACAGCCCCACTCGTTTCGCATCCACCCCCTCGTTGGCCACCAGCCAGCGCGCGGCGTCCACGTGGTCGTCCAGGTCCTTGCCGCCCATGTGGCGGTAGATCCCCGTCCGCCACGCCGCGCCGTACCCGGCCGAGCCGCGGTAGTCCACGTCCAGCACGGTGTAGCCGCGGCTGGCCAGGAGGTGGTTGAACATGTACTCGCGGAAGTAGGTCGACCAGCCGCGATGCGCGTTCTGCAGGTACCCCGCGCCGTGGACGAAGAGGACGGCGCCGCCGTGCGCTTGCGCCCCCAACTCGCGCGGCCGGTAGATGCGCGCGAACACCGTCTGCCCGTCGCGCGTGGGAATCTCCACCACCTGCGGCTGGATCCACGGCCCCGCGCGGAACTCGGCCGTGGTGGAGGTGGTCACCTGCCGCGGCTGCGCGCCGGCGCGGTTGGCCACGATGTACAGCTCCGGCGGCGTGTTCGCCGTGGAGCGCAGCAGCGCGATCCAGCGACCGTCCGGCGACACGGTTCCGTCCGTCCATCCGGCCAGCGTGGTCAGCCGCGTGCGCGTGCCGCCATCCGCGCCCACGGCGTAGACGCCCTGCTCGCCGGGGTGCGTCTCGCTGGTCACCAGGTAGAAGGTCCGACCGTCGCGCGAGGGCTGCACGTCGCGCACCTCCCAGCGGCCGCTGGTGACCGCGCGCGCCTCGCCGCCGGTGGCCGCGGTGGTGTACAGGTGCGCCCAGCCGGTGCGCTCGCTCATGAACCACACCCGCTCGTCCGGGAGCCAGCCGGCGCTGAACAGGCCGGGGCCGCCCACCCAGGCATCGTCGTGCAGGTGGTCGATGGTGGTGGTCTTGCCGTCGGGCCCGGCGAGGTAGATCCACCGGTCCTTGTAGTTGTACGGCACGCCGATCAGCAGCGCCCGGTCGCTCCGCGGCGCCCAGCCGATGGAGGTGAACGTCACCTTGCGGTCCTTGGCCTCGGCCTCGATCCAGCGGATCGCTCCCGTGGCCAGCTCCACCATCGCGGTGCGCTGGAAGGCCTGCACGTCGCCCACCTTGGTGCGCACGTTGACCGGCTCGGTGTAGCCGCTCTCGGTGACGAAGTTGGCCACGATCGGCTGCTTCTGCCCGTCGGCGCGCTGGCCCACGGTGATCAGCAGGTAGCGGCCGCTGGGCGAGACCTCGGCGGCGTTCAGCGTGGTGTTCTTGCCGATGTACACCGGCCGCACCTCGCGCCGCAGCGAATCGACCCGTTCGCCGTGCTCCTTCTCGGCGCGGCGGTCGCGGATCACGTCGAATATGCCGCGCTGCTGCGCCTCGAGCGCGCCGCGCTGCCCCCTGGCGCTGTCCGGCCGCGGCGCGTCGTCGGTGCGGATGTCGGTGATCTGGCGGAGCGTGCCGCCATCGACCCCCACCGCCCACACGTTGCCGCCGGAGAGGAAGAAGACGGTGCGCCCGTCGGCCGACAGGTGCGGGCTCCGCTCGGCCGTGGGCGTCTGGGTGATGCGGTGCTCGCGGCCGGTCGCGGCGTCGACCACGAAGATGTCGCCGTTGCGCTCCTCGGCGCGGCGCGCGCGGTCGGCGGTCCAGTCGCCGTTCTGCGCGGGCGCGGCCCAGTACGCCTCCGCGTCGGCCACCTGCACGGGCGCGCCGCCGGCGGCGGCGGCGCGGTACAGGTGCGTGGCGGTGTCGCGGGTCTCGGGCTGGCGCCAGCGGTACCACACCTGGCGCGAGTCGGCCGACCAGCGCACCTCGTCGGGCGAGCGGCCCACCAGGAGCGGGCCGCGCATGATGCTGGCGACGGTCAGGTCGAACGGCGCGGTGCGGGCGGCGGCGGGCTGGGGCACGGCCTGGGCGTGCGCGCCGCCGGCCAGGGCGAGCGCCGCCAGCGCCGCGCCCAGGCTCCTGGGCGAAGTCATCGGCATGGATTGCGTTCGGGTGTGCGATGATTTGCGTGGTGGCGCAGAATATCGCATCCGGCCAGATGATACAACGGGCGGCGTGGGCTTCGCGACCGGCCCTGGTCCGCCCGGTGCGACTCGCTCCCGACCGGTGAACACGGAGTCACGGCGGAGCACGGACCTGCGGAGAACGCGACGATCGAACCGTGGCTCCGTGCTCCCGCCGTGCCTCCGTGTCCACTTCCTGGAAAGCATGGGACGGCCGATGCGCTGGCCGGCGCGGGAGAGGAGGAACGGCCGATCCCCGCGATCCGCTTGCGGAAAGCCGCGCGGGCGCAGCATCTTTTCGTGCCGCACACGCCGTCTCCGGCGACGATCCCCGTTTCTTCCGACCCTGCGCACGTAGATGAGCGACTACACGCCTCCGCCGCCCCCGCCACCGCCGTACGGCGCCGGCGGTCCTCCGCCTCCGCCGCCTCCGCCCCCGGGTGGCTATCCCGGCGGCGGATACCAGCAGGGCGGGTATCAGCAGGGTGGCTACCAGCAGGGCGGGCCCGGTGGCCCGGGCTACCCCGGCGGCCCCGGCTATCCGGGCGGTCCCGGCTATCCCGGTGGCCCTCCGGGCGCGCCGCCGAAGAAGAGCAAGCTGCCGTGGATCATCGGCTGCGGGTGCGGGACGCTGTTGCTGCTGGTGGTGATGGTGTTCGGCGGGCTGGCGTACATCGGCCGCCAGGCCGCGTCGGCGGGCGACAGCACCGCGGTCGCCACCGACACGACGGTAGTGGCGGGCGACAGCAGCGTGGTGACGGGCGACAACGCCTCGAGCGGCGGCACCTTCGACAAGCCCGGCGACGACACCGCCGCGAAGCCCACCGGCGACGCCCCGGCGGCGGACGAGGGCGCCTCGCCGGACGCGAGCAGCGGCGAGAGCTCGAAGCCGGTCGACGACACGCCGCCTCCGCCCCCGGGCCAGGGCGAGGAGAAGGTGATCCAGCCGCTCCACCCCTGATCTCCGCGCGCCATCGGAGCCGCGAAGAGACCCCGCCGCATCCACCGCGGCGGGGTCTCTTCGCATCCGGCGATCCGCGTTCCGCCATCCTCTGACAGAACGGCGAGGGCTGGCGCGTTCGACTCAGCGGCCGTGCGCGGCCGCGCCCTCCGATGCATCCGTACGGATCCATGCCATCACCTGGAGCCTCCGCCCGATGCCGATGCGATCCATCTCCCCGGCGCTCTGCATGGCCGTGCTCGCGGCGGCGTGCGCGCTCCCGGGGCAGCCACGGCTGATCCACACGCCGGCGGAGGCGAACCTCCAGTACCGCTACTACGACGTGGCGGGGACCAGCGCGGGCGAGCTGATGGCCTCGCTGCAGCAGTCCTCGCCCGAGGTGACGCCGACCGCCACCTACTTCGCCCGCACCACGTGGATGGTGGAGTGGCACGGTGACTGGACGTCCACGCCCGCCGGTAGCTGCCGCATCGTGACCTCGCGCACGCGGCTGGAGTCGCGGATGGCGATGCCGCGGTGGCGCGTCACCGGCGCCTCGGCCGACCTGACGGCCGACTGGAACGCCTTCGTGCGCAACCTGACGCTGCACGAGCACGGGCACCTGCAGAACGCCGTCGCCGCCTCGCGCGAGGTGGATTCGCGGCTCAAGAGCCTGGAGCGCCCCTCGTGCGACGGGATGGAGTCCGCCGCCAGGGCGACCATCGACAGCGTGGTCGCCGTCTTCCGCCTGCAAGACGAGGCGTACGACGAGCGCACCCGGCATGGCGAGGCGCAGGGCGCCGTCTGGCCGCCGCGCGCCGCCCGCGGCATGCGCCAGCCCGGCCCCACCGACGCCTTCCGCGACCCGCCGACGCGGACGACGCCGTAGCGGTCGGGGCCATAGCGGTCGGCGCCGCGGGTGATACGGACGATGGAGGGCCGGAGAACGTCGCTGCGTTCTCCGCCCTCCATCATTCCGCCAGGCTCCCGGACGACGAGCCGCTACAGCAGCGTTCCGCCCAGGACGATCCGCGCGATGGTGAAGTAGATGATCAGCCCGGTCACGTCCACCAGCGTGGCCACGAACGGCGCGGACGAGTTGGCGGGGTCCAGCCCCACGCGGCGCAGGAAGAGCGGGAGCGCCGAGCCGGCCAGCGAGCCCCAGAGCACGATCCCCACCAGGCTCGCCGCCACGGTGAACGCCACGCCCAGGTAGTGCTCGCCGTACATGTGGCCGATCGACTGCCAGACCAGGATGCGCACGAAGCCGATCACCGCCAGGATCAGCCCCAGCATCAGCCCCGTCCAGAACTCTCGCCGCACCACGCGCCACCAGTCGCGCAGCCGCACCTCGCCCAGCGCCATCGCGCGGATGATCAGCGTGGAGGCCTGCGAGCCCGAGTTGCCGCCCGAGCTGATCATCAGCGGAACGAAGGTGGCCAGGACCACGGCGCGGGCGATCTCGTCCTGGAAGTACGCCATCGCCGTGGCCGTGAGCATCTCGCTGAGGAAGAGGACCACCAGCCAGATGCCGCGCTTGCGCACCATCGACAGGATGCCGACGTCGAAGTAGGGCGCGTCGAGCGCCTCCATCCCGCCGGCCTTCTGGATGTCTTCCGTGGCCTCCTCCTGCACCACGTCCACGATGTCGTCGACGGTGACGATCCCCTTCATCCGCCCGCCCGCGTCGACCACGGGAATGGCGAGAAGGTCGCTCTCCGCCAGGATCAGCGAGACCGTCTCCTGGTCCATGTGCTCGGGAACGGTGACCAGCTCGGTCTCCATCACCTCGTGCATGCTGCGGTCGCCGGGGCTGGCGAACAGCTCGCGGAACGAGACCACGCCCCGCAGCCGCTGCTCGGCATCGAGCACGTACACGTAGTAGATGGTCTCCAGCCGGCGCCGGGCCTGCCGCCGCAGGTAGGCGATCGCCTCGTCCACCGTCATCTCCGGCCGCACGCGGGCGAAGCGCGGGCTCATCAGGCCGCCCGCCTCGTCCTCCTGGTAGGCCAGCAGCGCGCTCACCTCGCGCCGGGTGACGGGGTCCAGGAAGTCGATCACGTGCACGCGGTCTTCCGCGTCCAGCTCCTGCACCAGGTCCACCGCGTCGTCGGGCGGGAGCAGGCGCACCCAGCGGCGGCGCGCGGCCTCGGCCAGCTCCATCAGCAGCTCGGCCTGGTCGCGCGTGCTGAGCGCCAGGAAGAAGTCGTCGGCGTCGTCGGCGGGGAGCAGCTGGAACCCCTCGGCGCGCTCGTCGCGCGAGAGGATCGGCCACACGTCCTGCAGCTCGTCGGCGCTGAGCGCTTCGGGCGGCGAGGTGTCCGTCACATGCACCGGCTCGGGTGAAGGCGGGTCAGATCCAGCCGCGGCGGCGGAAGTAGGCGAACAGGCCCAGCCCGATCCCCACCATCAGCGCCAGCGCCCACAGGTAGCCGTAGCGCCAGGTGAGCTCGGGGATGATGTGGAAGTTCATCCCGTAGATCCCGGCGACCAGCGTCACGGCCATCAGGATGATGGACCACGCGGCCATCACCCGCATGGTCACGTTCAGCTGGTTGCTGGCGGCCGAGAGCTGTGCCTCCATGGCGCCGCTCAGCAGGTCGCGCAGCGTGTCGAGCTCTTCCACCACGCGCATCAGGTGGTCGTGCACGTCCTGGAAGTAGAGGAGCAGGTCGGCCGAGAGGAAGGGGAGGTCGCGGCGGAGGAGGGTGCTCATCACGTCGCGCTGCGGGCCCAGCACCTTGCGGAAGATGGTGAGCTCGCGGCGCACGCCCAGCAGCCGCTCGAGCCCGGCCGACGCCTCGTGCGGGCGCTCGAAGGCGCTGGCCTCCAGCTCTTCCACGCGGTCGGCGAAGTGGTCGGCCACGGGAAAGTAGTGGTCCACGATCAGGTCCATGATCGCGTGGGCCAGCGCGCCAACCGTGCGGAACGAGGCGGTGTTGGCGCGCCAGCGGGCCAGCACCTCGCCGAACTCCTGCACCTTGTGGTCGTGCACCGTCACGATGTAGCGCCGGCCGAGGAACATGTGCACCTCGTGCAGCGCCATCCGCTCGCGCTCGGCGTTCACCGAGGCGGCGTACATCACCAGGAAGAAGTAGCCGGGGTACCGGTCGAGCTTGGGGCGCTGCCGCCCGCGGACGCAGTCTTCCACCGCCAGCGGGTGGAAGTGGAGGCGGTCGCGCAGGAACTCCTCCTCGGCCGGGCCAGGGCAGGCCACGTCGATCCACACCAGCGGCGCCGAGTGGTCGTCGGCGCTCTTGGCGGCCACGCACCGGTCGAAGAGCGCCAGCCCCTGGTCGAGCGGGATGGCGTGGATGCCGGTCTCCGTCTCGGCGTAGCACAGGGTGCGCGGCCGCTCGGGGGCCTCGCCGTCGGTGAGCTCGGCCTCGGGAAAGAGGGCGGTGCGGCCGAGCTCGGGGCTCTTCCTTCGTCTGCTACCGCGCGCGCCTGCGCTCATGGCCGGGAACGGTGTCGGTGATCACGGCCGCGGCGATCTCGAAGGCGCCCAGCAGCACGTGCGGGATCCAGACTTCGTTGTCGAAGCCGAACAGCCACGGGGAGACGGCCAGCAGCACCCCCGAGATCCCGTCCAGCCACAGGTGCACGCTCATGTCGAGCTTGCGGACCACCCCCAGCTCGTAGTCGGTGAAGGCGCTGTACACCAGCGCCGCAGCCCCGGCGGCGGTGAACACCCAGCTCTGCGGCCCGCTCCCCAGCCGCAGGATGAAGGGCAGCGCGATCAGCAGCACCCCCACCGTGTAGTCCAGCACGCCATGGGTGCGGGTCGGAAGTCGCATACGGGCTTCGCTCCTGGTTGCGCGGTTCGCGGGGCACTCTCAATGGCCGCGCGGCTTGCAAGGGCCGGTCCGGCGTGCGGGGCCCTCACCCTGGCGGCGGGCGCAGCCCGCCTCGCACCCCGCCCGCCTGTCCCTCTCCCGAAGTGCAGGAGAGAGACTTCGGCTCGCTCCGCTCGCGGGACGGCAACGGATCTGGGCGATCAACCGCCCGAAGCCGCGCCGATGCAAATCTCTCGCGCAGATGCCCGACCAGCAGCCTCGCGGCGGTTTGCGAGGCTTCGTGCAGTTCCTGGCCGGCGGCTTCAGCCGCTGGAGTCCCGCCCCTCGCGTCTCCAGCCTCGCGGCGGTTTGCGAGGCTTCCTGTCGTTGTAGACGTGGCTTCAGCCGCCCCGACCCCGCGCCTCGGTCCTCGCCGCTAGCACCACGCCTCGATCACCCCATCGGCGCTCGCGTCCGGAAGCGCGCCGCGGTGCAGCCACGCCGCCAATGCCTCGATCCCGGCGACCACGCGCGGACCGCTGCGGCTGAACCAGGCGCTGTGGCCGATGGCCGCGCCGCCCGCCGCGATCGCGCGCGACGCGATCGGGAGCAGGCGCTCGCGGGCGCGCTCCGCGTCCTCCCGCGCCTGCTCCAGCCCATAGCCGCACGGCACCAGCAGGAGGCGATCGGGATCGAGCGACGCCACGTCGCTCCACGGGATCTCCACCGAGCGGCCGCCGATGGCGCCGGCCAGGCACTCGCCCCCCGCGAGCTCGATCATCTCCGGGATCCAGTGCCCGGGCGCGAACGGCGGATCGAGCCACTCCAGCGCCAGCACGCGCGGCCGGCGCCGCCCCGCCACCGTGCCACGCACGCGGCCGACGCGCGCCCGCAGCGATGCGGTGGCCCGCGCGCCGGCGTCCGCATCTCCCGCCGCGTCCGCCACCTGCGCGACGGAGTGGATGATCTCCTCGAGCGTGTGCGCGTCGAGCGAGAGCACCCGCGGCGCGTGCGGGAGCGCGCGCACCGCGTCGTGCACCGAGGGCGTGGGCACGGCGCAGACCTCGCACACGGCCTGGGTGAGGATGAGATCGGGCCGCGCCCCCGCCAGCGCGCCGGCGTCGATCTCGTACACGCTGCCGTACTCGGCCATGCACCGCCGCACCTCGGCGTCGATCTCGCCGCTGGTGAGGCCCGTGGGATCGAAGCGCACGCGGCTGAGCCGGGGGAGGCGAAGCGCCTCGGGCGGCCAGTCGCACTCGTGCGAGATGGCCACCAGGCTCTCCTGCAGCCCCAGCTCGTAGACGATCTCGGTGGCGCTCGACAGCAGCGACGCGATTCGCAAACCGGCTCTCTCCCCGTGCACGTGGTTTCGCCGCGCCAAGATGCGCCCGCGCTCGGGGCCCGCGCAACGGGTGCGAGGTTGCCGAGGTCCCGGCGGCCCTCTACGTTTTCGCCACTCGCACCCACGCCACGCCCCGGAGCCTTCGCATGCTGATCATACGCGAGCCTCGCGTCACCGTCATCGCGCGCCAGCAGTTCACCCCCCCGCCGCACATCCAGTGGCAGAGCGACAGCGAGGTCGCCGGCGAGGCGCTGGCCGAGTTCGCGGGCCGGCTATGCTACCTCAGCTTCGGTGAGAACGCGGGGCTGGAAGGCGGCCACAAGAGCATCCCCGGGCGCACCACCAATCAATCCTACCTTGCCAACATCCTCCGGACGAAGCACGGGTCGGTGCTGGAGCACGCCGTGTGGAGCTTCCTGTTCGAAGGCGTCAGCCGCTCGCTCACGCACGAGTTGATTCGCCACCGCGCGGGGATGGGGTACTCCCAGCTCAGCCAGCGATACGTGGACGAGTCGGAGATCGGCTTCGTGGTGCCGCCCGAGATCGTGGAGGGATCGCCGGAGTACGATGAATGGCTCCAGGCGTGCGGTGCGTCGCTCGAATCGTATCGGCGGCTCCTGGCGGGCGTGACGGAGAAGGTGGGTGACGACGGGCCGGCAACAATGCGGAAGAAGCGCGCGCGGCAGGCCGCGCGTTCGGTGCTGCCGAACGCGGCCGAGACCAAGATCGTGGCCACCGGAAACGCCCGGGCGTTGCGGCACTTCTGCGAGATGCGGGGGAGCGGCAACGCCGATCTCGAGATTCGCAAGCTGGCTGGCGCGGTGCTTCGCTGCCTCCACCAGGAAGCGCCGAACATCTTTGGCGATCTCCGCTTCGTGGCGAGCCCGGACGGCGTCGACACCATCGAAACGGAGTTCCCGAAGGTCTGAGCGCCTGGCCCGCGACCCGGTCCGTCTTCTCTCCTGCCCCCTCCGCCGTGAGCAATCCCCGCGTCCCGCGCACTCTCTGGACCGAGCGCGCGGGAATCCTTGCCGTCGCCGCGCACGTCAACCGCCTTGGGCTGATCTGGCGCGAGCAGCCCAACGTGGATGTCGGCATCGACGGGCACATCGAACTGGTCGATTCCAACGGCCGAGCGACGGGACGGATCGTGGCGGTGCAGGTCAAGAGCGGTCCGTCCTACTTCCGGGATTGTGAAGACCACTGGATCTTCACGCCCGACGAGAAGCACCGCTTCTACTGGGAGCTCTACCCTCTGCCGGTACTGCTGATGCTGCACTCGCCGGCAGAGGCTTCGACGTGGTGGGTGGATGCCCGGCAGGCGTTGCGCGGCGGCGAACGCCTGGTCGCCATCCCGAAATCGAACCTGCTCCAGACCGCGTCCGCCGCGGATCTCTTCTACTCGGCTGGTGCAACGGCTGGCACGTTCCTGGACGTTCCAGCGGTTCTACGAGCGCTCTGCTCCATCCGCACGCCGTTTCCCACCTTCCGCCTCAGCTACTTCGACCTGTTCGCAAACGGGCTGATCAACAACGCTACCGCGGTCTACTTCGGGATGGACGTGGCGATGGAGGTGGCAGAAGCGAATCTGCCGGGCGGTGCGGAATGGATGACGCTCGAGCCAGGGACGCACGAGTTCCTGTTCGGGTTCCTTCACTTCCTGGTCGAGCAGAATCTCGCGGATGTCGACCTGTCGTACTGCCTCGTCGACTGGCACGTCCGCGGTCAGCTCCCGGCGACCATCGCTCCTCTCACGTCACGCGGACAGGCGTTGGTGCGGCTGATCGGGGACGAACAGGAACGGTTCCAGCGGGAAGGACGGCTCGAACACTTGGGCTATCTTGCTGTCGCGCAGGAAGATTTCATCAGGATGGTCTTCGCTCCATCGCATCACACCCGTCTTTCGCTGATCGACGCCTTCCAAGAGCAGGTTCGAGCGGAAGCAGGTGAGGCGAACGCCCCGTGAATGCCGCAATGCCGCATCACCCTACCTCCCAGTCCGTTCCTAGCCGCTTCGCTCGTATAGCCACGCGTCGGCGTCGGGCAGCAGGACGAGTGCGGAACAGGAGCGCGGGGGTTGGCGGATCGCAATTCGTTGCGTAAAGTGTTTCTTCCTGGTTTCTCGTTCCCTGCCTTCCCGGAGTACTGGCAATGAAGAAGCTTCGCCTGGATCTCGACAGCCTGCACGTGGACTCGTTCGGCACCGCCGCCGTCTCGGGGAGCGGCACCGTCAACGGGTACGTCGCCGACGCCTTTGGCCCGACCATCGTGGTCGTCACCGACCCGGAGACCGACCAGTCGCGCGTGAACAGCTGCTACTTCAACACCTGCTACGAGACCTGCGACTGGACGCAGTGATGCCCGCGCTTACCGGTCGCCGGCGAGTGGGGATCCACCCCGGCAGGTAAGCGCTTCGTCCTGTTCGGCACGATCGATCAGCACGCCACCTGGACCGGGCCGTCCAGGTGGCGTTTCTCATGCGACCCACACGAACGAACCGTGCTGCGTGGGTTGAAAGATCCGTGTCGGCGCCGGCCTGCGCATGCGGGGCCGGACGCCATCACGATCCTTCATTCCGAACGATCGTGATCCTCACGCCACCACCTGGTCCTTCCCCCGCCGCTTCGCCTCGTACAGCCGCGCGTCGGCCTGGGAGAGGAGCTTTTCGTGCGTCGGGTGGCCGGCGGCCTCGGCGACGCCGGCGCTGAGGGTGACGGCGAGGCCGGGGTGCAGCGCGGCCCAGGCGTGCTCGCGCACCACGGCGCAGACCTTGTGCGCGGCGGCGGCGGCCTGCTCCAGCGTGGTCGCCGGGAAGAGGACCATGAACTCCTCGCCGCCGAAGCGCGCCACCACGTCGCTCTGCCGCAGGTGGCGGCGGAGGAGGGTGGCGACCTCCTGCAGCACCCGGTCGCCCACGGCGTGCGAGAAGGTGTCGTTCACGCGCTTGAAGTCGTCCAGGTCGCACATCATCACGCTCAGCGGCTGGATCCCGCGCACCGCCAGCGGCATCGCCTCGTCCAGCCGCTGGTCCAGGTAGCGGCGGTTGAAGGCGCCGGTGAGCGGATCGCGGATGGCGAGCGCCTGCAGCTCGGCGTTGCGCGCCTGCAGCTCGGCCTGGGCGCGGGCCAGCGCCGCCTCGGCTTCCCTGCGCTCGGCGATCTCGCGCTCGAGCTCGATGGTCCGCAAGCGGTGGATCTCGGCGTCCTTCATCGCGCGCTCGGTGTCGAACTGCACGCGCACGGCGGCGAGCCGCGTGGCCGCCTGCTCCTGCAGCTGCCGCTCGCGCAGCGCGTGATGGCGCTGGTGCTCGCGCAGCGCCTCTTCCCACCGCCCCATCGCCTCGTAGACATTCGAGAAGCGCAGGTGCAGGTGCGCCCAGTGCGCGTCGGGCCGCCGCGTTTGCTCGAACAGGCCGCGCGCGCGTTGGTAGCACTCCAGCGCCTCGGCGGGGCGGCCCTGGCGCAGGCGCACGTCGCCCAGCATCCACCAGGCGTCGCTGTAGTAGCCCACGTGCACCGGGTCGGCCAGCGCGGCCAGCGCGCGTTCGGCCAGCACCTCGGCCTCGTCGGTCCTGCCGCGGTTCAGCAGCACCAGCGACAGGCCCTTCATCCCCAACGCCCGCCCCGCCTCGTCGCCCAGGGCGTCGTACGCCGCCAGCGCCTGGCGGTAGTACCGCTCGGCCGTGTCCCAGTCTTCCATCTCGTCGCCGGCGATGCCCATGCGGAAGAGCGTGCGGGCGGTGCTGGCCGGGAAGCGGTCGCCAAAGCTGTCGAGCGCCACGCCGTA
>Ga0247773_1000474_pt1 | contig 16751 bp, 13 predicted proteins | sample UWRJL092311B6_FD_179934 | JGI IMG/M metagenome (GOLD analysis project Ga0247773, IMG submission 179934) | Plant litter microbial communities from Arlington Agricultural Research Station in Wisconsin, United States - UWRJ-L092-311B-6 | ecosystem: Environmental > Terrestrial > Plant litter >...
TGTAAAAGATGGTGACGCGGTAGTCCTCGATGATCTTCCAGAAGCGGTCGCGCTCGGGCCAGTCGGGTGCGCCCTCGTACATCAGCACGGTGGCGCCGTTGGCCAGCGGGCCGTAGACGATGTACGAGTGCCCCGTCACCCACCCCACGTCGGCCGTGCACCAGTAGACGTCGTCGTCCTTGAGGTCGAACACCCACCTGGTGGTGGCGTAGCACTGCGTGAGGTAGCCGCCGGTGGTGTGCATGATCCCCTTGGGCTTCCCCGTCGTCCCGCTGGTGTAGAGGATGTACAGCAGGTCCTCGCTGTCCATCTCCTCCGCCGCGCACTCGGGGTCTTCGCCGTCCACCAGGTCGTGCCACCACTGGTCGCGCCCCTCCGTCATCCGCGCCTCGCCCAGCGTCTCGCCGGCCGCGCCGTGGCGGCGGACGACGACCACGTGCTCGATGGTGGGGCAGCCGCCCTCCTGCTCAACGGCCTCGTCGGCCGCGCGCTTGAGCGCCACCGTGCCGCCGCGGCGGTAGCCCGCGTCGCTGGTGATCAGCACGCGCGCCTCGGCGTCGCGGATGCGGTCGCGCAGGCTCTCGGCGCTGAAGCCGCCGAAGACCACGCTGTGCGCCGCGCCGATCCGCGCGCAGGCCAGCATCGAGATCGCCGCCTCGGGGATCATGGGGAGATAGATAGCCACGCGGTCGCCCCGCTTCACCCCCAGCTTCTTCAGCGCGTTGGCGGCGCGGCCCACCTCCTGGTGCAGCTCGGCATAGGTGAAGGCCCGCTTGTCGCCCGGCTCGCCCTCCCACAGCAGCGCCGTCTTGCTTCCCTTCCCGGCTTCCACGTGGCGGTCGAGGCAGTTGTAGCTGGCGTTGAGCTTTCCGCCCACGAACCACTTGCTGAAGGGCGGCTCCCACTCGAGCACGCGGTCCCACTTGCGGTACCAGTGGAGCTCTTCGGCCCACTGCGCCCAGTACGCCTCGGGGTCCTGCTCGGCGCGCGCGTACACCTCGCGGTCGCGCACCAGCGCCTGCGCCGCGAAGCCGGGCGGCGGCGCGAAGGAGCGGTCTTCGGTGAGCAGGCTGTCGAGCGTCTGTTCCGCAGCGGACATCGGTGTGTCTCCCTGGCGCGGGCGCGGTGGCGAATGATCGTTCGTTCGGGTGCGAAGCGAGGCCGGGATGATGCGGCCCGCCGCGCGAACGCCGCAAGTCCCTCGCCGAACCCGTCGAAGCCGCCGATCCGGCCGGCACGGACGGTTCATCCTGCGCTACCCACAAGGGAGATCCTGCGCTACCTACAAGGGAGATCGTGCGCTACCTCAAAGGGAGATCGTGCGCGACTCACTAGGGAGATGTCATTCTGAAGGAGCCGCCGCGCCCGTGCCGCGTCCACGAAGGATTTTGGCGGCGACTGAAGAATCCATACTCGACGCGCGAGCGATAAGAAGCGGCTCGCGGAGACCGAGACCCCGCCATCACCCCTGAATCGGCCGAACACACGCCCAAGCCTCCGCCCGGCAATCCGCAGCTCCCCCGTTCGCCTGCAGTCCGGGAGAAGCGGCCGGGAGATGAGGGGCGTTGACCCCGCCTCGCGCCCGAAGCATGTTGCAACGCGCATCGGGTTTCCACTCCTCCCCCCGGACAGCCCCCCTGATGTCCGACGACGCACCGATCAGCCATCCCCCCGAGTTCCGCCGCCTGTGCGACGACGCGATCGCGCGGTTGCGCGCGCTGGCCGCCGCGGAGTCGATGGAGCGCGGCCGGATGATCCCCGAGATCCGCGCGCTCCTCTCACGCATAGACGAGTGGATCGAGGAGCGCGACATCACCATGCCCGGCTTCGCGCGCGAGCAGGGGCTGCTGATCGACGCCGCCTCGGCGCTCCAGGCCATCGACATGGACCGCGGCGGCCCGCACGTCCCCCGCTTCGTGGACCGCGCCGTCGCCGACATCCAGCGCGTGGCTGGCTGACGCACCCGCCGCCCGATCAGGCACCGATCCCCAAACGCCGTTTTGCGCCCGCTGGATACCTCCGCGGCCGTCGATCGCACGCAAAGTTCACGGTGGCGTAACTTCAAATACCGCATCCACTTCGTTGCCCTCTGGATAGCCGATGCAAGGATGTTGCGGCCACGAGACTCTGGCGCGGCCTGTAAACACCGACTATCATGCCCCGCACTCAATCGAAAACTCACAGGGCGCCTCGCTGAACCGCGGAATGCGCGCGCGCCCGTCCATTCCGGCACTCACCGCCAGAGGAGACCCGTCCCGAACCCTCGCAGTTTTCCCCAGCAGCACCGGGAAGTACCCGCACGCACCGCCCCCGGAAACCCGTCCGGGACTCCACGAGAAACGGCAAACCCGGCGAAAGCCGGTGACGCAAAGCTTCGAGCCTACCGCGAGCGTTCCGCGCGCCCCGCCACGGCAGTCGAGCCGCCGATGAGTACCAAGGCCATGCCGCAAACCCTGAAGTACCCCAGCATCCGTGTGTCCCTGCGCGCCCTCGCCGGCGCCGCCGCGCTCTGCACCGTGCTCGCCGCGCCCGCCGCCGCGCAGCAGATGGCGCTGCTCGCGTCGTTCCCGCTGGCCGGCCGCGAGGCCCGCAGCAGCACCGACGTGCTCCGCGAGCGCAACCTGCTGATCCCCGTGCAGGGGATCACGGCCAGGCAGCTCCACGACACCTACAACGACGCCCGCTCCGGCGGCCGCGTGCACGACGCCATCGACATCCACGCGCCGCGCGGCACGCCCGTGCTGGCCGCGAACGACGGCATGGTGATCAAGCTGCACTCCGGCGCCCGCGGCGGCACCTCGCTCTACCAGCTCGACACCGACGGCCGCACGCGCTACTACTACGCCCACCTCACGGCCTATGCCGACGGGATCCACGAGGGCGTGCCGGTGCGCAAGGGCCAGGTGATCGGCTACGTGGGCGACACCGGCAACGCGCAGCCGGGCGACTACCACCTGCACTTCTCCATCGCCATCCTGAGCAATGCCTCGCGGTGGTGGGGCGGCACCAACCTGAACCCCTACGACGTGCTGCACGACCAGTAGGGTTCTCCGCGGTCGGATCGGAAGTGACGAGGGCCTCTCCATTCGCGGAGGGGCCCTTCGCGTTTGAACGAGATTCGAACGACGAGTTCGGGCGTGTCCCTCCGCTGCGCTCCGGGCCGGGCTGCGCGCTGCGTAGGGCACGATACCGCCGTGCCCAACGCAGCCGGGCCCACGGCGCCCCGCCCCAACTCCGCTGTCATCGGAGAGATTGGTGCGGCGGGCCGCCGCGTTCCCGGCCCTCCGGGCGCGCATCCCTCACGCGTCGGCGCCATAAGTCGAATTCTCCGTTGCGGTTACCCTCGCGCTTCTACCTCCCCCAGTCGGTTTTGGGGGAGGTCGGATTTTGGCGGACAGCCGTATCGTCCGCCAAATTCCGGGTGGGGGCCCACCGTGCGATTCCGCCCTTCTCCCACAGTCCCGGAGAAGGGGCCGGGGGATGAAGGGTCGGCCGCACCCGCTTGCGCTCCGCCGAAACCGTGGTTATCATCGTCTCGCGTCCTTTCGGGGCGCCGCGGCGAGTTCTGGCGATTGCTCCGCGTTACAAATGTGCTAAAGCGCTCGGGGGCCTCCCGGCGCACATGTCGCCGTGAGGCCCTTTGACATTCCTGGAAGATCCGGCCCGCCCTTACCCGGCGGGCGGCGCGGGCGCTTTGAGAGCGACAGCTTGGCGGGCCCGCGCCAGCAACGGATCGCCGCCTAAAGCGTCGACCAACGGACCCCCGTCCAGCAGCGACGGCGGGTCCTTTTTTCGTTCCGGCAGCGTGCCGGCCGCCACCCCGAGCCTTCGAAGAGGCCAGACCGCCATGAGCACCGTCCTCGAACCCACGCGCGCACCGGCCACGGTGGCGTACACGTTCACCAGCGAGAGCGTGTCGGAGGGGCACCCCGACAAGGTGTGCGACACCATCGCCGACAGCATCCTCGACGCGCACCTGGCGCTCGACCCGGCCAGCCGCGTGGCGTGCGAGGTGCTGGTGAAGGGCCATCGCGTGGTGCTCGCGGGCGAGATCACCAGCAGCGCCGTGATCGACTACCCGGCGCTGGTGAAGCAGGTGGTGGAGGAGATCGGCTACGTGGACGCCGACCAGGACTTCCGTCCCGACAACCTCGAGATCCACGTCTTCCTGAGCGCGCAGGCCGCCGAGATCGCCCAGGGCGTGGACGCCGACACCTCGCTGAGCGGCGAGCAGGGCGCCGGCGACCAGGGGATCATGTTCGGCTACGCCACCGACGAGACCGAGGAGCTGATGCCGCTCCCCATCCTCCTGTCGCACAAGCTGGCCCGCTCGCTGGCCGAGCACCGGCGGAGCGGCAGCGCCGCCTGGCTGCGCCCCGATGCGAAGACGCAGGTGAGCGTGCGCTATGAGAACGGCGTGCCCGTGGCCGTCACCGACGTGCTGGTGAGCACCCAGCACTCGGCCGACGTGGACCGCGAGACCATCCGCCAGTTCGTGGCGCTCAACGTGGTTCCCGAGGCGCTGGGCAAGTGGTACCGCGACGACATCAACCTGATGGTGAACCCCACCGGCAGCTTCGTGCAGGGCGGCCCCAGCGCCGACGCCGGCGTCACCGGCCGCAAGATCATCGTGGACAGCTACGGCGGCATGGGCCGTCACGGCGGCGGCGCGTTCAGCGGCAAGGACCCCAGCAAGGTGGACCGCAGCGGCGCGTACTTCTGCCGCTTCGTGGCCCGCGAGGTGGTGAAGGCGGGGCTCGCGAAGCGCGCCGAGGTGCAGGTGGCCTACGCCATCGGCGTGGCCGAGCCGGTTTCGGTGAAGGTGGACACCTTCGGCACCGGCGACGAGCGCGCCGCCGAGGAGTTCGTGCGCACGGGCTTCGACTTCCGCCCGGGCGCCATCATCGAGCGGCTCGACCTGCTGCGCCCCATCTACCGGCAGACCACCAACTACGGCCACTTCGGCAAGTCGTGGCTCCCCTGGGAGGCGTGAGGCGAGACGGCCGCCGGATCGATTCCCAAAGGAACCCCTCTCCGCCCGTCGCGGAGAGGGGTTCTTCGTCCCATGCCCCGAAGCCGTCGGTCCGCCCGCCTACGCGCGGCCTTCGGCAGAGGGGCAGCGCGATGCTCAGCCCGGCGCCTGCAGCAGATCGTCGGGCGTCATCAGCATCACGGCCGGATCGGCGGCCACGGCCTCGCGCAACTCAGGTGTGAAGCCGTTGCGCGCGAACAGCAGGTGGACGGGTTCGCCGCCCTTGTAGTACTTCGCCCTGGCGGTGTCACCCCGCAGATCCGCCAGTACGTTGAACCCGGCGGGGTGCTTCCACCACTTGCATTCGCCGGCCACCCGGCGCCCGTCCAGCAGCGTGCCCGCCACGTCGACGTCGTGGTCCGCCGCCCAGATCTTTCCCACCGTCTGCGCGGGCATCCCCAGCCGCTCCTGGCCGTACAGCGCAAGCCATGCACGGCAGATCTCCTCGAAGCGGTCGCCCATGTACTCGTCGAGCTTGGGAAGGATCATACTCTCCCACACCATGTCCGCATGCCCCGACTGCAGCGCCGACACGTTCGGCAGCACGAAACGGAAGTGGAACGTGACGAACGGATCATTCAGATAATACCGCGCGTTTCGGCTACGCTCGGGTGCCGCCACGTCCAGCGAGTGCATGCGCCGCAGCAGCCGCATCGCCTCGAGCCGGTCGATGTAGGGGGTGATGCTGGTGCTCTGCTCGCCCTTCTTCATGACGCGGTTGGTGATCTCGCCGCGTTCGGTGAGGCCATCGGCTACCGCGCGGAGGATCCCGGCGAAACGCGCGGGAGACTGCAACTCCGCCTGCAGAAGCTGCATGGGCTCATCACGCAGTGGCGCGCCATCCTCCAGCACCAGCCTGCACACGTTGGTCGCAATGTCTTCCTCGGGGTCGCACAGCGACAGGTAGTACGGCATCCCGCCCAGGATCCCGTAGACCCGCAGCGCGTCCACCGCTTTCCACCCCGGAAAGAAGCTCGCGGCATCGCGGAACGAGAGCGGATTGATCTCCAGGTCGCACGATTGCCGCCCGTGCAGCGGGTTGCGTTCGTACAGCAACCCTTCCATGAACGCGACGGCCGATCCGCATAGAACCAGCTTCAGCGGCGTACCCGCCCGCCGTACCTCGTCCCAGATCTTCTGGAGGATGGACGGGAGAGCCTTGTTGTCTTCGCACAGATACGGGAACTCGTCGATGGCCACCACCAGCGGTTTTCTGTTGCTGCCGATCCAGTTTCGCAGGTAGGCGAAGATCCCTTCCCAGTCGAGCAGGCTGTTCAACACGGGATCGGCGCCCAGCGCCTGGGCGATGGCACGCTGGAACAGCATCCGCGAATCTCCATCGGTTATACGAGTAGCCTGGAAATAAACGTGGTCGCGCCCCTCCAGAACGCGCTGGAGCAGGGTCGACTTGCCCACCCGGCGACGGCCATAGGTGATGGTAAGAGAGGGTTTCCAGTTATCGAATTGCCCCGAAAGCACCCGGCTTTCCCGATCCCGTCCAATAAACATCGGCACCTCCTTCATCTAAGGTAATTGAAACTACCGTATTTTATTTTACCTTAAACAGCCACTCAGGTCAAGCAACGTAATTGTAATTACGGTATTTGAGATTACCTTTAGCTCGGCCCTCTGGCCTGAGTGGCGCTCACGCCGCAACATGGGTGTGAGATGATCCGTGTCCTCGCGCCCCATTTCATCGATGCCCTTCACGCAATCGCCGCCCAAGCTCGGCAACCAGTGGGACGAAGACCTCGCGCTTCGCTCGCTTCTCGCGCGGCTGCTGCCGGCGGAGGTGCTCGCGGAGGTGGAGCCGTCGCTGCGCGAGATGGGGCGGCTGTCGGCGGAGCTCTATCCCGAGCAGCTGGCCGACCTGCCCAACGAGCCGCGGCTGGTGCAGTGGGACGCGTGGGGCAACCGCGTGGACCGCATCGAGCTGACGCCGCTGTGGCGCACCGCCGAGCGCATCGCCGCCGAGCACGGCGTGGTGGCCACCGCCTACGAGCGCGCGCACGGCCCGCTGTCGCGCGTGCACCAGTTCGCGCTCGCCTACCTCTTCACCCCGTCCACCGACATCTACTCGTGCCCGCTGGCGATGACCGACGGCGCTGCCCGCGCGCTGCTGGACAGCGGCAACGACGAGCTGATCGGCCGCGCGGTGCCGCACCTGACCTCCCGCGACCCGGCCGCGTTCTGGACCAGCGGTCAGTGGATGACGGAGACCATGGGCGGCTCGGACGTGGGCAACTCGGAGACGACGGCGCGGCGGGGGGACGACGGGCTCTGGCGGCTGTACGGGCGCAAGTGGTTCACCTCGGCCGCCACGTCGCAGATGGCGCTGACGCTGGCGCGGCCGGAGGGGAATGCGCCCGGCGGCCGCGGGCTGGCGCTGTTCTACCTGGAGACGCGCGGCGAGGATGGGCGGCTGAACGGCATCCGCATCGACCGGCTGAAGGACAAGCTGGGCACCCGCAAGCTGCCCACGGCCGAGCTGACGCTGGACGGCACCGTCGCTGTTCCCGTGCGCGGGCTGGAAGGCGGCGTCCGCGGCATCGCGCCGATGCTGAACGTGACGCGCACCTGGAACGCGGTGAGCGCGACCGCGCTGATGCGCCGGGCCGTGGCGCTCGCCCGCGCCTATGCGTCGAGGCGGCGCGCGTTCGGCGCCACGCTCGACCGGCTCCCGCTGCACGTGGACACGCTCGCCGGGCTGCAGGCCGAGCTCGAGGGCGCGCTGCACCTCACCTTCCGCGTGGTGGAGCTGCTGGGCCGCGCCGAGGCCGGCGAGCTGGACGATGGCGGCCGCGCGCTGCTGCGCATCCTCACCCCCATCGCCAAGCTGACCACCGCGCGGCAGGGCGTCACGGTCGCCAGCGAGGCGGTGGAGGCGTTCGGCGGCGCGGGCTATGTGGAGAACACCGGCCTGCCCACGCTGCTGCGCGACGCGCAGGTGCTCTCCATCTGGGAGGGGACCACCAACGTCCTCTCGCTCGACGTGCTGCGGGCGATGCAGGATGGGGGCGGGCTCGACCCGCTGGTGGGCGAGGTGGCGCGCTGTGCGAGCGACGTGCGCGACGCGTCGCTGGCCGCGCCGGTACAGGCGGCGCTGCGAGCCGTGGAGCGCGCCGCCGCTTGGCTGCGCGAGGCACGCCACGCCGGCGAGGCCGAGGTGCAGGCAGGCGCCCGCCGCTTCGCGCTCACGCTGGGGCGCGCGCTGGAGGCCACGCTGCTGGCCGGCCACGCGCAGTGGGCGCTGGACCGCGGCGACCCCCGCCCCGCCGCCGCCGCCCGCCGCTTGGCCGCGAACGGCATCGACCTGATCGCCTCCGCCGTCTCCGCGGCCGACGCGCGCCTGCTGGTGACGGAACGCGCGGAGGCGGAGCTTCCGTCATCCCCCGAAGCCGTTGTGGAAGCGCCGGGCGCGGCGGACTGACCGCGCACCCCGACGAAGCCCCCCTGCGCATCTCGGCGAGCGTCCGCACGGAGAAGGCGCTCGGGCGTGCGCCGATCCTCTCTCAAGCGGCCGGTCAGCCCGGCTACTCGTCCTGCGAGAGGATGATGCAGGTGTAGGGGCCGATCCCCACCGGCGCGCTGTGCGGCATGTCGTGCATCGGCCCGCCGTCGGCGCGGGTGTGGAAGCTGGGGGTGTCGGCGTAATCCTCTCCGTATCCCCGCCAGTCGCTGTTCAGCCGGACCTTCCACTCGCCCGCGCGCGGCAGCCCCAGCCGGTATCCGTCGTACGAGCGGTCGGCGAAGTTGAGCACCACCACCACGTCGTCGCGCGGGCCGCCGGCGCTCCAGCGGTGGAAGGCGATCAGCTTGTCGGCGTCGTTCACGTGGTGCACGTGCACGCCCTCTCCGCGCAGGCCCCGCGTCGTGTCCCACCAGTCGCGCCGCAGGCGGATCAGGTCGCGGTAGAGCGCGTGCACGCCGGCGAAGGTCTCCAGCCGCGTCCAGTCGATCGGGTCGTCGTCCTTGAACCAGCGGTCTTCCAGGATCTCCTGCCCCTGGAAGAGCATCGGGACGCCCGGTGAGGTGAACACGAGGGCCGCCGCCAGCGTGGAGCGCTTGCGCGAGTACCAGCTTCCCGCCTGCCCCGGCCAGATCTCCTCGGGCACCCGCGCGTGCCCGTTGGCCACCTCGTCGTGGCTCTCGCTGTAGATCACCCGCTTGAACGCGTCTCCCTCGTAGCGGTGCTCCACGGCGCGGCGCACCGCCTCCATGCTGCGCTGCCAGTCGTTGGTCTCGATCACCGCGCGCCGCACCGGGTGCACGAACTCGCTGTCCCACTGCGTGTCGAAGCCGGCGCCGCCCAGCTCGTGCGCGCGCACGATCCAGCCGTTGCCGCGCAGGTCTTCGGCGATGTGCAGCTTCCACGGCTGGCGCTGGTCGGTGGAGCGGGTGATGGTGCGCATCAGCTCCCACCCGTCGGCCAGGTCGTGCGCGCGGTCGTCGTTGTTGCCGTTCACGTTGCGGATGTAGGCCGTGGCGTCCCAGCGCAGCCCGTCGAAGCGGAACTCCTCGAGCCAGCGCATGGCGTTGTCGTGGATGAAGCGGCGCACCTCCTCGCGCCCGTAGTCGGGCCGGGTGTGCCCCCACGGCGTGGGCGAGCGCTGGTCGTTGTAGAAGTAGATGCCGCCGCCCTCGCCGCCCGGCGCCCACCCGTCGAAGCGCCACAGGTCGAGGTCGCTGGGGCCGAAGTGGTTGTAGACCACGTCGAACACCACCGCGATCCCCCGCTCGTGCGCCGCCCGCACCAGCCGCTTGAGCGCCGCCGGGCCGCCGTAGGCGCTCTCGATGGCGAAGATGTCGGCGGGGTTGTAGCCCCACGAGAAGTCGCCCGCGAACTCCACCGAGGGCATGATCTCGATGCAGTTGACGCCCAGGTCGGCCAGGTAGGGGAGCCGCGCGACCACGCTGTCGAACGTCCCCGGCCGCCCGCCGTTCTCGGGGTCGTTGAAGGTGCCCACGTGCAGCTCGTAGATCACCAGCTCGTTCCACTGCGGCGTGGCGTAGGGCGCGTCGCCCCAGTCGAACGCCGGGTCCACCACCACGCAGTTGCGGCCGGTCAGCCCGATCTCGCCGGCGTACGGGTCGCGGCGGCGCAGCACGTCGCCCTGCGCCGTGTGCACGTCGAACTTGTACTCGTCCCCCGCCTTCACCCCCTCCACGTCGGCCGACCAGCAGCCGTTCCCCTCGCTGGCCAGCGGCGTCGCGTCTCCCGAAAACCCGTTCCAGCTCCCCGCCACCGAAACGCCCGCCGCGTTCGGCGCCCACACGCGAAACGCCACGCCGGCGCCCACATCGTCCGCGTAGACGATTGCGCCCATCCCGGCGTGCCGCGACGGGCGCGGCGCGGCGCCCGCATCGAGCGCCGGAGCGGAGGCGAAGGGCGCGTCGGCCGGGGGTGCGGCAGCGTCGAGGTTGCTCATCGGCACAGTGTTCGAGAGCTTTTAATGCGCCGAAAAGCGCGGCGTTGCCGCATGATACGGCGCCCCGGCGTGGCGGTTGTGCCGCAGTGGGGCACACACGACGCAGGCGCGAAGAGCGTGCCGCCGTCGCCCTGGCCGCGCGATGTGGCGGTGGCTGCGGGGGATGCGATGTCTCTTGGGGTGCGGACGTTTTCAGGCACGACGGCTGCCTGGAGTGGGTTCACCATCTCCGGCGGCACCGCTCCGCCGATCCGCCCCTTCCTATCTCTCCGGAGGACCCATGCGTGCACGAATGCTCTCCCTGACCCTGCTGGCGGCGGTGGCCGCCTGCTCGGGGCCGGACCTGACCGCTGCCGGCGGCGAGCCCGGCCCGCAGCGCCGCGCCGCCGCGGTGCCCGCTCCCGCCTGCGTCCTGTTCAACGTGCCGGCGCTGGGCGCGGTGTTCGGCGCACCGGTGGGAACGCCGCCGGGCGCGGTGATCTGGGTGGAAAGCGCGATCAACGTGTCGGTGAACCCGTTCCGCACCACCGGCGGTCCCTTCATCTACAACTGGATGCGCATCGAGAACGCACCCGCGGTGTTCACTCTGGGTGCGGGGAAGACCGGGCACACCAACAACATCAATGCCGGGTTCGACTTCACCGGGTTGGGCTTCCCGGTGAAGCGGGTCGAGTTCGTGTGGCTGAACCTGGGCGGCTACGAGAACCTGTCGATCAACGGCAGTCCCCACTTCGTGGGCCAGCTCAGCGCGCCACCGCCAGCGATCGCCGGGGTGGCGGTCGCCACGGCTTGGGCGCCCGTGGCCGGCGGCAAGCAGGGCCGCACCACGCTCACCGGCGCCATCACCAAGATCCAGGTGGGAGGCCAGGAAGAGTGGCTCGACACCGTCTGCGCGTATCCCTGAATTCAGCTTCGCGTCCCCTGGCACCGTAGCGAGGCTTGCGTGTCGAAACCGTGGGCGGCCGGAGGGTTCTCCTCCGGCCGCCCACGACCTTTTTCTCCGCGGCAACCGCTGGACACGATCGCCGCTTTTGCTCCTCCGGCGACGCACTCATCAGGGTGTTTCGACGTGAGCATCGACGGAGCGATCGTTTAGTGCCGATGGAGAAGGATCGGGCGCCGGACGCCAAACGTTTGGGGCGGGGCGGACTCAAACCGGGTCTGCCGCGACCCACCGGAAGACGAAGGAGGAAGCTTTCAACCCCCTGCAGCATCCTCACAACCCGTTGTTGATTAATACGATACGATACCCGCAGCTCCCCTGGGTCGGTGGGGGCACGTGGGGTGCCCTGCCGTGCAGCGTCGGCGCGGGGCAATTCTGCCTCCGCCGGCCTCTGATTTTATAGCAGCCGAGGACCTGATGGATATTCGAGTGTTCTTCGTGGCCCTTGCCGCCGTGGCGGTGGGGGCATGCAGCCGCAGCGGGCCGCCGCTCACCGGCACGGAATCCACGGCGCGTGGCCCGCGGGCCGCCGTGACGTCGGCGTGCGTGTCGTTCAGCGGGCCGGGCGCGGGCACCACCTTCGGCTCCTCGGCCACCAGCCCGTCGGGGAGCCTGGCGTGGTCGGAGGGGGGGATCGCGGTGTCTACCGAGAGCTTCCGCCAGGGCTCGGGCGCCGAAGCGTACAACCTGCTGCGCACCGAGTACCCACCCGCGGGCTTCGCGCTGTCGAGCGAGACCACGGCGCGGGCCAACAACATCAACGCCGGGTTCGACTTCGGCCGCCTGCCATTCGTGGCGCGCAGCGTCCGCTTCCACTTCCTGCACCGGGGCGGCGTGGAGAACCTGAGCGTGAACGGCAGCCCCCTGGCGGTGGGCGCGCTCACCGCCCCGCCGGCGTCGCTGGGCGGCGTGTCGGTGCGGGCCGAGTGGGCGCCGGTGCGCGGCGGCGCGCAGGGCACCATCACCCTCTCGGGCCGGGCGATCGGCAAGCTGGTGGTGGGCGGCGAAGAGCTGTGGCTCGACGACGTGTGCGCCTACGCCTGAGCGCTGGCCCGAGTCCGGCAACAAACAGCCTCACCCAGAGGAACGGAGGACCAGAGGACCGTAGACGGCACGTTCGTGGCCGTCCCTGGTGCCCTGGTCCTCTGGTTCCTCTGGGTGAGGTCGTTCGGTCGACCGTCGCGCCCACCGTTCCAGCATTCGGGCTGGATCGACGCTCAGTTCAGCGAGGAGTCAGGCACGCCGGGGGGTGCCGCCATGCTCACGGCGAACTGGGTCTCGTGCGGATCCAGGCCCTGCACCGTCACCACGAAGCGGTACACGCCGGGGTGGGGGAACTGCATCCCCACCAGCGTGAACACCTGGTTGGCGGTGCTGAACTCGCCGGGGGGCACGATGGGCGGGTTGATCTCGCCGCTGGCGGCGAACAGCACGGCGTCGGCCTCGTCCATCATGGTCACGTGCACGGGAAAGCTGCGGCCGCCGTCGGTGAACTCGGCCTGCACGCGGAAGGCGAACACCATGCGCGGGTGAACCACCGGGAACTCGGCCGCGGCGATGCGGTCGAACACGCCCAGCACGTTCAGCTTGCCTTCCTGCGAGATGTTGGCCTCGTCGGCCAGGAACGCCATCGGAATTCTCATCGTGTGCCTTCCCCCGGCCGTGCCGGGCAGTCGTCGCTCCCCTTGCGCACCCACATCCGCCCGATCGCCACGGTGTCGGGCACCGAGTCGGGGTCCATCCGTGCTGGCGTCCACCCCTTCGTGGCCGCCGTGTCCAGCCCAAAGCTGATCCCCGGCTCGTTGGGGAACCACACGGCCACCTGCCCCTCGCCCGCGCCGGTGCACATCCGCCCCAGGCGCGTCCTCATCTCCCCCACCTGCGAGCCCACTCCCGCGCCCGAGGCGGTCTTCATCCCCGGCTGGTCGATCACGATGCGCTGCACCGTGCCGCCGGCCGCCACCGCCACCACGCGGTGTCCGGCGGGCATCACCACCATCCCCGCCTCCGTCGTCCCCTCCGGCCCGCGCCAGGTGCTGTCGCGCGCCTCGGGGCAGGCGGCGCGCAGCGCGTCCACCGGCATCCCCACGCGCACGGGGCCCAGGCCGTAGCGCGTGACCACCACGTCGCCCGCGTTGCCGCACCCGCCCACGGTCACCTCGCTCTGGGGGCGGATGCGCACCGTGTCCTGCGCCGGCGGGGCCAGCGGCGTGCCGTCGCGCTTCACCAGCGTGGCGCGCACCAGGAAGCGCGTCACGGTGTCCGTCGTCGCGGCGGGGGTCCGCGGCTTCGGCCTGGGCGCGGGCGGCTGGCCGGGGGCGGGGGGCGCGGCCGGCGGCGCGGGGGCCGGCGGCGTGCGGATGGCCTGCCGGATCTCCAGCGTTTGCCCGGCGGCCACGGTGCCCACGCCGAAGCGCAGCCGCGTGCCGCCCGCCTCCGCCGTCGCCTCCGGGTGCGCGGCGGCCGACGAGTCGACCGGCGCGGCCAGCGGCGCCTGCACGAACAGGTCGAGCATCGCGTCGCTCACCGCGACGGTGCCGGCGTTCTGGATGGTGACCAGCACCGTGTCCTGGTCGTTCCAGGGCGGCTGGTCGGGCACGCGCAGGGTCACCTCCACCGTGGCCGCGGCGGGCTGCCGCGCCGCCGGCGGCTGCCCCTGCGGCGGCGGCTGCGCGCGGTCGCGGCAGGCGCCCAGCGCCAGCGTCGCGCACGCCGCCATCGTCATCGCCCCCAACGCCCTTCCCCTCGTCGTCCGCATCCGTATCCCGTCCGCCGTGCCGCGCGACGTCACGAGCCCGGGCGAGCCCCGGTTTTGCGTGCGCCGCCACGGGCTCTATTTTGTCGCCCCTCCGGCGCCCGCGACAGGGCGCGGCACCCCAGACACCCGTGTCCACGCGCATGGCCGAGCAACCGAACGAGCAACGCGGCAGGGAAAACCCCACGCTGAACCGCGCCGCGCGCATGGGCACCGCCACCGAGGACGAACGCCTGCTGGAGTCGCCGGCGGTACAGCCCGGGGGCCCGGCGGCGGGGTTCACCAGCACCGACCCGTGGCGCGTCTTCCGCATCATGGGCGAGTTCGTGGAGGGCTTCGACGCCCTCGCCAGCATCGGCCCGGCGGTCACCATCTTCGGCTCGGCGCGGGTGGCGCCCGACCACGAGCAGTATGCCACGGCGCGCGAGACGGCGCGGCTGCTGGGCGAGGCGGGCTTCAGCATCATCACCGGCGGCGGGCCGGGGATCATGGAGGCGGCCAACCGCGGCGCGCGCGACGCGGGGGCGCTGTCCATCGGCTGCAACATCGAGCTGCCCTTCGAGCAGCACATCAACGACTACGTGGACGTGGCCATCAACTTCCGCTACTTCTTCGTGCGGAAGACGATGTTCGTGAAGTATGCCGAGGCGTTCGTGATCTTCCCCGGCGGCTTCGGCACTCTGGACGAGCTCACCGAGGCGCTCACGCTGATCCAGACCGGCAAGGTGCGCAACTTCCCCGTGGTGCTGTACGGCAGCGGCTACTGGAAGGGCTTCCTCGACTGGATCCGCGGCACGCTGCTGGACGAGGGGAAGATCTCGCCCAAGGACCTGGAGCTGATGGAGCTGGCCGATACGCCCGAAGACGTGCACCGCATCATCATGGCGCACAGCGGCAACGTGCTGGAGGGGGTGGAGCGAACGCCGGTGCCCCAGTATCCCCAGCGCCACGGCCTGGTGCGCAACTCCGCGCCCAGGTCGCCAGTGGAGGAAGAGCCGGCGGCGACGGACCCGGATTCGCCGGCGGCACCGCATAAGGCAGACGCGCAGTAGTGGATTGGGGACGGGCGGGGCATTCACTACCCGGTTCCAGCGGACCCCCTACCCGGACGACCCCGACGACTTGAGACGGAGAGCGAACGTGGCAAAATTAGCGAAGGCGGGATGGTTCACGACGCCGATGGTTTTTATCGTGGTAGGATTGAGCTTGAGTGTATTCGGATCAGTTGCTCGCCTATCTGGACAATCCGGAAGCGTTCAAGGCGACGTTTATCTCGCAACACAGGGTGGAGAGGTCCGAAAGTTTGCGGCGACGCGAGTATATCTTGTGCCACTATCCGTTGCTCCTGACCTCGCTCATCCGGCGTGTGCCAAACCGGACGTTGTACTCCATGCGCTGGAAGGTCAAAGGTCCAGCTCAACCGGTATGAACGCTCATTTCGCGTTCACGGATGTTCCATCTGGCCGGTATCTGCTGTACGCCGATATTCCGATGCGGTACTTCTGGCTCGTTCCGGTGCGGGTTACGTCCTCCAGCATCTCACTGGATCTGGACAACACCAACGTCACGCTCGTCGAAGCCAACAAAGAGGATGAGATCGCGAACGCCGTGTGCGTGATTGCTGCCGCCACGTCCGGATCTCAGTAAGCCACCAAGCGCCGCTGACCGAGAAGCCTGGGCCGCGGCCCGCGCGGCCCCGACGATTGACGCTGGTGAAGAAAATCACACGAACGCAGGCGGACTGAGACGATGGCGCAGAGCAAGTACCTGAGTGGCAAGCGGATCGAGCCGAAGAAGATCGGCGCGGGGCTGTCGGTGACCGACCTGGTGGACGGGACGTTCCAGGCGTACAACGCGGCCCGGCTGCGCGAGGGCTGCCATCTTCTCACGCGGAAGATGCTGGACGACGACGTCACCATCGGGCTGACGATGACGGGGGCGCTCACCCCGGCGGGGTTGGGGATGAGCAGCGTGATCCCGCTGATCGAGGCGGGGTTCGTGGACTGGATCATCTCCACCGGCGCCAACCTCTACCACGACACGCACTTCGGCATCGGGCTGGAGCTGCGGCAGGGGAGCGCGCAGATCAGCGACACGGTGCTGCGCGAGGAGGAGGTCGTGCGCATCTACGACATCTTCTTCGACTACTCGGTGCTGCTCGACACCGACGCCTTCTTCCGGCAGATCATCACCGCCGACGAGTTCCAGCGGCCGATGTCCACCGCCGAGTTCCACTACCTGTGCGGGAAGTACGTCGCCGCGCGCGAGGAGGAGCTGGGGATCGGGCGCAAGAGCCTGCTGGCGGCCGCGTACGAGCACGCCGTGCCCATCTACACCTCGTCGCCGGGCGACTCGTCCATCGGGATGAACGTGGCCGCCAAGGCGCTGCAGGGGAACAAGCTGATGTTCGACGTCAACGCCGACGTCAACGAGACGGCGTCCATCGTGCTGGACGCCAAGCGCTCGGGCGGCAAGAGCGCCATCTGGATCCTGGGCGGCGGCAGCCCCAAGAACTTCGCGCTGCAGACCGAGCCGCAGATCCAGGAGGTGATGGGGATCGACGAGCGCGGGCACGACTACTTCCTGCAGATC
>Ga0247773_1000475_pt1 | contig 16692 bp, 14 predicted proteins | sample UWRJL092311B6_FD_179934 | JGI IMG/M metagenome (GOLD analysis project Ga0247773, IMG submission 179934) | Plant litter microbial communities from Arlington Agricultural Research Station in Wisconsin, United States - UWRJ-L092-311B-6 | ecosystem: Environmental > Terrestrial > Plant litter >...
GTCGGGGTGGGGGTCCGGACGGCGGGCCGTGACCGGGGCGGGGGTGCGGCGTAGCGGTCGAGCCGGAACGGGGCCAGGTCCATCGCCGGGGCGCTGCCGTCCAGCAGCTGCGCGACCAGCTGCCCGCTGGCCGGTGCCAGCCCCATGCCGCTGTGGCCGTGGCCGGTGGCCACCGTGACGTTGTCGTGAGACGGTGCCCGGCCCAGGTAGGGCAGGCTGTCCGGGGTGCACGGCCGCAGGCCGGCCCACACCTGCACCGTCTCGGTGCGCCGCATCGCCGGCAGGTGCTCGTGCACGGTGCGCAGCACCCGGTCGACCCGGCGACGCGAGACCGAGGTGTCCATCCCGGTCAGCGTCAGGTCGGCGCCGTAGCGCAGCTCGTCCGCCCAGGGTCGCACCGCCACCGTGCCCTCCATCAGCAGCACCGGCCCGCGCGGTCCGTTGTCGGGCCGGCGCACCGTGACGGTGTAGCCCCGGACCGGTTGCAGCTGTAGGTCCAGCCCCAGCATCCGCGCCAGCGGCTCCGACCAGCTGCCGGCCGCCACCACGATCTCGCGCGGGCGGAAGTCACCGGCGCTGGTGCGCAGGCCGCTGACCCGGCGGCCGGTGACCTCGAAGCCCTCGACCGCGCAGTTCTCCACCAGCTCGACCCCGCTGCCGGTCAGCGTCCGGGCCAGCGAGTGCAGGAAGTGCGGCACCCGCAGGAAGCCGCCGCCCTCGTTGTACAGCGCGCCGGCGATGGCGAACTCGGCGTCGGGCTCCAGCTCCCGCAGCTCGTCCGGCGCCAGCTCGCGCAGCCGGATCCCGTTGGCGACCGCCCGGGGCAGCGCCTGCCTGGCCCGTTCGAATGCCTCGGCCGACTGGTAGGCCTGCACCACGCCCGCCGGGGTGAAATCCGCCTGCTCGCCGCTCGGCAGCTCCCCCAGGATCTGCAGGCTGCGCCGCTTGAGCTCGATCATCGCCGCGGCGCTGCGCCGGACCTGCTCCGGGCTGCCGTCGCGGTGCAGGTGCCATAGCCAGCGCAACCGCCGGCGATCCAGGCTCGGCGGCAGCGCCAGGCGGTCGTCGGGCAACAGCAGCGAGCGCAACCCGTGCCGCAACCCGGCATGAGCGGCCATCGGAACGCCGCCGTTGGCCACGAAGCCGGTGTTGCCGTACGAGCAGGCGGCCGGATTGCCGATCACGCCGCGCTCCAGCACCGTCACGGTGTGCCCGGCCCGCCGCAGGAAGTAGGCGCACCACAATCCCGCGACGCCACCGCCGATCACCAGCACGTCCGGCTCGTCGGCACGAACCGACGAGCCGGACGCGGCTGTCACGGGCGGATCGGGCAGCACCGGACTACAGCGTCACCAGGTGGAAGGTGAACGGCAGGTTCACCACCACCCGTTCCCAGATCTCGGCCTTGATCGCTACCCCGGGCTCGACGAAGGTGCCCGGCGGCGGCTCGGCGAACTCGATCGTCGACCGGCCCGCGTCGAAGAGCTGCGCGCCGTGGCCGAAGTCGCCGACCAGGGCGGTGCCCGGCTGCACCAACCGGGTCCGGACGATGAAGACCCCGTTCTCCTCCAGGGTCTGCATCAGCCGCCCGGTCTCGAGGTAGTGGTAGTAGTCGACCGGGTTCATCACCACCCCGTCAGCGGTGCAGCCCATCTGCTCGGTCGCGTCGCAGGCGGCCAGCAGCCCCGAGCCGAACGGGGCCTGTGCCGTCAGCCGGGCGATCTGCGGCAGGGTGAGCAGGCCGCCGTCCATGGTCAGCAGGGTGTGGTTCTCGGCGGTGCCCAGCCGCATGATCAGCCGGGCATTGAGGAAGGACTCGAACGCCACCGGGTCCTCGGCCAGCCCGGCCGGCAACTGCACCCACGCGGTGGTGGTGTGCAGCTCCGGGATCGGCGAGGAGTGGAAGTGGTTTGCCAGCTCCCGGCGCTCCTCGCCGTGCAGCACCTCCGGGTCGTCCGGCTGCCCGGCCGTCTCGTGCCAGTACGCCTGGCGCTGCTGCTGGTTGAGGTACACCACGTTCTTGAGCAGGTACCGGGTGGGCCGGCGAGGCTTGCGCCGGGTGCTGCCCAGCGAGGCCGTGATCGTGTAGTCCAGCTCGACCCGGGCGTCCCGGCCGTCGCGCTGGTAGGCCTCGACGAACTGGCGGCCGGCCGAGACCTGGGTGGGCTCGGTGATCACGGTGGAGCTGGCTTCGGTGACGCTCATGCGGTCCTTTCCTTCTCCGATCCCCGGCCCGGGTCAGGCCGGCTTGCGGGCGACGAAGATCCCCCAGCCGAACTCGCCACGGTCGATCGCGTGCTCGATCTCGCCGCAGGACTCGGCGAAGCCCAGCATCCATTCGCGCGCGGCCGGGTCGTCGGTCTCGGCGGCCCGCTCGGTGGCCGCCTTGCCGATCACCCGGTAGGTCTGGCGGATCTGGGGCTCGAGGTTGCGGGCGTGGGTGACCACGAAGCCGGCCTCCTCCAGCGCCTGCTGGTAGCCCATGTAGGAGTAGCCGTTGTTCCAGCGCACCCGGTCGTAGACGTGCTTGCGGCCCCGCTCGCTGATGTCGGTCTTGGGCTGCAGGAAGTCCGAGAACGCGAACACGCCGCCGGGCTGCAGCACCCGGAACACCTCGGAGTGGGTCTTGGGCTTGTCCGGGATCAGGCACAGCGAGTCCTGGCTGACCACGTGGGTGAAGGTGTTGTCCTCGTACGGCATCGCGGTGGCCGAGCCGTGGGTGAAGTTGACGTTCAGGTCGGCCTTGTCACCGGTCAACTGCTCGCGGGCGAAGTTGATCCGCTCGATCGACAGGTCCAGGCCCTCGCCGCGGCAGCCGAACCGGCCGGTCAGGTACATCAGGAACGGCCCGCACCCGCAGCCGACGTCCAGCACGTAGGACGAGGCGTTGATGCCGGCCTCGGTGGCCACCACGTCCGAGGTGCGCTCGGCGGCGGCCTGGTAGTCGTGGTCGTCGTCGCCGTCGAAGTAGCCGGTGTGCAGCACGCCGGAGCTGTCCCAGAAGTTCAGGTAGGTCGAGGTGGTCTGGTCGAAGAAGCTCTCGACGTCCTGCTCGGTGAAGGACTGGGTGGTCATGGTCTTCCTTTCGGTGAACGTGCGTGCTTTGCGGGTGCGGAACGTGCGGACGGACTGTCGAAGGTGGGTCAGGTGAAGGTGTCGGATGCGGTACCGGTCAGGTGTGGCAGCTCCGGTCCGACCGCGCCGGCGCCGCCGTCGATCAGGTGCACGGTGCCGGTGACGAAGGATGCCCGCTCACTGGCCAGGAACGCGGCCACCGCGCCGATCTCGTCCGGCCGGGCCAGCCGGCCGAGTGCGCTGTGCGCGCCGATCGCGGCCAGCCTGGCCTCGTACTCGCTGTCGTCGGCGGCCAGCCGGGCCGCGGCCCGCTCGACCGGCGGGGTCCGCACGGTGCCCGGTGCCAGCACGTTGACCGTGATGCCGGCCGGGCCCAGGTCGGCGGCCAGCCCCTGGGCGAAGCGCACCAGGGCGGCCCGGGTGATGCCGGACAGCACCAGGGGCGCGATCGGCTCGACCGCGGTCTCGGACGCCACGAACAGCAGCCGTCCCCAGCCGGCCGCGCGCAGGTGGCCGACCGCGGCCAGCGCCAGGTTGATCGCCGGGTAGAGCACCCGGTCCACCGCCGCCTGGTAGTCGGACAGCTCGAAGCGCGAGGCGGGGCCGATCGGCGGGCTGCTGCCGCTGATCAGCACGACGTGCAGCGCGCCGAACTCGGCCGCCACCTCGTCCACCCAGCGCCGGGCGGCGTCGGGGTCGGTCAGGTCGAGGCTGGTGCCGGTGATCCGGCCGGTGGCCACCTCGCGCAGCCCCTGGACGGCGGCCCGCAACCGGTCGGCGTCCCGGCCGGCGATCGCCACGTGGGCGCCCTCGCGAGCCAGTTCGGTCGCTACCGCCAGGCCGATCCCGCTCGAGCCGCCCGCGACCAGCGCGACCTTGCCCTCAAGACCCAGATCCAACGGTCCCGTCCTCCATAGCTGGCTCGACGGGAACGACCGGAGCGGCCGCGGGCCGGGCGGTCGCTGCCTGGGCCGTAACGGTCGCGGGAACTGTCACCGGCCGCGCCGGCCGCCGGAGGCCGCCGGTGCTGCGGTAGCCGTAGCGCGCGGCCATCGGCCAGGCCACCACCAGGGTGGCCAGCCGGGCCGGCCACGGCAGTCCCTTGCGCCACGAGTCGTCCTTCGGGCGGATCACCGTCTCGCCGTGGCGGAACCGGTCCGGGTTGCCGGTCACGGTGTGGTTGGTGTGCAGCGAGACGGTCTGGCCGTGCACCGGGTTGCCGGCCGGATCGGCGCCGCACATCCGCAGCAGGGTGTCGACGGTGCCGGCCGGATCGGCGATGAAGTCCTCGTAGCGCAGCAGCATCGACTGCTGCGGGTACCGGCGCAGGATCGCCCGGGAGGCGATGTTGAAGGCCCGCCAGTACGCGGTGTTCTTGCTCGCCGACATCGTGTAGACGTAGTCCTTGGGCGTCCGCCACGAGTTCGACACCGCCATCGGGTCGCGGACCAGGTGCACGAACACCGTCCGGATGCCGGGTAACCGGGGCAGCACGGCCGCCTCGCCCGGGATCTTGGTGGTGTCGACCAGCACCCGGGAGCCGGTGCGTTCGGCGACCGCCCGGTAGACCGACGTCATGAGTTCGGCGTGCTCGCGCAGCTCGGTGGAGTCGATGCCCTTGCGCATGATCCGCCAGGTGTGCCGGGTCCGCGCCGCCGCGCGCTGGCGGCGGATCACGTTCTCGGCGTGCTCGGCGGGCGTCGCGCCGGCGGGCCGACCGACCGGCAGGATCTCCGACCACACCGGGCATTCGGGCAGGGTGGCGCCGCAGCCGCACAGGTTGTTCACCCCGAGGCCCGAGGAGTTCTTCCACAGGAAGTGGATCTCGCCGACGTGGAAGAAGCCCGGGGCCTCGTTGAGGACGTTGCCGAGGATGGTGCTGCCGTTGCGGCACCATCCGGTGATGCACAGGACGGTGAGGTCCTTCTCCACTGGCTGATCCATCCCGGCCACTCAGGCCACCGTCACGGGCTGGTCGCTCGGCTCGGCGATCAGCAGGGCCATCACCGCGGACACCCCGGCGCAGCACGCGCCGACCACGAAAACGGCTTCGTATCCCAGGGCACCGGCGATCACGCCGCCCACGGGGCCCCAGACTGCCACGCCCAGGTCCCAGAAAGAGGTATAGGCCCCCAAGGCCGCTCCCTGCTGGCTTTTCTCGGTGCGGTTCATCACCATCAGCGCCAGGGACGGGTGCAGCAGCGAGAACCCGACACCCATCACCAGGCTGCCGACCAGGGCCACCGCCAGGTTCGGGGCGACGGCGATGACCAGCAGCCCGATCGCCTCGCAGACCGCACAGACGATCGCCACCCGGCGCGGGCCGTACTTGTCGGGGAACCGGCCGATGAACAGCCGGGTGCCGGCATAGACCAGGCTGAAGCAGCTGAGCACCACCACGCCCGAGCCGATGCCGCGGTCCTGCAGGTGCAACACCACGAAGGCGGCCAGCGCCGCGTAGCCACCGGCGGCCAGCGCCAGCGCCAGCCCCGGGGTCAGCGCCGGGCGCAGCATCAGTCCGGTCGGCTTGCGCGGTCCGGTCGGACGGGCCGGCGCCGGGGCCGAGCTGATCAGCGCCAACCCCACCAGCGGAGCCAGCACGCACAGCGTCCAGACCGCGGAGTAGCTGATGTTCTGCAGCACCGCGCCGAGGAAGGTGCCGGCCGAGATGCCGCCCCACATGCTCACCCCGTACAGCCCGATCAGCTGGCCGCGCCGGCTGTGCGGCGCCAGCGAGACCACCCAGACCGCCCCGGCGGTGAACAGCGCCGCCTCGCCGACGCCGAGGGCCAGCCGGTCGATCACCAGGCCGGCCAGCCCGATCGGCAGGAAGTAGGCCAGGCCACCGAGTGCCAGGATCACCGCGCCGACCTGCATCACCAGCCGGTTGCCGCGGAAGTCGGCCTGGCCACCGGCCAGCGGCCGGATCAGCAGCGCGGTCAGCGCGGTCGCGGTGACCACCAGGCCGACCAGGAAGTCCGAGGCGTCGTAGCGGTCCCGGACGAAACCGGGCAGTACCGGGATCGCGGCGGTCAGGCCGAGGTAGCCGCAGAACAGGCCGCCGAACGGGCCGACCAGGGCTTTGCGGGGTAGTGCGTCGGTTTCTGCGACTGCGGTCATCGCGACGGCAGCTCCGAAACCGCGCCGGCGCGGTCGACCAGGGCCCGCGCGATCCGACGGACGGCGGTGATCAGGTGGTCGCAGTCGGCGGCCTCCAGGGTGGACGACAGCGCCACGTCGACGGCGTCCTCCAGGTAGCCGGTGGTCACCGGCAGGCCGGCCTTGATCTCCTCGACGCTCTCGCCGGGGAACAGGAACCGCCAGTTCCAGAAGGCCCGGACGTTGGCGTCGCGGGACGAGCCCAGGTTGCGGGCGTCGATGCCCTCGGCGCACAGCGCGTCGGCGAACCACTGGGCCTGGCCGTCGGGCACCCGGAAGATGAAGGCCTCGCCGAGGTAGGCACCGGTCGCGACCGGCTGCCGGATCGAGATGCCCGCCACGTCGGCCAGCGCCTGCGCCACGTAGTCGTAGTTGCGGTGGAAGCAGGCCAGCCGCAACGGCAGCCGGACCAGTTCCGAGCGCAGCAGCGCCGCGCGGATCTCGTCCATCCGCAGGCTGAGCAGCGGCAGCGCGAGGTCGGTGTCCAGCGGATGCGGACCGTCCGGGAAGTGCCGCGCGACCCGCCCCTCGTAGGCGCCGGCCAGCACCACCGCGCGGGCGTAGAGCGCGTCGTCGTTGGTGAGCAGGAAGCCGCCCTCACCGGAGTTCAGCGACTTGTCCGACTGGGTGCTGAACCCGCCGGCCAGGCCGAAGGTGCCCAGCTTGCGGCCGTTGAGTTCGGCGCCGAGCGCCGGCACCGCGTCCTCGAACAGCGGAACGCCCATCTCGGCGGCGAAGTCGGCCAGTGCCTCGGCGTCGGAGGCGAAGCCGCGCATGTGCACCACCATGATGGCCTTGATCTCGGGCGTCCAGCGCCGGCGCAGGTCAGCCAGGTCCAGGTGCAGGTCCTCGGTGACCTCGATCAGCAGCGGCCGGCAGTTGGCCATCACGATGGCGCTCGGGGTGGCGACGAAGGTGAAGCCCGGACAGGCGATCAGCGAGCCGGCCGGGATGCCGGCGGCCATGATGGCCAGCGCCAGGGCGGCCGTTCCGCTGGTGACGGCCAGCGCGTGCCTGGTGCCGAAGTAGTCACAGAGCTCGCGCTCGAATTGCCCGCACTCGGTTTCGGCATAGGTCCGGTAGTCGTAACGGAAAAACAGATGACTGCGAATGGCACGAATGGCGGCTTCCTCGTCCTCGGGCTGGACGAAAACCGCGCCCTTGTCATAGGTGGGCCACGGCGTGTCCCGCACCGGCGCACCGCCATCGATGGCCAACGGAGCCTGCGGATCGTCAGACAGAAGCGGTCGGGCGATGAGTTCTTCGTTGACGGTCAAGCGCTGTACTCCTTTGCGGGTCGGGCATTCCGGGTCGGGGAATGCCCCGCCGGCCGGCGCGGTTCACACAGTTGACGCCAGTGCTATGCGAACGCGAAATCGACCTGCGCGGTGCTGAACTGCCCTGACAACGATTTCGGACAAGAGGTGCGACGTACCTTCATGGCCGTCGCGCTGCTCATGATTGTGGACAACCGGCGGCCGGTCAACGGCTACGCCATTAATGCCTCGTGTCTACGCCGCCTTTATTTGGCGGTCACCGGGGTGATAAATACATGTCTACGGGGTTTTAAGCAGATTTGTCAGTACTGCTCGCAGCCGGACGTGCGCGATCAGCTATCCAACGGACTGCCCGCGAACCGCGCCACCAGGTCGGCGGCGTCGCGGTAGGTCGCCACCGCACCGGCCTCGCGCAGCTCGGCGGCGCTGGTGCCACCGGACTCCAGCCCGACGCAGCGCACCCCCGCCTTGCCGCAGGCGTGCACGTCCCACACCGCGTCGCCGACGAACACTGCCTGTTCCGGCCGCAGCCCGACCTTGTCCAGTGCCACCAGCACGATGTCGGGAGCCGGCTTGCTGCTGTCGGCGTCGGCGGAACCGGTCGCCGCGTCGATCACGTCGTCGAGGTCCAACACCCTGGTGAGGACGTCGAGTTCGGCGCTGCTGGCCGAGCTGGCCAGCACCGTCACCAGTCCCGCGGCATGGCAGTGCCGCACCAGCTCTCGGGCGCCGGGCAGCAGCCGCAGCGCCGGCCAGTAGGCCGAGTACAGCGCGTCGTGGCTTGCGGTCAGCTCTTCGGTCCGGTCGTCGGCCGTCCCGTCGCTGACCTCGTGCACCAGCTGGTCACCGCCCATGCCGATCGCCCGGTGGATGCGGGCCATCGCGACGTCCAGCCCGGCCTGCCGGAAGGCCTGCCACCAGCTCACGGTGTGCAGGTAACTGGTGTCGACCAGGGTGCCGTCGATGTCGAACAGGACTCCGCGTCGCACGCTCATGCCGTTCTCCTCGCTGTCCTGGTCGTGGCCGATTCCATCGTGACCGATGCCCGTCCCGCGACGGCGGGGAGGGTCAGCCGGGGAGAGTCAGCCGGGAAGGTCAGCCGGGAGAGTCAGCCGCGCACCGTCCGCCGGCTGCCGTCCAGCCGGACGGTCATGCCCGTCGCGTCGAGGCGTTCCAGCAGCGGCAGCGCGACCCGTCGGGTGGTGCCCAGGGCCTGACGTGCCTGACTGGCGGTGAACGGCTGGGGCAGCGCCCGGACCGCGGCCGCGGCCCGCTCCAGGGCATCCGGCGCCACCACCAGGTCCGGGGCCAGCCGCAGCACCCGGCCGGTGCGCTCGGCGGCGGCCAGGTCCCGGATCCCGAGGCCGAGCTCGGCCAGCTCGCTGCGCTCCGGCGCGTCGAAGGGGCCGGCCGCCAGCCGCTCGTCGAGTAACCGCAGCGACCGCTCGGCCGCTGCCAGCGCGGTGGGCACGGCACCCGGACGACAGATCCGCCCCCCTTCAGCCCGCAGCCCCAGCGCGGCGACCAGCTCGGGCAGCAACCGGGCATCGGGCAGCCTGTGACCCTCCAGGCCCAGCGCCTGCCGGGCTGCCTCCTCGCTGATCGCCGGTTGCAGCGGGTCGGCGGCGGCGTGCCGGTCGACCGCGGCCAGCAGGGTGTCCTGCCAGCGCTGCCAGGCACCCGGGTCGATCAGCCAGTCGCCACGCACCAGGACGTCGGTGGGGTCGGCGACCGGTACCCCGAGCATCGCCAGCCGAGCCCGGCTGACCGCCGCGCGCCGGCGGACCTGGCCGGCCAGCCCGGTGGCGGTGCCGTCGGCCAGTTCGGCGGCCCGGTCCCGGGCCGCGCCGCGCCTGGTCAGCGGCGGCGGGTCGGCGTCCAGCACCCGGACCCCGGCGGTGATGCTCTGCTCGCCCGGGTCGCGCAGCACCGCCCGGTCGCCGGCCCGCACCGGGATCGGCCGGGCCAGGCTGAGCCGGGCCGTGACCGGCTGATCGGCGCCGTCGCTGTCGCTGTCGCCGAGTAGTCGCAGCCGGACCGGGATGGAGGCCGAGCCGATGTGCAACACCTGCTGGCTGTGCGGCTCGGCCAGCAACGGCTCCAGCGCCACGTCCACGGTGTTGCTCCACCACCAGGCGCCGGGCGTCACCAGGCAGGCGCCGCGCTCGACCTCCTCGCGCCCGATCGAGCGCAGGTTGACCGCCACCCGGGCGACCCCCGTCACCTCGTCGGCCCGGCTGGCCAGTCGCTGCAGGCCGCGGACGGTCACCCGCCGGCCGGCCAGTTCCAGCTCGTCGCCGATCGCGATCCGGCCGGCGCCCAGGGTGCCGGTGACCACCGTGCCGCTACCCCGGATCGTGAAGGCCCGGTCGACCCACAGCCGGACCCGCTCAGCTGGATCCGCCGCCGGCAGGCCGTCGACCAGGTCCTGCAGCGCGGTCCGCAGCTGGTCGAGGCCGGCGCCGGTCTCACCCGAAACCGCCAGCGCTGGGGTCGGGCCCAGGCTCGACCGGGCCACCCGCTGCCGGGCATCGGCCAGCACCGCGGCGGTCTGCTCGGGGCTGGCCAGGTCGCTGCGGGTGACCGCGATCAGGCCGTGCCGGATACCGAGGGCGTCGATGGCGTCCAGGTGCTCCGACGTCTGCCGCCGCCAGCCCTCGTCGGCGGCGATCACCAGCAGCACCGCGGGCACCGGGCCAACCCCGGCCAGCATATTGGTCACGAACCGCTGGTGCCCGGGGACGTCGACGAAGGCCAGCTGTTCGCCGGAGGCCAACGTCGTCCAGGCATATCCCAGGTCGATGGTCATGCCACGGCGGCGCTCCTCGGCCCACCGGTCCGGCTCCATCCCGGTCAGTGCCCGGACCAGCCGGGACTTGCCGTGATCGACGTGGCCGGCGGTGGCGATCACCCGCACGGATCTGCCTCAGCTGGTTGCGGGGCTGTCGTCGCGGCGGCCCGGACGGCGGCGACCAGCGCGTCCTCCTCGGCCTCCTCGACGCAGCGCAGGTCAAGCAGCAACCGGCCGCGTTCCAGCCGGCCGATCACGGCGGGCTCGCCGGCGCGCAGCGGCCCGGCGTAGCGCTCCGGCAGCGCGACCGCCCAGCCGGGCAGCTCCAGCCCGGGCGCACCGCCGCCGCCGACCGCTCCGGCGCTCGGCACCACTTCGGTCTCTTCCAGCACTGCCGCTACCCGCTCGCAGCGGCGGCGCAACTCGTCCGGATCGGCGTGCAGGTAGCGCGCGGTCGGGGTGGCGGGCCCGGTGACGCTGGCCTCCAGCGCCGCCAGCGTCAGCTTGTCGACCCGCAGCGCACGGGCCATCGGGTGCCGGCGCAGCCGCTCGACCAGCTCCGCCGACCCGAACACCAGGCCGGCCTGCGGGCCGCCGAGCAGCTTGTCCCCGCTGCAGGTGACCAGGCCGGCACCGGCCAGCAGGCTGGACGTCACGTCCGGCTCGTCGGGCAGCAGCGGGTCCGGCCGCATCAGGCCGCTGCCGATGTCGGCGACCACCGGCTGTCCCAGGGTGGCAAGCTCGGCCAGGCCCGCACCGGCGGTGAAGCCTTCGATCCGGAAGTTGCTGGGATGGATCTTCAGCACGCAGCCGGTCCGCGGCCCGGTCGCGGCTGCATAGTCGGCGAGGGCGGTGCGGTTGGTGGTGCCGACCTCGCGGATCCGGGCACCGGCCGACTCGATCAGCTCGGGCAGCCGGAAGCCGTCACCGATCTCGACCAGCTCGCCCCGGCTGACCAGCACCTCGCGTCCGGCGGCCAGCGCGGTGACGGCCAGCAGCAGGGCGGCCGCACCGTTGTTGACCACCAGCACCGCCTCGGCGGCCGGCACCGCCTGGGCGAGGGCGGCCAGCACCCCGCGTCCGCGCCGGTCCCGTCGGCCGGTGGCCAGGTCGAACTCGACGTCGAGGTAGCCCGAGGCCCGCCGTACCGCCGTGACCACCGACTCCGACAACCGGGCCCGGCCGAGGTTGGTGTGCAGCACCACGCCGGTGGCGTTCAGCACCGGGGTCAGCGAGCTGGCCGCGGCAGGTAGCCGGGCCAGGGTGGCCGGCACCGCTTCCTCCGGTGCCAGCTCGCCGTCACGGATCAGCTGCTGGACGGCCCGCACGACGGCCTTGACCCGGGCGGCACCGAGCCGGCCGGTCGGTTCGGCCAGTAGCGGGTCGGCCAGCAGCAGGTCGGTCCGGGGCACCAGCCGGCGCGGGTCGGTCACCGGTGCCCCCTTCCGTTCGTGTTCACGTTGGCGGAGGCGGACGGGAATCGAACCCGCCAAGCCGAGGTACTCGACTTCACCGGTTTTGAAGACCGGGAGGGCCACCAGGCACCTGTACGCCTCCGCCCGCCACGCTAGCCGTCCGGGAACTAGCCTGGACAGGGTGACCGGCACTGCCTACCGACTTACCCAGTACGCCCACGGCGGCGGCTGCGCCTGCAAGATCCCGCCGGGCGAGCTGGAGGCGCTGGTGGCCGGCCTGGTCCGGCCCACCTCGGACGGCCTGTTGGTCGGCCTGGACGGCGGTGACGACGCGGCCGCGGTGCGGATCGCCGGCAGCACCGCGGTGCTGAGCACCGCCGACTTCTTCACCCCGGTGGTGGACGACGCCTACGACTTCGGACGGATCGCCGCCGCCAACGCGCTGTCCGACATCTACGCGATGGGCGGCCGGCCGGTGCTGGCCATCAACCTGGTCGGCTGGCCGCGCGACCTGCTGCCGGCCGAGCTGCTGCGCGAGGTGCTGCGGGGCGGCTTCGACGTCGCCGCCGAGGCCGGCTGCCCGGTGGCCGGCGGACACAGCATCGACGATCCCGAGCCGAAGTACGGCATGGCGGTCACCGGGCTGGCCGACCCGTCCCGGCTGTTGCGCAACGACGCCGCTGCCGCGGGCGAGGCGATCACGCTGACCAAGCCGCTCGGGGTCGGGGTGCTGAACAACCGGCACAAGGCCACCGGCGAGGTGTTCGCCCAGGCGATCGCCTCGATGGTGACGCTGAACGCCGAGGCCTGCGCCGGCGCGCTGGCGGCCGGGCTGCGAGCGGCGACCGACGTGACCGGCTTCGGCCTGCTGGGTCACCTGTACAAGATGGCCCGGGCGTCCGGGGTGACCGCGGTGATCGACGCGGCGGCGGTGCCCTACCTCGACGGGGCCCGGCAGGCGCTGGCCGACGGCTTCGTCAGCGGCGGCACCCGGCGCAACCTGGACTGGGTCCGGCCGCACCTGTCGTCGGCTGTCGGCGAGGACGAGTTGCTGCTGCTGGCCGACGCGCAGACCAGCGGCGGCCTGCTACTTGCCGGCGAGATCGCCTCCGGCGGCACGGCCGGGCTGGGCCCGCGGGGTGCGGTGATCGGCGAGTTCGTCCCCCGCCGGGACGCCGTTCTCGAGATCCGCTGACCGCAGCCACCTGAGGTGGCGCAGTGAGGCACCCGCTGCGCGGGACTGCCTGCGGCGGGAGCTGCGTTCAGCCGTCGCGGTCCTTGTCCCTGCGACGGTGCAGCGTTCGCTCGGCGAGTCCGTCGGAGAGCTTGCCCGTCATCGACCTGGCTCGGTCGACGGTCTCGTTACCGAGGCGCCTAGCGGTATCGACGCCCTCCGCTCCCATCCCCAATACCTTGTCCCTCGCCTCTGCTGCCGCTTCCACCCATCGCCTGGCCTCCAGTGCCTGCCGGCTCTGCTGGATCCCGAGCCGACCGTGGAAGTCCGAGACGGTACTCCCGACATCGTTGCTCGCATACACCACATCGCGAGACGTGCTCGGGTGCAGCAGTACCTTCGTGTTGGCTGCACCGGCGGCCGCATCGATGCGGTCCATCAGGCGCTCGGTGCTCCGGGAGATGAGATCCAACCGGTTCCGCCGGGCGGCCCGAAGCCCGAGGCGATGCCGGTCCAGCTCATCCGGAGCCGCGTCCAGCACCCGGTCGAGTTCGAGCACGGCGAGCGCGTCCTGCAGTTGGAAGCACCGAGCCAGGACGGCGAGCCAGTCCTGAACCGTGGACTGTGCCTGCTTCGCCGCCTTGGCGAGATCGTCGATCTTGGTCCGGTGCTCCAACTTCTCCGCGAGCGCGTCGAGTTGACGCAGCGCGTAGGCCTGGGTTCGCGTGATAGTCACCGACGTGGCCTGCACCTTCGACCAGGTGACCTCGGAGACCCGGCCCACCTGCTCCCGGATGGTCATGGCCTCCTCGATGACGAGGTCCACGCCGATCATGTCCGCCAGCACCGCATCCTTGTGGGCGCGAAGCACGTCGTCGACCTTCTCGTCGATCGTCGCGAGATAGTCGGTGATCTCGTCCATGGCCTGTTGCATCGCGACCTGCGCCATGATGCCCGCGGCACCAGCCAGGAGTGCCGGGTTGCTGAGCAGCGAGCCGGCCCCCTTCTCGATCTGGAGCCATGCCTTGATCGAGCCAGGTTTTCCGACCATTGCGTGGCTGACACCCGGTGTTTTGCTTTCGGTCATCCCGTACTTCTTGACGAGCTGCGCGGACTCTTTGGTCAGCTTCACCCAGCGACCCGAGTTGGCGGCAGCCTCGGAACCTGCTTGCGCGACTGCAGCCCCGGCGCTGAGGACAGTCGGGAGCCGGGGCAATCCGAGGTCCTTCGACGGCAGGCCCTCGGCAAGGAGGAAACGTTCGACAGCCGTCGGTTCGCCGATGACCGCCAAGCCTTCGCCGTCACTGATCAGCTGAATCTCGCTGTCCATCGCTGGCTCCGAACGTTGGGCAGGAAGGTGGCCTTGACCAGGGCCGATAGCCGCCACTCTAACCAGCTGTCGGCGCCGCGCTGGTGAGCGGTGGCGCAGGCCGTTCGGCGATGGTTCAGGCGCCGGCGGACTCGCCGCGCTCGATCCGCTCCCGCTGCGGCACGACCGTGTACTTGGGATCACGGGCCGAGGCTTGGCCGGCCTCGAAGATTCCGAACCGGGTGCAGGCAGAACCGGCCACCAGCGCCGCCCCGGATACGGCCGCGGCGACCCGGCTACGACCCGCCAGCAGCGAGCCCACCGCGCCGAATGCCGTCAGCGCCTTGCTGGCCCGCAGCAATCCCCCGCCGGTGCCGGTGTGCAGTGGCTCGGCGGTGATGCCCATCGAGGACTCCATCGCGTGCGTCGCGCCGAGTTCGAGCAGCGCGCCGCCCACCGCCAGCCGGCGCGCCGGGCCGGTTTCGGACACCGGCGCCAGCAGCATGCCCAGCCCACCGGAGGCGGCCGCCGCCGAGCCGACGAACACGAACGGCAGGTGCTTGCGGGCCGCGCTCCAGGTCGGGGTGGAGGTGTGGGTCAGTAGCACCGCCGTGTAGGACGCCACCGCCGGCGCCACCACCGCCGCCCCCAGCCCGGCCGGACCGGCCAGCCGGCCGAGCAGCCGGATCGGTGGACGAACCGGACCCGGCAGCCGGCCGGTCAGCGGGGTGAGCAGCTCGGCGGCACCGGCGATGCCGGCCAGCGGCCCGTACCCGGTCAGGATCCAGGTGCCTACCGACATCGGCGACGTCGGCTTGACCACCCGCAACATGTTGACGAACCGGGACGGCCGGCCCAGGTCGTGCACCAGCGCCGCGAAGCTCAGGCTGATGGCAGACAGCGCCGAGATCCGGCCGGCCCGGCGTAGCGCCGGCCGGTCGGTCAGCGCGGCGCCCGCGCCCAGCAGCGAGGACCCGGCGGCGAGGCCGCCGAGGAACAGGTACGCCGGGATGTCGGCCTCCCACGGCGAGGCCTTGACCACCGGCCGGCCGTAGTAGGAGGTGAACGTCGCGTCCGGCACCATCTGGTGCTCGTCGCGGCGGCGCCTGCCACCCCGCTTGCGGCGTTCGGCCCGGCTGCCGTCCGAGGGCTGCACCGGCTGGTCGACACGCCCCTCGGCGCGCAGCTGCTCGGTCATCCCCGACCGCCGAGGAAGGCTGCCACCGCGCCGGCCAGCAGTCCCGCCGCGGCCAGCGCCGCGTGCCTCCACATCTGCGGCAGGTCCCGGGTCGGCACCACCGGGTCCGGCGGCAGGCCGTAGACCTCAGGCTGGTCCAGCAACAGGAAGAACGCCCCGGAGCCACCCACCCCGTCGTCCGGGCTCTCGCCGTACAGCCGGGCGGTATCGACGCCTTGGGCGTGCAGCGACTCGACCCGGGCGGCGGCCCGCTCGCGCAGTTCGTCCAGGTCGCCGAACTGGATCGACTCGGTCGGGCAGGCCTGCGCGCAGGCCGGGGTCATGCCGGCCCCGAGCCGGTCGTAGCAGAGGGTGCACTTCTGCGCGATGCCGACGTTCTTCTGGCCCTGCTCGCCGATCCGCCGGTCGATCACCCCGAACGGGCAGGCCGGTACGCAGTAACCGCAACCGTTGCAGATGTCGTCCTGCACCACCACGGTGCCGAACTCGGTACGGAACAGCGACCCGGTCGGGCAGACGTCCAGGCAGCCGGCGTGCGTGCAGTGTTTGCACACGTCCGAGGACATCAGCCACCGGAAGTCGGTGGCCGAGTCCGGGTTCATCGCCTCGCCGGGCTTGACGGTGCTCGGCATGCCCAGGCTGACGGTGTTGCTCGCCGGAGTCCGCGGCTGCTCGATGAAGGCCACGTGCCGCCAGGTCGAGGCGCTCAGCGATCCGGTGTTGTCGTAGGAGGAACCGAGCAGGTTGAAGCCATCGTCCGGTACTCCGTTCCACTCCTTGCAGGCCACCTCGCAGGCCTTGCAACCGATGCATACCGAGGTGTCGGTGAAGAATCCCTTGCGTGGTTGGGACTGTTCCCAGCCGGCATCGGCGGCCGGATCGGGCAGTGGACCGGACAGGCTGGGCATCAGTCCTCCTGCGATTCGGCCGGGACCGAGCCCGTGGCGACCGGCGTGCGCTGGGTGTTGCCGGTCTCGACGGTGATGCCGGCCCGGCGCCGGTAGTCGGCGACGAAGCGCAGCAGCGCCGGCCCGGTCGGGCGACGGCCGGGACGGATGTCGCAGCTGGCCACCTTGGTCTCCTGGATGTGCACGTTCGGGTCCAGGGTGACCCCGAACAGGTCGTTGGCCGAGTCGCCGCTGACCAGCGCCGAACCGCCGACGCCCCAGTGGTAGGGCAGCCCGATCTGGTGGAACTGCCTGCCGTCGATCAGCAGCGGCACCACCCGCTCGGTCACCAGCACCCGGGCCTCGATCGCGGTGCGGGCGGTGACGATGGTGGCCCAGCCGAGGTG
>Ga0247773_1000476_pt1 | contig 16607 bp, 15 predicted proteins | sample UWRJL092311B6_FD_179934 | JGI IMG/M metagenome (GOLD analysis project Ga0247773, IMG submission 179934) | Plant litter microbial communities from Arlington Agricultural Research Station in Wisconsin, United States - UWRJ-L092-311B-6 | ecosystem: Environmental > Terrestrial > Plant litter >...
CCGCGAAGGCGGCCCGAAGGCGGACTGTGTGCCCTTGTAGCCGCGAGTTCACTCGCAAATTCCCCGCGCAGGGATCCGCCGATCACGCTCGAATCTCCTTCCCATCCCCTCACCCCACCTCTCCCGTACCCCCTCACCCCACCTCCGACGACCTCCGCGCCGACGGGGCGGTCGATCCGTCACGGGGTGCCTGGCCGAAGCGCTGGTCCAGCTCGCTCCAGAGCTCGTCCAGCGGCAGACCCTTCGCGCGCCACAGCACCATCAGGTGGTAGAGCAGGTCGGCCGACTCGGCGCGGAGCCCCTCGGTGCCCTCGTTCTTGGCGGCGATGATCGTCTCCGTCGCCTCCTCGCCCACCTTCTTCAGCACCTTGTCGATACCCTGGGAGAACAGGTAGGTGGTGTACGAGCCCTCGGGCCGTTCCGTGTCGCGCGCGGCCACGATCTGCTCCACGCGCGCCAGCACCGCCCGCGCGTCGGACGCGGGGACGAGCGCGTCGTCCCCCACCGCGCGGTGGAAGCAGGTGCGCTCGCCGGTGTGGCAGGCGGGGCCGCTCTGGTGCACGCGGTAGAGCACGGCGTCGCCGTCGCAGTCGAGCCGCACGTCGCTCAGCCGCTGCAGGTTGCCACTGGTGCCGCCCTTCTTCCACAGCTCGCCGCGCGACCGGCTCCAGTAGTGCGCGTGGCCCGTCTCCAGCGTGAGCCCGAGCGCCTGGGCGTTGGCCCACGCCAGCATCAGCACCTCGCCGGTGCGGGCGTCCTGCGCGATCACCGGCACCAGGCCGCGGTCGTCGAACTTCACCTGATCGAGCCAGGACATCGGGGGATGCGAGTGCGGGTGCGGACGTACGGGCTCGGAGGATGCGGGGGTGCCGCCGGCGCCGTAGCTTCGGCGCGGAACGTACCGGCGGGCGGGGGCCGGGGCAACCGCCGCTTTCGATCTTTACGAGTGACGCAGATGACGATGCTTCCGCACGCGCTGGAGCGGGTGCCCGCCTGGGCCGATGCCTGGCGGCGAACCGGCCGCCTGGTGCTGCTGCTGGATTTCGATGGGACGCTGGCGCCCATCGCCGACCTCCCGGGGCTGGCCGCGATGCCCGGCACCACGCGCCACGCGCTGGCACGGCTGATGTCGATGCCTGGCGTGGAGGCGGCCGTGGTGAGCGGCCGCGCGCTGGCCGACGTGCGCGAGCGCGCCGGCATCGAGGGCGCCGCCTACGCGGGGAACCATGGGATGGAGATCCACAGCGACGGCTTGGACCACGTCCACGGCGAAGCCGCCGCCGCGCGGCCGGTGCTGGAGCTTGCCGCGCGGGAGCTGGCCGCGGCCCTCGCCCCCATCCCCGGCGCGTTCGTGGAGGACAAGCAGCTGACGCTGTCGGTGCACTACCGCATGAGCCCCCGCGACCGCGTGGACGAGCTCACCGCGATCGTCGAGCGCATCGTCAACCCGCTCCCCGGCGTGCACCTGACCGCGGGGAAGGAGGTGCTCGAGGTGAGGCCTCGGGTGGAGTGGAACAAGGGCAAGGCCGTGCTCTTCCTCCTGGAGCACATGCGCCCGCCCGCCGGCGCGCCCGTGCTGTACTTCGGCGACGACCGGACCGACGAGGATGCCTTCCGCGCGCTGCGCGAACGGGTGGGGATGGGCGACGGCATCCTCGTCTCCCGCGCGCCGGGGAGCGAGACGATGGCGACGTCGTACCTCCGCGAGCCGGGGGAGGTCGGCGAGGTGTTCGCGGCGCTGGCGGAGGCGTGGACCCTGGCCAGCCAGCCGTAGGAGTTGCACGCAGCCTCGCGCGGGTAGGATAGATACCGCGACTGCTCGTCAAGTTGCCGCGAGGCGAGAATAAATCGTATAATGACGCCCGTTCCATCCACCTGCCAAAGCATTCATACCCTGGCAAACGCTTCGGTCGCCCCGTAACTGCATCTTAGCAAGAAACGGGTGGTCGTCCGTTCTCACGGCTCCTATCATACTAGGGAACCAGAATGGCAAACTCCTACAAGGTTGGCGTTCTTTGTGCGCGCACGGAAGATGAACTGCCGATGCTCCTAGTGGCCTTTGGCTTGGCAGCGAACGCCGACCCGTCGGAGATTTTTAATGGTGACCGATACTGGCAAGCGAAGACGGCTACATCGACTGGGGCCCGTCTGACGGTGACGATCTCCTGCATTGCTGCTTCTGGAAACACTGAGTCGCAGCTTCCTACCGAGCGCATGATTCGGCGCTTTCAGCCCGACGCGATGTTCTTTGTGGGAATCGCCTGCGGAATCCGAAAGTTTGCGCTGGCAGATGTCGCGGTGGGACAACAGGTCTGGGGTTACGAGTACGTCAAGACGACGGAGCAAGGGAATCTCGACCGAAGCCGGCCAGTTACGGCTCCAGCCCGGTTGACGAAAGACGTACAGTTCTTCAACAGCGACGATCAGTGGACCGCGCGGTTCGCGGAAGTCCGGGCAGTAGTCCCACCTCGTATGCCGGTGCCCGCGTTGTGGCCTGAGTCGCCGACGCTTCACCCCGGGATCTGGATCGCGTCGGGCGAAAAGGTCATGTCGAACGGCGAATTGGCGGAGTTGAACCGCGATAAGGACCTGATCCGTGTCGGGGAAATGGAGGGCTTGGGATTTGCCAGAGCCTGCCATGATCAGTCGCCACCGGTTCCGTGGTTGGTCATCCGGGGGATCTCGGACTACGGGGACAAGAGCAAGGATGGGAAGAAGCGTGGAGGACCCCAAAAAGACGAGTTTCACGCCTGCGCAGCCGCCGCGGCCGCGACGTTCTTTCGCGTATTCCTCGATCGGAGCTACACTCCCATGAAGCATGCGTACGAGCCTGCCAAGGGACGAAAGAAGGTGAGGACCGTGCGGGCCATGCAGTCGGTTAGAAAGTCGTCTGTAACTCGCGTGGACGAGCCGAAATACGACGTGTTTCTTTCCGCACCTATGGCGGCCATGGCTGAAGCGGAGTACATCGCATATCGGCGGGATGTGCTCAGACTTAAGGCAGCGCTGAAGGAATACTGCAATTTCAGCAGGATCTACTACGCTGGCGAAACTCTCGAGAATCCAGATCAGTTCGATCCCGAGGACCTAGCGGCCGGAATAATCCTGAATGCTATGCGGAGCAGCAGCCATTTCGTAATGCTCTATCCGGAGAAGCTCGTCTCAAGTGTACTCGTTGAGGCCGGGTATGCGATGGCCGCTAACGTACCGTCTGTAATTTTTGCGCGTAATCGTGACGATCTTCCTTTCCTACTCAGGCGAGCGCCCGAGGCTGTGTCCACGATCAAATGTTATGAAAGCAAGAGTGTGGACGCGACTATCGAAATGTTGCGGCGCTACCCGACCGAGATCTTCGGCTCCCGGTAACAGCCGCTCGCCGTCCCCAACTTTTAGACTCATGCAAACGCAGCGCGGGGGCCCGTTTCCGGGCCCCCGCGCTGTTTACCGGTCCATCGCGTCCGTCGGTCAGACCGGCCGGCGGCCGGTGATGACGCGCCAGGCGATCACGATCACTGCGATGATCAGCAGGATCCAGGCGACGCTCTTGAGGCCGGCGATCACGCCGCCCACGCCGAGCAGGCCCAGCAGCAACAGCACGATCGCGATGATGAGAATGATGTCCACAAGCGCCTCCCCTTTGGGGTTTGACTTCGGGGTACTTCGCCGACTCGCCAACCCCTAAAGCAAAGGGTGTGCCTGAAACGTAAATTCGGTGGTCGTCCGCACTTCGCCGCGAGCGGCGTTGCCGCGCCGCCGCACCCCCGATACTTTCCCGCGCCATGCCCCCATCCCTGATCCCCAACGTGCCCCCCGGCTCGCAGGACCTGCTGGCCGGCGACGTCCGCCGCCGCCGCCGCGTGCAGCGCACCTGGTTCGCCCTCGCCGAGGCGCACGGCTACGAGGAGGTGATCCCGCCCACCTTCGAGTACGAGGAGGTGTTCACCCGCAGCGCCGGCCCCGAGCTGGCGTCGCGGCTGATCCGCTTCGTGGACCGCGACGGGCGCCTGGTGGCGCTGCGGGCCGACTTCACCAGCGCCATCGCGCGGATGGTGTCCACGCGGCTTGCGGGCGCCCAGGGGCCCCTGCGCCTGTCGTACGCGGGGAAGGTGTATCGCCAGGAGCCCGAGGGCGTGGGCCGCCGCCGCGAGATCTTCCAGCTGGGCGGCGAGCTGATCGGTGATCCATCGCCCGAGGCCGACGTGGAGGCGCTGCGGCTGGTGCTGGGCCTGATGCGGGGCTTGAGCGTGGGCGAGTTCCAGATCAACCTGGGCGACATCCGCTTCATCCGCCCGCTGCTGGAAGGGCTGGCTCCCGGGCAGGCCGAGGCGCTGCGCATGGCCATCGACCGCAAGGACCGCGCGGCGCTGGCCGCCGCCGCGCGCGAGCTGGGCGCCCCGGCCGCCGTGGCGCGGGCGCTGGTGGAGCTCCCCGAGCTGATCGGCCGCGGCGAGGTGCTGGCGCGGGCGCGGTCGCTGGCGTCGGGGCGCGAGGCCGAGGACGCCATCGAGCGCCTGCGCCAGGTGGACTCGCTGCTCACCGAGGACGAACGGCGCCACGTGGTGTACGACCTGGGCGAGATCCGCGGGCTGGGGTACTACTCGGGGATCCAATTCGAGGTGTTCGTGGCGGGCGTGGGCCGGGCGGTGGGCTACGGCGGGCGCTACGACGGCCTGCTGGCGCTGTACGGCGCCCCTCGCCCGGCCGTGGGCTTCGCGCTGGAGACCGACGCGCTGGCCGACCTGCTGGGCGAGGAGGCGCCGTGAGCCGCGCGCTGCGCATCGCGCTGCCCAAGGGGCGGATGATGGACGAGGCGCTGCGCCTGTTCGAGCGCATGGGCTCCATCATCGACCCCGCTGCGCGCGACTCGCGCCGGCTGATCCTTCCCAGCGCGGACGGGCGCTTCGAGTTCCTGCCGGTGAAGAGCGGTGACGTTCCCGTCTACGTGGCAGCCGGGGTGGCCGACGCCGGGGTGGCGGGGCTGGACGTGCTGGAGGAGCACGGCCCCGACGTGCTGCGCCCGCTGGACCTGGGCTTCGGCGGGTGCCGGCTGGCGGTGGCGGCACCGGCGGGCGCGCCGTATCCGCGGCTGGCGGGCGGCGGGATCCCGCGGGTGGCGACCAAGTACGTGGAGAGCGCGCGGCGCTTCTTCGCGGGCCGCGGCGTGCAGGTGGAGCTGATCCGCATCAGCGGCAGCGTGGAGCTGGCGCCGTTGCTGGGGCTTTCGGACTGGATCGTGGACCTGGTGCAGACGGGGCGCACGCTGGAGGAGAACGGGCTGGTGGTGCTGGAAGACGTGAGCCCCTCCACCGCGCGCCTGATCGTCAACCGCGCCAGCCACAAGCTGCGCCTGGACGAGCACCAGCGGCTGATCGCCGACCTGGCGAAGGCGCTGGAGGGGTAGCGGGCGGGGGAAGAGCGGCCGCCGGGCGGAGGTCCGGTAGAGGGGGCGACTCCTCGTGATGGGCGGGCGTCGGGTGTTGCGGGGCGAATGAATTCGCTGCAACAACGGCACGAAGTCCGCCTTCGCGGACTGCTGGAGGGCATTGATGCGCTTCGACACAGGTCGCCCGTGCCGAGGCGCCCTCCGGATCGCCTCGCTCCGCTGGGGAGCGGGAGACTGCGATGCCGTCCGCGCGGCACGCCGAGCTGTCACCCTCTCCCGCGAAGCGGGGGAGGGCGAGCGCTCTCAGGCGCGGGGAGGGGGCCGCGCGGAGCCGGCCGAAGTCGCATGATCGTCCGCTGCTCGGCCGAGGATATCTCGATCTCGATCCTGATCACGTGAAGGTTTTGTGCTGAACATCCGGACTCTCCACTGCGCCCCGCCCTTTGCCGAGCTGCGGGAGATGGCCGCCGCCGCGTCCACCGACGACCCCGCGCTGCGCGAGGCCGTCGCGGCCATCGTGGGCGGCGTGGCCGCGCGCGGCGACGCGGCCCTGCTGGAATACACGGCGCGCTTCGACGGCTTCGACGCGGGCTCGGCGGCGGGGCTGCGCATCGGCGCGGACGAGCTGGAGCGCGCGGCGGGCTCCATCGACCCCGAGCTGCTGGCGTCGCTCAGGCGCGCGGCGGAGAACGTGCGGCGCTTCCACGAGCGGCAGCGCGAGCACGGCTTCGTGGACTGGCTGCCCGACGGCTCGCTGCTGGGCCAGCGCATCACCCCGCTGCGCCGCGTGGGGATCTACGTGCCCGGCGGCCGCGCTGCGTATCCGTCGTCGGTGCTGATGAACGCCATCCCCGCCGCCGTGGCCGGGGTGGACGAGATCGCGATGGTGTCGCCCACGCCCGGCGGCGAGACGTCTCCCGTGGTCCTTGCCGCCGCGCACGTGGCGGGGGTGACGGAGTTGCTGCGGATCGGCGGGGCGCAGGCGGTGGCGGCGCTGGCGCACGGCACGGAGTCGATCGGCCGGGTGGACAAGATCGTGGGCCCCGGCAACAAGTGGGTGGCCGAGGCCAAGCGCCAGGTGTTCGGGCTGGTGGACATCGACATGATCGCCGGCCCGAGCGAGATCCTGGTGATCGCCGACGAATGGGCCGACCCCGTGCACGTGGCCGCCGACCTGATCGGCCAGGCCGAGCACGACCCCGACGCCATCGCCTGGCTGGTGACGCCGTGCCCCACGCTGGCCCGCACGGTGCCCGCCGAGATCGAGCGGCTGCTGGAGCGCAACCCGCGGCGCGACGTGGCGCGCGCGGCGCTGGAGGCGAACGGCGCCATCGTGATCGTCCCCACGCTGCGCGACGCGGCCGCCGTGGCCGACCTGCGCGCGCCCGAGCACCTGGAGCTGCTGGTGGCCGAGCCGCTGGCGCTGGCCGGGCGCATCCGCAACGCCGGCGCCATCTTTCTGGGCGCGCACAGCCCCGAGCCCATAGGCGACTACTTCGCCGGGCCCAACCACGTCCTCCCCACGGGCGGCACCGCGCGCTTCGCCAGCCCGCTGGGCGTTTACGACTTCGTGAAGCGCACCAGCCTGATCGGCTACTCGCCCGAGCGCCTGCAAGCGCATGCCGAGGACGTGATCCGGCTCGCGGAGAGCGAGGGGCTGCACGGGCATGCCGAGGCGGTGCGGGTGCGGCTGCGGGCTCGGGAGTAGGGCGGCGCGAGTTCCGGATCTACCCGTTCCGCGGAAGCACGATCGTCCGCGACGGGAGATCGGGTGAGGCACAGGATGAATGGCCCTCGCGCGGGGAAATTGCGGCTGAAGCCGCGGCTACAACGGCACACAGTCCGCCTCCCGCGGACTTCGCCGGCCAGCATCTCGTCATCCGGAAGACGCACTGGCGCACTTACGCACCAGCGCACCTGATTCTTTTGCGTCCAGCACCTTCGTACTCTGATGAAGCTTCTCTACGCGCTCCTCTGCGAGGATGCGAGCGAGCGGATGGACGGCCGGCTCGACATCCACGGCGTGTTCCACCAGCTCTACGCGCCGGGGTTCCCCGCGGCACAGGACAGTCTCACGCTGGCCATGGCGGTGGAGTGGGATCCGTCGGAGCGCGGGAAGATCGAGTTCTCAATCGAGCTGGTGGACCCGTCGCGGAGCCCGGTGCTGAGCATCACCGGGCACACCGACGTGGGTGAGCAGCTGCCGCTGCAGGGCCCGCCGCAGACGCGGCTGATCATGCCGCTCGAGAACGTCATGTTCCCCGCCGAGGGCACCTACGCCTTCGAGCTGGTGGTGGGCGGCGAGCGCGTGCGCATCGCCCCGCTGCACCTGATCAAGGACACGGGGATGAACTGACGGTGGATGACGGAACGTCCAGCCGCCAGACTTGATCCCAGTGTAAGTCGGTTGTTGGATTGAAGGTAGTGATCCGGAAACGGATCTATAGTCGGCTGGTGAGCCGTGTTGGCCCAGCAGTGCGCGCATCATCGCGAGAGTTGTTGACGATTTCAACCGGAGTGCTGCTCGGAAAACTTGTTGTCCATCTGATGTGCGTTGCACACCCTGCTGTGGAGGTGACTATGGAGATATTTGTACATCTAGCCGTAGCGCGCCTGCTGTTCCACGCGGGCAGTATACCATCTGCCGCAGACAGCCTCCGCCTCGCGACGGGGGCTGTGTTGTTTTAGCTACTCGTATCTAGAGCGCCGGCGCCTCACATCAGGGTTGCGAGCCCAAGCCACCGGCCGCGCAATGTCGACGCGGTATTCGGCCCCAAGCACGCCGCCGAGCCGACGAAATGTCGTCCCGCCGTCACAACCTCTTCCGGAACGCGTTCTTGGGGCAGGATTGTTCGAAAGCCCACCGTTGAACCGGAGATGTCGATGACGCGTTTTCGTTCGAGAAGGATCATAACGTGGGCCGCGGCCGTGCTCGGCTTGGCCGCGGGTGCCTGCAGCGAAAGCCTCAGCTTCGTGGCGCCGGAGGACCCGGCTGCGCCGCTGTTCGAGGTGGAGACGCGCAACTTCGCGTGGGGGCCGTACTGGGCCGGTTTCTACGTGGACGGCGAGGGTCGCGTGTACCGGTGGGACCGCAGCGACTCGCGCGCCGCGTCGCTCGCGGATTCGGTCCTCACCTCGGCCGAGCTGGCCCAGAAGTACTCGGCGAAGCGGGAGCTGGTGAAGACGTTGTCCACGGGTGAGGCGCGGCAGCGGTATGAGCTGGTCTCGGCCGCGGCCGCCGGCGGGCTGGATGACCCGCGAGGCGGGTGTGCCGACGCGGGGATCACGAAGATCAGCGCCTGGGTCTACGACGCGCGGGACGGACGCTATCACCGCATCCTCCTGCACCAGCGGGGCGACGAGGTCACCACGCGCCGCAACGACGCGGCGCGCGCCCTCTGGCAGTGGCTCGACGAGGTGACGGGCACCGCCACCGGCTGCGACCCGAACGACGGCTGACGCTCCGGTTTTCCGGGGGCGAGGGATGGAAGGGCTGCGCGAGATGCGCGGCCCTTCCGCGCTTCCCGGTGCATTCCTTGCGGCTCCCGGCAGTCCGCGATAAACCGATCCCGAGACGAAAGAGGGCTCATGTCGATGCTGGACGAGTTGGTTGCACAGATCAGCCAGCGTACCGGGCTGCCGCAGGACAAGGCGCAGGAAGCCGCGCGCACCGCGGTGGAGTTCCTCGATTCGCGCCTGCCCGCTCCTATCGGGGGCAACCTGGGCAAGCTGGTGCACGGCGGCGGGGCTGGCGGAGCCGGAGGGCTGCCGGACCTGGGTGACCTCGCTGGCGGGCTGGGCGGCATGTTCGGGGGAGGGAAGTAGAACGGCCGGGCAGGAAGTGCGCGCATCGGGATGATTTGGCCCGGCGCGGAGACGATGCGGCGGCGCTTGCGCCGGCATCTATGGACAGAAGGGCCGCGCGAGGTGCGCGGCCCTTCTTGTCATCGATGATCTACGACGCGGATGAACCAATACGTCCAGCTACGCTTCTTCTGCCGTCCATTTGTCAACATGACCCGCCGCCGTTCGTTGTCTCTCCTGGAGCCGCGCCCCGCGGTTCGGTCCGTTCTCCATCCACCACCAACGGAGTGAGAGACGTGATGAAACGTATCCTGTCAGGTGCCTTGCTGGTCCTGTTCGCAGCGTTGCCCCGGGCGGTGTCGGCGCAGGAAGCGGCCACGGTGAGCGGGCGCGTGGCCAACCCGTCGGGCGCGCCCGAAGCCGGCGTGCTGATCCGCATCGCCGCGCTCAACGTGGGGACGGCGAGCGGTGCGGACGGGCAGTACCGGCTGGTCGTTCCCAACGCGCGCATCGGCACGGCGGCGCGCAGCGTGACCATCACCGCGTCGCGCGTGGGGCTGCGCAGCGAGTCGCGCGGCATCACCCTGAGCCCCGGCGCCGTGCTGACGCAAAACTTCCAGCTCGCGAGCGACGCCCTCGCGCTCCAGGAAGTGGTGGTGACGGCGCAGGGCACGTCGGCGCGGCGGGAGCGGCTGAACTCCACCACGCAGGGCTTGTCCACGCAGAACCAGGTACAGGGCCGGGCGGCGGGCGTGGCCGTGCAGTCGGTCTCGCCGCGCGAGCAGCCGAACACCGAGAGCTACGCGGCCATCGACGAGACCGGCTTCCGCTCGCCGCGTACGACGCCGCTCTCCACCTTCTCCATCGACGTGGACCGCGCGTCGTACAGCAACGTCCGCCGCTTCCTGCGCGACGGCCAGCGCCCGCCGAAGGACGCGGTGCGCATCGAGGAGATGGTGAACTACTTCGCCTACGGCTATGCCGAGCCGCGCGCCGGGCAGCCGTTCTCGATGGCCACCGACGTGGCGCCCTGCCCGTGGAACGAGCGGCACCGGCTGGTGCGCATCGGCCTGCAGGGGCGCCACATGGACACGCGCGACCTGCCGCCCAGCAACCTGGTCTTCCTGGTGGACGTGTCGGGCTCGATGCAGCAGGACGACAAGCTGCCGCTGGTGAAGGAGGCGCTGGGGATGCTGGTGTCCAACCTGCGCGCGCAGGACCGCATCTCGCTCGTCGTCTACGCCGGAGCCGCGGGGCTGGTGCTCCCCGCCACCCCGGGCGACCAGAAGACGCAGATCATGGACGCGATCGACCGGCTGCAGGCGGGAGGCAGCACGGCCGGTGGCGCGGGGCTGCGGCTGGCCTACGACGTGGCGCGGCGCAGTCACCTGGCCGGCGGCAACAACCGCGTGGTACTGGCGACGGACGGCGACTTCAACGTGGGCGCCAGCAGCGACGCCGAGATGTTCCGGCTGATCGAGGAGCGGCGCCGCGAGGGCACGTCGCTCACGGTGCTGGGCTTCGGGATGGGGAACCTGAAGGACAGCAAGATGGAGGGGATGGCCGACCGCGGGAACGGCAGCTACGCCTACATCGACAGCCGCGACGAGGCCCGCAAGGCGCTGGTTGCCGAGTTCGGCGGCACGCTGTTCACCATCGCCAAGGACGTAAAGCTGCAGGTGGAGTTCAACCCCGCCGCCGTGGCCGCGTACCGCCTGATCGGCTACGAGAACCGCGCGCTGCGCGACGAGGAGTTCACCGACGACCGCCGCGACGCGGGCGACATGGGCGCGGGCCACTCGGTGACCGCGCTCTACGAGATCGTGCCGGTGGGCGTGGCGGTGGACGTGCGCGTGGGCGGCACCGCGCCGCTGCGCTACCAGCAGCCGACCGAGGCGGCGCCACGCACCCGCGCACGGAGCGGCGAGCTGGCGTTCGTACGGCTGCGCTACAAGGCGCCGAACGGCGACGTGAGCCGCGAGGTGTCGTATCCCATCGCCGGTCGGGCCGCCGGCTCGGTGGAGGGCGACTTCGCGTTCGCGGCCGCCGTGGCGCAGTTCGGCCTGCTGCTGCGCGAGTCGGACCATCGCGGCCGCGCCTCGCTCGAGGGCGTGCTGAGCCTCGCCCGCCCCAACGCCGGCGACGACCCGTACCGTCGCGAGTTCGTGGCGCTGGTCGAGCGCTTCGACCGCATCGCGCGGCACCAGCCGCTGCAGCCGATGGAGGAGCTGGCGGACCGGTAGAGACCGCGAACAGCCTCACCCAGAGGGAACGGAGAGGATCAGAAGACCAGAGACGGATCATGCCGTCTCTGGTCCTCTTGTCCCTCGTTCCTGTGGGTGAGGCCGTTCTGCTCTTCGCCGTCCCGTCATGCCAGACACGGAAAAAAAACTTTGTCTCACGCAGAGTCAGCAGAGTCAGCAGAGAACAGCGGCTTTCTCCGCTAACTCTGCTGACTCTGCGTGAGGCTTCGCTGTCGGTCCTTGCGATGTTTCCATCAACGTTTCACGCGGAGCCTGTTCCAGGATCAGACCGCGTACAGCGCCCGGTCCAGCAGCCGAACGAAAGTGGACGTCTCACGGAACCAGTGGATAGGGTGCAGCCCCGCGCGGGCCGAGTGGGCGAAGAGGCCGGTGATGGTCGTCGACACGTCCACGCCGGGCGGGATCATGGAGGTGAGCCGCAGCGTCTCGGTATAGGGGATCAGCCGGTCCTGCCGGCCGTGGCTCAGCACCACCTTCGCCCGAAGATTCGGAAGATGCGGACGCGGATCGAGCCCGGGGTCGTGCTCCAGCGCGGCCTCGGCGAAGCGCGCGGCCAGCTCGCCCGCGGCGTCCACGTCCAGCGCCACGTCCGTCAGCGGCGCGATCGTGTCCCAGATCCGCCGTTCCTCGCCGGTGAACGCCCGCCCCAGCTCGATCTTCAGCGCGTCGTAGTGCGGCCCCCACGCCCAGTCGCCGCGCCGCCCCGCCTCCAGCGCCAGCTCCAGCGCGGCGTCGGCCACCGGCTGCATCCCCTGGCACCCGGGGAGGAGCGTGAGGTAGTTGCCCACCACGATCCAGCGGCCGTAGGGGTCGGGGTCCAGCGTGTGCCGCTCGCCCTGCCACTCGTGCTGGCCGGTGAACAGGCAGCGGATCATCCGCCCCAGGTCGCAGTACCCTCCGAAGCCCACGACGGCGCGCAGGGGGCCGTGCATCGCCGGGTCGGCCGATGCCATCAGCACCTGCGTGGCGCCGAAGGAGAAGCCGATGGCGCCCACGCCGCCCGGCTGCACCTGTTCGAGCGTACCCAGGTGCAGCACGCCGGCCTCCACCGTCTCGCGCGCGGCGCGCACGTCCAGCCGCAGCTCGCGCCACGCCGGTACGTCGGGGACGAGGACCACGGCGCCGCTCGCGCACAGCGATCGCACGAAGCGCGTCATCGCCGCGTGCTTGCGGCCGGGGACGGTGAGGCCGTGCAGCACCACCCAGCCGGGCGCGGCGCGTCCACCGCCGGGCGGCAGGTACAGCGTGGCCTCGCGCTGTTCGCCGCCCACGCTGATCGACGTCTCCGACTCGCGGACGCCGCGCGCGCCCGTCACCCAGGCGCGCAGGAACTTCGCGGTGCGCGCCTTCATCGGTGCGCGCTCCCCACCGCGTCGTGCAGCGCGCTGAACCCCTCGCGCCGCATCAGCCGCCGCAGCCCCACGCAGATCTCGCGCGCCACCAGAGGGCCGCGGTAGATGAAGCCCGTGTAGAGCTGGACCAGCGATGCGCCCGCCCGGATCATCTCCCACGCGTCGTCCGCCGTGAAGATCCCCCCCACGCCCACGATGGGCATCTTCCCGCCCGACGTGCGCCAGATGCGCGACACAACCTCGCGCGCCCGCGCCCGCACCGGCGCGCCGCTGATGCCGCCCGCGCCCAAGGCCTCCACGCGCGCGGCGGGCGTCCGCAGCCCCTCGCGCGACACCGTCGTGTTGGTGGCGATGATGCCGGCGATCCCCTCCTCCTGCGCGATGCCGACGGCTTCCTCGATCTGCGGGTCCGTCAGGTCGGGCGCGATCTTGAGCAGGATCGGGCGGGCGTCGCCATGTCGGCGGACGGCCAACTCGCTGGCGCGCGCGTGGAGGGCGCGCAGCAGCTCGCGCAGCGGCGCCGCGTCCTGCAACTGCCGCAACCCCGGCGTGTTGGGCGAGCTGACGTTCACGACGAGGTAGCGGGCGAAGGGCTCCAGCAGGTCGAGACTGCGCAGGTAGTCGCCCGCGGCTTCCTCCAGCGGCGTGACCTTGCTCTTGCCCAGGTTGATGCCGAGTACGGGCTCGATCCGCGTCCCTCGAAGCCGTTCCGCCACCGCTTCGGCGCCCGGGTTGTTGAACCCCATGCGATTGAGCAGCGCGCGATCGTCGCGCAGGCGGAAGAGGCGCGGGCGGGGATTGCCCGGCTGCCCCAACGCCGTCACCGTGCCGATCTCCACGAACCCGAATCCCAGCGCCCCCAGCGCGTTGAACAGCTCGCCGCTCTTGTCGAACCCCGCGGCGAGACCAACCGGGTTGGGGAAGCGGATGCCGAATCGCTCGATGGCCAGCGCCGGATCGTCCACCGCAACGGTGGAGCGGACCAGCGCGCGGACGGGGGGAGGGGCGAGGGAAAGGTCCAGCAGCCCCGTGCCGAAGTGGTGCGCCGTCTCCGCCGGGAGCGTGAAGAGGAAGGGGCGGAGCAGGTCGTAGAGCATCGCGGCGCGGGTGTCGGTGGGCGTACGCAGGCCCGGACCGCGTGGCGCGCTCCGGGCCGTCGGGATGATGCGTGCGAAGCTAGACGGGTGGAGACCAACGGGCAAGCGAACCCGAAGAAGCAGCGGGTTTCCACGCACAGTCAGCAGAGTCAGCGCGGAGCTTGCGGGAACATCCTCTGACGAGCCGGACCGGAATGTTCCTGCGAATGCGGCGCCCGGCTGCGTGACCCGGGCCACGTCGAACGCGTCTCCCACGGGCCCGCGGAGCCGCGGAGAACGACGCCGAGGCAGCATTCCTGCAACGTGGCAGTCGACCGGACATCCTCCCTACCGGGATCCGAATGCCGAGCGCAACCGAATCTTCGCCGCCGAGCGTCCGCGGGCCCACGCGGCAACCGGCGCCGCCCAGCGGGGGCCGTACACGATGGCGGCGCACGGCCGCGGTGCTCGGCGTGGCCGGGGGCGCCGTGGTGGCCGGGATGTCCGGGATGCCGGCCCCTGGCATCCCGCGTCCCGCAGCGGTCCCGGCCGGCGCCACCCAGGCCGTGGTCGGGGTGGCGCCTCGCTACCTGGCTTCGCGCTTCCACCGCTTCTGGATGGGCGACGGCTACCGGGACCTGTGGGCGACGCCCGTCCGGGCGCCCCTCGTGGACCTCGGCGGCTACGCGGGTGGGCTGGTGCCGCGCAAGCGCGGCGGCGGGCGGCAGACGCGTTCGCTGCGGCTGCGCGGCGCCGACGGCCGCGAGTACGTCTTCCGCTCGCTGGACAAGGACCAGGCGCTGGCGCTGCCGCCGCTGCGCCGCCTGCTGGTGGGGCGCATCCGCCAGGACCAGGTGAGCGCGCTGCACCCGGGGGCCGCGCTGCTCGCCGCGGGGCTGGAAGACGTGGTGGGCGTGCCGAATGCCACCCCGCGCCTGCTGCTGATGCCCGACGCGCCGCGGCTGGGCGAGTTCCGCTCCGAGTTCCGGGGCCTGCCCGGAACCCTGCAGGTGCGCCCGGGGCAGGGCTTCGCCGGTGCGCAGCGGCTGGAGGATACGGATGAGTTCTGGGCGATCCTGCGCCGCGCCCCGCGCGACCGCGTGGACGTGCGGGCCTACCTGACCGTGCGGCTGATGGACGTTTACCTGGGAGACTGGGACCGGCACGCCGGCCAGCTCACCTGGGCCCGCACGGAGCGTGGCGGGGTGGGCACCTGGCTTCCCATCCCCCGCGACCGCGACTATGCCTTCGCCGACTACGGCGGCGTGCTCCCCGGCCTGGCGCGCAGGTTCGACCCCAAGATCGTGCGCTTCGACACTGCCTACCGCGACCTGCGGGGCCTGCTGGTGAAGTCGCGCGAGATGGACGAAGGCCTGCTCTGCGGCCTGCCCGCGTCCACGTGGGATTCCACCGCCACCACGATGGCGCGCGCCCTTTCCGACAGCGCCATCACCGCGGCGATGGCGCGGATGCCCCGGGAGTACGTCGCTCGCTCCGCTCCTCTCGCCGCCACGCTGCGCGCTCGTCGCGATCGGCTGCCCGCCGTCGCCCGCCGCTTCCGCGCGACCCTCCACGCCGGCGGCCGCTGCACCCGCGGCGGGTGATCGCAGGCCCCGAGTGCGTTTCGGCGAACGATGATGACGACCCGGTGAGGATGCCTCCTCACCGGGTCGGGTTCGCTCGCGCACACGAACGAGATGGCGCGGACCGCCGTGGGCGATCCGCGCCAGCCGTCGGCGGCGAACGAGCGGATTCAGCCGCCCGTGGCGACTGGCGTGGCGACGTTGGAGACCGGCACCGTGCTGAGCGCCGCCATCACGCGCGTCCAGTCGAACGCGGGGCCCAGGTCCCACTTGCCGTAGCTCTCGGGCTGGTAGTTCACGTGCGTGGTGATCCCCTTGAACCTGGCCACGTCGGCGTACACGTCGTAGCGCTGCGCCTCGGGGAGGAACGCCGCGGGGATCTTGTAGGTGGCCGTCAGGTAGCGCAGCAGGTTGATCACGCTCTTGTACTGCGCGTCGGTGAAGGTGGCGAACTTCGTGTAGCCGCGGTACGGCTTGGCCAGCGTGGTGTAGGCGTCCTTGTCGGCCGGCGAGCAGTAGGGCTGGCCATACGGGTCCACCAGCATCCCGTTCTTCTCGCGCAGGTACGCCACGTTCGACATCTCGATGGCCACGGCGCTCTTGCTCATCGGCTCGTTGCCGCCCGCCGCGCCCTTGCCCAGGTGATAGCTCCAGTACTTCGACGAGAAGAGCTGGTAGATGCTGCCGTCGCGCGCCACCACGAACGGCGTGGACACGTGGTTGTCCTTCTTCGTGAGCGCGGCCATGTCGCCCTTGAGGTACCCGGCGGTGAAGTGCACCACGATGCGCTCCTTCGCGGGGGTTTCCTTGTAGAAGAAGCTCTCGTCGCCGCTCGCCAGCTTGGCCGTGATCACCTCGAAGCCCTGCGCCGAGCCGGGGATGGTCACCTGGAACGGGCTCAGCTTGAACTGCTTGCCGTCGGAATCGAGCCCCTTGGCGCGGAAGTCGGCTTCGTGGGCGGGAATTTTGGTATACAGCATGGGCCACCTTGCGAGTGATGGAGTGATGCGGGGAAAGCCGGTCAGCTGCGGGAGATACGGCGCGGACCGTCGGGGAGAGACGTGCGCGGCTGTGCGCGCACGGGTGTTCAGGATAGGGACGAAGCCCGCGTCACGCAACGGTTTTGACGACGGGTGTTTCCACCG
>Ga0247773_1000478_pt1 | contig 16519 bp, 13 predicted proteins | sample UWRJL092311B6_FD_179934 | JGI IMG/M metagenome (GOLD analysis project Ga0247773, IMG submission 179934) | Plant litter microbial communities from Arlington Agricultural Research Station in Wisconsin, United States - UWRJ-L092-311B-6 | ecosystem: Environmental > Terrestrial > Plant litter >...
ATCCCGCGCGGAGCCGCTCCAGTCGCGGGCGGTTTCCCGCGCGCGGTCGCGCAGGCGCGCGGCGCCGCGGCGCGCCGTTTCGCCCTGCGCGGCGTTGGTCAGCAGCAGCCCCAGCGCGAGGCCGCCCATCGCCCCCAGCGCTACGATGAGCGAGTTGTCGCCCCGCTCCTGGTCCTGACCTTCGTCCTTGCGAGATGAACGCGCCATGCTCTCCCTATCCGGTCCGTGCGGCAGGCCAAAGTCCCCCCTATCCACGAGTTGGAGGGTGCAAGTCGCGTTCCGGCCGGCTCGTGGCGAGTGCCACGGGCCGGCCGGGTGGGATGTGCGTCAGGCGGATCGGGGGTGGTTCGGAAGGCTGAAGGAACGTCAGGCGCCATGCCGGGCACCGGAGGCTGAAGCCGCGGCGATGACTGCGAAAAGTCCACCAGATTCCGCGGGGCCGTTCCGTGCGGCCGCAGGGTTCCGCGGCATGTCAGCCCCCGCAACCGGCGGCTGAAGCCGCGGCAACAACTACGAAAAGCCTCGCAAACAGCGCGAGGCTTCGAGGGCTGGGTTCGCCCGTCCGGTATCCTTTCGTCCTCCCTCATCGCGGAAAGCGCGACGGGCGACTCAGGAAGAGGTGGAGTCGCGCTGGCCCTCGCGCCGGCGGCGGCGCTCGGCGTCCTGGTGCTCGCGGGCGCGGCGGGTGCTCTCGCGCACCGAGCGGGCGCGCTCGGCCGACTCGGTCTGCCGGTCGATCTCGGCGCGCTGGCGGGTGCGCTCGCGCTGCGCGTTCTCCTGGTCGCGGTCCACGTAGATGGGGGGGCTGAGCGGGATCGGGATCTTGTGCCCACCCACGATGGGCACGCCGCCTTCGCCGATCCCCCACTCGCGGCCGTTGCGGTCCTTGACCGTCCAGTTGTGGATGCGGCGCTGGTGCGCGGCCTCCTCGGCCACCGAATCGTTGTACGTGGCCAGGCGGTCGTTCAGGTGCTCCATGTAGCGCTCGTGGTCGCTCCGCGGCCGCTCGGGCACCGCCTGCGGCGGCACGATCAGGCGCCGGTCGCCGTAGCCCGCGCCGAAGCGCCCGCCCGCCGCGTCGTTGCCGATCGCGTTCCCGTTCCCAGCGCCGGCTCCATTGCCGGTCCCCCCGCGCGGCTGCGCGCCGGGCGCGGCCGACGGTGCGCCGCCGCGTGTGCCCACGCCGCCGGGGGCGGGCGGGATGCGCGTGGGCACCCGGTCGGGGAAGCGCTGCAGCTCGGGCACCCTGGCCAGCGCCGAGTCGATCGCCGCCGCGGTCACCGCCTGCTCGGGGGTGAGCCCCGCCCGGGTGCCGCCACCGGCCGCGGGTGCGCCCAAGGGCCACTGCCCCACGTCCAGGTAGCTCACCTGCTCGGCCGCCTGCGCCTCGCTGCGCGCGGCCTCGGCCCGCTCGCGGCGGTTCTTCTGATCGATGCCCATGATCAGCAGCACCGCCAGCACCACGTGCACCGCCAGAGACAGCACCACCGCCGGGCGCGACACGCGCAAGCCCCGCTCGCCCGTGCCGCGGCTGAACGGCGCGCGTACGACGAGCTGGGGCGCGGGCGGGCCGGGCTGGGCCGCGGGGGGCGAAGCCGGGGTCGCGTCGTCCGTGGCGCGAGGCGGGGTGAGCGTGGCCGGACTCATGGACAGGTTCTACTCCCCCCCAAACGGTCGGTTCCGGAAGCCATCATCCCTTAACAAACCCCTGGAGCGGCGGTTGCCCTCGGGGACGGCTCGTGCCGGAGGACGTTCTGGTGCGGCATCCCGGCCCCGCGAGGCCCTCACCCTGGCTCTGCGCGCCTGTCCCTCCCCCAAAACGACCTGGGGGAGGGACGTGGGCTCGCTTCGCTCGCGGCTGGTTCGGTCGTGGAGATCGGGTCCGCGCGAGTCGCGACGGCCGTGCCGGAAGATGGCGGGAGGCATGCTGGGGCCGTGCATCGCGCGAATCGCCGCCTTCAGCCTCGCGTGGTTTGCGAGGCTTCCCGTGGTCGTTGCTGCGGCTTCCAGCCGCCGGTGCCCTCCCCGCGAGCGCCGACGGACAAACGAAGAGTGCGGGAGCGTGCCGTTTCCGACGCACTCCCGCACTTCCGCACTCGCGCACCTGTTCGTGGCGCCCGCCCTCACACCATCCGGGCGATCCGCTCCGCGCCTTCCCGCAAGCGATCTTCCGACGTCGTCAGCGCCACGCGGAAGAAGCCCTCGCCGCCGGCGCCCAGGCTCTTGCCGGGGAGCACGGCCACGCCCTGCTCCAGCAGCACCCGGCGCGCCCACGGCTCGCTCTCCACGCCGGCGGGGAGCGGCACCCACAGGTACATGCTGGCGGCGGGCTTGGGCAGGTCGAAGCCGGCGGCGCGGAAGGCTTCCCACGCGGCGTCGCGGCGGGACTGGAAGGTGGCCACGTTCGCCGGCACCCACTCGGCGTGCGAGCGCAGCGCGGCGATGCCGGCGTGCTGGATGCTGAACGGCACGCCGGTGTCGGCGAAGGTCTTCACCCGCGTGACCGCCGCCACCAGTTCGGGGTTGCCCACCGCCCAGCCGACGCGCCAGCCGGTCATGTTGTAGGTCTTCGACAGCGAGTGGAACTCGATGGCCACCTCGCTCGCGCCGGGGATCTCCAGGATGGACGGGGGGAGGTAGCCGTCGTACGCGATCTCGCTGTAGGCGTTGTCGTACGCCAGGATCACGTCGTGCTCGCGGCACCACTCCACCGCGCGCTCCAGGTACTCGCGCGGGGCGATGGCCGCGGTGGGGTTGTTGGGATAGTTGAGGTACAGGATCCGGGCGCGCCGGACGACGTCTTCGGGCAGCTCCCAGAAGGGGACCAGGAAGTCGTGCTCGGGGCGCAGCGGCACCAGGTGCGGCTCGCCGCCCGACAGCACCGTGCCGCCCAGGTACGCCTGGTAGCCGGGGTCGGGGATGATGGTGGCGTCGCCCGGCTCCAGAAAGGCGAAGGGGAGGTGGTAGATCCCCTCCTTGCTGCCGATCAGCAGCGCGATCTCCTTCATCGGGTCCACGGTGAGCCCGAAGCGGCCGCCCATCCACGACGCGATCTCCTCGCGGAACTGGACCAGGCCCAGCTGGAACGGGTAGCGCGAGTTGGCGGGGTCGCACACCGCCTGCTGCAGCGCCGTCACGGTGGCGGGGGGCGGCGCCAGGTCGGCGTCGCCTGTCCCCAGGTCGATCACGTCCACGCCGCGCGCGCGCAGGTCGCGCTTGATGGCGGGGACGTCGGAGAGCGGGTACGGCGGAAGCGTCTGGAAGCGCCGGGAAAGCTGGGGCATCGTCAGTCCGAGATCAGTTCTGAACCTGCGGCGCGGGGCCGTGCGGCTCCGCAACGATCATCCGCGCGGCCAGCAGCACCGCGCCGATGGTGATGGCCACGTCGGCCACGTTGAACACGAACGGGAACCAGCGCACCTGGATGAAGTCGGTCACCGCGCCGTTCATCACCCGGTCGCCCAGGTTCCCCAGCGCGCCCGCCACCACCAGCCCCGCGGCCACGCGCATCAGCGCGTCCTCCGTCTTCCACGCGATGCGCGAGGCGAGGAAGATCCCGGCGCTGGCCGCGGCGGCCAGCACGGGAAGGCGCACCAGCTCGGGCATGTCGCGCAGGAACGAGAAGGCGATCCCCGGGTTCTTCGCGTGCGCCAGCCACACCCAGCCGTCGATCACGGCGTGCTTCGAATACAGCCGCAGGTGGTTCTGCACCAGGAACTTGGTGATCCAGTCGGCGGCGACGATGGCCGCGAGCGCCAGGGCCAGCCAGCGGGGGCGACGGAGCTTCATGCGTGCTTCACCGGGTTGCTGAGCGTTCCCACGCCGGGGATCTCCACCTCCACCAGGTCGCCGTCGTGCAGCGGGCCCACGCCCGCGGGGGTGCCGGTGGCGATCACGTCGCCCGGCTCCAGCGTCATCACGCCGCTGATGTAGGCGACGAGCTGCGGGATGCCGAACGCCATCTCGCCCACGCGGCCGTGCTGGCGCACCTCGCCGTTGACGCGGCAGATCACCTCCAGCCCGTCACGGTCCAACCCGTCGAGCGGCACCATGGGGCCGATGGGGCAGAAGGTGTCGAACCCCTTGGCGCGCGTCCACTGGCCGTCGCCCTTCTGCAGGTCGCGCGCGGTCACGTCGTTCAGCGGCGCGATGCCGGCCACGTAGTCCCACGCCTCGGGCGCGGGCACGTGGCGCGCGCGCCGCCCGATGACCACCGCGATCTCGCCCTCGTGCTCCACCCGCTCGCTCTCGCAGGGGAGGACGATCGGCTCGCCTTCGCCCAGCAGCGACGAGGGTGGCTTGAGGAAGATCAGGGGCCGCTCGGGGACCTCGTTGCCCAGCTCGCGGGCGTGCTCGAGGTAGTTGCGGCCGACGCAGACGATCTTGGAGGGGCGCGGGAGGTCCAAGGCCGGGTCTTCGGTTGATGGGTTCTGTTGCGTTCGGGCCGGCACTGGCTGTCGACAGTCCGCTGAGGGGCGACTGAAGTCGCGGCAACAACGGCACAAAGTCCGCCTTCGCGGACTCGCGCGTAGAGATCACCACGGGTAGCCGGCTCCGGATCTCGATCGGGCGCGGTTGCCGTCAACCTCTCCCAGGTTGTTTGGGAGAGGTCGAAAAAACGTGGACGGCCGTATCGTCCACGTTTTTTCGGGTGAGGGCCTGGCCGCGGAGGCGACGGATTCCTCGGCTCCGGTTCCCTCCGTAGACCTCGTACGGGCACCGCAAGAGAACCCGCAAGCCCCGGTTTGTTCCGCCGTGCGCCCTGGCCTAACCCGCGGCGCGGCGCTGCTGGCGCTGGCCGTAGAAATCGAGCATGGCGGCCTTGACCGTCTGCCACGGGCCCTTGACCAGCGGCGCGGGGGGGAGCGAATCCACAAAGTACCGCCCGTAGCTCTTCTTGGCGATTCGCCCGTCCAGCACCAGCACCACGCCGTGGTCCTCGCGCGACCGGATCAGCCGGCCGAAGCCCTGCTTGAGGCGGATGGCGGCGTGCGGCAGCATGTAGGTGAGGAACGAGTTGCCGCCCGCCTGCTCGATCGCCTCGATGCGCGCGGCGGTCACCGGCTCGCTGGGCACCTTGAACGGCAGCTTGGGGATCACCAGCCCGCGCAGCGCCTCGCCCGGCACGTCCACGCCCTCCCAGAAGCTGGTGGTGCCCAGCAGGATCCCGCGGCCCGACGCGGCGAAGCGCTCCACCAGCTGCGCGCGCGGCCCCTCGCCGTGCACGAACAGCGGCCAGCTGGCGTCGGCGCCGCGGCGGCGCAGCTCGAGCGCCACGTGGCGCAGCGCGCGGTAGCTGGTGAACAGCACGAACAGGCCGCCGTCGCTGATCCTGGCGTGCTCGATCACGGCGCGGATGGTGGCCTCGTCGTGGCGCTCGTCGCGGTCGCCGGCGGGGAGCGGCAGGTCGGTGGGCACCGCCAGCAGCGACTGGCGGCCGAAGTCGAAGGGCGAGGGGTGGATCGCCTCCTCCACCCGGTGCTCCTCCTCGAACGCGGCGCCCAGGCCCAGGCGCTGGCGCATGAAGCGGAAGTTGCCCTGCGTGGCCAGCGTGGCGCTGGTGAGGATCACCGTGGGCACCTGCTCGAACAGCGTCTCGCGCAGCACGCCGGCCAGGTCGAGCGGAGCGGCGTTCAGCGTCAGGTTCCCCTCGCGGCCGTCGCGCTCGGCCTGCCGCTCGATCCAGCGCACCATCTGGATCTCCTCCTCGCCCGGGCGCAGCGCCTGGCGCAGCGCGTCGGCCATCCCGTCCACCCGGTTCGCGGCGCCGCGCAGCTCCACCAGCTGCGGCTCCATCTTGGCCTTCAGCTCCTCGTCCACGGTCACCCGCTCGCGCAGCAGCTCCATCGCCTCGCGCAGGCTGCGCAGGTTGTCCAGCACGCCACTCAGCGCGTCGTCCAGCCCCAGCGGCCACACGGGGTGGCTGGCGAAGGAATCCTCCAGGCGGATGGTCTCTTCCCCCCCGGTGAACAGGTCGTTGAGGAAGGAGAAGACGCTCGCCGCCCGCTCGCGCGCCCCGTCGAGCGAGGGGTAGATGCGGTGCTCGATCAGGTCCAGCGCGCTGCGGGCGATCAGGTCGGTGCGCACCGACTTGAGCGCGCTGGCGAACGCGGGGAACAGCCCCTTGCCGCGGTTCTCCAGCCGCCGCAGCGTGCGGAACAGCCCGCGGCGGCTCACGCGGGCGCCCAGGTGGCTGGTGGCGGCCTCTTCCAGGTTGTGCGCCTCGTCCAGCACTAGGCGCTTGTACTGCGGGAGCACCGCGGGCGCCGTGTAGTTGCCCAGCGCGCGGCGCACGGCCAGGTCGCTGAACAGCAGGTGGTGATTGACCACCAGGATGTCGGCCGCGGAGGCGTCGCGCCGGGCGCGCTGGTAGAAGCACTCCTCGAAGTGGGGGCACTTCACCCGCAGGCACAGGTCGGTCTCGCTGGCCACCTCGTCCCACACCTCGGCGCTGGGGCGGAAGGAGAGGTCGGAGAGGGAGCCGTCCTGCGTGGTCTTGAGCCACTCCACGATGCCGTCGAGCTCGGCCTGCTTCTGCCCGTCGAAGAGCGAGCCGGCGGTGGCCTTGGCCAGCAGGGCGCGGCGCACCGACACGTAGTTGGCGCGCCCCTTCACCAGCGTGAAGCGGAAGGGCACACCCAGCGCGCGGCGCAGCAGCGGCAGGTCCTTGGCGACCAGCTGCTCCTGCAGGTTGATGGTGTTGGTGGAGACGACGGTGCGCTCCTTGTTCTGCACCGCCCAGCGGATTGCGGGGAGGAGGTACGCCACCGACTTGCCCGTGCCCGTGCCCGCCTCGGCCACGCCCACGCCGGGTTCGTTGTAGAGCCCGGCGATCATGCGGGCGAAGGCGCGCTGCTGCGGGCGGTCTTCGTAGCGGGGATGGCCGATGGCGAGCGGCCCCGAGGGCCCCAGGTCGTCGTCCACCCCGTCCACGTCGATGGGCGTGGTCTCGTCGGCGCCGGGGGGCTCGACGACCACGTAGAGCTCGCTGGCGTCGTTGTCGATGATGCCGAAGCCCAGCCCCTGCTCCCACAGCCGCCCCGCCACCGACAGGTCGGCCTCCGACGGCTGCAGCACGCCGGAGGGGTGGTTGTGGACCAGGATGCCGCCCTGCTCGATGTCGCGCTCGCGGATCAGCGCCAGCACCGCGCCGGGGTGCCCGCGCGACAGCGTGCGCGGCTCGTCCACCGCCCCGTCCTCGCCCACCTTGCAGACGAAGCACACCTCGTTGCCGCGCGCGCGCCCGATCTCGCTGCGCATCCGCTGGGCGGCCGCGGGGGCGAGGAACAGGTCGATGGCGGATTTGCGGGGAGGCGCGGCGGTGGTCATGGGTGAAAGATACGACGAACACGGCGCGCGCCCAACCTCTGGGCGCGCGCCGCATGTTTCGCCCGCGCGGGCGCTCGCGGTTCAGCCGATCGCCTCGGCGGGGTCGGCGTTGGCCAGCGCCTCGGCCAGCAGCTCGGCGTCGTCGTGGGCGACGGCGTCGATCTCCACGAACCCCACGCGCACCGGCTCGACCTCGTCCTCGGGGCAGGTGAAGCGCGCGGCGTAGATGCCCAGCTCCGTGGGCGACGGGTGCCCGTACAAGATCTCCACCAGCCAGCTGCGGCCGTGGGCGTCGGGGAAGATCGCTTTATCTTTCATCATCGTCCAAGCCTGTGGAAGTCAGGCGGCCAATTTAGCATTTCGCTGGTCGGAGGTCACGCTGGAGCAGATCGACATCGAAGTCGTGTGCAGGAATCCGCTGCGTCTGCAGGACTTGATACACGGCGCCGGCAACGTGATCCTCACCGACAACGGGAAGCCGTTCGCGCTCGTGATCCCGATCCACGGCGACGACGATCCCGCCGAAATGGAGCGAATCGACCTGAGGGTACGCGCGGAGATGGCGATCGCTCGAATTCGCCGCCGGCTGCGGAGTTAGGGCTGGACCAGCTTACCGCCGACGAGATTCAGCACGAGATCAGCGAGACGCGGCGGTCGGCGCGCGGGTGAGGGGCATACGCCTTGCGCCTTCTGCTCTCGCTTGTGGGCATGATTCCCCGACGGAGGGTGGGATGGAGACGCTGCCGCGTGGCGTGGTGATGGCGGGGCTGGGTGTGATCCTGACGGAGGCGTACGAGGGGCCGCCGAACCCGCGCGAGACGTGGTTCGTCAACAACGCGGCCGACGCGGGGCTGTTCCCCACGCTCGACGCCCTGTCTGCGGAAGACGCATCGCGGTCGCCGGCGCCGGGGCGCAGCACGGTGGCGGCGCACGCGGGGCACCTGCGCTTCAGCCTGGAGGTGTCGCGGCGCTGGGTGACGGGCGACCGCGGGCCGTTCGACTGGCACGAGAGCTGGGCCGTCCATGCGGTGGACGACGCGGCGTGGGCCGAGCTGCGTTCCTCGCTCCGGCAGGAGTATGCCGCGTTCCGCCGCGCGCTGGACGAAAGCGGCGAGCCCGACGAGAACACCTTCACCGGCATCGTGGGCGGGGTGGCCCACGCGGCCTATCACCTGGGCGCCATCAAGCAGATGCTGCTGGAATTGCGCGGCGCGCCGGCGGCCGCACCCGCGCACGCCGGAGAGGGATGAGGCAGGCGTTCGAGCGGGCCCTGGTCGGCCGCACGCTGGCCGGCCGCTACGAGCTGGGCGAGGCCATCGGCGCCGGGGGGATGAGCGTGGTCTACCGCGGGCAGGACCGCGTGCTGGGCCGCCCCATCGCCGTGAAGGTGGTGTCGCTTCCCGCCGACAGCGACGAGATGCGCCTCAACCTGCGCGAGCGCTTCCGGCGCGAGGCGGCGTCGGCGGCGCGCATCGCCCACCATCCCAACGTGGTGCAGGTCTACGACTACGGGACGGATCCCGAGCTCGACCTCGACTTCATCGTGATGGAGCTGCTGCGGGGGCGCGACCTGAAGCAGGCGCTGGCGCTGGGCTCCATCGCCCAGGCCGAGGCGCTGCGCATCGTGCGCGAGGCGGCGCGCGGGCTGGCGGCGGGGCACCGCGAGGGAATCGTGCACCGCGACGTGAAGCCCGCCAACGTGTTCCTGGTGGGCGAGGGGGGTGTGCTCGACTACGTGCGCATCCTCGACTTCGGCATCGCCAAGCCGGTGGAGCCCGACGACGACGCGCTGACGCTCACCACCATCGGCCAGCTCCCGCACTCGCCGGCCTACGCCTCGCCCGAGCAAGGCTCGCCCGACACGCAGGTCAGCCCCGCGTCGGACGTGTACCAGCTGGGGCTGATCGCCTACGAGCTGCTGGCCGGCGAGCGCCCCTACACCGAGGCTGGCCGCAAGCGCCTCCACCAGGGCGAGGCGGTGCCGCCGGCCCAGACGCCGCGCTGGGCCGCCGTGCCCGCGCCGCTGCGCGAGGTGATCGAGCGCGCGCTGCGCCACGACCCCGCCGCGCGCTACCCCGAGGCCGGCGCCTTCGCCGACGCGCTGGCCGACGCCGAAGCGGCCGCCCTGCGCCCGGACGACGACGACCGGACGATGCTGGCGACCTTCACCGCCGCGCCGCTGGTGGCCTCCGCGGCCGCATCCCCATCTCACGTATCGGCAGTGGCGGACGATGCGGGCCGGACGGACGATGCGGACGACGTGACGGGGCTGGCCCCGGCGCTGGTGGCGGCGGAGCCGGTGTCCACCGAGCCCGTGTCGCTGCCGCCGGTGCCGCGGCAGGGGCGGCGGATGACGCCGGCGGTGTGGGGGATCCCGCTGGTGCTGCTGGTGCTGGCGCTGGCGGTTTGGACCGCGCGGCACCGCGGCGGCGCGCGCGCGGGCGCCGCCGTGGCGGCCGACACCGGCGCGCTGGCGGGGCTGCACGGCACCTTTCTGCGGCTACAGGGCGCCGCCTCGGCCGCGCTCGACAGCGCCCCGGCCGACACCGCCGCGCCCCCAGACACCGCCCCGGCCCCGCCGCCCGACACGCCGCGCGCGCAGTCGCCCGAGGCGGCCGCCGCGACGGCCACGCAGCAGGCGGTGGTGGACATGCACTCGGCCTGGAGCACCGGCGACCTCGACCGGATGATGGAGCACTACGCCAGCCGCGTGGACTACTACGGCGTGGAGAACGCGTCGCGCTCGTTCGTGCGCGGCAAGGTGCGCGACACGGTACGCAAGTACGACCGGCGCATCATCACCATCAAGCGCCAGGCTACGATGATGGACGGCCCCGGCCGGGCGCGCGTGCTGGTGGACAAGGACTGGGACTTCACCGGCCACGGCGAGCGCTGGCACGGCTCCATGCGCCAGGAGCTCACCATGCGCCTGGAAGACGGGGCGTGGAAGGTCGTGGGCGAGAAAGCCGTGCAGATCTACGAGGACAAGCGGGAGAAAGTGTAGCGCTCGCGGCTGGATGGTCGAAGGGACGGGTGTTTCTGGCGCCGGCGCGTTAGATTGCGCCGCGCGGCCTCCTCATCCCCGCCCTGACGTCCCGAGCCCCGCCCTGTCCCCGCCCCATGATCAAGATCGTCCTTATCGAAGACGACGAGCCGAGCCAGTATTTCTATGGCATGGTCCTCCAGCGCGCGGGCTACGCGGTGCTCCCGGCGCGGTTCGGCAAGGCGGGGGTGCGGATGGTGCGCGACGAGCTTCCCGGCCTGGTGGTGGTGGACCTGGGCCTCCCCGAGATGGACGGGCTGGAGGTGATCCGCTCGCTCAAGACCGACCCCGCCACGCGCGACATCCCCGTGGTGGTGGTGACCGTGCACGTGTTCGACCGGGACCGCGAGGCGGCGTTCGAAGCCGGGTGCGACGAGTTCCTGGAGAAGCCCCTGCCCCCTTCCGAGCTGCTGGCCGCGGTGGAACGCACGCTGGCGCGGTGCGCCCCGCTGGCCGAAGCCGCCGCGTCTCCCGTCGGCTCCTGACGCACCCGGCTCATGCCCACGCACGCCGATGATTCGAAAGGCCGCCCCACACCGGGCGGCCTTTCTCTGCATCGTGCCCGGGCGGCTTCCCGGCTCACCGGATCATGCCGGCTCCGGCCCTCCGCTCGGCCCCCGGGCCGCGTGACACATCGCCCGTCCGATGTCAGCGCTCCGGGCCGGTGTCGGGCTGTGCGGGCTCGGGCGGCGGGGTGCGGCCGGTGACCACGTTGTAGAGCTGGCGCCGCACCCGGCGGATCTGGTTCTCGGCCTTTGGCATGTAGCTGCGGTTGGAGAGGAGCACCACCCACGTTCCCCGGCCGGGCTCCATCCAGATGGACGTGCCCGTGAAGCCGGTGTGGCCCACCGCGTACGGCTCCTTGCACCCCTTGTTGTCGGGCACCGTGCCCTCGCGGCAGAACCACTCGAAGCCCAGCCCGCGCGTGCCGGCGCCCGGCTGCAGCTGCTCGAACTGCCGCACCGTCTCGGCGCGCACGATGCGCACGTTGCCCACCGCGCCGCCGTTGGTGATCATCGCCGCCCAGCGCCCCACGTCGGCCACGGTGGAGAACAGCCCCGCGTTGCCGGTGATGCCGCCCAGCTCGCGGGCGAACGGGTCGTTGGTCTTCCCGGCGAAGGGGGTGCCGTCGTCTAGCGTGAGCGTGGGCGCGCACGAGTCGCAGGGCAGCCCGGGCTGATAGCGGGTGTGGGCCATCCCCAGCGGCTCCCACACGCGGGTGCGCAGGAAGGTGGGGAGCGGCTGGCGTGCCGCGCTGGCCACCGCCAGCCCCAGGATCGTGAACCCCGCGTCGGAGTACAGCAGGTCGTCGCCGGGGGCGCCGATCAGCTTCGTTTTGGCCACCAGGTTGTACAGGCGGTCGCCGGGGGTGGCGCCCTCGGGCTTCACCGCGGCAGGAAGGCCCGAGCGGTGGGTGAGCAGCTGGCGGATGGTCACCTTTTCGCGGCCGCCGCCGGTGAAGTGCGGCAGATAGCGCACGACGGGGTCGTCCAGGCGCATGCGGCCGTCGTCCACCAGGATCATCACGGCGGTGGTGGTACCCACCAGCTTGGTGAGCGAGGCCAGGTCGTAGAGGGTGGCGTCGGGGTCCACCGGCGGCGCCAGGCGGCCCCACTGCGTGCGCCCGAAGCCCACCTCCAGCAGCGCCGTGTCGCGCACGCCCACGGCCAGCGCCGCGCCGGGAAAGCCCTGCCGCCGCACCTCCTTGCGCACCACCTCCTCGGCGCCCGAAAGCGCGGCGCTCACCGGGCGGATCTCGGCCAGGGTGCGCGACGGGATGCGCGGCACCGCGCGGAAGACGTAGCGCAGCCGCGGCACCGCGTAGAACGGATAAGCCAGCGCGCCCGCGAAGCACGCCAGCATCACCCACCCCAGCACCCTGCGCCGGCGCGAGAACCAGCCGCGATAGCCGTGATATGTGTCGGGGGGCCCCGCGGGTGCGTTCCCCTGGTCGATACCGTCCGTCACCGTTGCCGAATCTGCCGCTGCCGTGAGTCCGCGGGCCGGGCGGCCGCGCGTCGTTCGAGGCCGCGTATCCGCACGGTCCGCGCCGCGAGGCGAGATCACTGCATCCGCGCTGTCGGCGGGTTGAAACCCGCCGCTGGAACGTCGGGAAGTCCGCCTTCGCGGACTGCGTCGCCGGCATCGCCACGAATCGCGGTCATTCCTGGCACGCAGAACCTGCAACGGGCACCGCGCCCCGCTGGCCACGCCGGCGCAGTTGTCCCTCCCCCAGGTTGTTTTGGGGGAGGGACATGGGGTTGCCTCGATTTAGTGGACACATCATCCCGGAGTTAGGTTCATCCAGAGGGAGGTGGGTCCATGAGCAGTCCACGGAGGAAGTTCAGTCGAGAGTTCAAGCTGGAGGCGGTGCGTTTGGTGTTGGAGGAGAAGAAGCCGCTGGTGAAGATTGCCAAAGAACTGGGGGTTCGTCCGGACACGCTGCGCAACTGGAGGACGGCCATGGAAGGGCGTGCGGGGCTGACGGGGGCGCGGGTGAGCGAGGGCAATAGCCCGGTGATCGGGCGTGATGAAGAGCTGCGGCAGTTGAGGCTGGAGAACGACGTGCTCCGGCAGGAGCTGGACTTCGTAAAAAAAGCGGCGGCGTACTTCGCGAAGCAGACGCGTTGAAGTACGCCAGCATCGAGCGGCATCGTGGAGAGTTCGACGTGAAGCTGATGTGCCGGGTGCTGGGCGTGCCACGCTCGAGCTACTACGCGCACCGCAAGCGGCCGCCGAGCGCGCGAGTCGCGGCCGACGAGAAGTTGCGCATCGAGATTCGAAGCGTGCATGCGATGAGCGGGGAGACCTACGGGAGCCCGCGCGTGCATGCGGAGTTGCAGGCCCAGGGAATCCAGGCCGGCCGCAACCGGGTCGCGCGACTGATGCTCGAGGACGGCCTCGCGGTGAAGCGGCCGCGGCGCTTCTGTACGACCACGGACTCTCGGCACGAGTACGCGATCGCCCCCAACGTGCTGGCGCGGGAGTTCTCGGTGGAGAGCGTGGACGGGCTGGACCGGGTGTGGGTCGCCGACATCACGTACGTGCCCACGCAGGCTGGATGGCTGTACCTGGCGGTGGTGCTGGACCTGGCGTCGCGACGGGTGGTGGGCTGGGCGATGAAGGACACGATGCAGACCGAGTTGGCCACCGATGCGCTGGACATGGCGATCCTGCAGCGCAGCCCCGGGCGCGGGCTGGTGCACCACTCCGATCGCGGTGTGCAGTACGCCTCTGGAAGCTACAGGGATCAGCTCGCGCGTCAGGGAACGGTGGTGAGCATGAGCCGGAAGGGGAACTGCTGGGACAACGCCGTAGCCGAGAGCTTCTTCGCCACGCTCGAGTGGGAGCTGATCCAGCGCTGCGACTGGCGCACCCGGGACGAGGCACGCAGCGCGATCTTCCAGTACCTGGAGCTCTGGTACAACCCTCGCCGACGGCATTCGAGTCTCGGCTACCTGAGCCCGGTCGAGTACGAACAGCAGCTCGTCTGCCGCGCAAAAGCGGCATGACACCCGTGTCCATTAAAGACAGGCAAGTCCAACAGGCGAGGAACGAGCCAGGGAGAGGGCCCACCGGACCGACGGGAACGCGTAGATCGTCGTCCCCCGAACGTGCCGCGTACCGTCCCGAGAATATGCGAGTGACGCGGGAGCCGCCTACGCTCACTCCCGCCCCGTCAGCCGGCGGATCGCCCACTCGGCGCCCGCGGCGATCAGCAGGAGCGCGAAGAGCAGCGTGGCGCTGGGGCCGCGTGGGGCGGCGGGGTGGGATGATGCGATGCGTTCGAGCGCCGTGCGCAGCGAGTCGGCCGGGAGGATGCCGCCGCCGGAGTGCGCAGCCAGGAGCGAGAGCCGCGCCCACGCATCCGCGTCCGAAGAGCCCGCGGCGTCCGCGGTGGACTCCCCGGCGGATGACGCGACGGCGCGGAAGCCGGCGGTGGGCGGCTGGCCGGCGATGGCGAGCGCGTACATGCCGGCCGTAGCGGCGACGAACGAGCCGCGCAGCACGCCCGGCGCCCGCGGATCGCGGGCCAGCCGCACGGTGTCCACGCCGCCGCCGGGGCGGGTGACCACCAGCGGCGGCACGGGCGCGCCGGCTTGGCCGCGCGCATCGAAGACGCGGACGTCGCGGCGCGTGCCCACGGAGCCCGTCGCGTCGCCCACGCGGATGGCGAGCGGCTCCGGGCGCGCGGACGACAGCCAGTCCACCAGCGAGCGCCAGAACTCGCGGTGCTCCGCCACGCGCCCCGCCTCCATCCGCCACCGCCACGTTTCCCCGATCCCCAGTGCGGCGGCGCGGCCGCGGCCCAGCGGGCGGATGGCCAGCAGCGGCCCGGCGGGAGCCTGCGCAGCGACCGCCGCCGCCGCGCCAACCGCCGCGAACGGCCGCGCGGCCGCGGCCACCCGGTCGGCTGGGAGCGGCGCCAGCTCGGCGGGGGCCGACCAGCGGATCGCGGCGCCATCCACCGTCGCCGCCGCGTCGGACGGGCGGACAAGGCCGAAGCCGGCGGCGCCGGCGCGGTCACCCTGCAGCAGCACGCCGCCCCCGCGCTGCGCCCATTCGGCCAGCGCCGCGGCCTCGGCGCCCTGCAGCGGCGCGCCATCCAGCACGATCACCGCGTCCACATGCGCCAGCCGCGCGGGCGAGATGGCGCCGCCGCCACCCTCCCGCACGGCCAGCCCGCGGCCCAGCGCCATGCTCGTTTCCACCCTGGCGCCGCTCTCCTCCAGCGCGCGGGTGACGAACTTCGCCTCCCAATCGGGGAAGCCGGCGCGCAGCAGAACGCGCGGCGGCCCCGCCGAGTCGACCCACGCGCCCGCCGTGGCCACGGCGCTGTCGCCGCGCGCCCACGCGGCGCGCACGCCCCACTCGCGCCACCCGCCCGCCGCCGGCCGCACGCGGAAGGCGCCCGACGCGTCGCCCCGGCCGTCCGCGCGCACGGCCAAGCTGTCCACCGGCGCGCCCGCCTCGGTGAGGTAGACGCGCGCGCTGTCGCCCGTCGGCCCGTGCACGCGGAACGATACCGCCGCCGCGCGCCCCGCCAGCGGCCGCGCCGTCGCCGCCGCCTCCACCAGGCGCACGGCGCGCGGCGCGGCGGCGAACACCGGCGCCCGGTCGGCCGCGGCGGCCAGCGTCTCAAGAGCGGCGGTGGAGGGAGCGAGCGGCGATTCGTAGCTGACGGCGGCGGGCGCGGCACCGGCCAGCATCGCCCCGGCCCTCGCCAGGTCGCCGGCCGAGCGGATGCGCATGATGCTCCCCGCCACGCCCGCCGGCCGCCACAGCGACGGCAGCGCGAGCGCCAGCACGAGCAGCGCCAGCACGGCGGCGCGGAGGATGGCGGGGAGGCGGGCAGCGATGCGCGTCATGCTGCCACCGGCCGACGAGCTCGCCGGGGGAGATCACTGCAGGTCGAGCAAGCTTCTGCCGACCGAGGGTCAGGCGGGGCGAATGAATTCGCGGCAACAACCGCACGAAGTCCGCCTTCGCGGACTCTAGCCGCGGCACTGCCGCGCGGAAGAAGATTCGAGCTGATGCGAGCTTTCCGACCGGCATCGATGCCGCCCAGCAGCCTCCCGCAGTTTGGGAGGCTTCCCGTAGTCGTTGCTGCGGATTCATCCGCCCGTCGCGAGACTGCGGCCGCGTCTGAATGCTGGTCGAGCGACAAGGCCCGTCGCGAGACTGCGGCCGCGCCTGAATGCTGGACGAGCGACAGGGCCCGGCGCCGGGCTACGGGATCCGCCCCCATCACCGCGTCAGCGCGTAGACGATGATGTTCACCGCGAACCGGGTGTTGTCGACCGACTGGAAGCGCTTGTTGCGGTAGTGGTAGCCCCACTCGCTGCTGTAGTCCTTGTTGCTGTAGAGCACGCCCAGCCGCCCGTTCACCTCCACCCCCAGCAGGTGCTCGTGCACCAGGTTGTCGCCCCAGCCGTTCAGCTCGTGGCTGGTGGTGGGCGGCTCGTCGAAGGTGAAGAAGCTGCGGAAGATCTCGTGGTCGTTCCGTAGCTCCTTCAGCGCGCCCGCGCCGAAGATGCGGCGCAGCTCGGCGGTGGCCGTCTTGTGGAAAGCGCCGTCCACGTCGTGGTTGTGGTCGTCCACGAACACGAAGCCGCCGCGCTCCACGTATGCCTTGAGGTTCGCGCT
>Ga0247773_1000479_pt1 | contig 16514 bp, 11 predicted proteins | sample UWRJL092311B6_FD_179934 | JGI IMG/M metagenome (GOLD analysis project Ga0247773, IMG submission 179934) | Plant litter microbial communities from Arlington Agricultural Research Station in Wisconsin, United States - UWRJ-L092-311B-6 | ecosystem: Environmental > Terrestrial > Plant litter >...
GCGGGTGGGAGGCGTGAACGCGCCGAGCACCAGCGGGGAGGCGTCCGGCGCCGACATCGGCCAGAACTGCCCCCGCGCGGGATCGAACGTGAACATGTACAGCTCGTCGCGGCAGGCGCTGACCCACTCGGCCAGCCGGCGGATGCCGAGCTGGTCGGGAAGCGCGGCCGGCTCGCCCCCGGGCTCGAACGGCCAGCAGGGGACGGTGACCTCCTCTTCTGTCATCGGCGCGCACCCGGCCAGGAAGTCTCCCAGCGACAGCGTGGAGATGGTCCGGGTGGGCACGTCCACGTACGCCACGTCGAAGAGCGCGCACAGGTCCAGCGAGACCGAGCGCGGCGGTGCCCCGCGCCGGAGCAGGCCGAAGGCGCGGCGATCGGTGCCGTAGCCGTTCCACGCCAGCAGCAGCCGGTTCACGAACGTTCCGGCCTGCGGCCCGCCCAGCATGGCCACGTAGGGCACCACGAACTTCTCCACCGCCGACTCGCTCCAGAAGGCACAGTCCCACGAGACCGCGGCCACCAGCCGGCCGCTCACGCTCACCGGCATCGACTCCGGCACCCCCACGGTCACGGTGCAATCGATCGACGCCATGTCGGCCTTGCGCGCGCGGGTGTAGCACGGAACCGACACGCCGCATCGCTGCGGATCGGCGGGGTTGTACAGCGAAAGCGCGGGGCGCGGGTCCGCGGGGTCGCCGTTGAAGACGAACTCCACGCGGTTGTTGGGAAGGGCGCCCGCCCACGCGGCCATCATCCGCAGCGTGGTGCAATCGACCGGCAGCAGCGGGCGGCACGGGCCGGCGGGCTCCCCGGGCGTCGGGGCGCACACCATCCTGGGCCGTGGGCACTGGTTCTCGCTCATGGGGATCTTCCCGGAAACGGGCGGTTGAATGTGCGGCGCTGGCCGCGTTGGCGATTCAACCTGCCACCGTGCCATCACACTCGATTCCCCGTCCGCGTCAATGCCCCGCGCGGGGTTGCGCACGCGGGCGGCGAGGCGCCACACTCCGCCAGGGGCTTGGCGACGCAACGGGCGGAGAAAGGCGAGGCGCGGTGTCGTTCCTGCGGATCCTGGAGATGCTGGGCGTGGCGGTGTTCGCCATCAGCGGCGCGCTGGCGGCGGGGCGCAAGAGCCTGGACCTGGTGGGCGTGGTGGTCACCGCCACGGTCACGGCCATCGGCGGCGGCACCCTGCGCGACCTGCTGCTGGACCGGCACCCGGTGTTCTGGATCGCCGACACCGCGAACCTGTGGGTGATCTTCGGCGCCGCGCTGGGCACGGTGCTGTACTCGCGCCGCTGGAGCCCGCCCGAGCGAAGCCTGGCCGTGGCCGACGCGCTGGGGCTGGCGCTGTTCACCATCAGCGGCGCGCAGATCGCGCAGGGGGCCGGGCTGGGCGGCGTGGTGGTGGTGATCATGGGCACGCTCACCGGCGTGGCCGGCGGTGTGATCCGCGACGTGCTGACGGCCGAGATCCCCATGATCATGCGCCGCGGGCCGATCTACGCCACCGCGTGCATCGTGGGCGTGTCGCTCTACCTCGTGCTGGGGATGGCGCTCCCGCGCAACGTGGCCGCGCTCGCCGGGATGGCGGCCATCGCCGGGCTGCGCCTGGCCGCCATCCTCTGGAAGCTCACCATCCCCGTCTTCACCCTCGGCGACGGACGCGACCGGGCAGGATGAGCGGCGGGCGAGGTGAAAACGAAGGGGAGATGCGGATCCGCGCATCTCCCCTTCGTTCGTTCGATCGGCATCCGCGAGCGGCGCACGACCGGCACATCGTCGATGGATCGTGGAGGCGTGCCGGAACGCCCGGTCCGGCGCGTCGTCTCCCGGCGGCGAGGGGACGGGACGACCGGCGGGGCTCCACGAGCCGGGAGCTACCGCACGCGGTGGCCATGGAGCGACTGGCGCTCCAGCGCCGTCGCGCGGCTGTCGTACGGGCCCGAGGCGGTGGCCCAGATGGAGAGATCGGCCTCGAAGTCGTCGCGGATGCGATCCTCGTTCGAGCCCGAGAGGAAGTACCACACCGTGTCCGCACAGGCGCGGGTGCTTTCGCGGCACCCCGGCCCCTCGATCTCGAACCCCGCGCCGAGCGACGACCCGCTCATCGCGATGTCCTGCCCCCGTAGCGCCGCGCGCACCGTCAGCATGTCGGGCGAGAGCGGCGCGGTGCGGTCCGTCTGGCGGATGTCGAGGTATCCCCGGACGGTGCTGCCCTCGCGGAGCTCCCATCTCCCGGCCATGTGGCCCGGGCCGCACGCGGCGGCGGAGCTCGCGCAAAGGGCGGCGGCGAGGATCTTCGGAAGCCTGCGCACGAGAATCATCCAGCGATGAATGAAAAGATGGTGACGTGCCGGCGCCACCTGGCGGAGGGGGTGCTACGAATGTTTACCGCAACTCGCCGCGCCGGGCAATCCTCTCCGCCAGTGGACGCGAATCGCGCCCGGACGGCGGTCCGGCGCGATGAGTCGATCTCCAGCTGCAGGTCAGGATCCCGCGGCCGGTCTTCCCCGCCCCTTCCACACCAGGTAGACGGGGATGCCGGCGAGGATCACGGCGAAGCAGATCAGCGTGACCCTGGGGTCGCTGACCAGCGCGTTCAGCAGCATCCCCACGCTGGCGAGGAGGAAGACGGCGGGGACCAGCGGATAGCCCCAGGTGCGGTACGGGCGCGGAAAGTCTGGCCGGCGGGCGCGGAGGATGTACACGGCGCCCACCGCCAGCGCGTAGAAGGGCCAGATGCCGAGGATGAACGCGTCGGCCAGCTCCTCGAAGGTCTGGAAGGAGACGTAGCCGATGCCGAGCGCGGTGGCCAGCAGGATCGCCACGTACGGCGTCTTGTAGCGCGGATGCACCGCGGCCACGGGGCGGAAGAAGTTGCCGTCGTCCGCCATCGCGAAGAAGATGCGCGGGCCGGTCATCATCGAGCCGTTCAGCGCGCCGAACGCGCTCACCATCACCATCGCCGCCACGACGGACGCGCCGGCCGCGCCGAAGACGGCGGTCGCCGCGTCGGCCGCGACGAGCTTGGAGGCGACCATCCGCGGCACGGTGAGCACGAAGAGGTACGCCACGTTCACCGCCACGTAGATCGCCACGATCGCCAGCACCCCGCCGATGATGGCGCGCGGCAGCGTCCGCGCCGGCTCCTTCACCTCGCCCGAGATGAAGGTGAGGTCGGCCCAGCCGTCGTACGCCCACATCACGCTCACCAGCGCCAGCCCGAAGCCGCTCCACGTGGTCGGCGACCAGTGGATCGGCCCGGCGAGCGCGCCGCGCCCCGGGTGCGCGAAGAGGAACGCCGCCGCGGCCAGGCCGCTGATGGCCAGCACCTTGGCCGCCGTGCTCAGGTTCTGCACCGCCGCGCCCCACCGAACCGAGCGGATGTTGGCCAGCCCAAGGACGAGGATCGCGCCGCCGGCCACGACCTTGGTCCCCAGCGCGCCGTAGTGGAAGAACTTGTCCCCGTACTCGGCGAAGAGGACGGCGATGGCGCCCAGCGCGCTAGGGCGGATCACCAGCAGCTCCGTCCACCCGAAGAGGAACGCCGGGAGCGGCCCGTATCCCTCGCGGATGAAGACGTACACGCCGCCCGAGCGCGGGAACATCGTCGCCAGCTCGGCGATGGTGAGCGCGCCCATCAGCGCCACCACCGCGCCCAGGATCCAGAGCAGCGACATCGCCCCCACCGACCCCACGCGCGCCGCCACCCCCTCGGGCCCGCCGACGATGCGGAAGATCCCGCTGCCGATGGTGGAGCCCACGAGCACCGCCGCAGCGCTCCACACCCCGAGCCGCCGCGGCAGCCGGTCGGCGATGCCGCCGGGAGCGTCGGAAGCGCCTGCGTACGCGGCGTCGTCGCGGGCGTGCGTGTCGGGGGCGAGCGGTGCGTGGGCCATGCGCGGGGCGTGTGGGGGCGCGAGTGGGCGTGCGGTGCGCTGAGACGTGCGTGGCGAAGGTAACAGCGGCGAAGCGCGGGGGACAAGAATCGGGGATGAACGGCAACGCGGCACGGGGCCCTGGTGCGATGCCCGGATGGTGGCGCATGCGGCGGGCGGCCCCCTCCCCCCGGCCCCTCCCCGCGGTCCGCGGGGGAGGAGGTGCTTCACCTCGGAGCATGCCGCGATACCGCGCGGTGTTGCGGTTGCTGTTCTCCCCTCCCCCCGCGGAGCGCGGGGGAGGGGGGCCACCGCGGCCGCGACACCGCCCATCGGAGCGCCCCGATCCCTTCCAGGGAGTCCGCGCGGCGGACTTCGGGCCGTCGTAGCCGCGGATTCATCCGCCCCTGGATCGTCGCGGCACCACGTCGGCATCTTCCGCCGCCAGGGACAGATGCATCTCTGGCGGATGGATCGGCCACGAGACGCGATGCGGCCTCCGACACCAACCTCGTCCACCTCAACGACATCCACTCCGCGTGAGGGAACACGGGCTGGCGCTATGCCGTACACACCCCGCATGATGTATGGTCTCGGAACAAAAACCGCATCGTATCCAACCTCACGCACCGAAGGAACGCGGATGCTACTCAGGGCACGCCCGGCCGCGACCGGGCTGACGTTTGCGCTCGCTCTGCTGGCCGGCCCCGCCGCCGCGCAGCAGGGGCAGCTCACGGTGGAGCGCATCTTCTCGAGCGAGTTCCGGCTGGGCTCGCTCCCCGAAAGCCGCTGGATGGCCAACGGGCAGCGCTACTCGTACGTGGACGTCACCTCCGGCCGCGTCACCAACCTGGTGGCCGAAGACGCGCAGACCGGGACCAAGACGGTGCTGGTGGACGGGACGAAGCTGGTTCCCGCCGGGCAGACCAAGCCGATCGACATCGAGGAGTACGCCTGGAGCGGCGACGAGCGGAAGCTGCTGATCTTCACCAACAGCCAGCCCGTGTGGCGCCAGAACACCAAGGGCCAGTTCTACGTGTACGACCTGGCCAGCCAGCGCCTGACGCCCGTCTCCACCGCGCCCGGGTGGCAGCAGTTCGCCAAGCTCTCGCCCGACGGGAGCAAGGTCGGCTTCGTGCGCGACAACAACCTGTGGGTGACCGACCTCGCCACCGGCCGCGAGACGCAGCTCACGCGCGACGGCAGCGAGACCATCATCAACGGCACCTTCGACTGGGTGTACGAGGAGGAGCTGGACCTGCGCGACGGCTGGCGCTGGAGCCCCGACGGGGAGCGCATCGCCTTCTGGCGCATCGACGACAACCCGGTGCGCCCCTTCTTCTGGATGAAGGACACGGGCGACAGCTACTCGCAGCCCGTTTCGCTGCGCTACCCCAAGGCCGGCGCGGCGAACCCCACCGCGCGCCTGGGCGTGTACGACCTGGGGAGCAACCAGACGACCTGGCTGCAGACCGGGGCCGACTCGTCGGTGTACCTGGCGCGGATGCAGTGGGCCGAGAGCCCCACCGAGATCGTGCTGCAGCGGCTGAACCGGCACCAGAACCGGCTCGACGTGATGGTGGCCGACGCGCGCACCGGCGCCACCCGCACCCTCTTCACCGAGGCCGACAGCGCCTGGCTGGACGTGGACTACGACCTGGGCTTCATCCACGGCGGGCGGCAGTTCATCTGGAACAGCGAGCGCGACGGGTACAACCACCTGTACCTGTACAACCGCGACGGCACCGTGGCGCGCCAGCTCACCCGCGGCGCCTGGGACGTGACCGAGGTCTTCGGCGTGGACGAGAAGAACGGCTACGTCTACTTCAGCGCCACCGAGCAGGGCCCCGAGCAGCGCCACCTCTACCGCGTGCGGCTGAGCGGCGGCACCCCCGAGCGGCTGTCGAAGGAGCCGGGCACGCACGCCGTGCAGCTTTCGCCGCAGACGCCGTACTACCTGGACAGCTGGAGCCGCATCGACACGCCGCCGGTGATCACCCTGCACCGGACCGACGGCGCCACCGTGCGCACGCTGGTCGACAACGCGGGGGTGAAGGCCAGGCTGGGGCAGCTGGCGGTGAGCGCGCCGGAGTTCTTCAACTTCCGCACGAGCGGCGGCACGCAGCTGAACGGCTGGATGATCAAGCCGGCCAACTTCGACCCGAACAAGAAGTACCCGGTGCTGATGTACGTGTACGGCGGCCCGGGAAGCCAGACGGTGACCGACGCGTGGGGCGGCTCGCGCTACCTGTACCACCAGCTGCTGGCGCAGAAGGGGTACATCGTGGTGAGCGTGGACAACCGCGGCACCGGCGCCCGCGGGCGCGACTTCAAGAAGCAGACGTACATGAACCTGGGCACCCTGGAGGCGGCCGACCAGATCGAGGCGGCGCGCTGGCTGGGGCGGCAGCCGTACGTGGACGCCGACCGCATCGGGCTGTGGGGATGGAGCTACGGCGGCTACATGACCGCGTTCACGCTGGAGCAGCCGGGGAGCCCGTTCAAGGCGGGGGTGTCGGTGGCGCCGGTGGCCGACTGGCGCCTGTACGACACCATCTACACCGAGCGCTTCATGCGCACGCCGCAGGAGAACGCGGCCGGCTACGACCGCGGCAGCGCCGTGAAGCACGCCGACGGCCTGCGCGCGCGGATGCTGGTGGTGCACGGCACCGGTGACGACAACGTGCACTTCCAGAACAGCACGCAGCTGGTGGATGCGCTGCAGGCGGCCGGGAAGCAGTTCAACTTCATGATGTACCCGGACCGCAACCACGGCATCGCCAACGGCCGCAGCGTGCACCTGTTCACCATGATGCAGAACTGGATCCTGGCGAATCTTTAACCGCGGTGCGGAAGTGCGAAGTGCGAAGTGCGAAGTGCGAAGTGCGAAGTGCGAAGTGCGAAGTGCGAAAGTGCGAAAGTGCGAAAGTGCGAAAGTGCGCCGGCTCTCGATGCGAGGGCCGGCGCATTCGTGTTTGGGGGAGTCTCGATCCGGACGGCCGGCGACGCGGTGGAAGATGCGGAGGTCACCGCGGCGGCAGCTTGGGGTGGTCGCGGCGTTGCACGACGGGGTTCCGCGGGGATGAGAAATCGTGGCCGTGCGTCCTGCGGGCGTGGGGCTCAGGCCGCGGGGACGTAGCGGAGCTCGCAGCGGTCGCACTGGAAGGTGGAATCCCAGTGGCCGTACAGGCGGGGGTACCATCGCGATTTCGCAATGTGGGACGGTTCGCGGCCGAACCTGCGAGACGAGCACGCCTCCGCGTCCTCCGCCTCGCGGGCCGCGAGCGCGCCGTCATGCGACGATCCATTGGCCTGCACGCCGCCTGTTCCTATATTGAGCGCTCCGACCACTCACCCGTGGGGCGGCCGTTTCCGTGGCCGTCTTCCCCGCCCCTTCGGCATCTCCGGAGGCAGCTCGTGCTCCCGATTCGTCTCGCCGCGGCCGGCACCGCCGCGCTGCTGCTCACCGCCGCGTCGGCAAATCGTTTCGCATCCGCGCCGCGTGCCGCGGACGTACGTCCATCACCCGGCGCGGCGCTGGGGAGCATCGAGGGGCACGTGACGCTGTCGCGCGCGGCGCCGCGGCGCGTGGCCAACCGATACCCGGGCGAGGGCGGCGGCGCGGCGCACCAGGTGGGCAACGTCCCCCCGGTCGCCTACATCGTGGGCCCGGTGGCCGGGTCGCGCGCGGCGGCGGGCGAGCGGCCGCGGCTCAGCCAGCAGGACACCTCGTTCCGCCCGGCCGTGCTGGTGGTGCCGGTGGGGACCAGCGTGGACTTCCCCAACCGCGACCCGTTCTTCCACAACGTCTTCTCGTACTCGTCCACCAAGCGCTTCGACCTGGGCCGCTACCCGCGTGGCGAGAGCCGCACGGTGGTGTTCGACAAGCCCGGCGTGGTGAAGGTGTACTGCGAGATCCACCAGTGGATGCGCACCGCCGTGGTGGTGGTGGAGAACCCCTTCCACGACCAGGTCGCGGCCGACGGGCGCTTCTCCATCACGGGCGTTCCCGCCGGCCGCTACCGCCTCGCCGTGTTCGACTTCGACCGCGGCCAGCGCATCGTGGACGTGACCGTGCCGGCGAGCGGCGCCGCCCGCGTCGACGTGACGCTGTGAGTGCGAGAGTGCGAAAGTACGAGAGTGCGAAAGTGAACTACGCGAGACGCACCGGCGCCCCCGTGGGCTCGGTCCCCCGCCCTTCCGCACCCGGCACCTAGCACTCACGCACCCCGCACTCTCGTACTTTCGCACTCTCGCACTTTCGCACTTTGCTACTCCCCGCGCTGAACCGCGTCCGCCACTCCTTCGCCGCCAAGCTGCTGGTCGCCCTGGCGGGGACGGTGGCGCTGCTGCTGCTGGTGACGCTCGCCACCATCCGCGTGCAGACGCACCGGCAGGTGGCGGTGGCGCTGCGGCGCTCGGTGCAGACGTCGCGGCTCGTGTTCGACCAGCAGGAGCGTGACGTGCGCGAGGGGCTGGCCAGCGACGCCAACCGCTGGGTGCAATCCAACCGCATCCCCGCCGCGCTCGACGACGCGCTGCTGAACGGGAGCGTGGACGTGCTGGTGCAGGCCGCCGACTACGAGATCAACCTGGCGCGCCGCCCGCCCGCGCTCACCCTGCACGCCTACACCGACCCGCGCGGCGCGCCGGTCGGCTCCGCGCTGGGGCCGCGCATCCTCCCCAGCGCCGCGGCGGGGGTTCCCGCGCCGCTCGTGAGCTGGCTCCTGGCCACGGACACGGCCACCTCCGTGTTCGGCTACCACCTGGTGGACCGCCGCCTCTTCGCCGTGTACACCACCATCGTCGCCAGCCCGTACGGGATGGTGATCGGCACGCTCACGCTGGGCACGGCGATGACCGATTCGCTCGCCACCGCGGCCGGCGAGGCGATCGGCGCGGAGGTGTGCTTCGTCGCCGACGGGCGCTGCGTGGCCTCCACCGGTGCCGCGCGCGAGGGGCTGAGCGGGGCGATGGTGGCGATGGCGGGCCAGGGCGAGACGCGGCGCGTGACCTGGCACGGGCGCCGCTTCCTTCTCCGCGCCGACCGCGTGAGCAACGGCGCGGGGATGCGCGACGTCTGGCGCGTGGCGGCGTTCCCGCTCGACGGCGTGCTGGGGCCGTTCGAGAGCATCCAGCGCGCGGCGCTCCTCGCCGGGCTCGGCGCGCTGGGGCTGGCGGTGCTGCTGGCGATCGTCCTTTCCCGCGGCTTCGCGCGCCCCGTCCGCGCGCTGGTGGCGGCCACGGCGCGGGTAGCGCTCGGCGACTACGAGGTGCGCGTCCGCGCCGAGACGCGCGACGAGCTGAAGACGCTCGCCGACGCCTTCAACGAGATGACCCACGGGCTGATGCTGAAGGAGCGCTACCGCGGCGTGCTGGACAAGGTCGTCTCGCGCGAGATCGCCGACGAGCTGCTCAAGGGCGAGATCGTGCTGGGCGGCGAGACGCGGCGCGTGACCACCCTCTTCGCCGACATCCGCGGCTTCACCGCGATAACCGAGGGGATGGAGCCGCAGCGGGTGATCGGCCTGCTGAACGAGTTCATGGAGCGCGCCAGCGACGCCGTGACCGCCGAGGGCGGCGTGGTGGACAAGTTCGTGGGCGACGAGCTGATGGCGGTGTTCGGCGCGCCCGTCGCCAGCCGCGGCCACGCCGACCAGGCGGTGCGCGCGGCGCTCCGCATCCGCCAGGCCGTGGACGCGGTCAACCGCGACCGCGCCGCGCGGGGCGAGCCGCCGCTGGGCGTGGGGATCGGCCTCAACTGCGGCGCCGCCGTGGCCGGGAACATGGGGTCGCCCGGGCGGCTGAACTACACGGTGCTCGGCGCGAGCGTGAACATCGCCTCGCGCCTCTGCGACCAGGCGGCGAGCGGCGAGATCCTGGTGATCGAACCCTTTCTCGCCGAGCTGTCGATGACGGTGGATGCCGAGCCGCTGGGCCCGCGCTCGTTCAAGGGAATCTCCGCGCCGCTCCCCGTCCACACCATCCGCGGGATCCGCGAAACCATTGCGGGAGACGGGGATGCGGATCCGCCCCCGCGGCCGCTGCGCCCCGCGGCGCCCGTGGTCGCCGGGATGATGGTGGCCTGCGCGCTGGCGCTGGGCGGCGCATCCCCGGCGGCCGCGCAGAACCTGCCCACGCTGGAGGAGATGGGGATCGGGTGGACGTCGCCGGGCGGCACCTTCCAGGTGACGCCGTCCGGCCGCATCGAGCTGGAAGGCTACCTGCCGGGCGACACCTACCGCGGGCTGCTGGATGCGTCGGACCCGTTCGCCAACGTTCGCGCCAGCCTGTTCGTGGACGTGTTCGCCGGCCCGCGCGTGCTCGGCAGCGTGGAGCTGCGCGCCGACCGCGGCGAGGCGCCGGCCGACCGGCCGCTCCAGGCGCGCGTGGAGCAGGCGTTCCTGCGGCTTACGCCGGTGCCCTCCATCAACCTGTCGCTGCAGGCGGGGAAGTTCGTCTCGCCCTTCGGCGGGTGGCCGCAGCGCCACGCATCGCCCGCGCTGGAGGCGTTCATCCGCCCGCCGCTCCCGTACGACTACCGCACGGTCGTGTCCACCACCGCCATCACCGTGGGGCCCGCCGGGTTCCTCACCTGGAAGGACAAGCCCGCCCAGTTCCGCGGGATCGGCGCGCCGCCGGTGTGGGCGGCGCCCTACCAGGCGGGCGCGATGGCGGCCGGCGGGTGGAAGGCGCTCTCCGGCCGCGTGGCGGTGATGAACAGCGCACCATCGTCCGAGCCGGGGGAGTGGAACCGCATCGGCGCGGGCGAGCACGGGCCCAGCTACGTCGCCCACGCCGAGCTGAAGGTGATCCCCGAGCTGCGGCTGGCCGTGTCGTACGACCGCGGCAGCTACCTGGAGGATGAAACGACGCTCAACCCCCTCCCCGCCGGCGAGGACGTGAACCACTACAAGCAGACGCTGTGGGGGTTCGAGGCGAACTTCGCGCGCGGGCCGGTGGAGGCGCGCGGCGAGCTGCTGCTGGACAGCTGGGACGTGGCGAACCTGGGCGACGACTATCCGCGCGACGTGTCGTTCTACCTGGAGAGCAAGGTGAAGCTCGCCGCCGGCCTCTTCGCCGCCGCGCGCTACAGCGGCATCCGCTTCGATCGCATCGCCGACGGGAGCGGCGGAAGGGCGCGCTGGGACTACCCGGTCGACCGCCTGCAGCTGGCCGCCGGCTACCGCCTGGGCCGCTCCACCGAGCTGCGCGCCGAGTACATGCTGAACTCCACCAGCGCGCCCCCCGCCGGGAGCGACGACCTCTTCGCCGTGCGCTGGAGCTGGAGCTTCTAGAGAGAGTCGAACAGGCGCTCACGAACCGGGAGTGACTGGTTGGATGATTCGCACAGCGTGCTCGACTTGTCATTCCTATATCCGTAACAGTCGGTCGCTTCGATATGACGGTTCGATTGACTCCATGAGTGCCCTTTCCTCTGGGTATCGATGCCATCGTCAGGAACAATGATCCTGATCGTGATCGTTGTCCTGTCGCTGGAATGGCTTCACGGCGAGGCAGCCCGTCCAATTCTTGGGACGCGGTTTGAACGGCCTGGGTTCGTTGGTGGATGAGGGACAAAAACCACTGTACGCGTCAGCGCTGACCAGTTACGACCAGAATCGTCGGACCGCGGGGCGCTGGAGTGCTGTCTATTTTTGGGTGCACCTTTGGATCAGCAGTGTGCAGTGCAGCGGCTGGCGTCGTTTTGAAGCTGAAGATCGTTGAGAATCACGCGTTCCTCTCGAACGACCCGCCAGCGATCCTTGCAGCGGCCGCTGCCCTGATGCTCACTCTTGCCACGACGGGCAGTTTCGAAGCGAGATGGCGCGCGAACCGCATGGCGGCGAGCGGTATGGAAACCCACATCCACGAGCTTGCCAGGCCAGGGGCTGATCGGGCGAAAGTCCTGACTCGGATGGCTGGCATCCATCGGCGGCTCAACGAGGCCGTCGCCACCGGTGAGCTGGCAGCGTCACTGGAAGATGGTGCCTCGCAAGAGGGAGCCACATCAAGACCCGGCCAGGTCAAACTACCTGGACAGGCATAGACCGCGTCGTCTCATATCAGAGCGGCTTCGTCTGATATCTGGACTTTCATGTCCAGGCGCCATGGATCACACCGACGCGACGACGGGCGGCCGAGAGGGCCGCCCGTCGTCGTTCCATCGGCCGAGACGCCGTGTCTCGCCTACCAGAGTCCGCCACGCTTGCGGCGGCCCGAGCCGCCCAGGAGGGCGCCCATCAGCCCGCGGGTGATGGTGGTGGCGACGGAGCGGGTCACCGAGGACTTCAGCACCGTCTCCAGCACCCCCGGCTCCTCCTTGGGCGCGCGTCCACGCCTGGGCGCGGGCGGCGGAGGCGGGGGCGGCGGCGGCGGCGCGTGCTGGCGTCCGTATCCGCCCGGCACCGGCGGGGGTGCCTGCGTGTAGCCGCCGGGCATGGGCGGCGGCGCCTGCGTGTACCCGGGCGGCGGCGGCGCGGCGCCGGGCTGCGGGTATCCCTGCGGCGGCGGGCCGTATCCCTGCGCGTAGCTCGGCACCGGCGGGGGCGGCGGCGCGTCCGCTGGCGCGGGCTGCGCGGCGTCGCCGGCGAAGCGCTGCTCCAGCATCTCGCGCGCGCTGTGGCGGTCGATGTCCTGCGCGTACTCCTTCACCTGCGCGCTGGCGTCCAGCATCTGCCGGAGCTCGCCGTCGGTGAGCGGGCCCATGCGGCTGGCGGGCGGCACCATCCGCGTGGCGAAGGGCTGCGTGGGGACGCCGTTGGGCGCCAGCGTGCTCACCAGCGCCTCGCCGATCCCCAGCGTGGTGAGCGTCTCTTCCAGGTCGTACAGCTTGGTCTTGGGGAAGGTGCGGGCGGCGGCGCGCAGCGCCTTCTCGTCGTCGGCGGTGAAGGCGCGCAGGGCGTGCTGCACGCGGTGGCCCAGCTGGCCCAGCACGTCGTTTGGCACGTCCTTGGGGTTCTGCGTCACGAAGAACACGCCCACGCCCTTGGAGCGGATCAGCCGCACCGTCTGCTCGATCTGCTGCAGCAGCGTCTTCCCCGCGCTGTCGAACAGCAGGTGCGCCTCGTCGAAGAAGAAGACCAGCTTGGGCTTCTCCACGTCGCCCACCTCCGGCAGCTGGCCGTACAGCCGCGCCAGCATCCACAGCATGAAGGTGCTGAACATGGCCGGCCGGTCCTGCACGTCGCGCAGCTCGAGCACGGAGATCAGGCCGCGCCCGTCCGGCGTGGTGCGCATCAGGTCGTCCAGGTCGAACTCGGGCTCGCCGAAGAAGTCCTCCGCGCCCTGGCTCTCCAGCTCCACCATCTCGCGCAGCAGCACCCCCACCGTCTGCTTGCTCATCCCCCCGTACTCCTTCAGCTCGGCCGCGCCCTCGTCCGAGAGGTAGCGGAGCACGGCGCGCAGGTCGCTGAAGTCGAGCAGGAGCAAGCCCTTGTCGTCGCAATACTTGAAGACCAGGGTGAGCACGCTGGTCTGCGTGTCGTTCAGCCCCAGCACCTTGGCCAGCAGCAGCGGGCCAAAGCTGCTGACGGTGGTGCGGAGCTGCGCGCCCAGCTTGCCGGTCAGGCTCAGGAACTCCACCGGAAAGCCCGCGCCGTGCCAGCCGAAGCCGGTCTCCGCCGCGCGCTGGTTCACGCGGTCGCTCGCCTCGCCCGGCGCGGCCAGGCCGCCCAGGTCGCCCTTCACGTCGCTCACCAGCACGGGAATGCCGGCGGCGGAGAGCTGCTCGGCCAGCAGCTGCAGCGTCTTGGTCTTTCCCGTGCCCGTGGCGCCGGCGATCAGCCCGTGGCGGTTCACCATCGACAGCGGCAGGCGCACGATCGGCTCGGGCGCGCACTGGCCGTCGTGCACCACGGCGCCCAGGGTGATGGCCTGCGGATTGGGAGGAAACGCCGCGCGCGCGGCGTCGAGAACCTTGGGATCCATGAATAGCGGCGGCTGGAAGGTCGATGTTCGTTCGCGAGATACGTCCCGCCGCGGGCGCTCGCGGCGGCCGGCGCGGAGGCGGGTGAAGCTACGCGCGCGCGGCGGCGCCGTCACGCCCGCATGCGTCGCCGCCCCCGCGTGGCGGCCGACGCACGGTTCACGCCTGCGGCGGACAGGGGCCAGGCGTGGGGAGCGGCGCGCTCACCGGCGGATTGGGGAAGTACTGGATCGTCTGCTGAACGCCCTCGGCGATCGTCTCCCCCGCGATCAACCGCACCAGCTCCAGCGCCTCGTCCAGGCCGGACGAGATCCCGCCGCCGGTCACGCGCACCGCGCCGAGACCGTCGCCCGCGTCCACGACAAAGCGCGGGAGGTCCCCGGGGCCACCCTGTACGTCGACCTCGGGATACGTGCGCAGGCACTCGAGAACGGCCCAGTGCGTGGTGGCACAGTACCCGTTCAGCAGGCCGGCGCCGGCGAGGATCAGCGCGCCCTCGCAGACGGAGGTGACGTAGAGCGCGTCGGCCGCCCACGCGCGGAGCGCCTCCACGAAGGCCTCGTTGGCCGCCTGCGCCTGCATCACGGCGTACTCGCCGCCAGGCACCCACATCAGGTCCACGCGCGGCACCTGGCAGAAGGTGGCGTCGGGGAGGATGCGCGTCCCGTCGCGCGTGGTCACCAGCCCCACATCTTCCGCGACGAGCTTGATCTCCACGGGCCCCCGCGCGGACCAGCTCTCCCCCATCCAGCTGAAAACCTCGCGCGGCGCCGCCACGTCCATCAGGTCCATCCCATCGAAGACGGGGATGCCGATCACGAACGACGATCCGTCGGTGCCCATGGTGTGTCCGGGAGGATGAGGGTGAGCGCGCGGAAGGCGCGGCAGGTGGGACTGGCCGATCGGCGCGACGTGCGCGGAACGAAGCTATGCCGCGCGCGGTGGCGGGGAAAGTACGCCGTGATCCTCGGAAATCATCCGATCGGCGGATGAACGGCAACGCGTGAATCCGGGGCCACGGAGAGCACGGAGGACACGGCTGCTTCGCCGCGCGGAGGGAACCGCCCCCCTTTCAGGATTGGCGGCGGAGCGATTAGCTTTGTGCGCGCGGCTACCGGAAGCCGCTCAAATACGCGTGCGCCACGAAACGCTGCCGGCGCGCTCCGCATCTCCGGAGATGGCTCGTGAACCCTGCCGGACGGACGGATGAAGTCACCCTACGGACCCGCGTACCGCATCGTCACCCCGCGCCTCGTTCTCCGCTGCTGGGAGCCGGCCGACACGCCCGCGCTGATGGCGCTGATCGAGCGCAACCTCCACTTCCTGCGCGAGTGGCTGTACTGGGCGCACGACGAGCCCAAGCCGCTGGCCCAGAAGCTGGCCGAGGTGCGCCACTGGCGCGCGGAGTTCGACCTGGACCGCATGTGGAGCTACGCCGCGCTGGACGCGGAGAGCGGTGAGCTGGTGGGGGGGATGGTGATCTTCCAGCGCGACTACGGGATGGCGGGCGAGACGGGCGGCTGGTTCGGCCAGGAGTTCAACGGCCGCGGCTACCACACCGAGGGGAGCGCGGTGCTGGCGCGCGCCGCGTTCGAGATCCTGGGGCTGCCCAAGGTGCAGACCACCTGCTCCGAGCAGAACGCCGCGAGCATCGCCGTACGGCGCAAGCTGGGCTTCCGCAACGATGGCACGCTGCGCCACCTGATCGACGGCCGGCACCGCCACGAGCTGCTATGGAGCATGCTGGCCGACGAGTTCCCCGCCAGCCCCGCGGCCGAGCACGCCAGCGAGGCGCGCGCCTTCGACGCGCTGGGCAACCGGTTGTTCTGAGGCGAGCCGGGACCGCCGCCGCGGGAGACGCGGCCGGCGCGGCCCGCACCCATCGCCGCGCCATAGGGGACGCGGCGTTCACATCCACTCCGGATCGTGTTTCTTCGATGGCGACGTTGCTCGCGATGCCCTACCGCATCGTCACGCCCAGCGTGGTCCTGCGCCCGTTCGAGCCGGCCGACGCGCCGGCGGTGGCGCAGCTGATCACCGACAGCCTGGAGCACCTGCGCCCCTGGGTGGCCTGGGCGGCGCACGAGCCCAAGCCGCTGCACCTGAAGCTGGCCGAGGTGCGCGGATGGCGCGCCGCCTTCGACCTGGACACCGGCTGGCACTGGGCGATGCGGAGCGCGGACGATGGCGCGCTGGTCGGGGCGCTGGTGATGAACCGCCTTCCCGGCGGCGACGCGGTGGACCTGGGCGGCTGGGTGGGGCCCGCGTGCCTGCGCCGCGGCTACAACACCGACGCCGCCGCGGCGGCCGCGCGCGTGGCGTTCGAGGTGGTGGGCGCCACGCGGGTGCAGGCGTGCACCGACCCCGCCAACGAGCGCAGCAACGGGCTGATGCGCAAGCTCGGCTACACGCACGAGGCCACCTCGCGCCACCTGGAGCACGGCGAGCGCAAGGATGAGTGGCACTGGAGCATCCTCGCCACCGAGTGGCCCGCCACCTTCGCCGCCGAAGTCGCCTCCGAGGCGCGGGCGTTCGACGCGCTGGGCAACCGCGTGTTCTAGGGCGGCTCCGTCGACGGCAACACGTGGACACTGAGCAACGGAGGAGCACGGAGCAACGGTGAACCGCGGAATGTCGCCGGCCGTTGCCTCGTGCTCTCCGTCGCTCCCGTTTCGAGCGGGTCAGCCTCTCCCCTGCCCGGCG
>Ga0247773_1000480_pt1 | contig 16509 bp, 16 predicted proteins | sample UWRJL092311B6_FD_179934 | JGI IMG/M metagenome (GOLD analysis project Ga0247773, IMG submission 179934) | Plant litter microbial communities from Arlington Agricultural Research Station in Wisconsin, United States - UWRJ-L092-311B-6 | ecosystem: Environmental > Terrestrial > Plant litter >...
AACCCGGCGCTCGACAACTCCAACATGGATGGCAGCAACTGGGGGAGCGCCTCCGTCACCTCGGTCTACGGCGCGGGAGGCCGCGGCACGCCCAAGGCGCAGAACTCGGTATTCACGCCCTGAGCGGGCGTAGACGCGGAGAATGATCGTTCACCGGGGCGCCCGAACACGGGCGCCCCGGTTTTTCGTCCTCCGCCGGCGCGCCGTCGATCCCGGCGGCCCCCTCCGGGCGCGGCGAGGTGCGTCCAGGCGATCCGGGAGATGCGGCGCGGCGCCTACGCCAGCTGAAGCCGCGGCTCGCGCGCGGTCGCCGGCGTTCCCTCGCGCCGCAGCTCGTCGCGGAGGATGCGGAGCATGGAGGCGACCAGCGGCTCGCCGGCGCGGGTGGCGTCGCACGCGGCGAACCAGGTGCGCCAGAGGCCGCGCTCGCCCAGCGCCAGCACGGCCAAACCGTCCATCGAGGCCTGCGAATCGAGGATCCACCGCGGCACGGCGGCCACGCCGCACCCGGCACGCGCCATCTCCACCACCGCCGGGGTCACCTGCAGCTCCAGCACGCGCCGGGGCCGCACGCCGGCGGGGGCCAGGAACTCCTCCTCCAGCACGCCGCGGCCGGGCTCGGCGTAGTGGCAGAGCAGCGTGGCGTCCGCGAAATCCCCCGCATCCAGGAACGCGCGATCAGCGAGCGGATGATCGCTCGCCACCACCGCCACGATCTCGTCGCGGAAGAGCTCCACGCGCTGCACGGCGCCCGCGTCGGGCGGGGTGCTGTAGACCAGCGCCACGTCGGCGCCGCCGCGCTCCAGCGCGCCGTACGCGTCACGCGTGGCCTCGGGCACCAGCTGCACCTCCACGCGGGGGAAGCGCGCGCTGAACGCCCGCACCACCCAGGGCAGCCAGTGATAGCACATGAAGCACTCGGTGCTCACCCGCACCGTGCCGATGATCCCCTGCGCCAGCAGCTTCACATCGTGCTCGGCGCGCTCCAGCTCCAGCAGGATGCGCTCGGCCGATTCCAGCAGCCGGTGCCCCTCGCGCGTCAGCGCCATCCCCCCGTGCTGGCGGCGGAAGAGCCGCACGCCCATCCGCGTCTCCAGCGCGGCGAGCTGGCGGCTGAGCGCGGGCTGCGAGATGAACAGCACGCGCGCCGCCGCCGTCAGCGTTCCCTCGGCGTGGATCGCCCGCACCATCTCCAGGTGCCGCACGCCCAGCATCAGGCCGCCACCTCCACCGGCGCCGCCACGGCCGGTTCCGGGGATTCGGCGGATGCGCTCGGCTCGGTGGATCCGGTGGCGCGGAGATGCGCCTCCACCGCGGCCAGGCCGCGCCGCATCTCGCGCAGCACGTCGGCCTCGGCCTCGGCGCCCACCGACACGCGGATCAGGCCGGAGGGGAGCTGGAAGGCGGCGGTGCGCTCGCCCAGCTCCTCGGCCGCGAAATCCAGCTCCTCGGGCACCTCCACGGTGGTGGAGAGGTGCCCCAGGCTGCTGGCCAGGGGGATCCACTCCAGCGCCTTCACGAAGCGCCGCGAGCTCTCGATGCCGCCCCGGAGCGCGAACGACACCATCGACCCGCCCAGCGACATCTGCCGCCGCGCCACCGCATGGCCCGGGTGCGAGGCGAGGAAGGGGTAGCGCACCGTCTCCACCACCGGGCTGGCCTCCAGCAGCCGCGCCACGCTCCACGCGTTCTCGCACTGCGCCCGCACGCGCAGCGACAGCGTCTGCATCCCCCGCAGCAGCAGGAAGCAGGCGTGCGGGTCCAGCGTGGGCCCGGTCAGCACGCGCATCTCGCGCACCCTGGCGATCAGCGCCTTCGACCCGGCCGCGCACCCGGCCAGCAGGTCGGCGTGCCCCGCCAGCGACTTGCTGGCCGACTGCAGCGAAAGGTCCGCCCCCAGCTCCACCGGGCGCTGGATCAGCGGCCCCGCGAAGGTGGAGTCGACGAAGAGGAGCGCGCCGTGCCGGTGCGCGACCTCGGCGATGGCGCTCACGTCCTGGACGTCGATGATCGGGTTGGAGGGCGTCTCGATGTACACCACGCGCGTCTCCGGCCGCATCGCCCCGTCCACCGCCGCCGGGTCCGTCGCGTCCACGAAGGTGACCGCCACGCCGAACGCGCGGGCCAGGTGGTCCAGGAGCTCGATGGTCTGCCCGAAGATCGCGCGGTGCGCCACCACGTGGTCGCCCGCGCGCAGCACGGCCAGCAGCGCGTTGCTGATCGCCGCCATCCCCGAGGCGAAGAGCAGCGCGTCTTCCGCCCCTTCCAGCGAGGCGAGCTTCTCCTCGGCCACGCGCAGGGTGGGGTGGCCGAAGCGGGTGTAGAAGCCGCGATCGGGGTCGCGGGTGAAGAGCGACGCCATCTCCCCCAGGTCGCGCGACTCCCATACGGACGAGAGGTAGAGCGGCACGTTGAGCGGGCGATGCCCCCGCTCGCGCCCCAGCCACGCCTGGATCACCCTCGTCTCCGGCGCCAGCCCCGCCGCCGCGGTATCCGTGCTCTCCATCATCGTCTCCCCCGTCGTGGTTCGTTCACCCGCCGCGGCTCGCCCCGCCGCCATGCACGTCCGTAATGTGTCACGGGTCGCACCATGCGTCCACTGCATAATGGCGATGGATGTGATGCTCCGCGTGCATGGGTGAGGCGATGCACCGGGTGCGGCATGGCGATGCCGTTTCCGCATTGGACAGCCTCGCGGGGCCGCTCCACACTCCAGCGGCTGGAACGGACGAGGCGGGTTCCATCAACAGACGGAACGGGAGGGATGATGAAGTACGACGTGATCTCGGCGACGGCGATCCTGGGGCGCACCCCCGCCGTGCTGCGGGCGATGCTCCCGGGGCTGTTCGGCGTGTGGATCGACGCGCCGGAGCGGGAGGGCGCGTGGAGCCCGCGCGACGTGGCGTGCCACCTGGCGGACCTGGAGCCCGATTCGTGGATGCCGCGGCTGCGCGTGATCCTGGAGCATGGGACGGCGACGCCGATCCCCGCCGTGCCGCGCGACCGCTTCCGCGAGCGCTACGCGGGCACGCCGCTCAGCGAGGTGCTGGACGACTTCGAGCGCGCCCGCGAGGCCAACCTCCGCGAGCTGCGCGGGCTGGAGCTGGATGATGCGGCGCTCTCCACCGCCGGCCTACACGCCGAGCTGGGCGAGGTGCGCGCGTCGGAGCTGCTGGCCACCTGGGTGGTGCACGACCTGACGCACCTGACGCAGATCAGCCGCACGCTGGCGGCGCAGTACCGCGACGCGGTCGGCCCCTTCCGCGGCTTCCTCTCCGTGCTGGGGACCACGGCGCCGGAGAGCGGCCGGGAGTAGCGGGGCATTTCGGGGGGATTCCCATCCAGCCGGCGGATCTCCCGGTCCGCCGCGGGAAACCAGATCGCCGGCGCGGGCGTAGTGGCCGTTGGTTCCGCTCGATCCAATCCAACGCCTCGCCCGCTTCCGGGATCTCCCGAGATGATTCCTGCCCGTCCCGTCGTGCCGTTCGTTCGCCTGCTGGCCTGCGCCGCCGCGCTCCTCGCCCCCGTGGCGCCGCTCCACGCGCAGCGGACGCCGCCCGCGTCCGCCCCATCCACCGCCGCGCCCGCCGTGCGCGACCTGCCGCTGGGCGCGGCGGAGCGGGAGCGGTACGTGGGGTTGTACTCCGTCTCGGCGCCGGGAGCGGGGCAGCTGCCGCGCACCGTTCGCGTGTACGATGGCGGCGCCGGGCTGATGGCCCAGGTCGACCGCAACGATCCCACCCGGCTCCTCTACCAGGGGAACGACACCTTCCGCCCCGAGCAGGCGCCCGCCTTCCTGGTGGCGTTCACCGTGGCGGGCGGCCGCGCCACCCGCGTGTCCATGCGCTCGCCCGGCGGAGGCGCGATGGAGGGCGCGCGCGTGCGCGACGCGAACGCCGGCGCCGCGGACTCCGCCGCCGACCTCTCCGCCTCGGGCGCGCTGTACGACGAGCTGGCGCGGGTGGACAGCGTGCTCTTCGACGCGGCGTACGTCACCTGCGACATGGCCAGGCTCGAGACGCTGCTGGCGCCGGACATCGAGTTCTTCCACGACGTGACCGGGCGGCAGGCGGGCGACGAGGTGCGCGCCTCGTTCCGGCGGCTCACCGCCAACTGCCCGCGCGGCCAGGGCATCCGCCGCGAGGTGGTGCCCGGCACCCTGCGCGTGTACCCCATCGCCGGCTTCGGCGCGGCGCAGACGGGCACGCACCGCTTCGTGGAGCGTTCGGGAAAGGTGACGCTCGCGCGCTTCGTGGACGTGTGGCAGCGCACCGACGGCGCGTGGAGGCTGGCCCGCGTGCTCAGCCTGGACCACCACGTGGACGCGCCGTGATGCCGCGGCGGGCGGGCCGATGCCGGGGCTCGATGCCGCTCCGCATCACCCCGCCCGCGGCGGGCGAGACCGGCGCCCCCACGGGAAATCGATCTCTCGCCCGACGGCGGATGGAGGGCGCCGGCCACCGGCGCCTTTCACTTCGCCGCGCGCGTGGCATCGTTCGCGCATGTTTGTATCACGTCACGGCACTCCGTACCTCCGTACACCGCCGTGACAGCCGCGCCGGGTGCGTGGCCCGCCGCTCCCCGCGGCGCATTCATCTCGCGGCACCGGGCACGCACATGACACACTCTCCTCCCGCGGACGCCGCGGTGGGATCGGACGGCGCCATCGCCCGGGAGGCGACGCGGCTGGACCCCGCGCGCCTGGTCGCGTTGCACGCGACCGGCCTCCTGGACAGCGAGGTGGAAGAGGTCTTCGACCGGCTTACGCGCCTGGGCGTGCGGCTGCTCGGCATTCCCGCCGCGTTCATCTCGCTGGTGGACGCGGAGCGCGACTTCTACAAGTCCGCCTGCGGCTTCGGCGAGCCGCTGGCCAGCGCGCGCGAGCTCGCGGGGCTCACCTTCTGCCATTTCACCGTGCAGCGCGACACGCCGCTGGTGATCCCCGACACGGCGGGCGATCCGCTGTACGCACGGGTGCCCACCGTGCGCACGCTGGGCGTGGCGGCCTACGTGGGCGTGCCGCTGGTGGTACAGGGGCAGAGCATCGGCGCGCTCTGCGCCATCGACGTCAAGCCGCGCGCCTGGACGGCCGACGAGGTGGACACGCTGGTGGAGCTGGCCGCCTCGGCGCAGCGCGAGATCGAGCTGCGCGGCGCCATCGCGGGCGGCCGCGCGGCGCTGGCGGCGCTCGAGGCGCAGCGCATCGAGCTGGAGCTCTCCAACCACGTGCTGCAGGAGCAGGCGGTGGAGCTGGAGATGCAGAGCGAGGAGCTGGCGGTCACCACCGCGCACCTGGAGGCGCGCACCGAAGAGGCCGAGGCCGCCAACCGCGCCAAGACCGAGTTCCTGTCGATGATGAGCCACGAGCTGCGCACCCCGCTCAACGCCATCACCGGCTACGCCGAGCTGATCGCCATGGGCCTGCGCGGGCCCGTCACGGGGGAGCAGCTCGAGTTCCTGCACCGCATCGAGCGCGCGTCGCGCCACCTGCAGACGCTGATCGGCGACATCCTGGAGTTCACCCGCATCGACGCGGGCGCCATCCAGTACGAGCTGGAGCACCTGGAGATCGGCCGCGTGGTGGACGAGGCGGTGGAGCTGCTGGCGCCGCAGATCTCCGAGCGCGGCATCGAGTTCAGCCGCGACGAGTGCCCGCCGGGCATGGGGCGCGTGTTCGCCGACTGCAGCCGCGTGCGGCAGATCCTGGTGAACCTGCTCACCAACGCCATCAAGTTCACCCCCGTGTCCGGCCGTGTGTGGATGGCCTGCCAGGCGCACGGGCGCGAGATGCGCGTGAGCGTGACCGACACCGGCCGCGGCATCGCGCCCGACCAGCTCGACGCCGTCTTCGAGCCGTTCGTGCAGGTGGACCGCGCCGGCACCGCGCCGCGCTTCCAGGGCGTGGGCCTGGGGCTCGCCATCTGCCGCGACCTGGCGCGCGGGATGGGCGGGGACCTGGGCGTGCGGAGCGAGCCCGGCGTGGGGAGCACCTTCACCCTGGTCCTCCCGGCGATCGCCTGATCCCAGGCACCGTGACGGTCACCGATCGCCACGAATGCAACCACGGCCGCGGGGGATCGCCTCCCGCGGCCGTCGCGTGTTCGCGGATCGGGGCCGGGATCGTGGCCCCGGAGCCACGCTTCCGATATGATACCGCAGCGCAGGTTCACTTTCATGGCAGGAGCGTTCGTGGTGGAGACACGGGGACTTGGGGATCGTTGGCTGGCGGGCGATGCGATCGAGGGCGTGCTCTTCGCGCGCAACGACACCGTGCGGATCAGCGATGGCCCCAACTCGGGGCAGAGCGGCACCATCGTGCTGCTGATGGGGATCCGGCCGCAGCCGACCTACATCGTGGAGCTCGACTCCGGACGCGGCACCGTCCGCGCGCGCCAGGCGGAGCTGCGCCCGGCGCCGTGACCGCGCGCCTCCCGGCGCGATGGTAGCCAAGCTCCGTCGCTGACGTTGGCGAAGGCCGAGCCAAGGCTGGTCGAGCCATGATCGGCCAGGGCGAATGAATTCGCTGCAACAAGTACACGAAGTCCGCCTGCGCGCGGACTACTGGCGCCTGCTCGGCCGAAGGTGATGGCGCGCGAGACAGAAACCGAGGCCGCGCCCGAATCCGCCGCGAGCGAGGCGAGCCAAGGTCCCTCCCCCAGGGTGTCTTGGGGGAGGAACAGGCTGGACGGGTCCGGCGGGACGCCGGCTCGCCAGGGAGAGCGCCCCGCGGCGCTTGCCTCGTGCACCGGCGGCTGGCGCACGGACCATCCGACCATCGAACCTCGAGCGATCCCTGACGTGGCTGCTTCCCTGCGCGTGATCGCGTCGCGTGTGCTGGCCATCTCCGCCGTGGCCGGGGCGATGGGGTGCGCGGTGTCGCCCGGCCGTGCCGCGTCGCCGGAGGCCGGGGCGTGCGGGTGGCCGGTGGCGCCGGTGGTGCTGCGGCAGACCGCCGACACCGTGTACCAGTCGTGGACGTACGACGCGGACCGCCTCCCGGCATCGGCCGATCCGTCGCGGCTCCCGGCGCTGGCGGCGTTCCTCGACACGGTGCGCGGGCGCGTGGGGGCGCTGGACGCGCGGGCGCTGCTGCGGCGGCAGGTGGCGTTCTACGCCAGCCGGCCGGACTCGGACAGCCAGGGCGAGGCGGCGAACGGGCGTCTCGTGCTCGGCGGCTCGGCCGGCGCGCTGCGGCCGGCCAGCTGCCTGGAGGCGCTGCTGGTGGAGGAGCAGGCGGCGCGCTTTCCCATGACGTCGCACCCCACCGAGTTCCATGCGCTGGTGATGGAGCGCGGCGAGGCCGGCGCGCGGCAGGTGCGCGTGTATTTCGCGGGGAGCGGCGCGCCCTGGCCACCGAAGGCCGACCCGCTGCTGGAGCGTGTCGCGGCGGACCGGCGGGAAGGCTGGCGCGCCGTGGCCCACCTGCACAACCACCCCTTCCTCTTCGCCAACGGCGACATCGCGGGCGCCAACGCGCCCAGCCTCTCCGACGTGCAGTTCTGGCGATTCCTGCGCGAATCGTACGGAATCGAGAGCGCCCGCGTCACCAACGGGTTCGCCACCTTCCAGGCGCCCGCCGCCGCCTTCTCGCGGCTCCGCGCCCGCGGCGACCGCTAGCTCCATCCCCCCGTTCATCACCCCGGCGCAACGAAATCCTTGCGTCGGGAGGGCCTCGCGCCACACAGTTGCACCGGATCCTCCCACCGGACCCGCCGCTTCCTTCCATCCGCCGGGCGCCAGGCCGGTCGGCCGGTTCGCGGCGGGTTGCATGCCTCGGCTCGACCTCATCCAACATCCACATCCATCGGCACATGGCGACTCAGCGGATCAGCGGCAGGGTGCAGTCGGGGAGCGGCGCGGGGGCGATCCCGCGGCCGTACGTCACGGTGACGATCTACGAGGTCTCGGGCGAGGGGCCGCGCGACCGGGGGAGCGCGCGGGCGGACGCGGACGGCCGCTTCACCGTCGACGTGTCCATCGATTCCACCCCCTCCATCCTGTACGCCAACTCGTACGTGGAGACGGGGGTGCAGCTGATGACGGTGATCGGGCCGGAGATCCGCCCGTCGATCGTGATCAACGAGCTCACCACGGTGGCGGCGGGGTTCTCGATGGCGCAGTTCGCCGTGGGCTCGGTGCTCGCCGGCACCTCTCGCGGGCTGCGCATCGCCGCGGGGATGAACGACAACCTGGTGTCGCCCGTGGACGGCACGCCGGCGGAGGTGATGCTCCGCTCGCCGAACGCCGACCAGACCACCTCGCTGCGGATGCTGCGCATGCTGGGGAACCTGCTGGCCGGGTGCGTGCGCCAGGTGCCCGGCGTGCCGGAGCGGGTGCGCGAGCTCGCGCCGGACCCCAACGGCGACCCGGCGGTCAACACCTTCCGCGTGGTCGTGAACATCGCGCTCAACCCCACGCGGAACGTGGCGGGGCTCTACACGCTGGCGCAGGAGATGGAGATCTACCTTCCCCGGCTCGAGGAGCTGCCGTACGCGTGGGCGCTGGCGGTGAAGGTGCACGACTCGGGGAGCCCGGACTACATGTTCGGCGGGCCGGCCAACATCGCCTTCGACGCGGACGGCTACGCCTGGGTGGCGAACAACGTGATCCAGGGCACGCCGAACTCGGCCAGCTGCATCATGGTGCTGAAGCCGGACGGGCGCCCGGCGCGCGGGGAGAACGGCGGGCCCACCTCGCCGGTCTTCGGCGGGGGGATCTTCGGCGTGGGGTTCGGGATCGCGGTGGCGCCGAACCGGCACGTGTGGGTGGGCAACTTCGGCTGGGGCGACCCCGACACGCAGTACCCGGAGGATGGCACCGTCAGCGAGCTGTACCGCGATGGCGAGCCGGTCTCGCCCTCCACCGGCTACGGCGCCGGCACGGACCGGGTGCAGGGCGTGGCGGCCGACGCCGAGGGGAACATCTGGCTCGCCAGCTTCGGCAACGACGCGCTGGTGGTGTTTCCCCGGGGCGATTCCACCCGTCCGGTCCGCTACCCGGACACCATCGGCACGGCCGGGCCGGTCGGCACCTTCGGCATCGCGCCGGCGGAGCCCGGCACCGCGTGGGTCACCTATAGCGGCGGCCTGGGGTGGCCGGCCGAAGACCAGGCCCCCAGCCACGTTTGCAAGTTCCGGCTGACCAGCGACGGCAGGCTGGAGCGCACGCTCGACCTGGAGATCGGCTCGGTCACCAAGGGCGTGGCGCTGGACTCGCGCGGCAACGCGTGGATCGCCTCGGGCGGCGACGACACCGTGTACATGGTGAGCCCCGACGGCTCGCGGGTGAGCGCCTTCACCGGCGGCGGCATCAGCGGGCCGTGGAGCGTGGCGGTGGATGGGAACGACGACGTGTGGGTGGCCAACTTCGGCCCCATGGGCCCGATCCACGATTTCACCAGCGCCAGCATCACGAAGCTCGCGGGGCTCCGTCCGCCGGAGGGGCACCAGACGGGCGACGTGCTCTCGGGCGAGTATGGGTACCCGCTCTGGTCCGCGGGCGAGCAGGTGCTGCTGCCGGACGGCACGCCGCTGTACGGCGAGAAGGGCCCGCCCTGCTACAACCCGCTGATGCGGATGACCAGCGTCACCATCGACCAGGCGGGCAACATCTGGGCGGTGAACAACTGGAAGCCCAACTTCGCCACCGACTTCGACCCCTGCAGCGGCAACCCCGGCGGCGACGGGATCGTCATCTTCGTCGGTCTCGCCGCCCCGCCGCCGCCGCGCCTCTGAGCGGTCGCGATGGTGCGGATCGAACGTCGAACGCGGGTGGCGGAAATTCCGTCACCCGCGTTTCGTCCGCGGCGCGGGCTTCAGCGGCGGTGCAGCACCACTTGCCTGGGGACGACGTCCAGGTAGAGCACGCCGGTGATGCGGTCGCGGCCGGTCACCTCACCCTCGAAGAGCGGCAGGCCGTCCGCGCTGGAATCATCGTCGTGGTAGAAGGTGACATGGCTCCCGTCGCGCCGCCCGTCGATCCAGGTGCCGCCGGACGCCGTCTCGCCGCTCCGCGCCAGGCCCGCGCGGCCGTAGAGGCCGTAGACGTCGTCGTCCAGGTCCAGGTACACGTCGATGTCCGAGTCGTAGCGGCCGCTCCAGTACCCGGAGAGGTCGGAGATCCCCGCCACGGCCAGCACGTCCGCGCATCCGGCCACCGCCGCGAGCAGCAGCGCCAGCGCGGCCATCCGCACCACCGCGCCCCGGCGGCGCAACGCATCGATCCGCATCAGCCTCTCCCGTTCCGTAAGCCGTTCGCATCATCATCCCCCCGCCCGCGCAGTGAAACGCGAGAGTGGGCCCCATACTGACGTTGGCTGCTCGCACCCGGTTTCGACTGGTCTCATCAACCGTGCACCGGGCCGGTCCCCACTAGCCCAGGTGTAAACTGATACGATATCCGTAGCAGAACTCTTGCGCACCTCTCACTTTGCGTTCAAATTAGGGATGTGTCGCGTTCCGGAGCGCGATGCGAATCATCGAAGCGAACGTCCGATCCACCTGGCTGGAACCGCCACTCTCCCGGCGCCGGGAGACGCGTGGCAAACCATGCGACCACCCCACTCATCCACAGGAACACACAATGAGCACGAGCAACGAACCCCGCGTGAACGCCTGGACCTTCCTGCTGGAAGACGATCCGTCGGGCACCAGCTACAAGACGCCTGGCAGCAGCTATCAGAACGCGGTGCAGTACGACGTCTACCAGTCCACCGACATGGTGAGCATCTGCTGGGTGGAGACGGTGCCCACCAGCGCCACCACCGTCCCGGCGGGCAACGGCTCCACCTACACCGTGCAGCTGCAGCAGTCCACGCACCCGGACGGCTCCACCAACCAGCAGTACATGGAGTGGCTGATCCAGGATGCGCGCGCCGCCAACCCCAACATCAAGCTGCTGGTGATGCTGGGCTACGGCGCCACCTACATCACCGAGATCTTCTCCGGCGACCAGAGCCAGTGGCAGCAGAACGCCACCGACTTCGCCAACAACCTGGTGGCGTACCTGCAGAACTACGGGCTCGACGGCTTCGACGTGGACTGGGAGTCGCCGCTCTCGGACAATGGGACGCCGCAGCAGTTCGCGCTGCTCTTCACCGCCATCCGCACCGCCTTCCAGGCCACGGGAAAGCAGTACTACCTCACGCTCTCGCCCGCAGCCGTGGGCACGCTGGACGCGCCCACCGTCAACGACTCGTTCGACTTCGTGAACCTGCAGCTGTACTCGGGCTTCACCTGCCCCGAGTACTTCACGCAGGCGGGGGTGGACGCGAGCAAGCTGGCGTACGGCGCCAAGTTCGAGCCGAACGGCGGCGTCGCCTACCAGACCGCGCAGCAGGCGGCGGCGTTCTACGCGCCGTCCTGCCAGGACCAGCGCAGCTACGACATCTTCACCACCTGGCGCCTGAACTCGAACAACTTCCAGTACGAGCAGGCGCAGCAGATGATCCTGTACCAGCTGGTGCACGGGATCCAGGGGCCGTCGTTCAGCGACGCCAACATCGTGGGCGCGGCGGGGAATCCGCCCATCACGCAGCTGGTGGTGCGCTCGGGCGACGTGCTGGACGCGATCCAGGCCACCAACACCGGCTCGTTCGATGAAAACACGGTGACGTACACCCTGCTGCAGCACGGCGGCGACGGCGGCCATGCCGACACCGTCGCCCTCGCGCAGGGCGACACCATCGCCGAGGTGTCGGGCTACACCGGCTACTGGTACGGGTGGAACGTGGTGCTGCAGATCACCCTCACCAGCCGCGACGGCGTGGTGTACGGGCCGTTCGGCACCATGGCCGGCGCCGACACGCAGACGCCGTTCAGCTACACGGCGCCGCAGGGGCAGTCGGTCGTGGCGTTCAGCGGCAGCACGGTGACCGTGCCGCTGGCCGGCGGCGGCACCACCGACGTGATCGCTACCCTGGACGTCACCTTCGGCTGATCGTTCGCCGAAGTCCATCGCAGCCGCACGGGGCGGCCGGTGCCAGTCACCGGCCGCCCTTCTCGCGGGCGATCGGGGTCGCGATGCAGCCGCGCAATGGCGTGCCGCACGCGAACGCATCGTCCGCATCCCTCGCCCCCGTGGCGCTCGCCGCCCGATCGCTCCAACTTTCCGGAGCGGCGGCGGACGAATGGACGAACGGAGACGATGACCTTCCGATCATCCGCGCTCTCCGCTGGATCACCCCGAGTGTACCGCGATGAAGCTGGAGCTCACGCATGCGCTGGACGAGCGCTGGGCCGCGCTGCCGCCGGTCCGCGCCGGCCGCGTGCCGCCGGGCGAGGGCACGCCGGAGTCGTACCTGCTGATCGAACGCGACGACGGCGAACGGATCCGCGCCGATCTCTACCTCGACCGGTACGCGGAGGATCACATCGCCACGGACGCGGTGGCGTGGGGTGGATGGGTGGCGATCGGCCTCGGCCGCGGCGTGTACCTGCTGGACGTGGAGACGCGCGCCGTCCGCACCATCCGCCTCCCCATGTACTTCCAGCGCTTCGTCGCGTCGGCCGCTTGGCTCCTCGCCGTCTCCGGCGCCGGGATCACGCGGCTGAACCCGCGCGGCGAGGTGGAGTGGGAGAACGCCGCGGTCGCCGTCGACGGCGTGATCGTCGACGACGTGTACGATGGCGTGATCACCGGCGACGCGGAGTGGGACCCGCCCGGCGGCTGGCGCCCGTTCCGCGTGGAGCTGGCGACCGGCCGCTCGCTGCCGGCCGGATCTCCCGAGGTAGGGGAGGGCGGGGGATGATCGACGCCGGCGCGCACGGAAGACTGCTTCGCGTCGTCCCGGCCTTTGCCGCAACCAGTGAACACGGGGCCACGGCGGCCACGGTTCAAAAGCCAGGTGGTTCCGAGGTCGCCGTGGCTCGCCGCGGAGCGCCACCCGTTTTCCCGTTTTGCGGCGCGGAACCATCGGATGAGGATCGCCTGCGCCAGCGGCGCCCGTGCGCGGACGTTCCGCGGCCGGCGGATCGCTTGTCGGAGGGCCCGCGGCGTTCGTAGTTTGCCGTCCAGATCTCAGGCGGGACGAGGCGAACCCAAACCGAACGGGCGCACGTGAAGCAGCGACGGCTTCTCTCCGGCACGCTGGCGGTGCTGGCGATTCTGTGGACGGCGGGCACCGCGGCGGCGCAGCAGCCGCGCGGGCGCGGGCGATGGACGGCCGAGCAGGCCAACGCCTGGGCGCGGCAGGCGGGGTGGGTGGCGGGGAGCAACTATGCGCCCGCGACCGCCATCAACGAGCTGGAGATGTGGCAGGCGGAGACGTGGGACCCGCGAACCATCGACCGCGAGCTGGGGTGGGCGCAGGGGCTGGGCTTCACCACCATGCGCGTGTTCCTGCACGACCTGGCCTACCGGCAGGACCCGGCGGGCTTCCTGGACCGGGTGGACCAGTTCCTGGCCATCGCCGACCGCCACGGCATCCGGCCGATGCTGGTGCTGTTCGACGCCGTGTGGGACCCGTTCCCGCACACCGGCCGCCAGCGCCAGCCGGTGCCGGGGCTGCACAACTCCGGCTGGGTGCAGGCGCCCGGCGTGGAGATCGTGCGCGACAGCGCGCAGTGGAACACGCTGCTGCAGCCGTACGTGAAGGGGGTGATCGGCCGCTTCGCCAACGACCGCCGCGTGCTGGCGTGGGACCTGTTCAACGAGCCCGACAACACCAACCAGGGGAGCTACGGCCAGTTCGAGGCGCCCGACAAGGTGGCGCTCACCACGGCGCTCCTGGCGCGCACCTTCGGCTGGGCGCGGGAGATGAACCCCGCGCAGCCGCTGACCGCCGCGCCCTGGCACGGCGACTGGGTGGAGCCCGGGAAGATCGAGCCGATCACCCGGCTGATGCTGGAGGAGAGCGACATCATCACCTTCCACAGCTACGAGCCGGTGGCCACGCTGCGGCGGCAGCTGCCTCCGCTGAAGGCGCTCGGCCGCCCGGTGATCTGCACCGAGTACATGGCCCGGCCGCGCGGCAGCACCTTCGAGGCGGTGATGCCGTTCTTCAAGGAGCAGGGCGTGGGCGCCATCAACTGGGGCTTCGTGGCCGGCAAGTCGAACACCATCTACCCGTGGGACAGCTGGGAGCACAAGTACGCGGCCGAGCCCCCCGTCTGGTTCCACGACATCTTCCGCACCGACGGCACGCCCTACCGCCCGGCCGAGGTGGAGCTGATCCGCTCGCTCACGCGGCGGTCGCGGTAGCCTCCGTGGCGGCTCGCCGTCGCGGACTTCGACAACGTGCGGGTCGGATGATGCGGATGCCGATTGCGACATCCTCTTCTTCCGGCCCACCGTTCCACCTGGACTTCGGATCCGAATGAACCGATCGATCTGCTCGGGGCTCGCCGTGGTGGCGGGCTGCCTGATCGCCCAGACCGCGCTCGCGCAGGAAGCCGTGCTGCCGCACCAGACGTTCACGATCGAATCGGCCGCGGTGCACGAGACGCGGCGCGTCAACGTGTACACGCCGCCGGGGTACGACGCGGCGCCCGGCACGCGCTTCGACGTGCTGTACATGCCCGACGGCGGGGTGGACGAGGATTTTCCGCACGTCGTCGCCACGGCCGACTCCGCGATCCGCGCGGGAGAGATGCGGCCGGTGATCGTGGTCGGCATCGTGAACACCGAGCGCCGGCGCGACATGACGGGGCCCACCAGCGTGGCCCGCGACAGCGCCATCGCGCCGCGCGTGGGCGGCTCCGCCGCGTTCCGCCGCTTCATCGCCACCGAGCTGATCCCCGAGGTCGGCCGGCGCTACCGCGTGTCGGAGCACCGCGCCATCATCGGCGAGTCGCTGGCGGGGCTGTTCATCGTGGAAACCTTCTTCGAGCAGCCGGAGCTGTTCGACACCTACATCGCGCTCGACCCCAGCCTCTGGTGGAACGGCGAGGCGCTGGTGCGCTCCGCCGGCGACCGGCTGGGCGAGCGCCGCGACCTGCGGGCCGCCTTCTTCTTCTCCTCTTCGGACGAGGAGGGGATCGCGCTCCCTTCCGGCCGGCTGGCCCGCACGCTGCGCGACCTGGCGCCGCTCGGCGTGCACTGGGAGTACACGCCGCTCACCAACCTCACGCACGGCACCATCTACCGCGCCGAGGCGCCGCGGATGCTGCGCGTGGCGCTTCCGCCGCAACCCGCTCACCCGAGGGCCCGGTGATCGAGCACCCGGCCATCGCCGCGCGCGGCGTGACGCGAGCGCTGGCCGCGTGCCTGGTTTCCCTGGCGGCGGCGTGCGCGCCGGAATCGCGCGGGAGCGCCCCGCCCGCCCCGCCCGTCTCATCCGCCTACACGGTGGAGGACACGGTGTGGGCGGTGGTGCTCGACAGCCTGTATGCCGGCCCGGCGACACGGCAGGTGGTGGTGCGCGACATCACCTCGCGAATCCCCCCCGAAGAGGCGGAATCGGAGTTCGTGGGCATGTTCGATCGAATCCCCGGGATCCGGCGCGAGACGCTGGACGATTACCGGTTGCGGAACGCGGAGCCGCGCGCGGTCGGCGCGCTGCCGCTCGTCCGCGTGCCGGTGGTGCGCGTGGACAGCGCCACGCTGGCTGACCTGCCGGACGGAATCGACACGACGTTCCAGGCCGGCGAAGAGCCGATGCGGTTCTGGCGCGCCTTCCACGTGCGATTTCCCGGTTCCAGCGGGCTGATCACCCTCGGCCGCGTGGGGTTCGACGCGGCGCGGACGCAGGCGATGGTGAACGTGGACCGCGGCTGCGGCGACCTGTGTGGTGACGGCAGGATCATCCTGCTTTCGCGAGACGCGGCGGGGCGATGGAGGGTGGTGCACGAGGAAGGCACCTGGGTTTCCTGATCCTGGCCGTGACCGGTGGATCTGGCGGGGCATGGAGCCTGCGCAAGCGCGAACGCTCAACGCCGACACGGAGGACGGGGATGAAGCGGATCGGGATCGTGCTGTTGATGGGGGCCACCGCCTGCGGCGTGTTCCGCCGCGACCAGGACAACCCCACCGCGCAGAGCCTGCGCCTGTGCGTGCAGAACGCCACCGTGGGCTACGGCAACATCGTGGCGCGCGCCGACCTGGTGCGCTTCGACGTGATGCCGGGGCGCGAGGTGTGCCGCATCGTCCCCGCCGCGGGACCGTCGATCCTGCTGCAGGCGCAGTCGACCGGCGGCGGCGCGCGTGGCCCGCTGAACTACGCCAACCGCCTCACCGCCGGCACCGGCGGCTGCTGGCGCTGGCGGCTGACGGACTCGCCGGCCTCGCAGGTGGACCTCACCCCCTGCGGCGAAGACGCGGGCGACGGCGACCGCGCCCGCCCCTGATCGCCCCGCGCCGGTCCATCACCCCGGGCCGGCGCGCCCGCGCCGTCACATGGGAATGATCGCCCCCGCCCGGGTCCATCCGCCCGGCGCGAAGGTGGCTCCGCGTGCGCATCTCCCCGAAATTCCAGTGGGAAACGCCTCCGGAAACGGCGAGATAACGCGCGCGCGTTAATTCTTTTCGCGGCAGGACGGACCTCGTCCTCGCCGCCGCGCCGCGCGTCACGCG
>Ga0247773_1000481_pt1 | contig 16508 bp, 11 predicted proteins | sample UWRJL092311B6_FD_179934 | JGI IMG/M metagenome (GOLD analysis project Ga0247773, IMG submission 179934) | Plant litter microbial communities from Arlington Agricultural Research Station in Wisconsin, United States - UWRJ-L092-311B-6 | ecosystem: Environmental > Terrestrial > Plant litter >...
CACCTCGTGAACGGCGGCGTTGCCGGCGAGCTGGTCTTGCTGGTCCTCTTCAGGAAACGGGCGCAGCAGGTCCCAGCGCAGCCGACCCCGGTACAGCTCCTCCAGCAAACCGGAGGAGTTGGTCGGCGAGGTAGGAGTGGAAGTCATTGCTGTCCTCTCTGAAATGGAAATGGCCGCCCGGCATCATCCGCAAGCGGAAGTCGCCGGTGGTGCGGGAACTCCAGGCGGCAAGGTCCGCCTCTGAAACCATCTGGTCGTCGCTGCCACCGAGCACGAGCAACGGGCAGGGCAGCGGCTCGGCCTCGGACGGCCGGTAGTCGTCGACGATCCGTAGGTCGGCCCGCAGCGTCTCGATGGCCAGCTCCAGCCAGTCCGGGTCGTCGCGCAGTTCCTCCGGCAGCGGCCCGAACTGCTCCTCGAGCGCGGCGATCAGTGCCTGGTCGTCGAGGCCGGCCAGTTCGGAGTCGCGCCGCTGCCGATCCGGTGCGGCGAAGGAGGACAGGATGAGCGCCTGAGGCAACGCGGCGCCGAGCTCGCGCAGGGCCAGCGTCACCTCGTAGGCGACCCCGGCACCCAGGCTGTGGCCGAACAGCACGTACGGAGCGCTGAATTCGACCTCGGCGACGATCGCGGCCACCAGTTCCGGCATGGCGGTGTGGGCCCGTTCCATCATCCGGGAGCCGTGGCCGGGCAACTGCAGTCCCCACACCTCGACCTCGGGCAGCCGCTCGGCCCACATCAGGAACTCGCCGGCCGAACCACCGCTGTGGGCCAGGCAGTACATCCGCAGCGGGGCCTCCGGCCGGCGGAGCCGGCACAGCAACCACGACGAACGGCTCATGACTGCGCCAGCTTCTCGTCGAGGTAGGCGCTCAGCCCGGCCACGGTCGGAGAGGTGAACACGGCTCGGACCCCGACCTGGACCCGCAGCTCGCGCCGCAGCCGGGCCGCCACCCGGGACGCGAGCATGGAATCGCCGCCGAGGTCGAAGAAATCCACCTCGGCGTCCTCGGGCTCGATCCCCAGGATGGCGGCGAACGCGGCCGCGACCGCTGCCTGGGTGGGGGTTTCCCACCGGGCCCCCGGATCCTCGCCGGACGGCTCACCCGGCGGCTGGCCGAGCATCGCCTCGGGGGTGTCGCCGTCGAGGCGGAACCGCCTTCGCTGGAACGGATAGGTCGGCAGCGTCGTGACCCGCCGCCGGGTTTCCCCCTCGTGCATGGCCGTCCAGTCGATCGCCACTCCGGACTGCCACAGCTGCCCGGCCGCGGTGAGCAGGAAGGCCGTCTCGGCGACCTCGTCGTGTGCGCTGGGCAGGCTGGCTATCACCGGCTGGTGCTCGGCATGGCCCGGGTGCTGCCGGGCCAGGCTGCTCAGGGTCCGGCCCGGGCCGACCTCCAGCAGGACGGCCGTGCTGTCGCGGGTCACGCTGTCGAGGACGGCGCCGAAGTTCACGGTGTGGCGCAGGTGCGAACTCCAGTAGCGCGGATCGGTCGCTTCCGCCGCGGTGACCGGATCGCCGGTCCGGTCCGAGAGCCAGCGCAACTGCGGCGGGTTCAGTGTCACCCCGGCGACGGCCTGCTCGTAGTCCAGGCAGAACTCTTCGATCAGGTGGGAGTGCGCGGCCGCGCTGATCCGCAGGATCCGGGCGTCGATGCCCTCGGCCTGACAGCGTTGCTCGAGCGCGGCGATCGCCGCGCGGGCCCCGGCGACCACGCACTGCTCGGGGCCGTTGATCGCGGCAAGTGACAGGTCGGGACCCAGCCAGCCCTCGACCCGTTCCACCGGAACCGGTACCGCCAGCATGGCTCCCTCCGGCGCGCGATCGAGCAGCTCGCTGCGGGTGAGAACGAGCCGCATCGCGTCCGGCAACGAGAGGACGCCGGCCAGCGTGGCGGCGGCGTAGGCCCCCAGGCTGTGTCCGGCCACCGCGGCCGGCCGGATCCCCCAGGACTGCCAGAGCCGGGCCAACGCGTACTCGATCGCGAACACGATCGGCTGGGCAACCCGCATCCGGGCCAGTTGGGCGCCGGCGTGCGCCGCCCCGGCCTCGTCGGCGAACAGCACCGTCCGCAGATCCAGCTCCAGGCTGTCCGCCGCCAGCTCGGCGCAGGTGTCGAGGTCGGCCCGGAACCCGGCATGCGCGCGGTACAGCTCCCGACCCATGCCGAGGTGCTGGCCGCCCTGGCCCGGAAACAGGAACACCACGTCCGGCGGGTCGTCCGGTGCAGGCCGGGGCGAGCGAGTCGGCCGGGCCGGCTGGTCGTCCGCCGGCCGTCCCTCGGTGCTGTCGGCAGCGACCGCGAAGCCGCGGTACCGGAACACGGTGCGGCCGGTCTGCAGGGTCCAGGCGGCATCGGCCAAGTCGGTGCCGGGGCGGTCGGCCAGCCAGTCGCCGACCCGGGTGGCGGTATCCGCCAGCGCCGCCGGAGTACGGGCCGAGAACGGCAGCAGCTGGTGGGACCAGGCCGACCCGTCGGAGCGCGTTCCATCGGTGGGCTCGGGGGATTCCTGCACGATCACATGCACGTTGGTGCCGCCCAGGCCCATCGAGTTGACGCCGGCCCGCCGTGGTCGGGCCGACCGCGGCCAGGGCTCGACCTCGGCGCTGATCCGGAACGGGCTGGCTTCCAGCTGGAGTTCGGGGTTCGGCGTCCGGTAGTGCAGGGTCGCCGGAATGGCCTGGTTACGTAAGGACATCACGACCTTGATCAGCCCCAACACGCCGGCGGCGGCATCGGTGTGCCCGGTGGCCGGCTTGATGCTGCCCAGCAATGTGCGGTCGCTGCCCGGCTCCCGGCCGGCCTGGTAGGCCCGGGTCAGACCCCGGACCTCGATCGGGTCGCCCACCGGCGTCCCGGTGCCGTGCGCCTCGACGAAGGAGACGCTGCCCGGGTCGATGTCGGCCACCGCGAGCGCGGCAGCAGCGGCGGCCGCGACCCCGGAGACGGTCGGGGCGGTGAAGCCGACCCGGCCGCCGCCGTCATTGGTGACCGCGGAGCCGGTGATCACTGCCAGTACCTCGTCGCCGTCGTCGAGCGCGTCCGCCAGCCGCTTGAGCACGACGATGCCGGCCCCGTCACTGCCGATGGTGCCCGATGCCTCGGCGTCGAAGGTCCGCACGACCCCGTCGGCCGCGGTGATGTCGGCCTCGCTGACCTCACCGGTCGGCGCCGGCACGTGCAGCGTCACACCGCCGGCCAGGGCCAGGTCGCATTCGCCGCCCAGCAACGCCTGCCCGGCCATGTGCACCGCGACCAGGCCGGTCGCGCAGGCGGCCTGCACCGTGACCGCCGGGCCCTTGAACCCGAGCTTGTAGGAGATCCGGCTGGTGAGGAAGTCGGAGCTGCTGGCCAGCCGGAACTGCAGTTCAGAGGTTTCGGGCAGCCGGTCGGCGTGTTCGCGAAGCTGCTCCAGGTGTCCGGTGTCGCCGCAGCCGGCATACACGCCTACCGGCATCTCCTGGCCGCCCGGGTCGTAACCGGCCTGCTCGAGGGCTTCCCAGGCGCACTCGAGCAGCAACCGGTGCTGTGGATCGAGCAGCAACGCCTCGTTGGGGGAGTAACCGAAGAACTCGGCGTCGAAGGCATCGGCGTCCGGCACCACGCCGTAGACCGCTGTCGGATCGTCCGCGGACCGGGTCAGCAGCTCCCGCCCGGCGACCAGGGCTTGCCACAGCTGGTTCAGGTCGCTGCTGCCGGGGAAGCGGCCGGCCATGCCGATGACGGCGATGTGGCCGGAGCTGTCCTCGGCCTCGGCGTGGCCGGTCACGATGCCGAGGGTCCGGCCGGCACCGGATCGCCGTGTTCGGCCATCCACCGGCGCAGGCTCAGTGGTCGCATGTCCGTCCACACCTGGCGGATGTGCTCCAGGCACTCCTCCCGGCTGCCGCCCGCGGTGACGGCCTGCCAACCGGTCGGGGGTTGCCGGTCGGCCGGCCACAGCGAGTACTGGTCCTCGTCGTTGCGGACCACCACGTAGTGCCGATCATCGCGAAACACAGGGCATTCCTCTCTGCCGGCAACGCTGCCGGGCGGGGGTACGACGTCAGTGTCAGGCCCGGTCGCGGCGCCGTCCGGCCAGCCGGGCCCGGCCGGCCCGACGGCGGTCGCCGGACTCGGGGGGAGCTGCCGGCGGCTCGGCGGGCGGATCGCCGAGCTCACCCAGGTGCCGGGCCAGGGTGGCGATGCTCGGGTACTCGTACAGCGAGACGAGGGACAGCTGCGCGCCCAGGTCGGTGTTGATCCGGGCCAGCAGTCGCGCCAGCGTCAGCGAGGTGCCACCGGCGTCGAAGAAGTTCTCCTCCAACGACACCGTCTCGACCTGCAGCAGCTGCCGCCACAGCTGAGCCAGGGTCTGTTCCAGCTCGTTCGCCGGCTGCACCCGACCTGCTTCGGCCGGCGCGGCGGGGGCCGGCAGCGCCTTGGTGTCGAGCTTTCCGTTCGAGGTACGGGGAATCTCGTCCAGGGCGACCAGCGCGCCCGGCACCAGATAGGCGGGCAGTTGCTTGCCCAGGTAGGCCCGCAGGTCCGCCGGCACCGACTCGCCGGTTGCCGGCACCAGGTAACCGACCAGCCGTTCCTGCCCGTCCGGACCGGTCCGGACCGCGATCGCCGCCGCCGTCACCCCGGGATGGCTGGTCAGCACCGCCTCGATGTGCCCGGGCTCGATGCGGTAGCCCCGCACCTTGATCTGGGCGTCCAGCCGGCCCAGTGGCTGCAGGGTGCCGTCCGGCAGCCAGCGGGCGGCGTCACCGGTCCGCAGCAGGCGGGCGCCGGGGGTGGGGGAGTACGGATGCGGGACGAACCGGTCCGCGGTGAGCTCCGGCCGTCCGAGGTAGCCGCGGGCCAGGCAGTCGCCGCCGACGTAGATCTCACCGGCGACACCGGGCGGAACGGGCTGCAGCTCGTCGTCGAGCAGGAAGACATCCACCCCGTTGATCGGACGTCCGATACTGACCCGGTTCTCCAGCAGCGGATCGGTGAGCAGGGCCAGCGTGGTGTTCACCGTGGTCTCGGTCAGTCCGTAGGCGTTCCAGACCGGAACGGAGGTGCGGCGTTGCCACTCGCGCAAGGTGTCCGGATCGGTCGTCTCCGCACCGACCGAGATCAGCCGCAGCGGCCCGGCCGGATCGAGACCCTGTCGCCACGATTCGGTGGCCCAGTTCTGCCAGATGCTGGAGGTCAGGATCGCGAAGGTGACGCGCTCCCGGGCGATCAGCTCGGTCAGGCCCTCCGGGTCCGGCGGCGGATCGGGGCTCAGCACCACGCAGCCACCGGCGGCCCAGGTCGGGAACAGTTCCTCGACGGTGATGTCGAAGGTGGCGTTGGCGAACTGCAGTACCCGCTCGGCCGCGGTGTGGTGATACAGCTCGCGCATGGTGTCGACCAGGCCGGCCAGCGAGCGGTGGGTGATGGCAACGCCCTTCGGCTCACCGGTCGACCCCGAGGTGAACAGCACGTAGGCCAGGTTGTCCGGATGCAACGGCGCAAGCTGCGCTGCCGGTCCGGTCGCCGCCGGCTCGGACGCTTCGGCCAGGTCCTCGCTGATCAGCGGGTGGGTGTCGACCTCGGCAAGCCGGTGGGCCAGCGCGCGTGCCACCACCACCCGGGTGGACCCGGCAGCCCGCAACACCTTGCTGATGTAGGCCGGCGGATGGGTCGGGCTGAGCGGCAGATAGGCCCCGCCTGCCCGCAGGATGGCCAGCAGCGTGGCGACCAGGCCGAGCGAACGTTCCTGCAGGACGCCGACCACGACATCGGGACCGACGCCGGCGCGACGCAGTTGCCGGGCCATCCGCTCGACCAGGTCGAACAGTTCGGCATAACTGACCTCGCGGCCGTCGACCGCCACCGCCGGCGCTTCCGGTCGCGCCGACGCCTGGCGGGCGAACATCTCGTGCGCGAAGTCGCCGGTGGCGCGGCCGGGACCGCCGGTACTCCACTGCCGAAGCACCAGATCCCGTTCGTCCTGGGCCAGCAGGGGCAGACGTGCCACCGTCCGGTCCGGATCGGCGGTGGCGGCTCGCAGCAGGAGGAGGTACTGCTCGACCAACCGGTTGGCCGACCGCTCACCGAACAGGTCGGTGCTGTAAGTGAGAACGCCCTGGTAGCCGTCGCCACTGGGGGAGGCGTTGATCGACACGTCCAGGTCGAACTTGGCCGTCGTGGGCTCGGGCACGATCACCTCGGTCGACAGGTCACCGAGGCGGGGATCGGCGAACAGTCCCAGGTCGGCGCTGAACGCGACCTGCACCAGTGGCGTGTGACCCGGGCTGCGGTCGGGTTGGAGTTCGGCGACCAACTGATCGATCGACACACCCGGATGCATCAGCACCTCGAGCACCGAGCGCCGCACCGAACCGAGCAGGTCGGCGAAGCTGGCACCGGGGGCAACGGTGACCCGGAGCGGCAGGCTGTTGACGAACAGGCCGATCAGCGGCTCGAACTCGGGCAGTGGGCGGTCGGTCAGCGGCACGCTGAGGACGAAGTCGTCGACCCCGGACACCCGGGCAACCAGCCCGGAGAAGCCGGCCAGCAGGACCATGAACTGGCTCATCCTGCGTCGTCGGGCCAGCTCGGCCACACCCTGGGCCAGTTCGGCCGGGATCTCGAAGGTGATGGTGGCACCGTCAGCGGTGCGTACGGCCGGACGGGGACGATCGGCCGGCACGTCAAGGACGTCCGGCACCCCGTCCAGGTAGGACTTCCACCAATCCAGGTCGTGGTCCTGGTCGGCCTGCGAGCGACGCCAGGCCACGTAGTCGGAGTACTGCGCCGCTAGTGCCGGCACGTCCGCCTCCGCCGTGGACCCGGCCGAGTAGAGCGCCGACACCTCGTCGAACAGCATGGTCAGCGACTCGCCGTCGCAGATGATGTGGTGAAGGCACAGGGCCAGCAGGTGCCGTTGCGGGGCCAGCCGCAGCAGCCGGATCCGCAGCAGCGGCCCGGTGGCCAGGTCGAAGGGAAGTTCACACCAGTCCTGGACGGTCCGGGCCACCTGGTCGTCCACCAGGCAGTCGGGCAGGTCGGCCACGTCGATGACCTCGGCGACGTCGACCAGTTGGAACCACGAATGGCCGGCTGCGGAATCGTCGGCCGGGGCGACGTGCGGCTGCGGAAGTCCGTCGCGGGAGGGGAACGTCGTGCGCAGCGAGTCGTGCCGGGTGATCACCGCGGCAAAGGCTCGTTCCAGGCGGGCGGCATCGAGCCGGCCCTCGATGCGGACCGAGCAGAACACGTTGTACAGCGAGTTGTCCGGGTGCAGCTGTTGGTGCAGCCACATCGCCTGCTGGGCCGCTGATACGGCGTGCAACGGTGCCTCGATGGCGGCACCGGCCGGCGTCGTCGTCGCCATCCATCCTCCCCGGGGTCGACCAAGGGACAGGATGCCGGTTACAAGCGGGCCCGGTACCTGGGCAGCCCGGATGCTTTCGGGTATTTAGCGCAAACGTCACAACGGTGTGGAGCGGGGCAGGCGCGGGCCTCCCGATCAGCCGATGGGAGCGCCCACCCGATCCGCTACCGGTTCGCCGGAGTTGTTCGAAACGGTCGTCGCGGTCGTCGACGCAGCGGTGAGCGCCAGCGAGGTTTCCGGTCCGTTGACCTCGTCGTTGGGCGTCAGCTGCACCTGGTTGCGGCCCCGGTCCTTGGCCAGGTAGCAGGCCCGATCCGCCCGGCGCAGCAGCACCTCCGCCGTGCCGGCGTGATGCGGCATCACCGCGATCCCGAAGCTGGCGGTGATCGGTTGCATCAGCTGGGGAACCTCCTCGCGCATCAGGGCTTCCCGGAGTTTCTCGGCGAGGACCAGGGCTCCCTCGGCGCCGGTGTCCGGCGCCAGTACCAGGAACTCCTCGCCGCCGATCCGGGCCGCGAAGTCGCTCTCCCGCAGGATCTCGCGCAGGCACTCACCGACAGCGGACAGGGCGGCGTCGCCGACCTCGTGCCCGTACCTGTCATTGACCTTCTTGAAGTGGTCCAGGTCGAAGGCGATGGCGGCCAGCGGTTCGCCGCTGCGGCCGGCATGCGCCGCCATCCGCTTGAGCGTGTCGTTCATCGCGCGCCGGTTGGGCAGGCCGGTCAGCGCGTCGGTCGACGCCCGGCTCTCGGCGATCGCGATGGTTTTGAGGTTGGCAAGCACCGGGGCGGCCTGGGCGACCGTGTCGCTGAAGCCGCGCCGTTCCTCCTCGGCCATCGGCTGCCGCTGCTCGACCAGCACGGAGCCGATCACCTTGCCGGCGACCAGCAACGGTTCACAACTGGCGGTGCCCGGGACCCGGTTGCACACCCCGCACGAGATCAGCTCGTCGTGATCGGTGCCGTCCTGGTGGGCCCGGCCCAGCCTGATCGCCAGGCAGGAACGCGGCTCGGCGTCGGCCAGCGACTCGTTGAGCACCGACTCGGCGGCCGGCGCGGTGGAGGCCTGCAGGCGGTTGTCGGAGTTGTTGCGGATCAGGACGGTGGCGCGGGCACCGGGAATGGAGCGTTGCAGGTGCCGCTGTACGAGTTCGTGCGCCTCGGTCTCGCTCTCCACCGCCTGGATCAGGTCGGAGAACTCGCGCTGCCGGACCCGGTAGGCGATCTCCAGTTCCCGGTGGGCGACCGCGCGGCGGGCCGAGCGCTGGGTCCAGAGCAGGCCGGCGAATGCGAATATCCCGGCCAGCAACACGACGATCGCGGTGTAGGCCTTGCCGGAGGTGCGCAGGGTGGCGTCGCGACGCTCGTTCAACCGGAGCCGCAACTGGCTGTTGAGGGAACGGAACTGGTCCATCTGCTGCTTGCGCTGCAGTGCCTGCGCGACCGTGGCCGGGCTGCCGAGCACCGTGGCGCCCGCCCGTCGTGCGGCCACTGCCCGCGCGGCTTGCGCCTGCCAGTCCCGGGCCGCCGCATCCTCCGCCTTGGCCAGCCGGGCCGAACTCGAATCGTTGCCGGCAGCCTTGAAGACCGCGACCCGTGCCCGCTCGTAGTCGGCCTGGCCGCTGACGTAGGGCTGCAGGAACTCCTCACGGCCGGCGTTCAGGAAGCCACGAACCCCGGTTTCCTGGTCCAGCATGGCGGTCAGGGCGGACACCACGCTCTCAGCGCTGTCAGCCGACCGGACTGCCGCCGAGCGCTGGCGCTGGAAGGAGTAGAGCAGACACATGGTGACGACGACTACTGCCAGCAGCAGGTAGCCGATCGAACGACGTGAATGCGACACAGCCCCTTATCGACGTTGTGAGCTACTGCTTTAGCGCTTGTGTAAACCCTTCCATCCGTCGACGTTAGCCGGACGGGCAAGCCGGCCTCACGTAACCCGTCGCTCGGCACCACCGCCGGTAACCCTGACGTCGACTGGGGTGCAGGTGCTCACGCTGCTCGAGGGTGAGGTGGAGTGCGAGTGTGGTCAGCTGCTGCAGAACCAGCCGTTATAGACCCAGCCGTAGAGGCCCGGGCCGTCGTTGTGGTAGCCGTAGCCCCAGACGTGGTTGGAGCCGCCGTAACCGGTGATGTAGAACCTGTCGCCCCAATCCAACGTCTGAATGTATCCACTGTTGTATTCGGTCAGGCTATCCGCGCAGACCTTGTGGTCGTAGAGGGTTGAGGCGTTATCCGCGCCTGCTGGGGCGATGGACGTGATCGGGAGTGCGACCGCCGAAGCTGTGACGATAGCGATTGTCCAGATGCGACGGTGGTTGCCTGTCGTGGACTTACGGACTGCATTGCGCTTCATTTCGAACCCTTCCGCGACCAGCCCTATTACGGGCAGAACCAGCCGTTGTAGACCCAACCTGAGTGGCTGATGCCGCCGTGGTAGCCGATCCCCCAGACATGGCCGTCGCCGGCAAAGTGGTCGATGTTGAACGAGTCGTACCAAGTGAACGTGGCCACATAGACGCCGTTGTACATGGTGAGATTGTCGGCACATACGGCGTGCCAACCAGTCGCCCTGGCGGTTTCCGCGCCTGCTGAGGGGGCGGACGCGATGGGAAGTGCGACCGTCGCCGTTACCAGAAGGGCAATTGCCCGGAGGTGACGATGTTTGCCTGCCCTAGGCTTACGCATAGCAATGCATTTCATTCCGGCCTCTCTTACTTATGCCGTACCACCGTTAAAGATCCGCCCATAGGGAATCTGACTCCCGTAATTCTCGAACGGTAGTCAGATACCCAAGACGGTCAAGAGCGGACATCAGATTTGGACAGAGTGGCCTAGCCGATACAACTGCGGTGACTCGGCTTCAAGTCCGGGTGCCGCCCGGCCCGCGTAGCCAAGTGGTGAGTTTGCGGCACGCGCTCCGGTGGCTAGCCTCAGGACCCGTGAACTGTGCGCCCTCGTCGGACTCCAACCGACAACCTACGGATTAGTCATCACAGCGTTTGCTAGGATTGGCAGCGCTGGAAACCCCGGTAATCACTAGGTTCTAGGTTCCGCGCTAGTTGGTGCTGCTGACAGCTCCCGGTCATTTGCGGTGAGTAAGTGGGACATTGATGGCGCCGATTGTCATTCGTCTACGGAGTCCCCGGTACCCTCATCGGCTTAGCGGAGATCCGCTGCTGCGGCTGAGCCTCGCGGCAACCGACTTGCGGCATACGCTCGCCGGCCGGCCTCGAATACTTCCTCTAGCGTGCGCGGCTTGCTGCGAGGCTGGCGTGATCGGTAGGGCCGGGTGCGGCCATCGCTAGCCCGGGCGACATCGGCGAATTCTCCTGTTCCATGTACTGCACCAGTTGGGCGGCAGCCAGTCGCCCGCAGCATCGGGTGCGAGCTGGTAGAGCCGTGCCTCGACAAGTGTCGCCAAGCTCGAGGTCGACCGGGTGCAGGTGCTCACTCCGCAGGCGTGAGGTGCGTGTCTGGCGGGCATCAGTCCTGGCTTATACCAGAGTGGCCGGTTCGGCTAGCTTATGACAACATGTCCGTTTTTATAGAACCTACGCGGAGTGGGTGATCGAAGGGCTTAGCGTGCTGGCTTCACACCCTGTACTCATCTTCAGGAGGAGCAATGCACGTATCCCGAACCGCGAAGCTGGCCGCCGGCGTAGCGGCCAGTTGCGGCGCACTGGTGCTCGCAGCGTCACCGGCGGCGGCTGACGGGTCCTTGTCGGGTCAAACCTGCTGCGACCCGGGCGGCGCGAAGGTGACCGCCTATGCCGACTTCACTAGCCGGTACACCGTGAAGGTGAACAGCATCCGGCTGACCGACCTCTGCCCGGGTGACGGGAACGGCGTCTACATCCGTTTCCAGACCCAGAACTACCACGGCGACTGGGAAACCCACGGTTCCACGCGGGAGAACCACACCGGGTGCGGAACCACCCAGAGCGAGAACCCGTACTCCTTCACGTCGGGAAGCGGCCACATCCTGGCCGTCCGCCTGAAGGTCTGCGTCTTCGAAGCGTTCCCGAACCCCGACGACTGTCAGTACACCAACTACCGGTACAACCAGTTCCCCTAGGCCACAGTTCAACATCGGTAGGCGCGAAGCGCCCCGTCCCGTGACATGTCGCCGGGCGGGGCGCTTCGCCGTTCCCGCCCACTCATCCCCTGTATCGTCCCAACCCGCAAGGAGCCGGTCTGGCACAAGTGGTGAGTTTGCGGGGAAGCGATCCCGGGCTGCCGCTCCGGAATGCCCGTGAACCGTGGGCCCCGTCGGACTCGAACCGACAACCTACGGATTAAAAGTCCGCAGCTCTGCCATTGAGCTAGAGGCCCGGAGCCGACCAGGTCGGAACTCCGCACGCCATAGTGTTCCAGATCGGCTCGCCGGCTCAGACCGGCCCGGGCGATGACCTCGCTAGGACGGCGTGGGCGAGGCGTCCGGGCTGGCGGATTCCGACGCCACCGGGGACTTGGGCGGCGTGCTTGCCGAGACGGCCGGGTCCTTGAGCTTCGGGTTCAGCGTGAGGGCCTTCTTGACCTCGGCGTCGCCCTGCGCCGTCTGGCCGTTGGCACGCAGTAGCAAGCCCAGGTTCAGGTGGGCGGAGGCATCCTTGGGGGCGGCGGCGATCGCCCGCTTGTACAAGGAGATGGCTTCGGTGTTGTTGCCCTTGGCCTTCACCAGAATGGCCAGGTTGAACAGCGCCGGCTCGAAGGCCGGGTCGATCGCGAGCACCACCCGGTACTTGTTCTCGGCCTCGCCGTAGTTGGATCGAGACGCGTCGATCAGGGCCAGGTCGTACAGCGCGTACTTGTTCTTCTTGTCGTACTTCAGAGCCTCGTTGTACTGGTTCACCGCTTCGTCGAGGTTGCCCTTGGACTGGGCGTCGAGCCCGGCCGCCAGCGCGTTCGCCGCCTTCTTGGCATCCGGCTTGGCGGTCCCGTCGCCGCTTCCGCAGGCAGTCAGCGCCAGGACGGCGCACATGGTCAGCGCGGCGTAACGGCCCGCAGCTTTCGGCGAAAACCCGTTCGGGAAGCCCTTACGCATGATCTATCTCCAGCATCGGTGTTGAGTCGGTCCATCGCTCGTCGCGGTACGAAGCAGCGTGCTGTCTGATAACTAACGAAGAAATAACATACGTATCTTAACCCGGGATGTGCGACTGGTCCGGTAGCTGCGCGGTCACATGAAGGTTGCGAACTTGCTCAACTGCGGGTACCGGACGTCGTGGGGCAGCGATTTCCTTGCGCCGTATGCAGATGTGGGGCCCGCCAGTTGCCTGGCGGGCCCCACAACCTACGGACTTACCGAGCTGCGTTCCGGTCAGGACCCACAGACCGCGTAGGCGGTGATGGTCGGCTGGCCCTGTCCCGCGACCACGACGACGGAGGTCGCCGTCCATGCGGACGCACTGCTCGGGTACGAAGAAGCAACCGCCGCCTTGGTGTTGCCGGTTTGAGCGATGTTCGCACCGCCGCCGAGCAGCTTCGTGCCTGCCGGGCAGCTCACCGTGGAGGTCGCCGCCGCACCAGCGGTGTTGCCGGTGTTGACAGCGGTTCCGGTCACGATTTGGGTGCTGGCGACCGTTCCGGCCGGACCCGTCGCGCCGGTGGCACCCGTTGCACCGGTTGCTCCGGTCGGACCTGCCGGGCCTGCCGGGCCCTGCGGGCCGGTAGCACCTGTCGCGCCGGCGTCACCCTTGTCGCCCTTGGCTCCGGTCGCCCCGGTTGCCCCGGCGGGGCCGGTTGCTCCGGTCGCGCCCTGCGGGCCAGCCACGCCCTGGGGGCCAACGTCACCCTGCGGGCCGGTCTGTCCCTGCTGGCCCACCGCGCCGGTGTCACCCTTGTCGCCCTTGGCTCCGGTCGCGCCCGTCTCACCCTGCGGGCCGGCCGGACCCTGCGGGCCCTGCGGACCGACATCGCCCTGCAGGCCCTGCGGGCCCTGCGGACCGATCTCACCCTGGGGGCCAGCGGCGCCGGTCGCTCCGGTCGCGCCCTGCGGGCCTTGGGCACCAGTGGCACCCGTGGCACCCGTGGCACCCGTGGCTCCGGTGTCACCCTTCTCGCCCTGCGGACCCATCGGCCCGACCGGGCCGACCTCGCCCTGCGGGCCCTGGGCGCCAGCGGCGCCAGTCTCGCCCTGTGTACCTTGGGCACCCGTGGCGCCAGCAGCACCGGTTTCGCCCTGCGGACCTTGGGCACCGGTGGCACCCGTGGCTCCGGTGTCACCCTTCTCGCCCTGGGGGCCGACGGGTCCGGCCGGGCCGACCTCGCCCTGCGGGCCCTGAGCGCCAGTGGCACCCGTCGCACCGGTGGCTCCGGTCTCGCCCTGCGGGCCCTGAGCGCCAGTGGCACCCGTGGCGCCAGTCTCGCCCTGAGCGCCGGTAGCACCGGTTTCGCCCTGCGGGCCCTGGGCACCCGTCGCACCAGTTTCGCCCTGCGGGCCTTGGGCACCGGTAGCACCGGTTTCGCCCTGCGGGCCCTGGGCACCCGTGGCGCCGGTTTCACCCTGCGGGCCCTGGGCCCCCGTGGCGCCGGTTTCGCCCTGCGGGCCCTGGGCACCGGTAGCACCGGTTTCGCCCTGCGGGCCCTGGGCACCCGTGGCGCCGGTTTCACCCTGCGGGCCTTGGGCACCGGTGGCACCCGTGGCTCCGGTGTCACCCTTCTCGCCCTGCGGACCGACGGGCCCAGCCGGGCCAACGTCACCCTGGGGCCCCTGAGCGCCGGTGGCGCCCGTCGCTCCCTGCGCACCGGTGGCTCCGGTTTCGCCCTGCGGACCTTGGGCACCCGTGGCGCCGGTTTCACCCTGCGGACCCTGGGCACCGGTGGCACCGGTGGCACCAGTGGCGCCGGTCTCGCCCTGCGGACCCTGAGCTCCGGTGGCACCCGTCGCACCGGTGGCCCCGGTCTCGCCCTGCGGACCCTGGGCTCCGGTGGCACCCGTGGCGCCGGTCTCGCCCTGCGGACCCTGCGCGCCGGTGGCACCCGTCGCGCCGGTCTCGCCCTGCGGACCCTGCGCGCCGGTGGCACCCGTCGCGCCAGTGGCCCCGGTCTCGCCCTGCGCGCCGGTGGCACCCGTGGCGCCGGTCTCGCCCTGCGGACCCTGGGCTCCGGTGGCACCGGTGGCCCCGGTTTCACCCTGCGGACCCTGGGGACCCATCGGCCCGGCCGGGCCGACCTCACCCTGCGGACCCTGAGCTCCGGTGGCACCCGTAGCGCCGGTAGCGCCCTGGGGGCCGGTGGCACCCTGGGCTCCGGTAGCGCCGGTCTCACCCTGGGCACCCGTCGCGCCTTGGGCTCCGGTAGCGCCTTGGGCGCCGGTGGCCCCGGTCGCGCCCTGCGGACCCGTGGCGCCCTGGGCGCCGGTGGCTCCGGTGTCGCCCTTGGGACCGGTCGCGCCCTGCGGTCCGGTCGCGCCCTGCGGGCCGGTGGCTCCGGTGTCGCCCTTGGGACCGGTCGCGCCCTGCGGTCCCGTCGCGCCCTGCGGACCGGCGGAGCCAGTAGCACCCGTGGCGCCGGTAGCACCCTTGGGGCCGACAGGACCCTGCGGGCCGGCGGAGCCGGTAGCACCCGTGGCGCCGGTAGCACCCTTGGGGCCGACAGGACCCTGCGGGCCGGTCGCACCGGTGGCTCCAGTCGCACCCCGCGGACCGGTAGCCCCCGTGTCACCCTTGGGACCCTGCTGGTTCCACGAGATCCGCTTCTCGGTCTTCGCGCAGGGAACGGTCGAATCGACGAGGCGGGTCGCCCCGGTCTTGGCGTCGTAGCAAGCACTGATGACCCCGGTCGAGCTGGGGATCGATGCCTGGGCAACCGTGATGCCACCCAGCAGGGTGATGCCTGCGCCGGCGGCGACTACGGTTGCGACCCGACGGTTGCGTCGCGTGGAGCGGCGGGTTGAGCTGTGACGACTGGACATGGGCGACCCATGCTCCTTCACACGACAAGTGAAAGGAGCGCCGGTTTCGCCCTGCTCCCCGTCGGACCAATGGCGACCAAGTCGTCCGACGGATCAAAGCTCGCTCGCCTTCGATGGCGAAGGCTCACCTACCATGACGTAGCCAGAATCTAATGTCAACCATACATAGGTTATTACTTTGTGTGATCTGCCGGCTCTGGGCAGTCAGGCCCCACGGTCAGGATTCCTAGCTATATCAAACGGATACTTAACGTCATTTAACTCACGGTAGCCGCGCGAAGATCCTTTGTGCGACAGCTGATTACGGGACGTCCTGGTGATCTCGGCGTGCCACGGCAGGGCTGGCCCGATCCGAACACACCATCGTCGGAACAAGGCCGTAATCCCGGCAAATTGCAAAGGGACCGCTTCGACGTCCAGTGACCTCACCGCGCCAGCTCGATTACGTCCGAGCCGCTCGGCCCGTCCTTCGCCCGTTCCGCTGGGTGCGGTCGGCCGGCTGGCCCGACAACTTGTCCACCTCGGCCTGCAACTGCGAGTTGGCGGCGCGCAGCGCCAGCACCATCTCGATTCCGGCGAGGTTCAGGCCGGCGTCGAGCAGGCTGGCGATGTCGCGCAGCCGGTCGAGATCGTTGTCGCTGTAGCGGCGGGTTCCCCCGGCTGTGCGCTGGGGGGTGAGCAGGCCGCGCGCCTCGTACTGGCGCAGATTCTGCGGGCCGCTGCCGACCAGCTCGGCGGCCACCGTGATTCCGTACAGCCCCCGGTCCGGGTCCGGTTGCGGAATGTCCATCGGACCACCTTCCCTGCTTGCATCCGTCTAGAGAACCTGATACAACAAATCTACATCAGCCAGAACACATTAGGTGAGATGGCGGATGCGACCCAAGGAGCGTTTCTACCCGTCACGTGTGGAGGTGGCAACCATGTTGATCCGTACCGACCCGTTCCGTGAACTCGACCGCATGGCATCCCAGGTGTTCGGCACGATGGCCCGGCCGACCGCGATGCCGATGGACGCCTGGCGCGAGAAGGACCACTTCATCGTCGAGTTCGACCTGCCCGCCGTCGACCCGGACAGCGTCGACGTCGACGTCGAGCGCAACGTGCTGACGGTGCGGGCCGAGCGCCGGCCGCAGTCCAGCGACGTCGAACTGATCGCGGCCGAGCGCCCGCGCGGCGTGTTCAGCAGGCAGGTGATCCTGGGCGACGCCCTCGACACCGACAAGATCGAGGCC
>Ga0247773_1000482_pt1 | contig 16485 bp, 13 predicted proteins | sample UWRJL092311B6_FD_179934 | JGI IMG/M metagenome (GOLD analysis project Ga0247773, IMG submission 179934) | Plant litter microbial communities from Arlington Agricultural Research Station in Wisconsin, United States - UWRJ-L092-311B-6 | ecosystem: Environmental > Terrestrial > Plant litter >...
TCGGGTCCTCCTCGGCGAGCTTCTGGATCGCGACGCCCAGCTTCTCCTGGTCGCTCTTGGTCTTCGGCTCGATCGCCACCGAGATGACCGGCGCCGGGAAGGTCATCGACTCCAGCACGATCGGCTTCTGCGGGTCGCACAGGGTGTCGCCGGTGGTGGTCTGCTTCAGGCCGGCCACGGCGATGATGTCGCCGGCGCCGGCGCGGGGCAGTTCCTCACGCTTGTTGGCGTGCATCTGGTAGATCTTGCCGATGCGCTCCTTGCGGTCCTTGGTGGAGTTCAGGACCTGCGCGCCGTTCTCGACCACGCCGGAGTAGATCCGGACGTAGGTGAGCTTGCCCAGGTGCGGGTCGGTGGCGATCTTGAACGCCAGCGCCGACAGCGGCTCGGACTCGTCGGCGCGCCGCTCGGCCACGGTGGCACCGTCCATCAGGGTGCCCTCGATGTGGTCGACGTCCAGCGGCGACGGCAGGAAGTCCACCACCGCGTCGAGCATCGGCTGGACACCCTTGTTCTTGAACGCCGAACCGGTCAGCACCGGGTTGACCTTGTCGGCCAGCGTGGCGCGACGGATCGCGGCCTTGAGCTGGGCGACGGTGAGCGTCTCGTCGTTGAGGTAGGCCTCGGCGACCTCGTCATCGACGTCGGACAGCGTCTCCATCAGGGTCTCGCGCCACTCGGCGGCCTGGTCGGCCAGCTCGGCGGGGATCTCCTCGATCGAGAACTCCTCACCCAGGGCGGTCTCGCCACGCCAGGTCAGCGCGCGCATCTCGACCAGGTCGACGACGCCGATGAAGTCGGCCTCGTTGCCGATCGGGATCTGCAACACCAGGGTGTTGGCGTTGAGCCGCTCCTTCATCATCTGCACGCAGCGGAAGAAGTCCGCGCCGGTGCGGTCGAGCTTGTTGACGAAGCACATCCGCGGAACGCTGTACTTGTCCGCCTGCCGCCAGACCGTCTCGGTCTGCGGCTCGACGCCGGCGACACCGTCATAGACGGCTACCGCGCCGTCGAGCACCCGCAGCGAACGCTCCACCTCGACGGTGAAGTCCACGTGTCCGGGCGTGTCGATGATGTTGATGGTGTGGTTCTTCCAGGTGCACTTCGTCGCGGCCGACGTGATCGTGATACCGCGCTCCTGCTCCTGCTCCATCCAGTCCATGGTGGCTGCGCCGTCATGGACCTCACCGATCTTGTAGTTGATGCCGGTGTAGTACAGGATCCGCTCGGTAGTCGTGGTCTTGCCCGCGTCGATATGCGCCATGATCCCGATGTTGCGGGTCTTGGCGAGCTCAACGTTGTTGGCCATCATTCCTTCTTCGGGTAATTGCGGGCTGAACAGTGGCGCCGGTTCGGCGGGGTGTCCGCTTATCGGCGGGAGTGCGCGCTACCAGCGGTAATGCGCGAAGGCCTTGTTCGACTCGGCCATCTTGTGGGTGTCCTCGCGGCGCTTGACGCTGGCACCGAGACCGTTGCTGGCGTCGAGCAGTTCGTTCATCAGCCGCTCGGTCATGGTCTTCTCGCGACGGGCCCGGGAGTAGCCGACCAGCCAGCGCAGCGCCAGGGTGGTCTGGCGCGGGGTGCGCACCTCGACCGGCACCTGGTAGGTCGCGCCACCGACACGGCGGCTGCGCACCTCCAGCGTCGGCTTGACGTTGTCCAGCGCGCGCTTGAGGGTGACCACCGGGTCGGTGCCGTTCTTCTCCCGGCAGCCTTCCAGCGCGCCGTAGACGATGCTCTCGGCGGTGGAGCGCTTGCCGTCGGTGAGGATCTTGTTCACCAGCTGGGTGACCAGCGGCGAGGCGTAGACCGGGTCGACCACGAGGGGGCGACGCGGAGCCGGGCCTTTGCGGGGCATTAGCTCTTCTCCTTCTTCGCGCCGTAGCGGCTGCGGGACTGCTTGCGGCCGCGGACACCCTGGGTGTCCAGCGAGCCACGGATGATCTTGTAGCGGACGCCGGGGAGGTCCTTCACCCGGCCACCACGCACCAGCACGATGGAGTGCTCCTGCAGGTTGTGTCCGACGCCGGGGATGTAGGCGGTGACCTCGATGCCACTGGTCAGCCGGACGCGCGCGACCTTGCGCAGCGCGGAGTTCGGCTTCTTGGGCGTCGTGGTGTAGACGCGCGTGCAGACGCCACGCCGCTGAGGGGAGCCCTTCAACGCCGGGGTCTTGGTCTTGCCGATCTTGTCCTGTCGGCCCTTACGGACCAGCTGCTGGATCGTAGGCATGCGGCCTGCAATCTCCCATTCGTCTGCGGTATGTCGACCTAGCTCGCCGGCGGGCTGGACTCGTCCAGCCACACCAGGCTCACCGCCCGGCAACGTCTCTGCTCTGCTGTTGTTCCCGTCCGGTCCACGGGGTCGGGCGTGTCGCACCCTGTCCCATGGCTGTCCGCAGTCAATCTTGCAGACTGGGCCGGACGGCCCCCGGCGCGTCAGCACCCGCTTCGATCAGCGGCCGCCCGCGACGCACGCAGGTGAGTACCCAGAGGCTCCGGGCACAAAGGTAAACAATACCGTTGCCCGCTCCGGGATCAAAATTGACCCCGCAACCGCTGTCGGAGGCCGGATCGAGCGGCTACCCTGCCGCCGCTGTCAGCGCCCGGGTGTGCCGCAGCATCCAGTCCCGGGCCCGGTCGGTGCGCCGCGACACCTCGCTCCAATAGTCGGAGAAGCCCGGATGACCGGCCCGGGCGGCATCGGTGACGATCCGGTAGGTCCAGTCGTGATTGGGCACCAGCGCCTCGACGACCGCGGCCCGGTCGGCCGCGGCGAGCCCATAGGCGTCCAGGAACAGGGCCAGCCGCTGGAACCGGCGATCGGCGAGCGCCGGCGGTACGTCGCAGTCGGCGATCAGCGGGCACCAGCAGCGCACCGCGGTGGCCAGGTCCCAGGTCGCCGAACCGGGGCCGGCCAGGTCGAAGTCGATCAGGCCGACCGCCGTCGCGCCCTCGAAGATCACGTTCCCCGGATGCAGGTCGTTGTGCGAGACCAGCGCGCCCCGGTAGGCCCGCGGGGTCGGGCGGGCCCAACGCAGGCCGGCTCCGTCGAAGGACCGCATCGCCAGGTGGAAGCGCCCGATCAGCTCGGCCACGCTGACCAGGCTGTCCTCGCCCAGTGACCAGTCCGGCAACGGGGAGCGGGCCGCCTGTCCGGGGATCCAGGACAGCACCTCGGTCTCCCCCTCGACGGCCAGCACCCGGGGGGCGGCCGCGAAGCCGACCCTGCGCAGGTGGTCCAGTACCGCGTGGGTGGCCCGGGCGGCGGGCGCCCGGGGACGGCGGACGGTGGCGCCGCACCGGTACACCCGGTCCCGGTTGGCGACTCCCCCGCCGAGTGGTTCAGTCCGGGCGCGGTGTCGACCGGCCGGCTGGTCTGCGCGCTGCTGGCTGTCGGGCCGCGGAAGGGCCGGCTGGTACTGCCAGGACTGCCCGGGCGAGGCTGGCATGGGTGATGAGGCCATTGACCACACCTCCGTTCAGGGCCGACCAGACCGCGTGGCACTTGGCCGTTCCGTAGGCGACCGCCAGCACGGTCGGCAGCCGCGCCAGCTTCGATGCCGGTGTGACGATCATCCTCTCGTCCAGCGGGGTCTGGCGAGGGCTGCCGTCCTCGTCCAGGAACACCCCCGACACCTCGGTCCGCACCCCGGCGGCGCTGACGGCGTCCCGGTCGGGCCGGCCGAGGCAGTCATAGATGCTGGACAGGCCCGGCATCCAGGACCCGATGCCCACCATTCCGATGGTGATCGAGTCCAACATCTCGGCGGCCGCGGCCACGTCCGGGTGCCGCCGGATCGCCTGCGCGGTGGCCGCGTCGTCGACGATCATCGGCGCGTAGAAGCCGTAGGACGGCCCACCCCCGATCCGGGTGATGGCCCGCACCACGTCCAGCAGGTCACCGTCACCGGGCCGGGACAGCGCCCCGGTCATCTGCACGATCGGGCAGGCCGGAAAGGCAGTCAGGCCGCGGGCCAGCCCGGACAGCGACCGGGACCAGGCGATACCCACCACGTCCGAGGCGGTGGCGATGTCGGCGATCGCCTCGCCGGCCGCCTCGCCGAGCCGGTGCCGCAGCGAGCTGTCGCTGTCGTCGGGAAAGTTGTAGACGAAGGCGTGCCGCAGGCCGAAGGCCGAGGCCAGCTCGGCCGACAGGGCCGCGTCGAGGATGCCGGGCAGTCCGATCTCGATCCGCACCAGGCCCACCGCCCGGGCGGTGTCGAGCAACCGGGCGACCCGGAACCGGCTGATGTCGAGCAGGCCGGCGATCTCGACCTTGGAGCGGTCCTCCAGGAAGTACAGCCGGGCCGCCCGGGCCGCCAGCACCACCTCGGACGGACCGGCCGCGGACGCTCTGGCCATCGGACTCCTTCCATACCGGGCACGCACCGACCGGGCGGCCCGACCGCTCGGGCTGAAACCTAACGGCACCGCGATCCGCAGGCTGATGGAACACCCTGGATTCGCGGCCGACCCCGACAAGACGGCGCCCGGTCTTGACGGCGAGCGATCAGAGGATCATCGTAAGTTACAAAGTGAGCGCATGATGCTCAAATGAGCGACTCAGGCAGGTGACGCCGAATGCCAGCACGACGACGGCTTCGATCAGGTGTGGGGCTCGGCGCGCTCGCGGCGCTGACCATCGCGATGTGCGGGTGCGCCGGGGCCGGCGGCCTGGGCGGCGGCAAGGACTCGATCAACGTCCTGATGGTGAACAACCCGCAGATGATCGACATCCAGAAGCTGACCGCCGACAACTTCACCCGGCAGACCGGCATCAAGGTCAATTACACGGTGCTGCCCGAGAACGACGTCCGCGACAAGATCAGCCAGGAACTGTCCAGCCAGGCCGGCATCTACGACATCTCCACGATCAGCAACTACGAGGTGCCGTTCTACGCCAAGGCCGGCTGGCTGGCGCCGCTGTCGGACTACGTCGCGCGCGATTCCGGCTTCGACCAGAACGACATCTTCCCCGGCATGACCAAGTCCCTGACCGCCGAGGACGGCCTGCTCTATGCCGAGCCGTTCTACGGCGAGTCCTCGTTCCTGATGTACCGCAAGGACGTCTTCGCCGCCAAGGGCCTGACCATGCCGGCAAACCCGACCTGGCAGCAGGTGGCCGACCTGGCCGCCAAGGTCGACAACGCCCAGCCGGGCATGCGCGGCATCTGCCTGCGCGGCCAGGTCGGCTGGGGCCAGGTCTTCGCGCCGCTGACCACGGTGGTCAACACCTTCGGCGGTACCTGGTTCGACAAGGACTGGAACGCCCAGGTCAACAGCCCGCCCTTCGTGGAGGCGGTCAAGTTCTACGTCGACCTGGTGCGCCAGCACGGCGAGGCCGGAGCTCCGCAGGCCGGCTTCACCGAGTGCCTGAACAACACCGTGCAGGGCAAGGTCGCGATGTGGTACGACGCCACCTCGGCCGCCGGGACGCTGGAAGGAACCGGCTCGCCGGTGGCCGGAAAGATGGGCTACGTCGCCGCCCCGGTCGTCAAGACCAAGACCTCGGGCTGGCTCTACGCCTGGTCCTGGGCCATCGAACATGCCAGCAAGAAGCAGGACGCCGCCTGGAAGTTCATCTCCTGGGCCTCCAGCAAGCAGTACGAGGAACTCGTCGGATCCAAGATCGGCTGGACCAGCGTGCCGGCCGGCAAGCGGCAGTCCACCTATGACAACCCCGATTACGTCAAGGCGTCGCAGGCCTTCGCCGAGCCGACCCGGGCCGCGATCGAGTCGGCCGATCCCACCAACGCCGGCGTCCAGCCCCGGCCGGTACCGGGGATCCAGTTCATGGACTTCCCCGAGTTCAGCGCCCTGGCCACCACCGTCTCGCAGTACGTGAGCACGGCGATAGCGGGCCAGACCAGCGTCGAGAGCGCCCTCAACGCGGGCCAGAAGGTGGCCACCCGGCAAACCAAGACCTACCGGAGCAAGTGATGACCGTCCTCGACACACCTCCGCCGCCCGCCGCGACGACCGCGGCCGCGCCGGCTCCGAGCGGGCTGCGCAACGCCGCGGCCTGGAGCCGGCGGGCGCCGCTGCTGCCGGCCCTGATCTTCCTGTTCCTGATCACCCAGCTGCCGTTCGTGGCGACGCTGGTGATCTCCTTCATGCAGTGGAACGCCCTGCGCCCCGACCTGGGCAAGCACTTCACCGGCCTGTCCAACTACCAGGCGGTGCTCAGCGACCCGGACTTCCGGGACTCGATCGTGTTCACCATCGTGCTGACCGCGACCGTGGTGATCGTGAGCCTGCTGCTGGGGCTGCTGCTCGCCCTGTTGCTGGACAAGCCGTTCCGGGGCCGCGGCATCGTCCGGACGATGTTGATCGCACCGTTCCTGGTGGTGCCGATCGCCTCGGCGCTGCTCTGGAAGCACGCGCTGCTCAATCCGGTCTACGGCCTGTTCAACGGCATGCTGACCGCGATCTGGAAGCTGTTCGGCTCCGACAACCCACCCCAGCCGGACTGGGTGACCGAGCATCCACGGCTGTCGGTGGAGATGGCGCTGATCTGGCAGTGGACCCCGTTCATGATGCTGATCCTGCTGGCCGGCCTGCAGAGCCGGCCGGCCGACGCGATCGAGGCGGCCAACATGGACGGCGCGTCGTCCTGGCAGATGTTTCGCTACCTGACGCTGCCGCACCTACGGCAGTACCTGGAACTGGGCGGCCTGCTCGGCTCCATCTACGTCGTGCAGAACTTCGACGCCGTGTTCACCATCACCTCGGGTGGCCAGGGCACCGCCAACCTGCCTTACAGCATCTACAACATCTTCTTCACCGCGCATGACTACGGCCAGGCCTCGGCGGCCGGCGTACTCGTGGTGATCGGCTCGATCATCATCGCGACCTTCGCCCTGCGGGTGATCTCGTCGCTGTTCGAGGAGGCGGCCCGATGAGCAGCTCAACGGTTTCGACGACGGGCACCCGACCGGCAGGGACCGCGACCGCCGAACCGGAGCCGAACCGGCCGACCCGCCGGCGCGGCATCTGGGGGTTCGTGGCCTGGGTGGTGGGGCTGCTGTTCGTCTCGCCGGTGCTGTGGATGGTGTTCCTGTCCTTGCACTCCGAGTCCGACGCGGCCAGCAACCCGCCGAAGTTCGACGCGCCGCTGACCGTCGCCGGCTACCGGGACTTCTTCAGCGGCGGCCAGAGCCCCTGGCCGTCGCTGGCCAACTCGGCGATCGCGGCGATCTGCTCGACCGTGCTGGTGCTGCTGCTGGCCATTCCGGCCGCCTACGCGCTCTCGATCCGCCCGGTGAAGAAGTGGACGGACGTGATGTTCTTCTTCTTGTCCACCAAGATGCTGCCGGCGGTGGCGGGCCTGCTGCCGATCTACCTGATCGCCAAGAACGCCCACCTACTGGACAACGTCTGGCTGCTGGTGATCATCTACGCCAGCATGAACCTGCCCATCGCGGTCTGGATGATGCGCTCGTTCCTGGCCGAGGTGCCGGTTGCCATGCTCGAGGCGGCTGCCATCGACGGCGCCCGGCTGCCCACCATCATGACCCGGATCATCGCGCCGGTGGCGATGCCCGGCATAGCGGCGACCTCGCTGATCTGCTTCATCTTCAGCTGGAACGAGCTGCTGTTCGCCAAGGTGCTGACCGCGGTGGTGGCCCAGACCTCACCGGTGTTCCTGACCGGCTTCATCACCAGCCAGGGGCTGTTCCTGGCCAAGGTGTGCGCGGCTGCGACGATCATCTCGCTGCCGGTGCTGGTGGCAGGCTTCGCCGCCCAGGACAAGCTGGTCCAGGGCCTGTCGCTGGGCGCGGTCAAGTGATCCGAATCCCGACCCGCAGGAGGCTCCCCCGATGAAGGCCGCCGTCATCACCGGTGTCGGAACCAGTGAGGTGACCGAGGTACCCGACCCGGAGCCCGGCGCCCGGCAGGTGGTCGTCGAGGTCGCCGCCTGCGGCATCTGCGGCACCGACCTGCACATCCTGCAGGGCGAGTTCGCGCCGACGCTGCCGATCGTGCCGGGGCACGAGTTCGCCGGCACCATCGCCGCGCTCGGGGCGGACGTGACCGGCCTGAAGGTCGGCGACCGGGTGGCGGTCGACCCGTCGCTGTACTGCTACGAGTGCTACTACTGCCGGCGCGGGCGCAACAACCTGTGCGAGAACTGGAACGCCATCGGCGTCTCCCGGCCGGGCGGTGCCGCCCAGTACGCGCTCGCGCCGATGGCCAACTGCGTGCTGCTGCCCGACCACGTCCAGCTCGCCGACGCCGCGCTGATCGAGCCGCTGTCGTGTGCGGTGCGCGGCTATGACGTGCTCCGGTCCCAGCTGGCCAACACCATCCTGATCTACGGCTCGGGAACGATGGGGCTGATGATGCTCGAGCTCGCCAAGCGGGTCGGGGCCGTCTCGGTGGACATGGTCGACCTCAACCCCGAGCGGCTGGCGACCGCCCGCCGGCTGGGGGTCTCGGGGGCGGCGGCCTCGGCCGACGAGTTCGACCGGCCCCGCGGCTGGGACCTGGTCATCGACGCCACCGGCAACGCCAAGGCGATCCAGGACGGCCTGGAGCGGGTCGGCAAGGGCGGCACCTTCCTGCAATTCGGCGTGTCGGACTACGCCGCCCGCGCCAGCATCGAGCCCTACAAGATCTACAACCAGGAGATCACCATCACCGGGTCGATGGCGGTGCTGCACTCCTACGAACGGGCCGCCGCGCTGTTCGCCGACGGGGTGATCGATCCCGCCATCTTCATCTCCGACCGGCTGCCGCTGGCCGACTACGGCCTGGCCCTGGAGCGGTTCGCCGCCGGGGTCGGGCGGAAAATCCAGGTCGTCCCCTGACCGCCCGGATCGGCTGCCCGGCCGGGCACGCCTGATGCGAGCCGGGTTGCACACCGACTACCGCATTCGTGCTACGGTTTCGCTGGTTGCAGTTGCAGTTTTCCACGATCGTTTCTCTAGAACGCCCGCGGGTACTAGCAGCGGGCGTTTTGTTTTTCTCAGCTGAACGGCGGGGTGGACACAAGACGACAACCCGGAGGCCACGCGGTGTGGCCTTCGAACCGCATTCAGCAAGGAGAAAGACACATGGCACAGGGAACCGTCAAATGGTTCAACAGCGAAAAGGGCTTCGGCTTCATCGCTCCGGACATCGCCGACGGGCAGAGCCAGGCCGACGTGTTCGTCCACTACTCCGCGATCGCCACTGACGGCTACCGGAGCCTGGACGAGAACCAGCGGGTCGAGTTCGACATCACCCAGGGCCAGAAGGGCCCGCAGGCGGAGAACGTCCGCCCGCTCTAAGGTCCCAAGCTCGCTGCAGGGCCGCATCCCCTCGGGGTGCGGCCCTGCTGCGTTTCCCGGCGCAGCTAGGCCGGCCGCCGGCTGGTCAGGCGGCCGCCGCGCGATGGGTGGCCATCAACTCGTCGAAGCTCGGGAACCGCGACGCGATGTCGCTGCCGGTGAACTCGCCGACCCAGCCGTCGTCGGTGTGGAAGAACCGGATGGCGGCGAAATCCGGCCGGGTGCCCATGTCGAACCAGTGCGGGGTCGCCGCCGGCACGCTCAACAGGTCCCCCGCTTCGCAGAGGACCGCATACACCCGCTCGGTCAGGTGCAGGTAGAACACCCCGGCGCCGCGGGCGAAGAAGCGGTCCTCGTCGTCGTCGTGGGTGTGCTCGGCCAGGAAGCGCTGCCTGGCCTGGACCGCCTTGTCCTGCCATTCCGGATCGTCGGAGGGCCGCAACTGCACCGCGTCCACCTTCTGGTAGTGCTCGCGCCCGATCACCTCCTCGACCTCGGGCCGGTAGGCGGCGATCAGGCCGTCGGCATCGAGATCCGCGGTACCGGCCGGCGACAGCCGCCACTGGCTGTAGCGCACGCCGTGGCTGGCCAGCGCGCGGCCGATCTCGGCCCGGTCGGTTGTCCGCAGCATCACCGTCGCGGGCCCGGTCTCGGGCCATACGGTCAGCAGGGTCATCTTGTCCTCCTCAATAGGTTCGGTCAGTCGGTGTCGGCCAGCGCGTAGCGCAGCAGCCACTCGCAGCACTCGGTACGCAACCGCGCCTGCCGAAGGTCGGCACCCCAGACGTACATGCCGTGCCCGGCCACCAGCAGGACCGGCGTATCGGGGCGGTAGCACCGGCGGAAGCGCTCGCCGAGCTCGGACATCCGTTGGGAGTTCGGCACCACCGGCAGCCGGACCAGATCGCCCTCGGCGTCGCGGCCCAGACCCTTGAGCATCTCCAGGTCGCTGAGCTCGACACCGGACGGCCAGCGCCGGGCAGCCCGCACCGCTGCCATCGCGTGGACGTGCACGACCGCACCGGCACCGCTGGCCGCGGCGATCTCGGCGTGCAGCGCCGCCTCCGCCGAGGGCACCAGCTCGGGACGGGGCTGGTCGGGCACCGAGTTGCCGGCGCGGTCGACCAGCACCGCGTCCTCGGCCTCGAGCAGGCCCTTGTCCCGGCCGCTGACGGTGACGGCCAGCCGCAGCGGGTCGTGGTCCAGCACGATCGACAGGTTGCCCGAGCTGCCCCGCAACCAGCCCAGCCGCGCCAGCCGGGCCGATTCCGCGGCCAGCTCCGCGCCCGCCGCGGCCAGCCGGCTGGCTCCCGATGAGGACGGCCGTGCGGCGGTCACGGCAGTTCCAGCCGGAGCTCGTCGAAGGAGCCGACCCGGTGCCGGGCACCGAAGTCGGCACCGGCGAACGGCTCGCCGGGACGGACGACCGCGACCGCCCGCCAACCCGCCGCCTCGGCCGCGCTCAGCTCGGCGGGTGCGTCGGAGAGGAACAGCAACGCCGGGGCCGGCTGGCCGAGGCCGGCCGCGATCGCCCGGTAGGAGTCCGGGAGCTGCTTCGGCCCGGCGGTGACGGTGTCGAAATACCCGCTGACCAGCGGCGAGAGATCGCCGTCCTCGGTGTGCCGGAGGAAGGCGAGCTGGGCCTGCACCGAGCCCGAGGAGTAGATCGCCAGCCGCAGCCCGGCCCGGTGCCAGCGCCGCAGGGCCGGAGCCACGTCGCGGAAGAGCCGGCTGACGAGTTCGCCGTCGTCGTAGCCGCGCTGCCAGATCAGCCCCTGCAGGGTCTTCAGCGGCGGCTGCTTGACATCGCGGTCCTGCCAGTCCCGCAGGGTGCGGGCAAGCTCCCCCGGCGTCGCGGTGTCGGCGAGCCCGGCCAGTTCTCTGGTCTGCCGCAGCGCCTCGCGCACCTCCGGATCGCCGGCGTGCTCCTCGATCCAGGGGCCCAGCCGCGGCCGGGCGTAGTCGTAGAGCCGGCCGCGGACCTGGCTGGCCGGGCCCAGGGTGCCCTCCACGTCGAGCACGACCGCGGCCGTGACGATCGGCGCGCTCACGCCGGGACCTGCCGTCCGGCGAGGGTGTCCGCCCCGGCCGCGAAGTAGCCGGCCAGGCCGTCGGCCGGAAAGGCTCCCCGGTCGGTCACCACGGCGGTGACGAACCGCGGCGGGGTCACGTCGAAGGCCGGTACCAGGCCCCGCACCCGCTCGCTGGCAGTTCGGGTGCCGAGCGCGTACAGCGCCTCGTCGCCGGCCCGGTACTCGATCGGCACGTCGGCCCCGGTGCGCGCGAACCGGTCCGGCGCCTGCACCAGGGCGTAGTAGGGCACCCCGAACGTCGACGCGGCCACCGCCAGCCCCAGGGTGCCGACCTTGTTCACGACGCAACCGTCCATGCTCACCCGGTCCGCCGCGGTGAGCAGCAGGTCCACCGTCGCCGAGGCGAGCAGCGTGGCACCGGCGCCGTCGGGGATAACGGTGGTGTCGACGCCGAGTTCGGCCAGCGAGTGGGCGGTCAGCCGGGCGCCCTGCAGGTACGGCCGGGTCTCGGTGCACAGGAAGCGCATCGTCTTGCCCGCGCGCAGCGCCGCGGTCACCGTCTCGACCAGGAACAGGTCGCCCCAGCAGTGGGTGAGCACCTGATCGCCGTCGCCGATCAGTCGCGCGGCATGCTCGCCCAGCGCGCGGCTGCGGGCGCGGTACCGCTCGTCCCCGGCCCGGGCACCGGCCTCGGTGGCGGCCACCAGCTCGGCCCCGGTCACCGGTCCGGCCGCGTCGACGGCGGCCAGCACGATGGCAACCGCCTTGTGCAGCTGGTTGTTGGTCCGCCGGGTGTCGATCAGGCGGGAACCGGCCCGCTCCAGCGCCGTCCGAGCCTCGGCGGCCGGCAGTCCGGCAGCCTGTCTGGCCGCCAGCACCATCGCCCACAGCACCGCGAAGTACGGCCCGGAGGACTGGGTCACCATCTGCTCGATCGCTACCGCAACCTCGGAGACGTCCGAGCATCGCACCCATTCGGTGCCGAACGGAAAGCACCGCCGATCCAGGATGTGCACGCCGTCGGCTTCCAGCCGGACGCTGTCGACCAGGGTGGGTACAGCGATCGCGCGGTCCAGCTCGGGGCCGCTCATGCCGGCCCGAACCGTCCGGCGGCGCGGTGCGCCGGCCAGCCGACGGCAGCCCGTCGCCCGGGCAGATAGCCGGCCGATGCCATCACCTGGACTCCTTCGCACCCGGGCGATCCGCTCGTCGCGGCCGGTGGTCCGGTGTTACCCATCCGGACGCCGCACCACGAGGGCGGTCCTGACAGAGTTTAGCCCGAAAAGCGATGAAAACACCTATCGTCCGATTGACAGGAATGCCAGACAGACGCCGAGGGCCGGCTCCGTAACGGAGCCGGCCCTCGGTCGTGCGGTGGTGCGGTGGTCAGCGGTAGTCGTTGTACCCGAAGTCATCGAGTGCAACGGCCTGGCCGCCGCCCTGGCCGAAGCCGTAGTAGTCGCTCTCGTCGTAGCCGGCCATCGAGAACGCCGCGGCGCGGGCCTCTTCGGTCGGGTTGACCTCGACGTTGCGGTACTTGGCGATGCCGGTACCCGCCGGGATCAGCTTGCCGATGATCACGTTCTCCTTCAGCCCGACCAGCGAGTCGCTCTTGGCCGAGATGGCGGCGTCGGTGAGCACCCGGGTGGTCTCCTGGAAGGACGCTGCCGACAACCACGACTCGGTGGCCAGCGACGCCTTGGTGATCCCCATCAGCACCGGACGGCCGGAGGCGGGCTCGCCGCCCTCGGCCACCACCCGACGGTTCTCCGCCTCGAACTTGGCGCGCTCGACCAGCGAACCCGGCAGGAACTCGGTGGCACCGGAGTCGATCACCGTGATGCGCTTGAGCATCTGGCGGATGATCACCTCGATGTGCTTGTCGTGGATCGCCACACCCTGGCTGCGGTAGACCTCCTGGACCTCGCGGACCAGGTGCAGCTGCACCTCGCGCGGGCCCATGATCCGCAGCACGTCGTGCGGGTTCACCGCACCGGCGACCAGCTGCTGGCCCACCTCGACGGAATCGCCGTCGCCGACCAGCAATCGGGCCCGACGCAGGATCGGGTACTCGATCTCCTCGGTGCCGTCGTCCGGCGTGATGACGATCTTGCGGCCCGAGCCCTTGCCGGTGCCCTCGACCTCGTCCAGCCGGACCCGGCCGGTCGCCTCGCTGATCGGCGCGACGCCCTTGGGCACCCGGGCCTCGAACAGCTCGGCCACCCGGGGCAGGCCGTGGGTGATGTCATCGCCCGCGATACCACCGGTGTGGAAGGTACGCATGGTCAGCTGGGTACCCGGCTCACCGATCGACTGGGCGGCGATGATGCCGACCGCCTCGCCGACGTCCACCAGCTTGCCGGTGGCCAGCGAACGGCCGTAGCAGCTGGCACAGGTGCCCAGCGCCGACTCGCAGGTCAGCACGCTGCGTACCCGGACCTCGGACACGCCGCGGGTCACCAGCTCGTCGATCAGCACGTCGCCGAGATCCGAGCCGCCGGCCGCGACGACCACGCCGTCGACCTCGACGTCCTCGGCGAGGACCCGGGCGTAGACGCTGGTCTCGGCGTGGCTGTCCTTGACCAGCCTGCCGTCGGCTCCGGCCGCCGCGATGGCGAGCTTGACGCCACGCTCGGTGCCGCAGTCGTCCTCGCGGATGATGACGTCCTGGGAGACGTCGACCAGCCGGCGGGTCAGGTAACCGGAGTCGGCGGTCCGCAGCGCGGTGTCGGCCAGGCCCTTACGGGCACCGTGGGTGGAGATGAAGTACTCCAGCACCGACAGGCCCTCACGGAAGTTGGCCTTGATCGGACGCGGGATGATCTCACCCTTGGGGTTGGCCACCAGGCCGCGCATGGCGGCGATCTGGCGCATCTGCATCATGTTTCCGCGAGCGCCGGAGTTGACCATGATGTAGACCGGGTTGGTCTTGGGGAAGTTGGCTTCCATCTCCTTGGAGACCTCGCCGGTCGCCTTGGTCCAGACCTCGACCAGCTCCTGACGGCGCTCGTCGACGGTGATCACACCTCGCCGGTACTGCTTCTCGATCTTCTCGGCGTCCTTCTCGTACCGCTCCAGGATCTCCGCCTTCTTCGGCGGGGTCACCACGTCGTCGATCGCGATCGTGATGCCCGAGCGGGTCGCCCAGTGGAAACCGGCGGCCTTGAGGTTGTCCAGCGCGTGCGCCACGGCAACCTTGGGGTACCGCTCGGCCAGGTCGTTGACGATCTGGCCCAGTTCCTTCTTGGTGACCTCGTAGTTGACGAAGCGGTAGTCCGCCGGCAGCGTGTCGTTGAACATCGTCCGGCCCAGGGTGGTCTCGACGAGCAGCGGCTCGCCGGGCTGCCAGCCCTCGGGGGCGGCCCACGGCTCGGCACTGCCGTTGTCCACGCTGGTCACGTTGTGCAGCCGGATCCGGACCGGGGCCTGCAGGCCGAGCGACTTGGCCTCGCGCGCCATCAGGGCTTCGGCCGGGGAGGAGAACGCCCGGCCGGCGCCGTCCTGGTTCGGCCGGAGGGTGGTCAGGTGGTACAGGCCCAGGATCATGTCCTGGGTCGGCATGGTCACCGGACGGCCGTCGGCGGGCTTGAGGATGTTGTTCGTCGACAGCATCAGCACCCGGGCCTCGGCCTGCGCCTCGGCCGACAGCGGCAGGTGCACCGCCATCTGGTCACCGTCGAAGTCGGCGTTGAACGCGGTGCAGACCAGCGGGTGGATCTGGATCGCCTTGCCCTCGACCAGCTGCGGCTCGAAGGCCTGGATGCCCAGCCGGTGCAGGGTCGGCGCCCGGTTCAGCAGCACCGGGTGCTCCCGGATGACCTCTTCCAGGACGTCCCAGACCACCGGACGAGCACGCTCGACCATCCGCTTGGCGGACTTGATGTTCTGGGCGTGGCTGAGGTCGACCAGCCGCTTCATGACGAAGGGCTTGAACAGCTCCAGCGCCATCTGCTTGGGCAGGCCGCACTGGTGCAGCTTGAGCTGCGGGCCGACCACGATGACCGAACGGCCGGAGTAGTCGACGCGCTTGCCGAGCAGGTTCTGGCGGAACCGGCCCTGCTTGCCCTTGAGCAGGTCGGACAGCGACTTCAGCGGCCGGTTGCCCGGGCCGGTCACCGGACGCCCGCGGCGGCCGTTGTCGAACAGCGCGTCCACCGACTCCTGCAGCATCCGCTTCTCGTTGTTGACGATGATCTCGGGGGCGCCGAGGTCGATCAGTCGCTTGAGCCGGTTGTTGCGGTTGATGACGCGGCGGTACAGGTCGTTGAGGTCGGAGGTGGCGAACCGGCCACCGTCGAGCTGGACCATCGGCCGCAGGTCCGGCGGGATCACCGGGACGCAGTCGAGCACCATGCCCTGCGGGGAGTTGGTGGTGTTCAAGAAAGAAGCGACGACGCGCAGCCGCTTGAGCGCCCGGATCTTCTTCTGGCCCTTGCCGGAGCGGATCGTCTCGCGCAGCGACTCCGCCTCGGCCTCGAGGTCGAAGCCGGCGATCAGGGTCTGCAGGGACTCCGCGCCCATGCCGCCCTCGAAGTACTCGCCGAACCGGTCGCGCAGCTCGCGGTAGAGCATCTCGTCGGAGATCAGCTGCTTGACGTCGAGCTTGCGGAAGGTGTCCATCACCTCGTCGAGGCGGTCGATCTCACGCTGGGCGCGGTCGCGCAGCTGGCGCATCTCGCGCTCGCCGCCCTCGCGGACCTTGCGCCGGACGTCGCTCTTGGCGCCCTCGGCCTCGAGCTCGGCCAGGTCGGCCTCGAGCTTCTTGGCCCGGGCGTCGATGTCGGCGTCGCGGCGCTTCTCCAGGGTGGACTTCTCGGCGCTGATCTCGGCCTCGAGGGTCGGCAGGTCACGGTGCCGGGTCTCGGTGTCGACCTTGGTGATCAGGTAGGCGGCGAAGTAGATGATCTTCTCGAGGTCCTTGGGCGCCAGGTCGAGCAGGTAGCCCAGCCGGGACGGCACGCCCTTGAAGTACCAGATGTGGGTGACCGGGGCGGCCAGCTCGATGTGGCCCATGCGCTCGCGGCGCACCTTGGCACGAGTGACCTCGACGCCACAGCGCTCGCAGATGATGCCCTTGAAGCGGACCCGCTTGTACTTGCCGCAGTAGCACTCCCAGTCCCGGGTGGGACCGAAGATCTTCTCGCAGAACAGACCGTCCTTCTCAGGCTTGAGAGTCCG
>Ga0247773_1000483_pt1 | contig 16483 bp, 10 predicted proteins | sample UWRJL092311B6_FD_179934 | JGI IMG/M metagenome (GOLD analysis project Ga0247773, IMG submission 179934) | Plant litter microbial communities from Arlington Agricultural Research Station in Wisconsin, United States - UWRJ-L092-311B-6 | ecosystem: Environmental > Terrestrial > Plant litter >...
ACCACCGCGGAGCGGGTGGCGCTGCAGGCCAAGCTGAGCTCCGACCCGCAGATCACCGGCGTCCAGTACGTCAACGAGGCGCAGGCCATCGAGATCGCAAAGAAGCGGCTCGGCGCGAAGGTGGTCGACGAGGCCGGCCCGGGCGCGATCCCGTCGTCGTTCACGATCAAGCTGCGCGACCTCAAGGCCGACTACCAGCCGGTGGCGGCCCGCTATGCCGGAGTCGCCGGCGTCGAGCAGATCCAGAACCAGGATGTCAGCCTCAAGACCATGCTGCGGCTGTTCGACACCGGACGGGTCGGCTCGTTCGTGATGTTCTTCGTGGTGCTGATCTGCGCGCTGCTGCAGATGGCCAACACCATCCAGACCGCGGCCCAACAGCGACGCAACGAGACCGGCATCATGCGCCTGGTCGGGGCGTCGCGGTGGATGACCCAGCTGCCGTTCGTGATCGAGGCGATGCTGGCGGCGGTGGTCGGCGCGATCCTGGCGATGCTCGGCAACTGGGTGGCCAAGATGGTCTTCCTGGACGGCCTGCTCGGCGATCAGGTGAAGTCCAAGATTTTGCAGCCGATCTCGGGCAACGACATCATCCTGGCCGGCGGCGTCGGCCTGATCGCCGGCGTGATCCTGGCCGCGGCCACTGCCTGGCTGACCCTGCGCCTCTACGTCCGGCTGTAGTTTCGTACTCATGGCCGCCGCGACCGCTCAATCGTCGAACCGTCCGGTTCGAAAGATCATTGCGCAGAACAAGAAGGCCCGGCACGACTTCCTGGTCGTGGACACCTACGAGTGCGGCATCGTGCTGATGGGCACCGAGGTCAAGTCGCTGCGGCTGGGCCGGGCCTCACTCGTCGACGGCTTCGCCACCATCGACGACGGTGAGGTGTACCTGCACAACGTGCACATCCCCGAGTACGCCTTCGGCTCGTGGACGAACCACACCCCGCGCCGGGTCCGCAAGCTGTTGCTGCACAAGGGCGAGATCCTGCGGCTGATCGGCAAGACCAAGGAGTCCGGGCTGACCCTGGTGCCGCTGTCGCTGTACTTCGTCGAGGGCAAGGTCAAGGTCGAGATCGCGCTGGCCCGGGGCAAGAAGAGCTACGACAAGCGCCAGGACATGGCCAAGCGCGACGCCGACCGGGAGATCAGCCGGGTACTGGGACGGCGGGCCAAGGGCCGCACCGACTGATGGCCGCCGGCCCGGTGGTCGGGCCGCCCGGCTCGGACCTGACCGACGCGCAGCTGCCGGCCGTCTGGCGCGGGCTGGGGCTGCCGGGACTGGCCGACATCCACGTGCACTTCCTGCCGGCCCCGATGCTGGCCAAGGTCTGGCAGTACTTCGACAACGCCGAGCGGCACTACGGGATGGCCTGGCCGATCCACTACCGCACCGGCGAGGACGCCCGGATCGCCACCCTGGCCGCGCTCGGGGTGCCGCGGTTCCCGACGCTGTGCTACCCGCACAAGCCGGGGATGGCCGGCTGGCTCAACGACTGGTGCGCGGCGTTCGCGGCCGACCACCCGCAGGCGGTGCACAGCGGCACCCTCTTTCCCGAGCCGGGCGTCACCGACTACGTCCGGCGGGCGCTGGAGGCCGGCGCCCGGGTGTTCAAGGTGCACGTCCAGGTCGGGGACTTCGACCCCAGCGAGTCGATCCTGGACCAGGCCTGGGGACTGCTGAGCGAGGCGGGCGTGCCGGTGGTGGTGCACTGCGGCTCGGGCCCGCTTCCGGGCAGCCACACCGGACCGGGGCCGATCGGCGAGGTGCTGCGCCGGCATCCGGACCTGACCGCGGTACTGGCCCATGCCGGGGCGCCGGAGTACGCCGAGCACCTGGCGCTGGCCCGCCGCTACCGCCGGGTGCGGCTGGACACCACCATGGTCGGCACCCCGTACCTGGACCGGATCGCGCCGGTGCCGGCCGAAGTACTGGCCGGTTACCGCGATCTGAGTGACCGAATCGTCCTGGGCAGCGACTTTCCCAACATTCCGTACAGCTATGCCCGGCAAGTCCAGTCGCTGATCGAGTGGAACTTCGGCGAGGATTGGCTGCGGCAGGTGCTGTGGCACAACGGTGCGGAGCTGATGGGGTTCTAGGGATGGATACGACGGTGACGACCGTGGACTGGCAGCCGCTGAGTGTCGAGACGGTGGCCGACTGGGCCGAGCTCACCAACCTGCTGGCGGTCGTGGACGGCACCGAGGAGTTCTACGACGCCGACGCCCTGGCCGAGGAGCTGCGCGAGCCGGGCCTCGATCCGCGGCTGGACACGATCGGGGCCTGGCGGGACGGGACGCTGGTCGGCTTCGGCCAGCTGCGGGTCAGCTTCGGGCTGGTCGACGGCCGGGCCCGGGCCGAGATCTACGGCGGCGTCCGGCCCGACCAGCGCAGGCAGGGGCTGGGGACCGTGCTGATGGACCGGATGGAGGCCCGGGCCCGGGAGCTGGCCGGTCAGCGGCATCCGGGCGTCCCGGTCCTGCTGCGGGTGGCGGGTGGCATCGAGGGGGCCTCGGTGCGTCCGATGCTGGAGCGCCGGGGCTACGCCGTGGTGCGCTACTACCACGAGATGGCCCGGCCGATTCCCGGCGTGCTGCCGCCGGAGCCGGAGCTGCCGGTGCGCCGGTACTCCGCCGAGCTGGCCGAGCTGGTCCGGCTGGCCCACAACGACGCCTTCAGCACGCACTGGGGATCGATCCCGATGACGGCCGAGCAGTGGCAGAACATGCTGGCGTCCCGGACGTTCCGGCCGGACTGCTCGTTCGTGAGCCTGGATGACGCGGGCGAGGTGCAGGCCTACGTGCTGGTCTGTCAGTGGGTGGCGGGGGAGGCCTGGGTGCAGCTGGTCGGCACCCGGCAGCGGGCCCGCGGCGCGGGCCTGGCCCGGGCCTGCCTGGCGGCGGCGGTGCGGGCGATGGCCGAACAGGGTTACGCCTCGGCCGGGCTGGGCGTCGACTCGCAGAACTCCTCCGGCGCCGGCGCGCTGTATGCCTCGTTGGGCTTCGGGGTGCAGCGGGTGATCGCGCACTACGCCCGGGAGGAGCCGGCCCGCTAGCAGCGCTGCTCAGCTGCCGGTGCTGGCCCGGGCTTCCTGCGCCGAGGCCGCGGCGATCCGGCGCTGGTCGGCCACCAGGATGCCGTAGGTGAAGGCGTTCTTGCCCTCGTCGGCGACCTGGTCGGCGATCCGGCGCAGCAGCTCGGTGGCCACCACGGCGTCCTGGTGCTCGCCGAGCAGCGTCTGCAGCCGGGACGCCCGCTTGGCGAGCTTGCTGGCCTTCTTGCCCAGCGCCGGGGCGGCCGCCTCGGCGGCGTAGCGCGCGCGCTTGCCGGCCTTGCGGGCCTGGTGCAGTTGCTCGGCGGGGGTGTGGTGACCGGCGGCGCGCTTCATCCGCCTGGCCAGCTTGCGCTCGGCGGCGGCGACATGCTCGGCCAGCAATCCGGGCGGTCCGGCGGCCTCCGGGGTGAAGGCCGGCTGCTCCCGCCAGCGGGCCAGGTCGGCGATCAGGGTCCGGTAGCGCTCGTCGCGCATGGTGGCCAGCAGCGCGTCGGCGTGCTGGCGCAGCTCGGTCAGCAACACCTCGTCGATCTGCTGGCCGACCGGGCCGACGATCAGGTAGGCGGGCAGGTCGTCCACGGCGCGGGCGAGGCGGTTGCGCAGCACCTCGCGGTCGCGCACCTCGCCCAGCTCGGCGGCGAACCAGGCCAGCTCGTCCTGCAGCCGGGTGGCGGCCCCGGCGTCGAACAGCGGCCCGAAGGTCCGCAGCGCGGCCCGCAGCCGGCGGGTGGCCACCCGGGTCTGGTGCACCGCCTCGTGCGGCTGGCTGGTGGAGCTGGCCTCGAACGGCTTGTCCGAGATGGCGAAGTGGCCGGCGGTGATCGCGTCGCACTGGGCTCGCAGGTAGCTGGTCAGGACGGCCGCCGCGCTGGCGGTGTCCGGCTCGTCCGGGCGGCCGAGCGCCCGGCGCAGCTTGGAGCTGACCCGGCAGGCGTAGGCGCCGCGCCGCAGCAGCAGGCCGGTGGCCCGGTCCAGGTCGGCGGTGCTGCCGGCCGGGCCGAGTTCGACTTCGAGTTCGCGCCAGCGCGACATCGCCACCTGGGCGCCCGCGGAGCTGGCCCGCACCTCGTCGTCGGCGAGCTCGAACATCAGCCGGCCGTCCGGGTCGCTGACCTGGTGCGCGGTTCTGAGAGTGCGCAGGGTGACGGTGGTGTGCAGGTCCGCGGTGCCGGCGAACGGCCAGATCAGGTTGCGGAGCTCGTCCGGCGGCTGGTCGCTGCCGGTCAGCGGCCAGTGCAGCTCGGTGCGGAAGCCGTCGCCGGGGACCTTGAGGTGCCAGCCGGTATCGGCATCGCCGGTGCGCCGGCGCAGGGTCAACCCGGAGCGCAGCAGGCCGTGCTCGGCGGTGTCGTAGTAGGTGCTTTCCAGGTTGACGGTGCGGCTGGCGACGGTGGCCCCGGGGCGGGCGAAGTCGGCCGGCTCCCCGAGCGTGAAGTCGGGGGCGACGTCGAACTTGGACTCGATCTCGCGATGAGTGTCGGCCACTGTGCCTTTGTACAGGGTGACGGGTGGGTGCATGCCACTTCTGCCCCAACTGCCCGGCCGGGCAGCCATCGGGGCTGTGTGGCGGGCCGCGCGTGGCATGATGGTGGGGCACCGGCCGATTTCGGGGCCGGAGCACGATGGGCGCGCAAGCGTCCAGAAGGGGGTGAATGGTCTCGACTTCGGACGTTGAGATGAGGAGAAGCGGGCCGAGGACCGCATTGCTGACCTCGTTAAAAAAGCGATGCAAAACAAAATAAGCGCCGATTCCAATCGCGCTGACTTCGTTCTCGCTGCCTAAGTAGCAGAACGGGTCTGTCAGCCCGGGTTCGTCACCGGCCCGGATCCTGGCATCAGCTAGGTGACTTACCGAACTCCCCGGTCGCGGGGGAGCGCGGGACAACCCACAGCGACTGGGCCTGTCACACCGACTTGTGTGCATGATCGGTGAGGCCGAGTAGAGGCGAAGCACACTGCGCCCGGAGAATGCCCATCAACACGACGAAGGACCCGGGTTCGATTCCCGGCACCTCCACTCGGGGGTGTTCGCGAAATTCGCGGCACCCTGTTCGCGAAATTCGGGGCCGACAGCCACAGGCTGCCGGCCCCGAAGCCGCGTTCTGTTAAAAATTTGTGAGTGCTTCCCGGCTACGAGCTGTCGGCAGCAAGCTCGAGGCTGCCCGGGGGAGTCGCCTGCCGGGGCTGGGACCTCGAAGCCCGCGCGCACACGCAGTGGGTCGCGGATAAATGATCAAGGATGCCCGTACGCTCTCCTTGACCCTGAGCGTCGGGTTCAAGGAGGAGAGGGCATGCCACCCCGCCGCAAGGCAGAACCAGCACCGCGATCGCTGGAGCAGACGCTGTGGGACGCGGCCGACGCGCTGCGCGGCAAGATGGACTCCGCCCAGTACAAGCACGTTGTGCTGGGGATGATCTTCTTGAAGTACGTGTCGGACACGTTTATGGTGCGTCATACCGAGCTCGCGCGCCTCGTCAACGATCCCACGTCCGAGTACTTCATGCCGACCGAGGCGGCGAAGAAATCGGTGCTCGACGACCGCGATGAGTACACCGCCGAAGGCGTCTTCTGGATTCCTGAAGGGCACCGCTGGACTGACCTGCGGGCGGCCGGCCAACAGGCCAACATCGGCAGCCGTGTCGACGCGGCGATGGAGGCCATCGAGCGGGAGAACCCGACGCTCAAGGGTGTGCTGCCGAAGAATTACACCCAACGTGAGCTGAGCAGCGAAACCATCGGCGGCCTGATCAACACCTTCTCCCGCCACGACCTTGCTGCCAGCGAGTATAAAGATCTCGACGTGCTGGGCCGCGTCTACGAGTACTTCCTCGGCAACTTCGCGTCCAAGGAGGGCAAGAACGCCGGCGAGTTCTACACGCCCCGCTCGGTCGTTCAAGTGCTGGTCGAGATGCTCCAGCCCTACTACGGCCGCGTCCTTGATCCGGCCTGCGGTTCGGGCGGTATGTTCGTCCAGGCCGACAAGTTCGTCCGCGCCCACGGCGGCACACATAACGATATCTCTGTCTTCGGGCAGGAGTCCAACCCCACTACGTGGCGGTTGGCCAAGATGAACCTCGCCGTGCGCAGTATCGACGGCAACCTTGGCCCGGAGTGGGGCGACTCCTTTCACGCCGATGCCCATTCCGACTTGCGCGCCGACTTCGTCATCGCCAACCCCTTTTTCAACGACAGCAACTGGGGCGGTGACCGGCTCCGGCAGGACGCGCGGTGGGTGTACGGCACGCCGCCGCCGCAGAACGCCAACTACGCTTGGTTGCAGCACTTCTTGTGGCATGTCGCGCCAACCGGGACTGTCGGCACGGTCTTGGCGAATGGCTCGCTATCGAGTCAGCAAAACGGCGAGGGTGACATCCGCAAGAACATGGTTGAGGCGGACGTGGTCGAGTGCATCGTCGCCCTTCCGCCGCAGCTGTTCTATGGCACCCAGATCCCGGTCAGCCTGTGGTTTCTTACGAAGAACAAGGCCGGCATCCCTAACGGCACCACGACCCGGGACCGACGAGGCGAGACGCTGTTCATCGACGCCCGCACGCTAGGCTTCATGGAGACGCGCACCGTGCGGGCGTTCACCGGCAATGACATCAACAAGATCGCCGACGCCTACCACGCATGGCGTGGCAGCGAGACCAGCAACGGTCAGCCGTATGCTGACGAGCCCGGCTTCTGCCGCGCGGTGAAGTCAGCGGATATCGCTGAGCATGGCTATGTCCTGACCCCGGGTCGGTACGTCGGCAGCGAGGAACCCGAGGAGGATGGTGAGCCACTCGACAAGAAGATCGCCCGCTTGACCAGCGAGATCCGAGACGGCTTCAAGCGACGAGCTGAACTCCACGAGACAATCCTTGCCGCGCTCGACTCATTGGACGAGCGATGAGTGAATGGAGCGTAACCACGCTCGCTGATGTCGTGAAACTCCAACGTGGTCATGACTTACCGACACGGGATCGGCGTCCTGGCGGGGTGCCAATCGTGGGCTCGTTCGGCATCACTGGTCGGCATGACACGGCCAAAGTGAAAGGTCCGGGCGTAACGATCGGGAGGAGTGGTTCGTCTTTCGGAACAGCTGTCTACGTTGAGGACGACTACTGGCCGCTCAACACGTGCTTGTACGTCACTGACTTCCGCGGCAACGATCCTCGGTGGGTATATTCTCTTCTCCACGAGATCGACTTCAGCGGGTACAACAGCGGTAGCGCGCAACCCTCGCTGAACAGGAACTTCCTTGCAAATATCCCAGTTTGCAGGCCGCCTGCATCTGAACAGCAGCGTATCGCTGGCGTCCTTGGCGCGCTCGATGACCTAATCGAGACCAACCGTCAGCAGATTTCGCGACTTCGAGAAGTCGCGCAGGCTTACTTCGAGTCGGTGGCACGGGACGGCGACGCCGTTACATTCGGCGACGTTGCACAACCGGTGCGGCAGGGCGTGAGTCGAGACCGTCTCTCGGCCGGAACTCCATATTTGGGTTTGGAGCACTTCGGTACCGATGGCTCTGGTATCGCAGGCGTGGGCGACGCAGGAACAGTAGAAAGCAACAAGTCCCGGTTCACTGCTGGTGATGTCCTCTACGGGAAGCTTCGGCCTTACTTCCGCAAGTACGACCGTCCAGGATTCGACGGTGTTTGCTCAACTGAGATCTGGGTGTTGCGCGGCGTGGAACCGTACGCCTCAGCGATCGTCGCGGCACTCGTTGCACAGCCGGAGTTCACCGAGTTTGCCATGCAGGGCAGTGGCGGCACACGAATGCCGCGTGCGGACTGGAGACACGTAGCGTCGATGCCTGTCGTCGTGCCGTTGCGTGAACAACTCCACGAGGTCGAGCCACGCCTCGACGCTTTGTGGCGTGCTGGCGTCGATCTCCAAAAAGAAGTAACTGAGCTGACGCGCGCCCGCGATGAGCTGCTGCCCTTGTTGATATCAGGCATGGTGCGTGTGAGGGAGATGGCGTAGGTGGCGAGTCCGACCGAGGACGATCTTGAGCGGTGGGTGCTGGAGATCCTCGGTGAGCTTGGTTGGCGTCATGTCTACGGCCCGGACATCGCTCCCGACGCGCCCAGGGCCGAGCGCGCCGACTGGCGCGACACAATTCTCGAGAGTCGGCTGTCCACGGTGATCGCCCGGCTGAACCCGAACCTGCCGCCCGACGCAATCGCGGACGTAGTCGCGACAGTTCAGCGGGCGGAGTCGCCGGTGGTGGAGTCAGAGAACTGGCGTGGCTACCGGTACCTGATCGGCGGCGTGCCGGTGGAGTTCCACGATGCCGACGGCACGGCCCGTTCGGCCCGAGCCCGCCTGGTCGACTGGGACGACCCGGCTACCAACGACTTGCTGGCGGTCAACCAGTTCACGGTGCAGGGGCCGAAGAAGACGCGCAGGCCGGACGTCCTGCTGTTCGTCAACGGCCTGCCGATGGCGCTGTTCGAGTTGAAGCGCCCGGGTAAGCAGTACGCGAAGGTCACCGGCGCGTTCCGGCAGGTGCAGACTTACCGCACTCAGATCCCGGACGTGTTCACCTGGAACCAGGTCACCGTGATCTCCGACGGCGTCGAAGCGCTAGCGGGGGCGTTCTCGGCACCGTGGGAACACTGGGCGGCGTGGAAGACGATCGACGGTGTCGACCGGGGTCCGAGGAACCGTGAAGGCAAGCGGATCCCGCCGATTGAGGTGCTGACCAGGGGCATGTTTGCCCCGGCGATCTTCCTAGACCTCGTGCGCAACTTCATCGCCACCTTCGACGACGGGGTAAAGACCCGGAAGGTGGTCGCGAAGTATCACCAGTACTGGGCCGTGAAAAAGGCCGTCGCCGAGACGTTGGAGGCGGTCGAGACAGACGGCCGGATCGGTGTCGTCTGGCACACCCAGGGATCGGGCAAGTCGATGGAGATGGCGTTCTACGCCGGGCAGGTGATGCGCCATCCGGGCATGGAGAACCCGACCGTGGTCATCCTGACCGACCGCAACGACCTGGACGACCAGTTGTACGACGATACGTTCGCCTCGGCCAAGCCCGGCTCGCCGCTGCCGGAGGCGCCGGTGCAGGCCGAGTCCCGCAATGACCTGAAGGACCTGCTGGCCGGCCGGGAGTCGGGCGGGATTATCTTCACCACGATCCAGAAGTTCGGGCTAACCCGGGAGGACCGTGAGGCCGGTCGGCAGTTCCCCGTGTTGAGTGAGCGACTGAACATCGTCGTGATGGTCGATGAGGCCCACCGCTCTAACTACGACATGATCGACGGGTTCGCCCGCAACGTCCGCGAGGCGCTGCCCAACGCGTCATTCATCGGGTTCACCGGCACCCCAATAGATGAAAAGGACCGCTCGACGATCGGTGTCTTCGGCGAGTACATCGACGTCTACGACATGACACAGGCCATCGAGGATGGCGTCACCGTCAAGGTGTTCTATGAACCACGTCTGGCCCGAGTCGAGCTGCCAGAGGCCGCGAGGGCGGAGATCGATGACGAGTTCGACGACGCCACTACCGGCAGCGAGGATGAGATCAGCGAGCGTCTGAAGACCAAGTGGGCCAAGGTCGAGGCGATCGTCGGCTCCGAGAAGCGCATCCGCCAGCTCGCCGCGGACATCGTCGAGCATTGGGAGGCTCGCCAGGGCGTGCTAGCCGGTAAGTGTATGGTCGTCACGATGTCGCGCCGGATCGCGGTCGAGCTGTACGCCGAGATCGTCCGGCTGCGCCCGGGCTGGCACAGCGACGACGACGTTGCCGGGAAAGTCAAGGTCGTCATTACCGGATCGGCCACTGACCCGGCCGCGTTCCAGCCGCACATCCGCAACGCCGCGGAGCGTCGATCGATGAAGGCACGGGCGTGCGACGCGGACGACCCGCTGGAGATGGTGATCGTCCGCGACATGTGGCTGACCGGCTTCGACTCCCCACCGATGCACACCATGTACGTGGACAAGCCGATGCGCTCGGCCGGACTGATGCAGGCCATCACCCGGGTCAACCGTACGTTCAAGGATAAACCGTCCGGGCTGGTGGTCGACTACATCGGAATCGCCGACGACCTGCGCTCGGCGCTCGCGACCTACACCGACCGGGACAAGCGAGGCCGCGCGATCGGCGAGGACGTACGCGCCTCGGCCATCCCGGAAATGCTGGTCGAGCATTCGGTGGTCTCAGGGCTGCTGTCCGGCGTGGACTGGGTGACCACGCTCGCAGCGGGAGGCGCGAAGGCCTACGTGTATGCGGTCACCGAGGCGGTGGACTTTCTGCTCGAATCTGAGCGCGGTACCGACACCGACGACGGAACCAACGGCGAGCTTGGCGAGTTTGACACCGGCGAGGAGACCGGTAGCCCCTCGCTCAAGCGACGGTTCATGGCTCACACCGCCCGGCTCAAGAGGCTCTACTCCCTCGTCCCGACGTCGGCCGAAGCGACCGCGATCCGCGACGACGTCGCCTTCTTCGACGGCGTCCGGCAGTCCATCGCCAAGATCGAGTCCACCGACAGCGAGTCCTCCGGTGATGCAATGGACACCGCGATCCGGCAGATCGTCTCCCAACACGTCGCTGGCTCCGGGGTGATTGACATCTTCGCCGCAGCCGGCCTGGCCAAGCCGGACATCTCAGTGATCGACGACGACTTCCTCAAGCACTTCGAGGCGTCCGACCAGAAGAACCTGCAACTGGAGGCCGTTCGCCGACTGATCTCGAACGAGGTCAAGGTCATCGGCCGCCGCAACGTCGTCGCCGGCAGGAAGTTCTCCGACATGCTCGCCGATGCACTCAACCGGTACCAGAGCCGCGCGATCACCTCCTCACAGGTGATCGCTGAGATCGTCGAGCTCGCCAAGGCGATCCGCGCCCAGCGGCTGCGCGGGGAGGAAACCGGTCTGTCGGAGAACGAGCTGGCGTTCTACGACGCCCTGGGAACCAACGAATCCGCGCGGGAGGCGATGAAGGACGAGACGATGCGTGCGATCGCCCACGACCTCACCTCCATAGTCCGCCGGGATGCCAAGACCGACTGGCAGGTCAAGGAGTCCGTGCGGGCCAAGCTGCGCACCAGCATCAAGCGGCTGCTGCTCAAGCACGGCTACCCACCAGACCAGGAACCGTCCGCCACCGACCTGATCCTGCGACAGGCCGAACTGATGGCCGAGATGCAGCTATCGGCATGACATGACGTAGCACGGCGCGCATGCCCCTGTCGTCTGCTCCGCGACCGGCTGAACACCGCCGTAGCCCCTCCTCGATTGGAGGGCCCGGCTCCTTCTTTCGACGGCTGAAGCCCATCGCGACGGCGGATTTGTCGGGCCCTTGTGCCACGCAATTAGCCGTCGGCACGTGTTCTGCGCGCCAGCGCGGCCATCGTCGGACCGGTCTTGGTCGCCGCAGGTGCAGATCATCGGCAGCTCGGCCGCGGGCCCAACGCCCGACTATGTTGGGTCGGCCATCGTCGGCTGACCGCACCACGGCAGTCACGACGGGTTCGGTGCACCGCCGTTGTCAGTTATCGAACGATCGTTTGACCCCGCCAACATGGCGTGGCATGCTAACAAACTTTTCCGCGAAGAGGGGCAAGGATGTCTACCGAACGTGAGCTGGTGGTTGCGGCCGGCGATACGCTGTCAGCAGCCGGCTACCCGCTGGTGCTGAAAGAGTTCGAAATGCCGCGGCTCGGAAAGCGGGAACGCCTAGATATCCTTGCGTTCGATGCTGACTCCAGAGGTGAACTCCGTCCAGCCGCCGCGATCGAGGTCAAGCGGGCTCATCCGACCGACGCCTCCTCGGTACTCGACCAACTCGCCCTTTGGCGTGGCCGCCTGGGAACACGCGAGCACTATCTGGTGGCCGAGGACGGGTGGTACCGCGCCGACCCAGGACTCCGGACCTTCCTCAAGGTGGACGGTCCGCTTCCTGCCGAGCGCGCAGGCGGCGAGCTGCGAGATCCGGAGATAGCGCACTCGCTCATCACCCAGTGGCTCTGGCGTGCGGCCGACCGGCGAAGGTCCGAAACCCCCGGACCGTTCATCGCCGCACTACATGATGTGCTCTTGTCAGCCCCCAACGGCTTTGCCGCCGTTGGTGATCAATCGTTGCCTATCTCATCTGATGTTTTTTGGTACGTCGCGCGTGATGCTGTACGTCAGGCGGTGGGACGGGACAGGTATATGTCCGAACACTTGACTCCGCCGAGTCTCGCGATGCCGCTCGCCCACCTGTTCGGTGATCCGTTACCCAGGTCGGTGTGCGACCCGTTTGCAGGCATTGGTTCGCTGCTGTGGGCGGTGGCTGACCGCGCTGTCGATCAGGGCGTCGAAGTGCAACTCTCCGGGGTGGAGATCAACAGCCAGGTCGAGGAGCTGGCAAATGCGATTGCTGTACGCGCGCCGGTGCCCATAACGATCCGTCAAAGTGACGCTCTGCGGACGCAGTCTGCGCCGGTTGCTGGTGTGATTTCCCAACCACCGATCGGGCTTCACCTGGGGGAGCAGTTCGAGTTGTCGAACGGGGAATCCACGCGGGATGGTGATCTCGCTGTCATCGACTCCTGTCTCAATCGCATCGTGCCTGGCGGACGAGCGGTTCTGCACCTCGGCCGCGGATGGACGCATCGGGGTGGACAGGCTGCTCGTTACCGTTCCTATCTCTCGGAGGTGTGGCGTATCGGCGCCTTGATTGGTCTGCCGGCGGGCGCCATCGTCGGGACGTCAATCCCGTCCGTGATCGCGGTCATCGATCGTGCCGAACCGAGTCCGACGTTCGTCGCGCAGCTGGAAGCGAATTGGGCCGATGACCTCGGCCCGGACGGCCAAGCCTTACGCGATTGTCTTCAGCATCTCGGGCCGGCCGATGCCTCTGGCAGCAGTGGGGCGCACTGGTGAACGCCCTGACGGTGGACCTGCGCACGCAGCCAGCGTGGGATCCGGCGATCTTGCTCAGGCCGGACCTCTCGTCTGTCTGGCCTAACCAGCCAGCATTGGCCGATCTAGGTGAACTCGCGGAGATGTTCATGCCGCGGGATCCGTCCGTCGAGGGCGAACCAGTTGTCCGCCCAAGCGGTGTGGACGCCGGAACTGGGTCGATAACCACGACACGTGCCTCGACCGGTGGCGGGCTTGTCCTGCGTTATGGCACCGGTTTTGGCCGCCTGCAGCTCGGTGACGTGCTGCTGCCACTGAGCGGAGTGGCTCCCTGCGTGCTGATCTCCACCCAGCACCGCGGCATGTCGTTCACGGGGTTCCTTGCACTCCGCCCGCGTGATCCGGTGCCCAGCGAATGGCTCTGGGCTGTTCTGAGCTCCAACAGCGGGATCGCCTACCGGTGCGCTCTCGGCGCTGGGTCAACTGGCCGGCTGCGGCTAAGCCAGCTTCGCGATGCCGTGGTGCCCATCCCGCCGCCGCTCGCCAGTGGCGCATTCGTTGAAATCCGTCGGCTCCTGGGCGCGGCCGTGGTCCGCCCTACCGCCGCAGGAAGCTGGTGGCGGCTGGCTCAGCTGCCTCGGACTGGTGATTGGCGCTGGACGCTCGCAAGCGCGGCACCGGAAGAGCTGGCCGAGGCCATGCCGCTGCGAGACGTCGCGCATGTACTCGCTGGGCGTGCACCGCGCGTCACTTTCGACACCCCGCGTCCCGGGACGATGCCCGTGTACATCGGGCCTAATGTGGGCGGGCGCGCTTTCGACCGGTGGGCCGACCCGGGCACTCTCCCGCAGGTCGGCGCTGACGACGTGCTCGTCGTCGAGGTGGGCACGAGAGGTCGAGCTGCGGTTCCGCGGCGAGAGGGACTGGCCGGAAAGGGAGTGTTGGTCGTGCGCCCGCGGCAGCCAAGCATGGCTGCCAGACTCGCCGCGTACCTCGACGGCGAACCCGCGCAAAAGATTCGATCGGTGCTCGTCACGGGCGCGACAATCCCGCGACTATCGGCCAGCGCTCTAGCGGAGTTTCCCGTCCCGCCGCTGCTGCTGATGGAAGACGAGGCAACCCCGACGTCTGAGGAACTTCCGCTTGCTGACGCACTGGACCGTGCGCTGTGGAGCTAGAGGCCGGCCTTGCACCGATTGCGTTCGCCGAGTTGTACCGAACGTTGCGGACGTCCTGCGTGCATGAACTTGAGACACGCTTGGCGCTCGTAGATGTCGATCTTGATTGGCTGGATGAGATTATCCGCGGGTACGAGCGAATGTGGGATTGTCGCCTTCGGTATTCGGACGCCGTGGAGGATGCCTTCGCTCCTGCGGGCGTCAACCATGACCGCATCGCGGCCTGGATTGTCGCCGGTCTGCGCGGCTTCGGCCCATCTGACGTAGTCAGTAACGACGCAGAGGTTGCAACACGACGCGCCCTCGCCGCTGTTGAGGCGCCGGCCGCGACAAAAGAGCGCAACACCCGAGCCGCGATCGTCGCATGGGGCCTTGGACAAGTCGTCGGCAGCTACGACCGCACCCTTCCTGTCGCCTTCCTGCAACCCGTATCTGATCCCAGCGTTCAGCTTGCTTACGAAGGGCTCGTCGCTCACGTTCTAGGGCTGCCTATCGGCAGCCGGACTTGGCCCGAGATGCTCGGCAGTGCCGTGTTGTGGCGCGCGTGCGGACTTGCGGACGGGCTGAGACCTCAGCCCGGGAGGCTGAATGTGGAGGCCAGCGTCAATCAGCTTCTGGCGGAGATGCGGAATCTGCTGCCATCTCCGGTTTGGAGACGTTGGGTCGCGGAGTGGCCGGAGTTCAAACACATCCGTGATGGGCTCACTCACCTAGTTGCCGCCGAGAGAGGAAAGTACTGCTTCGCCGACGTGGCGACGAAGATGCAGTCGGCAGCGGATGTTTCACTCGCGCTCACCAGCGCTACCGCATTCATCGGGCATCAACTAGCGACCGAGCTTTTCGAGGAGGATCCCGCCACGATCCATCTGAGTGACATTGAGTACGAACTGGAGGCGTACGAGTGAAGACAGTTCCATAGTTCAACGGGCGAACGATGACGACGCAGAGGCGTTCCTATCGCGGCTCGTGACGTTCGTCGAGGGGGCTGGCGCGGCGGCCGACATCGTCTCCAGAGAAGCCTTCCACATCCGGGGACGCGTGTCACGACGGATGGCGTTGGGCAGAACACGCTTGTGAGCAAAGGCCTTCAGATTAAGTAACGGATACCCGCGGTCGCCAAGCAGGAAGGACACTGGGCCCGTAAGTCGTGGGGCCTTGCGGGCGCGCCAGGGACGCTACTGTTTGCACTGGCCTTTTGGGTCCAGGGTCCGCCGAAAGTAGGGCGGGACCGCTGACGTGCAACCGTGTTGTCGTGGCGCGCACAGTAGGGCGACAGACACTCGTTGTTTCCTCGTTGTCGATCGGCTGTACTCGCGCCAGATCTATCTCAAGATCTTGGCGCGTACCGTGTCCGGGAGTGGAAGGGTGTTGGTCTGGGCCTTCTGAAGCACGTCGAGTTCTTCGTCGCCCGGTGAGTTGAACGGTGGTCGGCTTGTTCGGGTCCGCTGAAGCCGCTCACTATCGCCGACGAGCGACAGCGGAGTGACAAGCGTGCTCAGGACGTGGGTTGTGTAGCTGACAGTCTGCTTGCCATTGACAATGGTCAGTCTCTTATCTGCGACGGCAAGCAGCGCCCACTGCCCGCGATGGTTCTCCACCATAACGGCGAGCGAGTCGAAGTCGTCGGCCAGATCGAGTACGCGGGCGGCTGCCTGTACGGGGTTGGACGTTGCTGCGTGCACGAGCAATTGTCGCGGGCCGGTCCAATGCACGTCGAACTCCGGCATCGCACGTGTAAGCCGGGTCAGCAGCGCGTCCTCTGGCGCGTCGGTGGTGAGGTCGAGGATCTCGTCGATGATGTCGCTGCTGGTCGGGGCGATGACCTGCGCCCCGGCGATCAGGACGACGTTCGCCTCGAGAAGCTCGTCTGTAGCGTGATTGAGAAGGTTGGTGGCAGCAGTTGCGAGATCATGCAGCATCTGTGCTTCGCGGCCGCGGTCATTGGCCGGCGTGGCCAGGCGCATCCGGTAGAGGCCGACCGCAATGATGCTGGCAGCTTGGCCGGCCAGCCGGTCGGGCCAGTCGTCGCGCACAAGGTGGTTCAGTGCGGCGTGCACCGTTTCGAACCAGCCGTTCGGGCCGGTCTCCCGGTCCCAGCACTGCGCGCCTGCGCCGACGATGACCAGTTGGGCTGCGGCGATTGCTTCGATCGGGCCAAGCACGCCGACTAGGTCGGCTAGTCGCGCCAACCAGGTGCGGTAGTACTGGCGCTGGCCCGTCGTCAACGGTTGCGGCGGACTGTTCGTCGCGGGGCTAGTGCCCGGCTCTGGGCCGAGATCTTCGGCGCTCTGTTCCTCTTCGAAGGTATCGGGGGTGTCATCGAACCGGTCCTCCCACGCCGGAGCGGCGTTCGGAAGCGCAGCGCCGACCGGGCTGGTCGCTGCTGCCGGACCGGCGGC
>Ga0247773_1000484_pt1 | contig 16455 bp, 13 predicted proteins | sample UWRJL092311B6_FD_179934 | JGI IMG/M metagenome (GOLD analysis project Ga0247773, IMG submission 179934) | Plant litter microbial communities from Arlington Agricultural Research Station in Wisconsin, United States - UWRJ-L092-311B-6 | ecosystem: Environmental > Terrestrial > Plant litter >...
GCTGGGTGCCGGCGTGGGGAGAGGCTTGAAGCGCGCCGCGGGCATCCGGGGCCGGGCGGCTGAAGCCGCGGCAACGACCACGCGAAGTCCGCCTGCGCGGACTACCGGCGGCGGTGTGCGCCGGGGCTACCGTGCGCGGCAAGAGGTCATGGGGACACCAGGCCCTCAGGCGGTGTGTGTCCTTGTGGGCGGCGCTCGTGCGCGAGTCCGCGGAGGCGGACTTCGGGCCGTGGTTAGCCCCGAGTTTCAACCCGGGGTGCGGGGCTGGCGTGGCGGCTGTGCTTGCGGGCGCGCTGACCCGTGGGCGGCGCGCGACGGAGCAACACCGGTTGCCGTTTCGGACGGGGCCGCGGCGTTGGCGCTGGCGAGACCGCGTGAGGGATGCGCGCCCGGAGGGCCGGGAACGCGGCGGCCGCGCGGGGCGGGGCCGAGGCGCATCGAAGCCCGGACGGCCGCCGCGGGCCCGGCGCCGTTGGCAACGGCGGTATCGTTGCCTACGGCGCGCGCAGCCCGCTCTGGCGCCCCGGCGCCAGACACGCCCGAGGCCGCAGTTGGTCCCTGACGGTAATTTCATCCCCGGCCATTGCGGTGGCTGGACGGAAGGGTAGTTTTGCACGCATGTCGCAGCCGATGAACGAGACGAGCCAGGACGAGACCTCCACGAAAGCCGGGACCGTGGCGCTGGTCGGCTTCCCCAACGTGGGGAAGTCGAGCCTGATGAACCGGATGGTGGAGCAGAAGCTCAGCATCGTGACGCCGCTGGCGCAGACCACGCGGCAGCGGGTGCTGGGGATCGACTCTCGCGACGGCGTGCAGATGGTGTTCGTGGATACGCCCGGCCTGGTGGACCCGCGCTACCTGCTGCATCGCGCGATGATGCACGAAGCGCTGGAGGTGATCGACGACGCCGACGTGGTGCTGCTGCTGGTCGACTCCACGCGCGGCGCGCCGGCGTACCGCGACGACGTGCTGGAGCTGATCCGGCGCGCGTCGAAGCTGATCGTGGTCGCGAACAAGATCGACGTGGCCAAGAAGGACGACCTGGCCGCGGCGCGCGCCTGGAGCCGCGAGGCGCTGGGGATGGAGCCGGTGGAGGTCAGCGCCGAGACCGGTGAGGGGGTGGAGGCGCTCCGCGAGATCATCGTGGGCCGGCTGCCGGTGAGCCCGTTCCTGTACCCCGAGGACGACGTCAGCTCGCAGCCGGTGCGGTTCTTCGTGGCCGAGCTGGTGCGCGAGACGATCTTCGAGCAGTACGAGAAGGAGGTGCCGTACAGCGTGGCCGTGAAGGTGGAGGAGTTCCGCGAGAACGCCTCGCCGATCTTCATCCGCGCGGTCATCTTCGTGGAGCGGCCCACGCAGAAGGCGATCCTGATCGGCTCGGGCGGCGGCGCGATCAAGCGGCTGGGGCAGGCGGCGCGCTTCAAGATCGAGGAGTTCGTGGGCGCGCCGGTGTACCTGGACCTGTGGGTGAAGGTGCTCCCCCGCTGGCGGAAGAACCCGCTGGAGCTGGGGCGGCTTGGATTCTCTCTTCCCGAGGAGCAGCGCAAGTGATCGAACCGTGGCTGCTGGAGCTGCTGGTGTGCCCCCAGTGCAAGGGCGAGCTGGTGCACGAGACCGACCCCGAGGCGCTGGTGTGCAACGCCTGCAAGCTGCGCTACGAGGTGCGGGAGAACATCCCCATCTTGCTGATCGACGAGGCGGCGCCGCTGGCGTGACGCGCGGCGCCGATCCGGTTTGTTTGACAACGGGTTACGCGAGTCATTAGCTTTCCGTCCTGTTCCCACCTTTCCGTTTCGGATTCCCGGCCCTCCCCCGATGCCCCAGCGCGTGCTTCTGCACCACTCCACCCATGGCCGTGCCGCGCCCGATTCGGTGCGCGAGTTCGCCGCCCTGGCGGGGATGCCCGTGCTGGAGGTCCAGAACGCGCACGAGATCCACGCGCGGGTGAGCCGCAGCTACCCCGCCGCGCTGGTGGTGGATGCCGAGCCGCCGGGCGATGGCGCCGTGTCGCTCTGCCGGCAGATGAAGGGCGACTCGTTCACCTCGGTGATCCCCGTGGTGATGTACCTGGGCGCCAAGGACGGGAACGAGGAGGTGGCGGCCGCGGCGCTGGAGGCGGGGGCCGACGAGGTGCTGTACGGCGGCGGGCGCGAGGTGCTGCTGCGGCTGAAGATGGCGGTGGCGCGCGCCGAGCGCGACGTGAGCGTGCACCCCACCACGCTCCTCCCCGGCACGGTGCAGATCCAGCGCGACATCGCCGAGCGGCTGCGCGGCGGCGAGAAGTTCGCGGTGTGCTATGCGGACCTGGACCACTTCAAGGAGTTCAACGACCGCTACGGCTACGTGCATGGCGACCGGGTGATCCTGATCCTGTCGCGCATCCTGCGCGAGGTGGTGCGCGCGCACAGCCCCAAGGCGTTCGTGGGCCACATCGGCGGCGACGACTTCATCTTCAACGCGCCGCTGGAGGATTTCCGCGCGTGCTGCGAGGAGGTGATCGGCGTGTTCAACGAGCTGATCCCGCTGCAGTACGCCCAGGAGGACCGCGAGCGCGGCTACTTCGTGGGGAAGGACCGCCGCGGCGAGGTGTACCAGGTGCCGCTGATGACGCTGTCGATCGGGGTGGTGACCAACGAGCACCGCACCTTCGTGCACACGGCGCAGATCAGCGAGCTGGCCACCGAGATGAAGGCGTACGCCAAGACGTTCGCCGGCTCGATCTACGTGGTGGACCGCCGCACCGACCATCCGCACTTCGAGCAGGCCGCCCTCGACGGCGCCGCCTCGCTGCGCCAGGACCCGTTCGCGATCATCGCCGCGCACGCGCATGCGGCCGACGCCGCGGCGGCGGACGCGCCCGCGGGGACGGACGTTCCCGTGGCCGCGGCGGTGGCGCGCGAGGGCGGCGCCGCGTAGGTTTTCCGGTTCGAGCCCGGTTGGCGGCAGCATCCGCATTTCTTGGAAGCGCACGGATTGTTTCGATGAACGTTCAGTGCACGAACTGCAAGACCGTGTTCCGCGTCGATCCGCGCAAGGTGCCCGCGGGCGGTGTTCGCGCGCGCTGCTCCATCTGCCGCGCCGTCTTCGAGGTCGCCGCCTCCGCCACCGACGCGTCGGCGCAGGCCGCGGCGCCCGTGGCCGCGCCGGCGCCCACCGCGACGCCAGCCGTTGCGCCTCCCCCGACGTCCACGCCCGTTTCGGCGCCGAGCCCCGCGCCTGTCGCCGCACCGGCGCCCACGGCGGCACCTGCTCCCGCGCCGGTGCCGGCGCCTGCTCCCGCCGCCGCGCCGCCCCGGGCTCCCGCGCCCGTCGCGACGCCGGCCCCCGCGCCTCGGCCGGCTCCCGCTCCCGCGCCTGCACCTGCGCCCGTGGCTGCCGCCGCGAAGCCGTCGCCGTTCCCATTCGGCGCGTCGGACCCGGCGAGCAAGGCGCGGCGGCTGGCGCGCGCGCTGATCTCGGACATCGTGACGTACTTCCCCGAGCGGCGCGACAGGTCGCTGGCGGACGGAACGCTGCGCCGCGAGTTCACCGAGGAGATCAAGAAGAGCTGGGAAGAGTACGTCGCGCAGGTGGGCGAGCAGATGGCCAAGGGCACGCCGCACTTCCGCGAGGCGCTGAACGACATCCTGGCGAAGGGGCAGCAGATCTTTTAACTGCCAGGTGCCAGGTGCGCCGGGGCGTCGGCTGATGCGTGCGGAACTGGGCTGTTCCGCACTCAAGCACTCCGCACCCAGCACTTGCAGTTGACCGTCCGGACCGGGTAAGTTTGTTGCGGTGTATCACACAGGGCCGTCCCAGGCGGACGGCCCTTGTCGTTGCTGGAGGCGAACGCTGAACCCGAAAACGAACCGATGTCGATTGCCGATATCCGCTCGACCCTGGCCGTGAACTCCGAAAGGCTCGCCGAGCTGAGGGGGTTTCTTTGACCTGGACAGCAAAGAAGAGCGGCTGAGACAGCTGGAGGCGCGGATGGCCGACCCGGCGTTCTGGAACGACCAGAACGCCGCGCGCGAGCTGATCGACGACGCCAACCAGCTCAAGCAGTGGGTGGAGCCCTGGAACCAGCTGAACGCCAAGGCGCGCTCGCTCTCGGAGATGCTGGACCTGCTGGAGATGGAGGACGACGCCGAGATGCTGGCCGAGGTGGAGCGCGACGCCGCCTCGATCGCCCCCGCGCTGGCCGACCTGGAGCTGCGCAACATGCTGCAGGGGCCGGACGACGGCCGCGCGGCGCTGCTCACCATCCACCCCGGCGCCGGCGGCACCGAGAGCCAGGACTGGGCGGAGATGCTGCTGCGCATGTACCAGCGCTGGGCCGAGCGCCACGGCTTCCAGATCGAGCTGCTCGATTACCAGGAGGGCGAAGAGGCCGGGATCAAGGACGCCACGCTGGAGATCACCGGCCCGTACGCCTACGGCTACCTGCGCGCCGAGCGCGGCGTCCATCGTCTCGTCCGCATCAGCCCGTTCGACAGCGCGGCGCGGCGGCACACCTCGTTCGCGTCGGTGTTCGTGTACCCGGTGGTGGATGACACCATCAACATCGAGGTGCGCGAGGAAGACATCGAGATGGAGGTGTTCCGCGCGTCGGGCGCCGGCGGCCAGCACGTCAACAAGACGTCGTCCGCCGTGCGCCTCCGCCACCTTCCCTCGGGGATCGTGGTGGCGTGCCAGCAGGAGCGGAGCCAGCACAAGAACCGCGCGACGGCCATGAAGATGCTGAAGGCGGCGCTCTACCAGCGCGCGGTGGAAGAGCAGGAGAAGGAGAAGGCGAAGCTCGAGTCGACCAAGACCGACATCGGCTTCGGCAGCCAGATCCGCTCGTACGTCTTCCAGCCGTACACCATGGTGAACGACCACCGGACCGAGCTGAAGATCCCCGACGTGCAGAAGGTGATGGACGGCGACGTGGACCCGTTCATCCACGCCTACCTGCGCGAGTACGGCGCGGTCCACACGGTTTGATCTACATCAGTGCCCAGTCCGCGGTGCCCAGTGCCCAGTAAAACGAGCACTGGGGACCGGGCTCTGGGGACTCGGCACTTCGACCATCGGATAGACAGGTGACGGAGCAGCAGAACACCGAGCAACCCGCGGCCGAGGCGCTGGCGGACGAACGCGTGGTCGCGGACCGCGTGGCCAAGCTGGAGCGGCTGCGCGAGCGCGGCGTGGAGCCGTTCGCCTACCGCTACGAGCCCACCCACCCCGCGGCCGAAGCGCTGGCGCTCTTCGGCGCGTGGGACGCGGCGAAGGGCGACGCGGCGGCCGAGGGGCCCGAAGAGGTCGTGCGGGTGGCCGGGCGCATCGTAAGCAAGCGCGGGATGGGGAAGAGCACCTTCGCCCACCTGGCCGACCGCACGGGGAAGATCCAGCTCTTCTTCCGCGTGAACGACCTGGCCGAGGCGTACGAGTTGCTGGGGCTGATCGACCTGGGCGACTGGGTCGGCGCCGAGGGGACGCTCTTCCGCACCAGGACGGGAGAGGTGTCGCTCCGCGTGCGCGCCTTCCACCTCCTGGCAAAGTCGCTGCGCCCGCTCCCGCTGGGGAAGGAAGAGACCGACGCCGAGAGCGGCGAGCGCCGCGTGCACTCGGGCTTCACCGACGTGCAGCAGCGCTACCGCCAGCGCTACGCCGACCTCGCCGTCAACCCCGAGGTGCGCGAGGTGTTCGTGCAGCGCGCGCGGATCGTCACCGCGCTCCGCCGCTTCCTGGACGAGCGCGGCTTCGTGGAGGTGGAGACGCCGGTGCTGCAGGCGGTATACGGCGGCGCCGCGGCGCGCCCGTTCGTGACGCACCACAACGCCCTCGACACCCAGCTCTACCTGCGCATCGCCGACGAGCTCTACCTCAAGCGGCTGATCGTGGGCGGGATGGAGCGCGTCTACGAGATCAGCAAGGACTTCCGCAACGAGGGGATCGACCGCTTCCACAACCCCGAGTTCACCATGCTCGAGTTCTACGCCGCCTATCTCGACTACGAGGCGGTGATGGAGCTGACGGAGGAGATGCTGGGCTACGTGCACCGCGAGGTGCTGGGCGGGCGCGCGGTGACCTTCGTGGGGAACGAGATCTCGCTGGCGCCGCCCTTCCGCCGGCTCACGATGTACGAGTCGCTGCGCGAGATCGGCGGCGTCGACGTCGAGGGGCTTTCGGACGAGGAGATGCGCGAGAAGGTCGTCTCCCTCGGCATGGACCGCGGCGAGGCGGCGAAGCTGGGGCGGGGGAAGATGATCGACGAGCTCTTCGGCGAGCTGGTGGAGCCGAAGCTGATCCAGCCGACCTTCATCACCGACTACCCGCGCGAGATGAGCCCGCTGGCCAAGCCCAAGCGCGGCAACCCCGAGCTGACGGAGCGCTTCGAGCTGATCGTCGCGGGCAAGGAGCTGTGCAACGCGTACAGCGAGCTGAACGACCCGATCGACCAGCGCGGCCGCTTCGAGGCGCAGCTCCGGCTGCGCGAGGCGGGCGACGACGAGGCGCAGCAGCTGGACGAGGACTTCCTTCGCGCGCTGGAGTACGGGATGCCCCCCACCGGCGGCTTCGGGATGGGGATCGACCGGCTGTGCATGATCCTCACCGGCCAGGCCACCATCCGCGACGTGATCCTCTTCCCCACGCTGCGCCCGGAGGAGCGGTGAGCGACGGCGGATCGCGCCGGCGGGCGGGTGACGCGCGCCGCGGCGTTCCCGTCGTTGTCGGCGACGCCGGTCGGCCGTCGGCTGACCCGGCGCTCATCCGCGGACGGGAACGGATGTCGCGCGGGCGGTTACGGGTTGCCATGCGAACCCTTCTCCGCGGGCTGTGCCCCGCGCCCGGCGCCCTGGCGCACGACCACCGGGGCGCGCGATGAGCCTGGAATGGTTCATCGGCCGGCGCTACCTGGCCTCGCGCCGGGGCACGCGCTTCCTCTCGCTGATCACGCTGATCGCCATCGGCGGCGTGACCGTGGGGGTGATGGCGCTGATCGTCGTCTCCGCGGTGATGACGGGGCTGCAGTCGGACCTGCGCGAGAAGATCCTGGGCGTCAACCCGCACATCTGGGTGATGACCTACGGCGAGACGATGCGGATGGACGACTGGCAGGGGACGCTCGCCAAGGTGCGCACCGTTCCCGAGGTGGCCGCCGCCGGGCCGTTCATCCACACCGAGGTCGCGATCCGGAACCGCGCGGGGTATACGGAGGGGACGGTGCTGCGCGGGATCGATCCGTACCTTCCCGGCCCGTCGGTCACCGGGATCGCGGCGACCATGCGGTCGCACGACCTGCTCCCGCCGCGCACGCGCTCGGGGCTGCCGCCGATCGCGGTGGGCGAGGGGCTGGCCGGCCGCGCCAGCCTGATGCCCGGTGACACCATCACCGTGATCTCGCTGCAGAACGTGAAGGTGAGCCCGGTGGGCGGGCTGATGCCCACCATCCGCCGCTTCGAGGTGACGGGCACCTTCCGCACCGGGATGTACGAGTACGACAACAAGTTCATGTACACCTCCATCCCCGCCGCGCAGGAGCTGACGGGGATGGGCTCGGCGGTGAGCGGGATCGAGGTGCGCGTTCCCGATCCGTACCGTGCCACCGAGATCGGCGACCGCATCGTGGCCAGGCTGGGGCTGCCGTACCGCACCGACGACTGGAAGACGATGAACGCCGCGCTCTTCTCGGCGCTCAAGCTCGAGAAGCTGGCGATGACGCTCATCCTCCTCCTGATCGTGGTGGTCGCCGCCTTCAACATCGTCTCCACCCTGGTGATGGTGGTGACCGACAAGACGCGCGAGATCGGGATCCTCAAGTCGATGGGGCTCACCTCCGGCCGCGTGCTCCGCATCTTCATGATGCAGGGGCTGGTGATCGGCCTGGTCGGCTCGCTGGTGGGCGGCGCGGGCGGGCTGCTGCTGAACTACGTGATCGACCGCTACGAGCTGATCCGCATCCCGGGGGAGATCTACTTCGTGAACCACCTGCCGGTGCGCAGCGACCCGTGGGACGTGGCGACCATCCTGGCGGCCACGGTGCTGATCTCGTTCATCGCCACCATCTACCCGGCGCTGCAGGCGGCGCGGCTCACGCCGGTGGAGGCGATCCGCCATGAGTAGCCCCGCGCCCCTCCCCGAGCGTCCGGTGGAGGTCACGACCGGCGGCATCGCGGACGCGTCCGCCGGCGGCGCCCTCCCGACGCCGAAGGGCGAGACCCCCGCGCCGCGGTGGAGCGCCGACGAGGTGGCGCTGCTGGCGCGCGGCGTCCGCAAGCAGTACACGGGCGGCGACGGGAGCCTGCTGACCGTGCTCGACGGGGTGGACCTGCAGGTGGGGCGCGGCGAGGCCGTGTCGGTGATCGGCCGCAGCGGGTCGGGGAAGTCGACGCTGCTGCAGGTGCTCGGGGGATTGGACCGCCCCGACACCGGCGAGGTGCTGGTGGGCGGCCGCACGCTGGCCACGCTGAACGAGGAGGAGGGTGCCAGGGTACGAAACAGGTCGATCGGCTTCGTCTTCCAGTTCCACCACCTGCTGCGCGAGTTCACGGCGCTGGAGAACGTGATGATGCCGCAGCTGATCGCCGGCGCGGCGCCGAAGGCCGCCCGCGAGCGCGCCCGCGAGCTGCTGGCGCACGTGGGGCTGGAGCGGCGGCTGACGCACACGCCGGCGCAGCTCTCCGGCGGCGAGCAGCAGCGCGTGGCCGTGGCCCGCGCGCTGGCCAACCGGCCGCTGGTGCTGCTGGCCGACGAGCCGAGCGGCAACCTGGACCCCGAGACCGCCGAGGCGCTCCACGACCTCTTCTTCGCCGTGTGCGCGGACGAGGGCGCGGCGCTGGTGCTGGTGACGCACGACCTTGCCCTGGCCGCCCGGGCCGGGCGGGTGCTGCGGCTGCACGCCGGGCACCTGGAGCTGGCGCAGGGCGCCGCCGAACCCGGGCCGCCGGATTGAAGGAGAGCATGGCAACCGATTGTGACCGCTGCGGGAAGAACGAGGCCTCGATCCACTTCACGCAGATCCAGAACAACGAGGCGACCACCCGCCACCTGTGCGAGACGTGCGCGGCCGCGCTGGGGCTGGACCCCGGCATGGGCGCCACCGCGCCGCTGGCCGATTTCCTGGCCCAGATGGGAAAGCCGATGGCCACGGATGTGTCCGGCGGCCCCGGCACCTGCCCCAGCTGCGGCCTGACCCTGGCCGACTTCAAGCGCACCGGGCGGCTGGGGTGCGCGCGCTGCTGGTCGGCGTTCGAGCCCAGCCTGAAGGGGCTGCTGCGCAAGCTGCACGGCGGCACCCAGCACGTGGGGAAGGTCTACCTTCCGCCCGACCCCACCGAGATGGACCGCACCGCCCGCGTGGTGAGCCTGCGCCGCTCGCTGCAGCGCGCGGTCGACGAGGAAGACTTCGAGCGCGCCGCCGGGCTGCGCGACCAGATCCGGCGGCTGGAGGCACAGCCCTGATGGCACGCACCCTACTTCCGGGCGACCCCGAGGCGGGGCTGGAGTGGCTCGACGCCGCCGGCCCCAACAGCGACATCGTCCTCTCCACGCGCATCCGGCTGGCGCGCAACCTCCAGGGCTTCAAGTTCGGCCCCCGCGCCGACGCGGGCGACCGCGCCGAGGTGCTGCGGCTGGCCCGCGGCGCCGCCGTGCAGAGCGACGAGCTGAAGGGCGCCAGCGCGCTGGTGATCCCCGAGCTGGAGCCCGCCGCGCGGCAGCTGCTGCTGGAGCGCCACCTGGTGAGCCGCGAGCTGATCGGCAGCGAGGGCGCCGCGCCACACTCCGACGCCGCGCTCCTGCTGGGCACCGGCCGCCCGGTGAGCGTGATGGTGAACGAGGAAGACCACCTCCGCCTGCAGTCGCTGGTCGGCGGCTTTCGCCTGCGCGACGCGTGGCGGGCGATCGAGCGGCTCGACGACGAGCTGGGGACGCGGCTGCCGTACGCCTTCCACACCGAGTTCGGCTACCTCACCAGCTGCCCCACGAACGTGGGCACCGGGCTCCGCGCGTCGGTGCTGATGCACCTTCCCGGGCTGGTGCTGACGCAGGAGATCGGCAAGGTGCTGCAGGGGATCAGCCAGGTGGGGCTCACCTTCCGCGGGCTGTACGGCGAGGGGAGCGAGGTGGTGGGCAACTTCTTCCAGATCTCCAACCAGACCACGCTGGGGAAGACGGAGGAAGACCTGATCGAGCACCTGCAGCGCATCGTGCAGCAGGTGGTGCAGTACGAGACGCAGGCGCGCCAGGTGCTGCTGCGCGACGCGCGCACCGTGATCGAGGACAAGGTGTGGCGGGCGTACGGTTTGCTGCGCCACGCGCGCAGCACGGGGTTCGAGGAGGTGATGAACCTCCTCTCCGGCGTGCGCCTCGGGGTGGGGCTGGACCTCATCCGGGGGGTGCGTGTATATACGCTCAACCGCATCATGATCTTCGCCCAGGCCGCCCACCTGGAGCTGGTGGACGGGGGCGGGCAAGATGCCGACGTGGCGCGTGCCGCGTACGTTCGGCAGGCGCTGGCCCAGGAACCGGTCGAACCGGCATGAACCCCGGTGGCGGGCCCCCCGCCCCCGGCCGAAAATATCCAAACTCCGACCCACGGCTCGCTGGCTAAGCCGTTGCGAAAATTGAGCATCCCTCGGGAACGCCCGGTGATGTACCGGGAACGGCCCGACGCATGCAGAGCTGATGCGCGCGAGCGCAGCAGAGACCCTCACTCCGCAGGTCCGGAGGCCAGTACAGCATGAACTACAATTTCACCGATCGCGTGCGCAAGGTGCTGGCGATGGCCCGCGAGGAGGCCATCCGCCTGCAGCACGACTACGTCGGAACCGAGCACATCCTTCTGGGGCTGATCCGCGAGGGCGAGGGCGTGGCCGCCGCCGTGCTGAACAACCTGGCCGTCGACCTGGAGCAGGTGCAGGAGAAGGTCGAGGAGAGCGTTCGCCGCGGGAAGGCCACCATCGCCCTGGGCGAGCTCCCCTACACCAGCCGCGCCAAGAAGGTGCTGGAGTTCGCCATGGCCGAGGCCCGCGAGCTCAACCACAGCTACGTGGGCACCGAGCACCTCCTGCTGGGCCTCCTCCGCGAGGAGAAGGGGATCGCGGCCGAGGTGCTGGGCCAGCTGGGCGTGAGCCTGGAAGACGCCCGCCGCGAGACGCTCAAGCTGCTGGGGAGCGAGCCCAGCTCCGCCCCGCAGGCGTCGAGCGGCGCCATCGGCGGGGGCACGGGCGCCACGCCCAAGGGCGAGAAGAAGAGCAAGACCCCGGCGCTGGACCACTTCTGCCGCGACCTGACCGAGCTGGCGCGGCAGGGCGAGCTCGACCCCACCATCGGCCGCGCCGAGGAGATCGAGCGCGTGATGGAGATCCTGTCTCGCCGCAAGAAGAACAACCCGGTGCTGATCGGCGAGCCCGGCGTGGGGAAGACGGCGATCGTGGAGGGCCTGGCCCAGCTGATCGCCGAGGGGAAGTGCCCCGAGAGCCTGCGCGACCACCGCGTCCTCGCGCTCGACATGGCAGCCGTGATCGCCGGGACCAAGTACCGCGGCCAGTTCGAGGAGCGGCTCAAGGCGGTGATGAACGAGATCAGCCAGAACAAGAACATCATCCTGTTCATCGACGAGCTGCACACGCTGGTGGGCGCGGGCGCGGCCGAGGGCGCCATCGACGCCAGCAACATGCTGAAGCCGGCGCTGGCCCGCGGCGAGCTGCAGTGCGTGGGCGCCAGCACGCTCAACGAGTACCGCAAGTACATCGAGAAGGACGGCGCCCTCGAGCGCCGCTTCCAGACCGTGGCGGTCGACCCGCCCTCGATCGAGGAGGCGGTGGAGATCGTGAAGGGGCTGCGCAGCCACTACGAGGACCACCACCGCGTGCGCATCACCGACGAGGTGATCGAGAGCGCGGTGAAGCTGTCGGAGCGCTACATCACCGACCGCTTCCTCCCCGACAAGGCGATCGACGTGATCGACGAGGCGGGGGCGCGCGCGCGGCTGGCCACGCAGGTGCCGCCGGCCGACGTCAACGACCTGAAGCAGGAGCTGGAGAAGGTCGGGCAGAAGAAGGACGAGGCGATCCGCGACCAGGACTTCGAGCGCGCCGCCGAGCTGCGCGACCACGAGCGCGAGGTGCAGCGCCGCATCCAGGAGCGCGAGAAGGCCTGGGAAGAGGAGCGCCGCACCAACCGGCCCATGCTGACCGAGGAGGAGATCGCCTTCATCGTCAGCCGCTGGACGGGGATCCCGGTGACGCGCCTGAAGCAGGCCGAGAGCGCGCGCCTGGTCAACATGGAAGACGAGCTGCACAAGCGCGTGGTGGGGCAGGACCGCGCCATCCAGGCGATCAGCAAGGCGATCCGCCGCAGCCGCGCGGGGCTCAAGGACCCGCGCCGCCCGATCGGCTCGTTCGTCTTCGCCGGGCCCACCGGCGTGGGGAAGACGGAGCTGGCGCGCGCGCTGGCCGAGTTCCTGTTCGCCGACCGCAACGCGCTGGTGCGGGTGGACATGAGCGAGTACATGGAGAAGTTCTCGGTGTCGCGGCTCATTGGCGCGCCTCCGGGGTACGTGGGCTACGAGGACAGCGGAACGCTGACCAAGGCCGTGCGGCGCAAGCCGTATTCGGTGGTGCTGCTCGACGAGATCGAGAAGGCGCACCCCGACGTGTTCAACATCCTCCTCCAGGTGCTGGACGAAGGCCACCTGACCGACAACTACGGCCGGGTGATCGACTTCAAGAACACGGTCATCATCATGACCTCCAACCTGGGGGCTCGTGACATCGGCAAGGGGAAGGGGCTGGGCTTCCACTCGCCCGACCAGAAGACCCAGTTCGAGCGGATGGAGGAGAAGGTCAAGGAGGAGATCGAGCGCGCGTTCAACCCGGAGTTCCTGAACCGGCTGGACGACTCGATCATCTTCCACCCGCTGACGCGCGAGCAGATCGGGGAGATCATCCACAACCTCCTGGCCGACGTGGAGAAGCGCCTGAAGGAGGAGGAGATCGGGATCCGCCTGAACGACGAGGCGATCGACTTCCTGATCGAGAACGGGTACGACGAGAAGTTCGGCGCGCGGCCGATCCGGCGCGCGATCCAGCGCTACCTGGAGGATCCGCTCTCGGAGAAGATCCTGCTGGCCGAGTACGCGCCGGGCGACGAGATCGAGGTGACGGTGGGAGACGACCGGCAGGGGCTGGCGTTCCGCGTGCTCTCGAAATCCACGGAAACCACGACCACCTAAAGAGCAGCAGTGCTTCGCAACCTCAACCGGGGACGGGCCGCCACGGCGGCCCTCCTCTCGTTCATCGCCGCGCTCGCGGCACCCCGCGCCCTCCACGCCCAGGACACCCCCGCGCCCGCCGCCACCCCCCAGCAGCAGGGGCTGGTGGTGGACTCGGTGGAGGTGCGGGGCAACCAGCGCGTCTCGGCCGCCGCGGTGCGCTCCACCGCGGGCATCCTTCCCCGCGCCACGGTGACGGCGGTGCAGGTGCAGGCCGCCATCCGCCGGCTGATGGGGAGCCAGGCGTACACCAGCGCCGACGTGCTGGTGCGCGAGACCGCGGCGGGGCACGGCATCGTCACCATCCAGGTGGCCGAGCGGCCGTACGTGGCGCAGGTGGAGTTCCGCGGGCTGAAGAGCCTGTCGGGGACCGCCGTGCGCGACTCGTCGCGGCTGCGCGAGGGGGCGCCGCTGAACCCGCAGCGCGTGCTCGACGTGCAGGCGCGCATCCGCGACGAGCTGGCCAGGAAGGGGCGCCAGCTGATCTCGGTCGACACGCAGCTGGTGGCGCTCCCCAACGCGGCCGACGGCTACCGCCTGGTGTTCAACGTGCGCGAGGGTTCGCGGCTGAACCTGGCGGCGGTGGAGTTCCAGGGGAACCAGGCGTTCAGCGACGAGGACCTGGTCGGCGCGATGAAGACCAAGCCCGAGGGCTTCTGGTGGTTCCGCTCGGGCAAGTTCGACCGCGAGGCCTTCGAGGCCGACCTGCGCACCTCGCTGCCGCAGTTCTACGGCGACCACGGCTACATCGACTTCGCGGTGCTGCGCGACACCCTGGTGGTGGACCCGGCCACCGGGAACGCGCGGCTGGTGGTGGACGTGAACGAGGGGCCGCGCTACCGCCTGGGCGAGTTCAACATCCAGGGCGCGTCGCACTTCCCGCACGAGGCGCTGGAGCGGATCTTCCGCGAGCAGCACCACTCGGTGCTGGGGCTGCCGGTGGGGAGCACCACGCAGCGCATGTCGGGCGAGGTGTTCGACCGCGGCGCGCTGGACGCGGCGGCGCAGCAGATCCAGCAGCAGTACCGCAACGAGGGGTACCTGTACGCGCAGGTGGAGCCGGCGGTGGAGCGGGTGGCCGCGGCCAATGGCGGCGAGCCCACGGTGAACGCCACCATCGCGATCAGCGAGCGGCAGCCGTTCTACGTGCGGCACATCGTGTTCGAGGGGAACACCACCACCCACGAGCAGGTGATGCGCGACCGCATGTACCTGGTGCCGGGCGACGTGTACGACGAGGCGCGCCTGCTGCAGAGCTACCAGGCGCTGAACGGGCTGAGCTTCTTCGAGACGCCGATGCCCACCCCCGACATCCAGCCCAACCCGGACTCCGGGGTGGTGGACATCGTGTTCCGGGTGAAGGAGAAGCAGACCGGGAACATCAACTTCGGCACCGTGATCGGCGGCGGGTACGCCGGGCGTGGCGGCGGGGTGAGCGGCTTCCTGGGGTACCAGCAGCCCAACCTGTTCGGCCAGGGGAAGAACGCGAGCCTGCGGGCCGAGTACGGCTACGGCCGCAGCACCTTCGAGGCGAGCTACACCGACCCGAACATCAAGGGGAGCCGCAACTCGGGGTCGATCTCGCTCTTCCGCACGGGCGACCGCTTCGTGACCACCAACAACGGGCGGCGCACGCGCACCGGCGGGAGCCTGCAGTTCGGCTTCCCGGTGCCGGGGTGGCTGCGCACCCGGGCGTTCGTGGGGTACTCGCTCTCGCGGACGCGCTACAGCGCCTTCGACGACCCCTGCGGCACGGGGAGCAACAACGTGTTCTGCCTTCCGGCGGCCACGGCCAGCACGGTGAGCCTGTCGCTGGCGCGCGACACCCGCAACCACAACCTCTTCCCCACGCAGGGGACGTCGCAGTCGCTGTCGGTGGCGCAGACGGGCGGGGTGCTGGGGGGCGACGGCAACTTCCAGAAGGTGACGGCCGAGGCGCAGTGGTGGGTGCCGGCGGGAACCATCGGCACCGGCGCCCGCCCGATGCGGCTGGCGCTGGGGATGAGCGTGCGCGGCGGCACGGTGTTCGGCAACGTGGACCGCTTCCCCTTCGAGCGCTTCTACGTGGGCGGCGTGCAGCAGGGCGAGCCGCTGCGCGGCTACCAGGAGTTCACGGTGGGCCCGCGCGGCTACACCGCCGGGTGCAACAAGAACCTGGTGCAGCAGTGCCTGGGCGACAGCTTCCTGACGCTCTCTGCCGAGTACGCGCTGCGGATCAACGACATGCTGTCGCTGCACGCCTTCGGCGACGCGGGCAACGTGTTCAACGACGTGCAGGAGTTCAACCCCACGCGCCTGTACCGCGGCGCGGGCGTGGGCGGCACCATCGTCACTCCGTTCCTGGGTGCCATCGGAGTGGACGCCGCGTACGGATTCGACCGGCCCAACCCGGGCTGGGAGCTCCACTTCAAGCTCGGCACCGGTTTCTGATCGCCGCCGCCAGGTGGCGCAACCCTCTTTCGATGGGGAGTGACGGATGAAGCGTTCGATGTTCGCGGGGATGCTGGGCGCGGCCGCCGCGCTGGTGCTGGCCATTGCGCCGGCCGGCGCGCAGACGCTGAAGATCGGGTTCGTGAACAGCCAGCGCGTGCTGGCCGAGACGCCCGCCGTGACGCAGGCCAACCAGACGCTGCAGAACGAGATGACGCGCCTGCGCGCGCCGCTGGACAGCCTGGAGCAGCGGCTGAACACCGCGGGGCAGCAGTTCCAGCAGCAGCAGGCCACGCTGAGCCCGCAGGCGCGCGAGCAGCGCCAGACCGAGCTGCAGCAGCAGTACGCCGCGTACCAGCAGCGCGGCCAGCAGCTGCAGGAGCAGGCCGCCGCCCGCCAGCAGGCGCTGATCGCCCCGATCATGCAGAACATCAACAACGCGATCGACGCGGTTCGCCGCGAGGGCGCGTTCACCATGATCGTGGACAGCTCGCAGGGCGGGATCGTGGCGGTGGACCCGGCGCTCGACATCACCGACCGCGTGATCCAGCGCGTGCGCGGCGGCGCCGCCCCGGCCGCCCCGGCGCGCCCGTAACCCGCGGCGCGCGCCGCGAACGCCGCCGGCGTTTGCGTCCACGCGCGCACGGTGGCTAAACTGAAGACGCCCGTGACCCGGAATGGGTCGCGGGCGTCTTCGGTCGTTTCGGACGGGAGTGCGGGAGTGCGGGAGTGCGAGAGTGCGAGAGTGCGAGAGTGCGAGAGTGCGAGAGTGCGAGAGTGCGAGA
>Ga0247773_1000485_pt1 | contig 16406 bp, 15 predicted proteins | sample UWRJL092311B6_FD_179934 | JGI IMG/M metagenome (GOLD analysis project Ga0247773, IMG submission 179934) | Plant litter microbial communities from Arlington Agricultural Research Station in Wisconsin, United States - UWRJ-L092-311B-6 | ecosystem: Environmental > Terrestrial > Plant litter >...
CCGCGCCATTTGTGCCGGACCACGGTTACGGCATCAACATCGTTCGAACGGACACTCGGTGAGCCCGAATCCCACCCCCGTACCTCGGCAGGCGCCGCCGGCACCGACAGCCTCGACAGCCTCGACAGCCTCGACAGCCTCGACAGCCTCGACAGCCTCGACAGCCTCGAGAGCCTCGACAGCCACGACAGCCACCACAGCACGGCTCCACGCTGTTTGCGCTCTTCCAGCCCGACCTGCGCACGCTCACCAGCTACAATGACCTGATCCACCGACGCCCCTCGCCCTCGTACAACATGACCGACGCCCAGCGCGAGGCGTGCCTGGCGTGGGTGGAGCGGCTGCTGGCCGACCCCTTCCTGGCGCAGGAGAAGCACTCGTTCCGCACCGACCCGCCGAAGCCCTGCCCGGTGCTGCGCATCGTGCCGCCGATCTGACGCGATCCGACGAGGGGGGCGCCCGTTCGAAATACGGCCGCACGCACGGAGCAGGGCGTCGGAGGATCTCGATCCCCTGCCGCCCTGCGTCCCTGTCTTCGATTCGTCCCCGTTCGACTCGCCGCCGCACCGACGGCCGCCGCACACCCCCGCCGGCTACACCTTCGTCCCCGCCACCAGCATCACCGTGGTGGAGGCGAAGAACGTGCCCGCGGCGTCCTTCTCGCGCGGGTTGCCGTCCAAGCGCCACACCTCTCACGATGCGCCCGATACGAGCACCCGCCCACGTCAAACCGTGTGCTTGTCGATCACGATCTGGATGAGCTCGACGACTTTCGAGAAGTCCCACGCGCTCTGGGCCTCGGTACCAGATGGGATCCAGATGCCCTGATCCCCGATGGAGATGTGACCCGTTGTCGACGCGCCTCCGCGAGTGTGACGGATCGTGCTCGAAGACCCATGAAGGTGCACGGTTCCCACGTCTTCGTACCGGACGAAGCCGTGCGACGGCTTCTCATCTCGGGTGCGTCCGCCGATATGGATCCCTTCCCGCGAGAACATCACCGCCGTTCGCCCTTTGTTCATGAACACCGAGTTCTCGTAGTCGATCACGCAGAGAACGGACGAAGTCTTGTGGTAATGGCAGGAAAACGTGGCCCTTTGCAGGATATCCGGCGGGATCCCGGGAGAGAAATAGATCCGCCTGGTGAAAACCGACCGGATCACCCGATCGAGGTCGCGGTAGAAGGCGTCGCTCTTGAGCAGGACGCGGGTCCGGGGTTGTTCCGGCGCGGCCGCACTGGACGCCGTGCGCCCGTGGATCGTGACGAGCACCCTGGCGAGAGAAAGATCGAAACGCTCGGGCGTGGTGAAATCGGCGTAGACCTTGTCGCGCAGGAAAGCCGGAATCTCGACCCGTTCCATCAGGAAGGGCAGAACGACGGTGTTTTTCTCCTGGAACTCGCGGGTCAGGGCCACCTTTAGCTCTCGCTGCACCCACTCGGAGGCGACTGAGTTCTTCGACAGGATCACCCCGAAGAAATCCATCTGGTCGATCGCGCTCCCGATCCGGTCGATCAGCGAATCGCCGACCCGCAGCTCCGCCTCGTCGAACCACACCCGCACGTTTCCGCGCTCCAGGCCATCGGCGAGCTTCCTGGCGAACGGCTTGTCCAGGCTGCTGTGGGAAAGAAAGAGAGAGGGCATCGAAGTCGGTTCTGCACGCTCTGGGTGATGTCGAGAATCTCGGCGGCCAGACTTTGATGCGCTCGCGGCGCGGTTCCCTGGCGTGACCGTGAGCCCCGTCGCCGTTGCGGCTCAGCCCTTCGTCCCCGCCACCAGCATCACCGTGGTGGAGGCGAAGAAGGTGCCCGCGGCGTCCTTCTCGCGCAGGCTGCCGTCCAGCCGCCGCACCTCGTCCTCAGTCATCACCCCCATGGCCACGGCCTCGCCGAACGCCGTGTCCATGCGCGACAGCAGGCGCCACAGCTCGTAGCTGTCCACGTGCAGGGGGACCAGGTCCAGCGACAGGTCGCCCACGCCGGCCGTCTTCAGCAGCCCCCACAGGCGGCGCCCCGAGTAGCCGTTGGCCATGCAGCGCTCGGCCAGCACCCGCGCGATGCGGCGCTCCAGCTCCACCTCGGGCGTGTCCACCGAGCGCGTGCCCCAGTCGGTGTCCATCAGCACCACGCGCCCGCCGGGCCGGGTCACCCGCACCATCTCGGCGGTGGCGCGCTCGGGGTGGTCCAGGTGCAGGAACAGGCGTTCGCAGCGCGCGGCGTCGAAGGTCGCGTCGGCCCAGGGCAGCGCGTACGCATCACCCGCGCGGTGCTCCACCTGGTCCGCCACGCCCGCGTCCGCCGCGCGTCGCTCGGCCTCCTCCACCATCGCCGCGTCGCGGTCGATGCCGTGCACGAAGCCCGCGGGGCCCACGAGGGCGGCCAGCGGAATCGTGTCCGTCCCTGGCCCGCACCCCACGTCCAGCACCGTGGCGCCGGGGGCGATATGCATCCGCTCGTGGCTCAGCCGCTTGCCGCCGGCCACCAGGCGCGCGGCGGCGTCCAGGTAGCCGGGGTCCACGTACCCCAATCCCTGCGTCATCTGCCGGGTCTCTGGTCAGGTGGAAAGAAGGAAGCCGCGGATCTCGGCGGCCGTGCGCCCGGGGGCGGTGAGGAAGAAGAAGTGGTTGCCGTGGATCTCGGCCACGCGCCCGTGTGGCGCCTCGCGCAGGAAGCGCTCGGCCGCGGCGCGGCGCCAGGGCGTGCGCACGTCGCGCAGCCACGCGCGGGCCGCCTCCATCCTTGGATCTTCGCGCCCGAGCCAGGGGAACTGCGTGCGCACGCTCTCGTGGGCCATCAGCGCCAGCGCGGGGCATTGCAGCGCGGCGAACGGCTCGGGCGTGTGCGCCACGTCGTCCACCAGGTCGGCCAGCAGCTCGCGGCCGTGGGCGCGCGCGGCGGGGTCGGCCGGGCGGGCCCGCCAGTCGGCCTCCACCGCCGCGTCCCAGGTGCCGAATACGTAGGTGCGGTACCACGCGCGCTCGGCGTCGTCGTCGGAGCCGCGCGGCAGCGGCGGCGGGCGCGCGGGGTTGCGGGCGTGGATACGCCCCAGCGACGCGTAGTCGGTGAGCGAGTCCACGTACACCACGTGCGACACGCGCCCCGGCGCGTGCGCCGCCACCTGCGTGGCCACCGCGCCGCCCAAGGAGTGCGCCACCAGCGCCACCCGCTCGACCTCCAGCGCCTCGAGCACGGCCACCACGTCGGCCGCGCACTGTGCCAGCGTGTAGCCGTGCTCCGGGCGGTCGCTCTCGCCGTGCGCGCGCAGGTTCAGCGCGAACGGGCGGAGGCCGGCGCCCAGCGCGGGCGCCAGCGTGCGGAAGATGTGGGCGCTCTGCCCTGCCCCGTGCAGCAGCAGCAAGGGGATCCCGTCGCCGCCCCAGTCCAGCAGGTGCAGCCGCACGCCGCCGCCCACGTCCACCCACCGCGCCGCCGGCTCCGCCACCGTCGCTCGCGTCATGCGGCGGCGGGGCGGCGGAGCGGAGCCGGCTTCCGCCGCGTCAGAGCGGGTCGGTGTAGCACGGGCAGCTCCCCGCGTCGGAGATGTGGTGGCATCCCGGTCCGGCGAGCGTGCAGTCGTCGGTGCACGCGCAGGTACAGTAGTCGAGCGAGTTGTCGCAGGTGTTGCCGCAGGTCTCCACGCACCGCGAGAAGTCGCACGAGTAGCAACCGTTGGTGCCGAAGAAGGTGGCGTTCCCCGCCACCGTCCCGCGCACCGCTCCCGCCTGCGCGGTGTCGAACGACTCCACCGCCAGCGCGTCGATCTCCAGCTTCAGCTTGGGCATGGTCGTGTCCTTCCGGGTTGGGGGGATGGAGCGCCCGGCCCCGAAACCCTCCACCCACGGACCGGTCGAGGGAGAGAGCTCGGAGGCACGGGGCAGATCTCGATCGCGCGGGTCGCACGATCGGATCGGGCTACGTCGGATGGGGATGAGAACCGGCTGGCAGGGCCCGCGCGGACGGCGCCGATGAAAGGGCCCGCGCGGGAGGAAGATAACAATCGCCGCCGAATTGTCGAGTTGCAGGGCTGAAGCCGCCCATCCATCTGCCACATGGGAGCGGAGAGGACAAGACGGTTCTCACCAGAGTCAGCAGGGCCGGCAGAGAACCGATGTGGTTTCTCTGCTGACCCTGCTGACTCTGCGTGAGGCCCGCCGTTTCGTTGCTGGCGGGAGGCGGACGCGCGGTGCGGCTCAGCTCCCGGTGGTGTCCAGCATCGGCAGGTTGATCCCCTCGCGCCGCGCGGTCTCCACGGCGATGTCGTAGCCGGCGTCGGCGTGGCGGGCCACGCCCATGCCGGGGTCGTTGGTGAGCACGCGCTCCAGCCGCACGCGCATCTCGGGCGTTCCGTCGGCCACGATCACCTGCCCGGCGTGCAGCGAGTTGCCGATCCCCACGCCGCCGCCGTGGTGGAAGCTGACCCAGCTCGCGCCGCCCGCCACGTTCACCATCGCGTTCAGGATCGCCCAGTCGGCGATGGCGTCGCTGCCGTCCTTCATCCCCTCGGTCTCGCGGAAGGGGCTGGCGACGGAGCCGGTGTCCAGGTGGTCGCGGCCGATCACGATGGGCGCCTTCAGCTCGCCGCTCGCCACCAGGTCGTTCAGCGCCACGCCGAACTTCGCGCGCTCGCCCTGCCCCAGCCAGCAGATGCGCGCGGGGAGCCCCTGGAACGCCACCTTCTCGCGCGCGTGGGTGATCCAGCGGCGCAGGTGCTCGTCGTGGGGGAACAGCTCGAGGACGAGCTCGTCGGTGCGGTGGATGTCGGCCGGGTCGCCCGAGAGCGCCACCCAGCGGAACGGGCCCTTCCCCTCGCAGAACAGGGGACGGACATAAGCCGGGACGAAGCCGGGGAAGGCGAACGCGTCGGCGAAGCCGGCGTCCAGCGCCTGCGTGCGCAGGTTGTTGCCGTAGTCGAAGGTGACGGCGCCGAGGCGCATCATCTCCACCATGGCCTCGCAGTGCGTGCGCATGGACGCGGTCGAGCGGCGCTGGTATTCGGCCGGATCACTCTCCCGCAGCTCGTCGGCCTGTTCCAGCGACAGCCCGGCGGGCACGTAGCCCACCAGCGCGTCGTGCGCGCTGGTTTGATCCGTGAGCACGTCCGGCGTAATGCCGCGGCGCAGCAGCTCGGGGAGCACCTCGGCGCAGTTGCCGACGAGGCCCACCGAGAGCGGGCGGCCGGCGTCCCTGGCCTCCAGCGTCCAGCGCAGCGCCTCGTCCAGGTCGTGCGTCATGCGGTCGCAGTAGCGCGTGGCGATGCGGCGCTCGATGCGCTTCGGATCGACTTCCACGCACAGGACGGCACCGTCGTTCATGGTGACGGCCAGTGGCTGCGCACCGCCCATCCCGCCCATCCCGCCGGTGAGCGTCCACGTCCCCTTGAGCGTGCCGCCGAAGTGCTGGCGGCCCACCGCGGCGAAGGTCTCGTAGGTGCCCTGCAGGATCCCCTGCGTGCCGATGTAGATCCACGAGCCGGCCGTCATCTGGCCGTACATGGTGAGCCCCAGCCGCTCCAGCTCGCGGAACTTCTCCCAGGTGGCCCAGCGCCCCACCAGGTTGCTGTTGGCGATGAGCACGCGCGGCGCGCTGGTGTGCGTGCGGAAGACGGCCACCGGCTTTCCGCTCTGCACGATCAGCGTCTCGTCGTCAGCCAGGGTGCGCAGCGTGGCGACGATGGCGTCGAACGCCTCCCAGCTCCGCGCGGCGCGCCCGGTCCCGCCGTAGACGACGAGATCTTCCGGGCGCTCGGCCACGTCGGGGTCGAGGTTGTTCATCAGCATGCGCAGCGCGGCCTCCTGCTGCCACCCGCGACAGGAGATCTCCGTGCCGCGCGGCGCGCGGATGGTGCGTACGGGTGCTTCGGCCATCGTCGTCATGGTATCTCGATCTCGTTTATCCGCGAACTGGGCCGCCGTCCGCGTGCCGGATGAACTGGCTGCGCACGAACCGCCACCCCTCGCTCGCGCGGGCGAAGAGGTACGCCCGTTCTTCCGTGAAGAAGGTCAAAGACCCGGTGTCGGCGTACTGCTGCTCGAACTCGACCACGACCCAGGCGGTGTCGCCCTGCTCCGTGACCTGGCGAACGCCGAGCCACAGGGCGTGCCTGGGGTCACGCACGGGCCCGCCCAGCTTGCGGTGCGTGCGCAGCGCGTTGCCCACCTCGAGGCTGAGCGGTCCGCTGCTCTCTCGCCAGACGATAGGCCCGGACGTGAGGTGGTCGAGCAGCGAGTCCGCGAGCACCGTCGCGACGGCGCCGGCGAGCGTGGTGTCGGCGCCGGCCTGCGCACACAGCGGCGCGGCGGTGTAGAGGGCGCAGAGCGCGCCGGCCAGCGCCGACAGGCGGAGGCTGCCGCGCATCACCGGGACCACGTCGCGGGCGCTTCGGCGGTGATGGTCATCTATTCGAACGTGGGGCGACGCCGCGTGATCCAGAGCATCCGTCGCGGTTACATGGGTGCACTTCGGCTTGGACTAGCGAAAAGCACGCAGCAGATCGGGAACATCAAGGCTCAACGTGGCCCCTCCTCGCAGTGGCTGCCACTCGAGACTCGTTGTTGCGATCACCGAGGGCCGGTCGGCGTCCTCCGTGAGACGGTATACTTCGATCCGCTTCGCAACCGGGTCGACGATCCAGTACTCCGGTACCAGGAAACGCGCATAACATTCGCGCTTGATCCCACGATCGCGCAGAGCGGTGGTCGGCGAGAGCACTTCGACGACGAGGTCCGGGGCACCTTCGAAGCCATTCGGGCCGATGATGTGAAGCCGGTCACGCCGCACGAACACGAGGTCGGGCTCCAGGTAGTCTCCTTCTCCGAAGAGCACGTCCACCGGGCCATTGAACACCTCTCCCAGGCCGTTCGCCTCGACGAACGCATCCAGCCTGCGCCCCAGCCGCGTGATGATCTTCTGGTGCAGGAGAGTGGGTGCGGGTGTCACGATCAGCTCTCCTCCAATGATCTCGTAGCGATTGCCATCGTTCGGAAGACGCGCGAACTCGTCGTACGTCCAGCGACGGAGCACAGGCTGTGTCGACATCGTGTATCTCCTCGGCTCCCGAGACACTCACACGGGTGAAGCTGGCGACCGCTTTCCTACCTGAAGTCCCGCAGCAAATCGGCCACGTTCAACGTCAGCACTGGTCCATCCGGGACCGGCTCCCACGCCAGCGCAACGTCGGCGATTTCCATTGCACGGCCTGGATCGTCGTGGAGACGGTAACGCTCGATGCGACGGCGGTCCGTATCCACGACCCAGTATTCCGGCACGCCAAAACGCGCGTACCGTTCTCGCTTCAGCCCGCGGTCTCTCATCGCCGTCTTGGGAGAGAGCACCTCGATCAGCAGATCGGGAGCGGCTTCGGCACCGCGGTCCGTAACCACCTGTATCCGATCCCGCAGAACGAAGACGATGTCCGGCGCCAGGTAATCACCCTCACCGAAAATGACGTCGATGGGCGCGAACACCTCGCCCAGGTCATGTGCCACACAGAAGGCCTCGAGCGCAGCACCGAGGCGCATCACGACCTTCTGGTGAAGCGGGTGCGGCATCGGCGTCACGAACAGCTCCCCCTCGATGATCTCGTAGCGATTCCCGTCGTTCGGGAGACGCGCGAACTCGTCGTACGTCCAGCGACGCACTGCCGGCTGAGTCGACATCGTGTACCTCCTTGGGACCGCGGTACCGCTCGGCCGACGGGGTCGCGCCATTCCGAGCGTCCACTCGCACCGCACAAACGGCTGTCCAGCTTACGGCTATCAGCGCGGGCCGCGTACGAGATCCAATGTTGCGTAACGATTCGTCCGCACCGGCAGCGTCTTCAATCCCGATCGCACAACCCCAGACGACACTTTACGCCTTCCAAATCTCTGCAAAAACCCCCTCGCGCACCAGCGCGGACGCCGCGGCGATGTCGGGGGCCAGGTAGCGGTCGTGGTCGAGCGGGGGGATGCGCTCGCGCAGCAGCTGGTAGGCGCGCTCCACGCGCAGGCCGGGGCGCAGCGGCTTGCGGAACTCCAGCCCCTGCGCGGCGATCATCAGCTCCAGCCCCAGCACCGTCTGCACGTTGGCCAGCACGCGGCGCAGCTTGAGGGCGCTGGTCATCCCCATGCTCACGTGGTCTTCCTTCCCCGCGCCGGTGGGGATCGAGTCCACGCTGGCGGGCGTCGCCAGCAGCTTGCACTCGTTCACCAAAGCGGCGGCGGTCACCTGCGCGATCATGAAGCCGCTGCTCACGCCGGGGTCGCGGGTGAGGAAGGGCGGCAGGTCGCCCGAAAGGTCGGGGTTCACCAGCCGCTCGGTGCGCCGTTCGGAGATGGACGCGAGGTCGGCCAGCGCGATGGCCACGAAGTCGAGCACCTGCGCCACCGGCTGCCCGTGGAAGTTGCCGCCGCTGATCACCAGCCCGCCGTCTTCGTCGGGGAAGATGAGGGGGTTGTCGGTGGCGCTGTTGGCCTCGGTCTCCAGCACCTGGCGCGCGAAGGCGAAGGCGTTGCGCGCGGCGCCGTGCACCTGCGGCATGCAGCGCAGCGAGTAGGCGTCCTGCACGCGCGGGTCGCCGTGGCGGTGGCTCTCGCGGATCTCGCTATCGGCCAGCAGCGCGCGCAGGCGCTCGGCGCTGGCGGCCTGGCCCGGGTGCGGGCGGGCGCGCATGATCGCCGGGTGGAAGGCGTCGGGCGTGCCGCGCAGCGCCTCCAGCGACATCGCGCCCGCCACCTCGGCCGCCTCCACCGCCCGTTCCGCCTGGAGGAGGGCGAGCGCGCCCACGCCGGCCATCACCTGCGTGCCGTTGTTGAGCGCCAGCCCCTCCTTGGCCTGCAGCGTCAGCGGCTCGAGCCCCGCGCGGCGCAGCGCCTCGCCCCCGCCCACCACCTCGCCACCGCACTCGGCCTCGCCCTCGCCCAGCAGGACCAGCGCGAGGTGCGACAGCGGCGCAAGGTCGCCCGAGGCGCCCACCGAGCCCTGTTCGGGGATCACCGGGTGCACGCCGTGGTTGAGCAGGTCGAGCAGGCGGTGGACCACCACGGGGCGCACGCCCGAGAAGCCGCGCGCCAGCACGTTGGCGCGCAGCAGGGTGATGGCGCGCGTCTCAGGCCGCGTGAGCGCGGGGCCGGTGCCGCAGGCGTGGCTGCGGATCAGGTTGAGCTGCAGCTCCTCGATGCGCTCGTGCGGGATCACCGTCTCGGCCAGGCGGCCGAACCCGGTGTTGACGCCGTAGACCACCGCGCCGCGGGTGATGGCGTCTTCCACCACCGCGCGCGAGCGGGCGATGCGCTCCTCCACCCCCGCCGCCAGCGCCACCTCGGTGGACGCGTCGGCCGCCACGCGCTCGATGTCTTCCAGCGTCAGCGTGTCGCCGTCGATCTCGATCCGCATCGAATCCTCTGAGTCCGTGCCGGGTCTGAAATGGGGCGGAAGAATAGCGGACGCGGCGAGAGGGGGGCAACGGGCTGCCTCCGAACTGCCTTTGCCCGATCGGGGACGGGGCGGAGCACCAGCCACCTCGAATGCCGCGGCGGCCCCCTCCCCCCGGCCCCCTCCCCGCGCTCCGCGGGGGAGGGGGTGAACTGCAACGGCAACGGCAGGGACGAACGCACCGGCGCGGCGCGGATTCGCCCTTCCACCCTCCCGTGCGGAGCGCGGGGAGGGTACGCGCCCTCGGGCGCGGGGCGGGGCGCGGGACGGTCCGAGGCGCACAGGAGCCCGTCGCCTGCTCGCACGTCCGCCCCAAACGACCGCACCCGGCGAGGACCAGAGATCCCCGCCGGGTGCCGCGTCCATCGTCGATCGATCCGTCGACGAATCGACCGACCAGCCTGCACCTCAGCCCGTCACACCGCGTCCGACAGCGAGGTGAAGGTGAAGTCGTGCGCCTTCACCGCCGGCACCACCACCGGGCTGTCGGCGTCGCCGCTCTCGCCGGCGCTCACGCGCACGGGGGCGCTCATCGCCTCCACGTTGTTCAGCATGAACACCGGGCTCTCGTTCCAGCGCAGGTTCTTCACCGCCGTGGTGATCTGGCCGTTCTCCACCAGGAAGGTGCCGTCGCGGGTGAGGCCGGTGAACAGGATGGTGCGCGGGTCCACCGGGCGGATGTACCACAGCCGCGTGACCAGCAGGCCGCGCTCGGTGCTGCGGATCATCTCCTCGATGGGCGTGGTGCCGCCGCTCATCGCGAAGCCGTCGGCGAAGCCGGTGGGCTGCTTCCCCTGCTTCTGCGCCCAGAAGCGCGAGTAGGCCAGGTTCGCCACCGTCCCGTTCTCGATCCACTGCATCCGCCGGTTGGGGAGCCCCTGGCCGTTGAAGGCGCTGGACGGGGCGATCTCGCTGGCCGGGTCGCTCACGATCTGCACCCGCGCGTCCACGATCTTCTCGCCCAGCTTGTTGCCGCCGCCGGCCTTGCTGAAGAACGAGCGCCCCTCGTCGGCCTGGCGCGCGTCCATCGAGCCCACCATCAGCTGCACCAGGTTGGCCACCGCCGTGGGCTCCAGGATCACCGTCCACTTGCCGGGCTCCACCGCCTTGGGGTTGCGCGAGAGCTGCGCCTTGCGGATAGCGCGGTCGGCCATCTCGGCCGGGTTCATCCGCGCCCAGTCGTTCTGCCCCGCGCCCGCCCAGCCGCTGCCGGTGCCATCGGGGGTGCGCACCGTGGTGGTCAGGTTGGACACGGTGGCCGTCTGGTAGGCGAACAGCCCCTTCTTGGTGGCCACCGCCTGCGCCCCCACCACGATGTCCAGGAAGCCGGTGCTGATCAGCCCCTGCCGCTCGGCGGGGCCGGTGATGGCCATCACCGCCGCGGCGCGCTGCTGCGGGGTGAGGTTGGCGGTGCTCTCGAAGTAGCCGCGGCGCTCCACGTACTGCTGCGCGGGGAGCTCGCCCAGGTACTCGGGGTCTTCGGGCACCAGCTTCGCAAGGCGCTCGCTGGTGGCCACCACGGCGCGCAGGCTCTCGTCGTCCCAGCGGTTGGTGGTGGCGCTCGCCACCTTCTTGCCGAAGGCGCTGGCCACCGTCACCTGGCCGTCGTAGGCGTCGCCGGCGGTGGAGATCTGGTTGCGGGCGAAGCGGGTGTTGCCGTGCGTGAAGCTCTGGATGTTCACGCGGGCGTCGTCGGCGGTGCTGAACGAGAGCGCGCGGCGGGCGATGGCCTCGGCCTCTTCGCGCGTGATGAATTTCTTGTCGGGCATGAGTGGGGTTACGCCTTGCGTCCGGTGTTGATGACGTTGACCCGGCGGAAGCGGGCCGCGGGCGAGCCGTGGCTGACGGCGTTCACCTGGCTGGGCTGGCCCTTGCCGTCGAAGAACGAGCCGCCGACGAAGTAGCTGCCGCGCCCGCCCAGGCCGTCCATCGAGTTCCAGAACTCCGGGGTGCGCATCTGGTAGGCGACGTCCTTCAGCAGCCCGGTGATCTTGCCGTCCTTGATCTCCTTGAACACCTGCCCGCCGAACTGCGCGTTGTAGCGCTGCTGGTCGATGCTGAAGCTGCCGTCGCCGTCGATCAGGATCCCGTCCTTGACGTCGGCGATCAGCTCCTCCACGCTCACGTCCTTCTGCGCGTTGGGGAGGAGGTTCACGTTGGGCATGCGCTGGAACTGCACCTCGCTCCAGCTCTGCGAGTAGCTGTTGCCGTGGCTGCGCACCGGGCGCCCCTGCGAGCGGTACCAGTCGGCCAGCCAGGGCGCCTGCTCGCGCGTGGTCTGCAGGTCGTTCACCACCCCGTTCTTCACGATCAGGAACTCGTCGGGCTTGACCCCCTCGTCGTCGTAGCCGATGGAGCTGAGGCCGCCGGCGCTGCTGCGCTCGCCCTGGATGTTCATGAACTCGGGGCCGTAGCGGAACTTGCCCAGGAAGTCGCCGATGGGCGACACGAACGAGGTGCCCGCGTAGTTGGCCTCGAACCCCATGATGCGGTCGAGCTCGGTGGGGTGCGCGATCGACTCGTGGATGGTGAGCCACAGGTGCGTGGGGAGAAGCACCAGGTCGTAGCGCCCCGGCTCCACCGGCTTGGCGCTGAGCTTGGCCACCGCCTCCTGCGCCCATCGCTCGGCGCTCTCCACGAAGCGGCTGTCGCGCACGTGCTCCCACCCCAGCCCGCGCGGCGCCACGTCGGTGCTCTGGCGGCTCTGGAAGTCGCCCGTGCCCACGGCGGTCACGTTCATGGTGGGGTACGAGCGGTACAGCGTCTGCTCGATGTAGCTTCCCTCGGTGCTGGCGAAGGTCTTCTCGGCCTTGAGGAAGAACATGTTGGAGTTGACGAAGCGCGCACCCGGCACCTTGAGCGCCTCGGCGTTGGCCCGCAGCAGCAGGTCGACCTTCTCCTCGATCGGCACGGTGAAGGGGTCCACCTGGATCGGCGAGGTCCACCTGGCGTCGGGGAAGCGCTCGGCGGGCGCCAGCTCCAGGGGGCGGCGCATGGCGGCGGCGTTGGCGCGCGCCTGGGCCACGGCCTCGCGCGCCACGCGCACCACCTCGTCGGCGTTCACGTCGCGGCTGGCGGCGAAGCCCCACGCCCCGCCCGCCATCACGCGAACGCCGAAGCCGAAGGTGTCGCCGTCGTTGAAGAAGGTGATCTGGCGCTCGCGGGTGCCCATCGCCTGCTGCCGGTTGCGGGCGATGCGCACGTCGGCGTAGCTGGCCCCGGCGCTGCGGGCGGCGTCTACGGCGCGCATGGCCAGCTCGCGGGTGGCGGGGTCGGCCAGCCAGTCTTCGCGCAGCGGCTGGGCACCGAGCATGCGCGGCAGCAGCACGTTGCCCGCGGCGGCGCCGGCCGCCAGCGCGGCGCCCTGCAGAACGAACTCTCTGCGTTTCATGGATGCTTCCGGGTGGGGAGGGGGATGGTGATGGGTGTGAAGCTAGAACGGGCGTTCGTCCGCAGCAACGGTTTCGGCTCTGGAGGGGGGGCACATGGCTGACGGCGCGGCACGTCCAGGGGTCGCCGTGGTCGGCGCCGGGCCCGCGGGGCTGTCGGCCGCCTTCGCGCTGGCGCGCGCCGGGGTGGCGGTCACCGTGCTCGAGGCCGGCGCCCACCCCGGCGGCCGCACGCGCACCGACGAGCTGGAGGGGTGCCGCATCGACACCGCCGTGCAGTTGTACGGCTCGGTGTACACGCGCTTCCTGCGGGTGTTGCGCGAGGCGGGCGCCGGCGCGCTGTGCGAGCGCACCTCGGGGCGCGACGCGCTGTGGCGCAAGGGGCAGGCGCACGAGGTGGTGTACGGCTCGCCCACGTCCATGCTGGCCTCCGGGGCGCTCCCCTTCACGCTCAAGCTCAAGCTGGGCGCGCACTACCTCCCCTACCTCCACCGCCACGCCGACCAGTTGCGGATGGACGCGCTGCACGCCGCCGCGGCGGCCGGGCTCGACCGCGAGTCGGCCGCGGCGTGGGGGGCGCGCGAGATGGGGCGGCCCTTCGTGGACCTGCTGGCCGACCCACTGCTCACCACGCTCTACGGCGCGCACGCCCACGAGACCAGCGCGGGCTTCTACCACGCGCTCGCCCGGCAGGGGATGTCGCTGGACGTGCTGGCGCTGCGAGGCGGCACGCAGGGCTTCTGCGACGCGCTCGCGCACGCCGTCCACACCAAGGGCGGCCGCGTGCGCACCGGCGCCGCCGTCCACTCCGTCTCGGCGGACGAGCGCGGGGTGGAGATTTCGGGCGACGGGTGGACGGAGCGGTTCGACGCCGTGATCCTCGCCGTTCCCGCGCCCGCCGCCCAGGCGCTGGTGCGGGATGGGATGCCGCGCACGGCGGAATGGTTGGCGGGTGTGCAGGTGCGGCCCACCGTCACCATCGGCATCGTGCTGGACCGGCCTGCCGGCGTGCGCTGGTTCGGCCTCTCCTACGCCCGCGGCGAGTCGGCCGCGCTGGCCGCGGTCTGCGCGCAGGAGGCCAAGCTCCCCGGCCTGGTGGCGCCGGGGATGGGCGTCCTTCTCGCACTCCCCCTGCCGGAAGTCGGCCCTCGGCTGATGGACGCGAGCGAAGAGCAGGTGCTGAGCGCCATCCTCCCCGACCTGCGCAAGCCGTTCCCGCGCATCGACGCCGCCATCCGCGCCGTGCGGCTGTACCGCTGGGAGCACGGGTGGACGGTGTTCCGCCCCGGCATGCTCCAGCATCTCGCCGCGCTGGGCCGCCCCGGCGCGGTGGAGGCCGAGCCGCGGATCGCGCTGGCGGGCGACTACCTGGTGGCGCCCAACGTGGAGGGCGCGGTGGTCTCCGGCCTCCGCGCCGCCGAGCGCATCCTGTCCACGGTCGATCCCGGGTAGATCCAGCAGAGTAGACGGGGGATCATGCTCGGGCCACCTCCCCGATGTGAACCGCGACGGGCGCGGTGCGAAGCGGCGGGTGGACGGGACGGGACGAAGCGCGAGTGAAGGCGGCCTGCGAATCGGCGGTGCCCTGTGGACAACCGCGATCGCATCGCGGGTTCGGCGCCCGTAGTCGGAGCCGCGCGGGGACCCGGTGGATGCGTTATCTTTCCAATCTCCGAACGCCCCGCACGCCCCCCGTCCCTCCGCCACGCACTTCCCGAATCCACCCCGAGAGCCGCCCCGCGATGAAGTCCCTCCGCTGGCCCGCCCTGCTCGCCGTCACCACGACGGTGCTCGTCGGGAACCCTGCATCCGCGCAGACGCCCGCCAAGAACGCCACGAACGAAAAGCCGCGCGCAGCCGCGGGCGGCGCCGACTTGCGGGGCATGGGCCGGAGCACCTGGGACGACCCGTACGAGCTCTCCGTGCTGGACGAGCACCCTGTGCTGCTGAACGGGGAAGAGATCAGCCGTGTCCTGAGCGATCGCTATCCGGCCGATCTGCGCGACCAGGGGCTCGGCGGCCGGGTCGTTCTCCGCTTCGTGATCCAGCCGGATGGAACCGTGGCCCCCGCGTCGGTCACGGTCGAGTGGGCGTCGAGTCCCGCGTTCGTCGAGGCGGCGGCCGGCGTGGTGCGGCAGATGCGCTTCCGGCCCGGCATGGTGGGGACGGTCGCGGTGCGTACGTCGGTCATGATCCCGATCGACTTCAAGACGGAAGAGCCGGAGACGGCGGCGGATTCCGTCCCGCCGGAACGTTGATCCTGCCTGCGCTGATCGGGCCGTGCCACGGCGCCCGGGTTCTGTGACGAGAAACCATTCTTCCGCGCTACCGCTCCGGCCGTCTGCACCGCTAAATTTCGGTTCTTCACCGCCCTCGTCATCCCTCCCGATCCGTCTCCCGCATGGCGATCATCGACTGCCCCGAGTGCGGGGGCCGCGTGAGCACCGACGCCGCCGCGTGCCCGCACTGCGGCTTCCCGAGCCCCGCCCGGAACGCGGCGCCACCCGTCCCGGCGGCGCGGCGCGGGCTGCCGGCCGGGTGGCTGATCTTCGGCTTCCTGGCCGTGGGCGCGCTGATGGTGGGGCTGCTGGGCTGGGGCGTGTACCGCGTGGTGCAGCGGGTGGACGAGCGGACGCGGCGGCCCGAGGAGCTGGTCGATTTCGTGGACTCGACCGAGATGCGCACGCGGCCGGGCGGCATGGCGGACAGCGTGTCCGCCGCGCCGCCGGCAGACCCGCCCACCACCGCGCCCGCGCCGCCGGACGTGCCGGCATGGCAGACACCCCCGGATGCGGATCCGGCGATCGACGACGAGAAGCGCGGCTACGAGCTGAGTGCGGTCGAAGTCGCTCCGGAGCTGCTGAACCGCGACGAGGTGGCGGCGGCGCTGTCGCGCAACTATCCGCCGCTGCTGCGCGACGCGGGCGTGGCCGGCACCGTCACCATCCGCATGCGCATCGGCCGCGACGGCGTGGTGGACCCGGCTACCATCGAGGTGGTGAACACCACGCACGAGGCGTTCTCCGACGCCGCCGTGCGCGTGGCCCAGCGCCTTCGCTTCCGGCCGGCGCGGTACAAGGGCGAAGCGGTGCCGGTGTGGGTCAGCCTCCCCATTACCTTCCAGCTGGAGACCTGAAGCTCTTCCTCTTCATCGATCCGATGGAAGACGGCGTATCCAATCCAACCTGAACGATGACCATGGTGAATCGGAGATGGACGGCGCTGCTGGCGCTGTTGGCGGCGGCGACCTCCACGATCGAGGCCCGCGCGCAGGTGGCTGGCGAACCACAAACCGCGGCCGACACGGCGGCCCCAACGGTCGCCTACGAACTGTCCGCGGTGGACGTGCAGCCGGAGATGGTGAACCGGGAAGAGATTGCGCGGCTGGTGGACCGAAGTTACCCCCGCGAGCTGCGGCGCCGCCACGAGACGGGCACGGTGACGCTCCACTTCGTCATCCGCGACGACGGCGCGGTGGACAGCACCCACCTGGAGGTGGAGAACGCCTCGCGGCTCGGGTTCGCCGACGCGGCCGTCCTCGTCGTCCGCCGGATGCGTTTCAGCCCCGCGAAGGTGAACGGCCAGCCCGTGCCGGTGTGGGTGACACT